>Ga0206118_100110_pt1 | contig 108261 bp, 62 predicted proteins | sample 3A20Ametagenome_FD_177999 | JGI IMG/M metagenome (GOLD analysis project Ga0206118, IMG submission 177999) | Enriched microbial communities from leaf-cutter ant dump, University of Wisconsin, Madison, United States - 3A20A | ecosystem: Environmental > Terrestrial > Nest > Insects nest > Nest dump...
TTGCAAAGCTTTGCTTGACGATCCTGGTAAAGGCTTTCGGATCTCGTATGCCGTTATCATCCGTTCGCCGGTCCAGCGCTATGACAAGAGAATCAACTTTCGGTGGAGGATCAAAGGCTGCAGGCGGCACATCTATGATGCGGCGCCCCGTGTACCAGGCCTGGGTCAGCACGCTGATAACCCCGTATGTTTTGCTCCCGGGCGGTGCGATGATCCGCTCAGCCATTTCCTTCTGGAACATTCCCACCATCTGGGGCACCAGATCCCTGAACTGAAGGATCTGGAAAACGATCTGGGAAGAAATGTTATAGGGGAAGTTTCCTACTACATTAAAAGCCTGTCCGTCAAAGACATCGTTAAAATTAAGGCGCAGTATATCGCCCTGGATGATATGCGGTGTCAGATCCGGGAATTTCTTCTGTAATATAGCGATCATATCACGGTCCAGCTCAGCGCATTTGAGCCGGAAGCTTCTCTGCAGCAGGATCTCTGTCAGGATGCCAGGCCCGGGTCCGATCTCGAGGAATCTTCCATCGGTAGAAAGACTATCACAGGCATCAACGATCGCGGCAGCGATATCCGGGCGGTTGAGAAAATGCTGGCCCATTGATTTTTTTGGAGTGGGATGTCGGTTGGCAGCCATGTACAATGGGATTGTTGAAGCGCGAAGATAGGTAAAATGTAGGTTTCCCGCGCTGTTAAGCCGGCGCTTTTACTACTGTAGCCCTCATCCTTTTGACAAGAGCCTTGTTGCATTCCTTTTCTACGGGAATCATGAACGGCAGACGGTCTTTATCGGCCGCTTATTTTATTGCTATAAAGATTTCGACTTCAGAATTTTTCCCGTTTTGTGATTTCTCTCCATATACCTCAAAGTCATAGCTGTATTTCCTGTTCAGCTCTTTATCTCTCCGCCAGATATCTGACCATATATTGGCAACGGCATCTGGCATTTCTCCTTTAGCAGTGAATTTTTGAAAATTTTCAGCCTGAAATTCCCGCCCGGTTAAGCCGTCCGGAATCTTATCAAGCGTTGAGACAGGAACACCGATTATGGCAGTGTAGTCTTCTGTAAAATCACTTTTGTAATCCGTATAAATTGCAATAATCTCCTTTGAAACTTTGTTGGGTATTTTATCGAAAATATTTTCAGCATAAAACTGTCCCCAAAGGTTTCCCAGATCGTGCTGAGCCTGGTTGTCTCTGTTTGTCGTCCGGGTTGAAATTCCGATTACTTTAAATCCGTTTGTCATATCTTTTATAAGGTATAGTTTCTTCTTTTTTGCCAGGATTGGTGTATGGATTACAGGTCATTGGATGTTTTCAATTAGGAACTGATTTGTCCCTGATGAAGGATATAATAGAAAAAGATTATAAAATATTTCTTTTATTAAAAATATTATGTTGGAATAGCCCGTCCCATTTTAGCATGGTAAAATTAAGAAATTACAAATTCAGCTCACCTTCCCTGCCAATATCCATTTGCTGACCGGAAACGGCGCTCGTTACAATTTTCAGGAAAGTGACCAGCTTATTGGATTTGTTATCCCAATAATGGGCGTCATTGGGCGTTACTTTCAGCACACGGATACGGGGATCCTCTTTCCCCTTCTCAAACCAGGCTTCTATCATTTTGTTCCAGTACTTATCGATCCGTTCCTGATCTTTGGAAATTTCAGCCGTACCGTTGATGCTTAAAAAATTGTAATCGCCGACGTGCGCATAAAGCAGACTGATCTTATTGTTCTTCTGGAGGTTGCGGTGTGTTTCGCTTTCCGAAGAAAAAAGGAACCAGATATTACCCTCATCATCCACTTCCTGGCGGCTCATAGGCACTGCGTGCGGATAATCGCTTTCCGAAGTAAAAGAGCACATCATACTGATGTCAATTTTATCTACCATTTCCTTGAGCTTGGCAATGGCTTCCCTGTTGTGCAAATTCTCTGTACTCATAAGATCGAAAATTTAATGTTGGAATATATTACCTAATTTAAGATAAGCAATTTTTTAATTAACAACATTCACCTGTTTAGCAATAGTTCCATTAGCCGGCGTCTTCATAAAAGTTCCTTTTAGCAGGAGTTATCCTAATTGCTCTAATTCCGGATCTTAGCAACTTTTGGTAAGCTTATTGTATGGCAATGATATTTCCTGCTGAATACTACAAGTGAGAAAGGATAAAAATCAAGGTAAATTTTATGTATTCTTATCTATTCTGAATAAGCTGTCAGTTTATTTTGTAATTATTAGAAGGAAATCAATACAACTTTAATTTTTCTTTAGCTATCGGATAAAAGGGAAAGCGTGATGGGTTTCCTTATAGCTATTATTGGCTATGTGCCTACTTAGGGTGTCGCATCTCCCCAATATCTTATATATTTGCCCCCCTAAACTGTCTTCTGAATGGCACTTCCTAAAATAGGCTTCTCTATCGGTGATATCAATGGTATCGGGCTCGAAGTTATACTCAAATCCCTGGTACGGTCAAACTTCTCCGGCTATTTCATTCCTGTTATATTTGGCTCGGTCAAGCTGATCAACTATCATAAAAAGAATCTTTCTATCGAAGATCATCTCTTCTATCATCTTAAAGAAGGCGAGCAGCCGAAACCTAAGAAGATCAACATTTTCACCTGCTGGACCGATGAGGCAACGATCCTCCCCGGCGAGATCAACATAGAGGGAGGCCGGTTCGCTTCCCTGTCACTGGATGCTGCTTTCAATAGTCTTCAGACCCGTTACATTGACTCTGTTATCACCGCCCCGATCCATAAAAAGTCAATGGAGCTCGCCGGCTTCGGCTTTCCCGGTCATACGGAATTTTTTGCCGATAAGTATCCGCGGCATAGATCACTGATGCTGATGGTCTATGACGATCTGCGTATTGGTGTCGTGACCGGCCATATTGCTCTTCATGATGTCGCCAAAAATATTTCCAGGCAGACGATCATTGACAAGGCCAACATTTTTATACAATCCCTCAAGATCGATTTTGCAATTGAAAGGCCGGTCATCGCTGTTCTGGGGCTAAATCCTCATGCCGGTGACCAGGGACTCTTCGGTGATGAAGAGGCGAAAATCATTATTCCCGCTATCAATGAGCTAAAGAATGCAGGACATCTTGTTATGGGGCCTTACCCGGCCGACGGATTTTTCGGTTCGGGGCAGTTCAGGAAGTTTGACGGCATACTGGCCATGTATCATGATCAGGGCCTGGTACCTTTCAAGACCCTGGCGTTTGGCGGCGGCGTCAATTTTACGGCCGGTCTGCCTATCGTCCGCACGTCACCGGATCATGGAACCGCCTTTGATATTGCAGGCAAAAACCTCGCTGATCCTGCCTCGATCCGGCAGGCGACATACCTTGCGATCGATATCATGCGTAACAGGAAGGAATACTATAAGCTGATGTCCAATAAGCTGACTGCACGTAAAGACAAGATCGAAGGTGAAGACGAAATTATCGTTGATATGGAATAAAAAAAATGTCCAACCGATTCTTTAAAAAAATTCGATGTGCATGAAAGACTGTTTTTGGGACGATCGGCTGGACATAAATAATTAGGTTTATATTCTGTATATATACATACAAAACATATGCCAAAAAATTATAATCTGTCTTTTTAGGATCGTTTTTGAATAAAAAGTAATATATTTTTTAATTTGAATATATTACCTACTTATATACAGTAAATTCTACGCGCCTGTTTTTTGCCTTTTTTTCCTCTGTTGAATTATCGTTCAGCGGCTCGCTGCGTCCCTTGCCTATTGAAGTTATTCTTTTAGCGTCGATCCCTCCCTTTCTGACGAGATAATCCTTTATGGCATCAGCTCTCTGCTGCGATAGCTCGATAAGGCTTTGTTCTTCCCCGATATTGTCGGTATGACCGGAAATGATCATCTTGAGATCGGAATTTCTTCGTAAAACACCGGTTATCTGGTCCAGAGCCTCGTAGGATTCATCTTTAATGGTCGCCGTTGACTGTATAAAATAAATGTTGCTCAGGGTAAACTTCTCTTCCTTTGACTTGGGCTCAAGATAGAGCGTTATTTCCGAGATGGTCGCTTCATTCTTATACAACTCACCCGGGCTGATATCCTGGTTTTCAGCGTTATAACCTGTTTTTTTTGCTTTCATGATCAGGTTCTCCTCTTCGGTAAAGGCATAATAGATCACACCATTGTCCGTCTTCAGGGTCCTGGTATAGAATCCGTCACTCTGCTTACCATATACAACCTCGGCATCCATGGGCTGGCCGGTCAGGGCATTAACCACGTGTATAATAAGGGTTTTCTTGCGCTCCTCTTCCTTCATCGGGTGAAATGCTACCCGGAATATGTCGCTGGTGCCATCTCTTCTTGAAGTGAAGTAAATATAGCCCGTAAACTCATTGACAAACGGTTGTGAATCATCATACACCGAATTGATCGGAGGAGGAAGCAGGGTAGGCTCGCTCCAGTTCTGCCAGCTGTCATCCAGCCTTCTTGCGACATATATGTCGTTCCCCCCGTATCCGTCCGGCCTTGTCGACGAGAAATACAAAAACTGGCCGTCGCGCGAGATAAAAGGAGTTGACTCCCGGTAAGCGGTGTTGACCGTACTGCTCAGTGGCAGCGGGCTTGAATAAAGATTTTCATCAACCTTCATGCTGACATACAGGTCATTATCACCCTTGCTGCTTGGTCTTTTTAAGGACAGGATGATGATCCGTCCGTCTTCGCTCATGGTCAGGTTGACCTCAGGCCCCTGTGTAAAATAGTCATAGATGAACAACGGCTTGGGAAACGACCAGTTGTTGTTGCCGATATGCTTGATGGTCGAAAATCCTTTATACATGCTCCCGTCCTTGTAAAACTCATTGATAATAATGAGCTCATTGTTGTTGGGCGTCAGCGAGCAGACGCTGTTGGGGAGAGCGCTGTTGAGCGGATAGTCCGGGTGTTCGATGTTGTTGAAATCACCGTTGGCCCATGAGGCCACCCAGATATCCTGGTTGAATGTATTTTTAGTCACATCGCTGACCGGCTTGCCGGACAGTATCTGGAATATGTTTGTCAGCTCTTTCTGGTATTCTGCAAAGGACATCGTGGTGCTCAGATCCAGGTTTTCATCCATCAGGGTCCGGTTGAAATCAGGATGTCCTACCCGTGTAAAGTAGATCGTCATTCCGTCCTTACTTACTACGGGATTGATCTCATCGTATGTGCCGGTGTTGATCTTATTGTTGAGTTTTTCAACCGGGCTCATCTTGTAGTTTTCATTGTTGACCCATGGGAAGAAGAAGCTCTGTAATATGATACATAAATTAAGTAACATCCCTGTAGAAAAATGATTTTATCCCTGACAAGCCAAATCAGCTTTTATCTGATCGGCTTTGCCAACAAATATACAATTTATTTAATATATACTGGTAGAGGCGGTATGAACCGATTGAAAAGATGATGTAAATCTGATGGATCTGAAGAACAAATATTATCAGCGGTTAAACCTTGTCATTATATTTCTGTTATTTTTTGACCTTGGAATGAATAGGTTTAAACGCTGATCGATAGCTTTATAAGCTACCTTAACGTCTCAGGGTGCACATTGTTTTGCTTTAGCTTTTTATTTTTAATTGAGGCGGGCAAATATTAAGTCCGGCAACGTTTTCACTATTTGTTAATGTACCGGTTTTATTCATCTAATATGCTTCCAGGTGGCCTTTAAAATAAAAAAGAAAAATCCGCTCCTTTCGCTTTCTGTCATTCTTTTGCCGTTTGCCCTGATCTTTGGCCTGATCGGCCTGATCAGAAATGCGCTTTTTGATTATAAGATCATCCGTCCGGTCCGTTTCTCTATTCCAACTATTGGCATCGGTAATCTTGTTGTCGGCGGCACCGGCAAGTCACCGCATATCGAATACCTGGTCCGCCTGCTGGCTCCCTATGTCGATGTGGCTTCGTTGAGCAGGGGTTATGGTCGCAAGACCACAGGTACACGTGAAGTAATGGCAGGTTCGACCTCGGAAGAGGTTGGAGATGAGTCCCTTGTGCTCAAAATGAAGTTTCCGGATATGGGTGTTTTTGTAGGCGCTAACCGCGCTTTTGCCATTCCTGAACTCCTGGGTAAGAGACCCCAGACTGATGTCGTTCTTCTTGATGATATCTTCCAGCACCGGTCGGTTGTCCCTTATGAAAACATTTTGCTGACTGAATTTGAATTGCCCTATTACAATGATTTCTTATTGCCGGTGGGAGCTTTGCGTGAGGTGTCCCGGGGCGCTAAAAGGGCCGACACCATTATTGTCACAAAATGTCCTCCTTCTATAACGCCAGAGCAGGAAGCCGACGTCATTGCCAGGCTCAGACCGCTTCCGCATCAGAAGGTCTTCTTCAGCACGTTTGCTTACGGACTGCCCTACAGGCTCTTTCAGCCGGCACAACGGATCAACCTGGATGCTTCGATGGAAGTGGTCCTCTTTTCCGCTATTGCAGGCACGGATTACCTGATGGAATACCTGAAGACCAAGGCCGGAATGATCCATTCATTTGAATATCCGGACCACCACTTTTTTACAAAGGAGGAAATGGGAAAGCTCAAGCATGCTTTCGAAGATCTGAAAGCCGGTAATAAGGTTATCCTTACTACTGAAAAAGATGCTGTGCGCCTTGCGCTTCATCGCGGCTTTATTACCGAAAGCCAGCTACCTGTTTTCATTCTGCCGGCCGAGGTCCGGTTTATAGGGACCAACGGCCATCTCTTCGATACACACATCAAACAGAGATTACTTGATTTTAAGGTCTGACCAGATTATATACGCATCAGGAAAAGTATCGTCCATCAGCGAACAATAGGATAAATGATAAGTGCCATATGCCCAAAAGTGCTCATTTGCAGTTCTGATAGGTATACTTTAACGCCGGTTCGGAATTACTCTGAAAGGAATTTGCCGGGAATGGAATGAGGCGATTGGCTTAAGATTTATTTATATATTTAGATAAGTCATTTAACCACAGTGTGCACAGAGTTATCACACGGAGTTTCACAGAGTGGAATTGATATTTGTTTAGCTCTGTGCCACACTCTGTGTGACTCTGGGGTTATACAATGATGCGATCGGCACTGAGTGGATTTGATGCTGTAGGTCTCTGCCGCACTCTGTATAGCCCTGTGGCGATATGTCCGTCAGATAGATGGAGAGCATTAAACGGATAGAAGCTTAAGCCACTTAATGGGTCACAATAAAAAGAAACCTTCAATCTACTGCTTTCCACCTTGCTATTATTCTATTTCAGCGTCAGCAAGGCGACCGATTCTATGTGATTGGTCTGGGGAAACATGTCCACTGCCTGTAGCTTGTCCAGTTTATACTTTGCCGAAAGCAGCTGCACATCCCTTGCCTGTGTCGACGGATTACAGCTGATATACACGATCCTGGGACATTCCAGCCTGAGCAGGGTATCGATCACACCGGTGTGCATGCCTGCCCGAGGCGGGTCGGTGATGACGACATCCGGTCGGCCATAACGATCGATAAAGGAGTCGCTGACAACGTCTTCCACATTACCCGTTACAAATTCAGCATTGCTGATACCGTTCCATTCGGCATTGGCACGGGCATCTTCTATAGCAGGGGCGACGTTCTCCACTCCTACGATATGCCTGCATTGTGATGAGGCGTAGAGCGCTATGCTGCCCAATCCCGTATAGAGGTCATATACAAGGTCCGTCGGCTGGAGGGCGGCAAATTCCAATGCCCGGTCATAGAGATTGATGGTTTGCCGGGTGTTGGTCTGAAAAAAGGATTTGGGGCCGAGCCTATACTTCACCCTGCCCAGTATTTCCACGATATGCCCGGGTCCGTAATAGGTTACGACCGGCAGGTCGAGAAAGGTATCATTGGCCTTTTCATTGATGACATAGAGAAGGGTCGTAATGTTGTCAAATTCCTTGATAACGGCATCCAGCAATGACCGGATGGCTTCCTGGTCGTCATAGTGAAAGGAGACCAGAACCATTACCTCACCCAATGACGAGGTCTTGATCAGCAGGTTGCGCAAAAATCCTTCCCTGCTCCTGACATTGAAAAAGGGCCAATCGCGGCTGATGGCAAATTTTCTGATAAAATTACGGATGGCATTGGACGGATCGGGCTGCAGCAGGCATTCCTGTATATCTACGATCTTATCAAAGGCTCCCGGCCGGTGGAATCCCAACCCCGGCTCTTTGATGATGTCTCCTTCAAGGCTCATCTCATCCTGGTTAAGCCATCTTTTATTTGAAAATGTGAACTCCAGCTTGTTTCTGTAAAAATATTCATCTTCACAGCCCATTATGGGCAGGAATTCGCCCGGTTCGGTCTTTCCGATACGGAGCATTGCCTGCTCTACCTTATTCTGTTTTTCTCTTAGCTGACCGGCATATTCAAAATGCTGCCATTTGCAGCCTCCGCAGATGCCGAAATGCAGGCAGGGCGCTTCCTTTCTTTCGGAAGAGGCCTGTACGAGGTTTTGGATCACGCCGGTATAGAATCCCTTCTTTTTCTGGATAACCATCACATCAACGACATCGCCGGGCACGGCGCTTTCAACAAAACAGACAATGCCGTCATCAGTCCTGCACACCGCCTTGCCGTCTTCAGCTATACCCGTGATCACCCTGTTGGGCAATAATATCGGGTTAAACTTTCTTTTCCCTCTTCTCATGTATCTTTTCTTTTTTCCGGACAACAATAATCAATTGCGGCCTGAGATGAGTCCGGTAACTGCATCCAGGTTGAATCCGAAAACAAAGTTATTGGTTACATACTTACCACGTTCGAATATCCAGAAATAATCAAAGCGGAACAGCCTGAATGAGCCTATTCCGATCCGGTCGATCCCTGCGCTTATCTCTATCCTGGTACCAGCCTCTGGGGTTACAAGCCCGTTGATGGCAAATACTTCTTCAAAACCGGTCTTATTCAGCAAGGGTATCTTTTTGAATAAATAGCCGCCGAGATTCCATTCGCCAAACCACGTGAGATATTTGTCATTGGTGCTGTACTGGTAATAGGAAATCCGTTTGAAGGCGTCGAGATATGTATTGGTATTTTTAACATAGACGAGGTTGCCGGGGAAGTGTGCATAATCCAGGCGGTATTCCGGCCTGCTGCCATAGAACATCCCGGAATGGATGTTGCCGCTTAGCTTACCGAATACGGCCAGGGGAATATTGATATTCTTTATATTAAAATTGATGCGGTCGTACCGGGCATCTCCTTCTTCCAACGCCCAGGCATTGACGGACGCAACTTCAAAGACAGGCTTACCGGAACCGACAACAAATGCCTCTTCCGGCAACTGGATGATCTTATTGCCCGGCTGCCACCTGAACGTCACATGTGTCGTATATGCATTGCTGATGCTGTTGATGTCGTCTGTTCCCCAGGCGTCCGGATAGTTGAAGGCATAATCCTTCTCTTTCAGCCTGAAGCTGTAGTTGGTATGATTGAGCAGCCCTTCCCGGTGCTGGGCCTTCAGTCCCCCCTCGATGGTGATACCGGGACTCAGCCTGAACAGCCCTTCCAATGATACATAGGTATTGTCATAGAACCGGATGTAGTTATTCTTGAATACGAGACTGGAATATTCGTTGGCCAGCGGGGTAATGGGTTCGAGAGTGTTGTAGTTGTCAGCGGTATTACCATTTCTGAGGAGTATACGATAGGCTTTAACACCTCTGTGCTGCCAACTTATAAGACCCTCGTACCGGAGCTTTTTCTCCGAAAATCCGTAGATGGGCCTTGCCGTTATCCGGAAGTTGTTAAATCGTTCCTTCCAGTATTTGTTGAATGTTACGTCAGGCCTGACCGAAAAACCCTGCACCGCATCAAAACGAAGGCCCATGATCAGGTTACCGGCCGAAAGCGAGTAGTTTCTGACAGAATTGCGGAAGGTATATCTGGTAAATATATGGATCGGCTTAAAGCGGTTGGCGATCCTGTCCATAGAATCCAGGTAAGCAGGAGACTCATGTACGAGAGCGATGCTGTCCCGCTTCTTATAATCGAGCAGCTCTCCTTCCGTTAGCTTCAGTGGCCTCAGAGAATCCCAGTATACTTCGGATTTCCTGGTCGCCAATTTGTCAAACTCGATAATGGTTTGCTTATCTTCTATTTTTTCATCTCCGTTCAGCAGCTGGTAATCATTGTACATCCCGATAAAGCTACCCTCGAAGTTGATCCCGAAAAACCCTGCATTGAAGGCCATTAATTGGGATAAAGGCATCCATTTCTCAAAGCCGTCGATCCGGATAAAGGACTGCTTGATCGTCAGCGTGTCTACCAGCTCAAGGCCTACATTAGGGCCCCGGGTATACAGATCGACCTGCTTAAGGGTAAAATAATTGTCCGCTATATAGATATTGCCGAACAAAACGGCTTCTTCTCTTCTTTTGGGGATGACCCTGATCTTATAATACTTCTGCAGACCCTCATAATAGCTTCCTTCCAGTTCATAATTATAGTACTGGAATGCTGCATTTCCTATCGGATTGACGACATTTTTCTGGAATGGAATAAAATTCCCGGTGAAATCTACATTGAAAAAGCGGATAAAATTAAGCGCAATACCCTTCGTATCACCGCTGCGTCTTGACGAAAGTATCTTTTCCTTGGTATCGTTCCCGATCTTTGTGTATTCAGTCAGAGACTCCGCAAGATACATGATGATATTCCCGGCTGAGTCCCTCACTTCGGTTGAGTCAACGGCTCCCAGTGACTTCAGGCGGTCATATCCGTTCTTTGATAAGATAACTCCTTTGGTATAGGCTGTTGTGCGGTACCGGTCACGTATATCAGCGAGCTCTTTTCTCTTTTCGATCGCCTTCCTAATAATAGGGATTGCAGGATTTTCTCCTGACTTGATGACTACTTCCGCCATCTCAATGACCTCTTCTTCTAATGTTATTCTCAGCCTGGAATTTCTTTTGGCCTGAATGTATTTGGTCTTGCTGCCTACATACGAGATCACCAGTGTAAAAGTATCCGGCGTGCTTACCAGGTGAAAATATCCGGTTGTGTTCGTGGTGACGCCCCTGGTGGTATTGCGCAGTAAAACGGAGGCCCCGGGCAGAGGTTCGCCCGACTGATCCAGAATAAAGCCAGAGACCTGGGTATGTGAGGTCGTAGCTATTATAAGAAACAGGAATATATAAAATGTTGATAATGTGCGCATATGATTTGCAGCCTAAAACCGGTGCGAAGATAATTATTTTCCGGGGTTACGAGACAAATTAAGTTGATCGGCATCAATACCGGTAATATTTCAGACCGGGCGTTTCTTCTTACGATCGGCCGGTCTGATATCTGTCCGGGAATGACAATTAAAGTGAATAACTTATAATCAATCAAAAATATTATACCTACTTTTGCACCTTCAATCAACTTTTTAAATTTCATGGCACATTCTGAAGATGCTTTCTTAAAGGAAGCAGTCGATGCAGACGGACACCACATCAGCCCTATCCTTCCCAGCGACATCAAAAACTATCTCATCGACATCGATGGTACGATCTGTGACGATGTGCCTAATGAAGAGCCGGAACGAATGGTTACGGCTATACCTTATTATGATGCCCTGGAGATGCTCAAGAAATGGTATGACGAAGGTCACATTGTTACTTTTTTCACATCAAGAACGGAGGTGCATCGCGAGATCACGGAAGAATGGCTCGATCGTCATGGATTTAAGTATCATGGCATTCTCTTCGGTAAGCCCCGCGGTGGCAATTATCACTGGATCGATAATCACATTGTGAAGGCGACGAGGTTTGAAGGTAAGTTTACCGATCTGGTGACCGAGATGAAAGAGATCGAGGTATTCCGCAAATAAGATATCATTTTTTCAGATTCCGCCTATCCAGGTGTTTTTTTCCAGGTGCTCGACTATGATGTCCACATCATAACGGGACAGCAGGTAGCCGGCAATTGTTTCTGCGGCATATACACTCCTGTGTTGTCCGCCCGTGCATCCGAAATTGACCGTAAGAACGGAGAATCCGCGTTCCAGGTAATTCTCTATGGTGATGTCTAGCAGGTCGCTGATATGCCTGATAAATTCCGGCATCCTCGTTTCGTTCTCCAGATACTGTATCACAGCCTCATCCCTGCCGGACAGGCCTTTCATCTCCTCTATTCTCCCGGGATTGTCGATGCCACGCATGTCGAATACAAAACCGATGCCGTGACCGGTCCGGTCTTCCAAAGTTCTTTTTTTATAGGAGAAGCTCCGTATCAGGATATTCAGCCGTTGATCAGGCATAGGATTTTTTCTTTTGATTCTATGATTTGTTGCAATAAAGGTGATAGTTCCGAATGGTTATTGACAAATGCGTTTTCATCGGTCAGCAACGCAAGATTATCAATGGCCGGACTGATGCTCGATATAAAATGTGATTTTCTCTCCATCAGGCCGCGTCGCCCGTAAGCACCCAATACCTGCAACAGGCGCACAGGAAGAACCGCGTTCAGATCGTCCCGGAGTGTTTCACCATCCAGGTTTTTTTCACTGCTTATCCTGCTGATGTAATAATCTTCCATTTCTTTTCTTTCGCCTAATCTTAGACCCAGTCTGGCCTGATACAGCAGCGAGATAAGATCATATACACAGGGCCCCCGTCTTGCTCCCTGGAAGTCTATAAAATATATTGTTTCGCCGTCGATCATGATATTCCTCGACTGGAAATCCCTGTACATAAAGCCTTTAAAACGGCATTTCTCCACCCGAAGCGCGATGGATCCGAAATCATCCCAAAGCTTTTTCCGGTCGTATGGGATATCGGTATACCCGAGAAAATAGCGCTCAAAATAATGCAGGTCATGCAAAACGTCGGAATAACCAAACTGCGCCGAAGGGTAACATCTCAGGTAATCTACATACCTGCTTCCTTCCAGCTGCAGGTGTACCAGCCGGTCGATTATTTTTTTAAGCCAGGGCTTTTGGATCTTATAATCCTGTCCGGCCAGCAGGCTATATGCATCATAGCTTCCGCAGTCTTCCTGGAGATATATGCTGCGCGAACGGTCAACGGCGATGATCCTTGGCACTGCTACACCACCTGCATGCAGCGTATCGGCCAGGTAAAAAAATGCTTCGTTTTCTTTCGTGTTTTCTGACCAGGTGCCGATCACCTTGCAGACCGGGAAGATCAGTCTGAAGTATTGGCGGTCGCTGCCTGCCCCGGCAAGCGCCGTTACGCGATCTGGATCCAGGTTGAAATGTTCGGTCGCAAATTCCCTGACTGAGATCAGCTGCTCTGTCATTCTTCTTCAGAGAAATCGTGAAGCTGCGGAGGTAGCGCCTCGTTCAGGTGTTTCCATATTTTATCCTTCAGCTCATCTATCCCCTGGTGGGTTACCGCCGAGATAAAGACGGCCTCGATATCTTTAGGCAGGGTAGGGATCAGCCATTCTTTCAGCTCATCGTCGATAAGGTCCGCTTTGCTTACAGCCAGCAGCCTGGGCTTATCCAGCAACTCAGGATTATACAGGCGAAGCTCGTTGAGCAGGACGTGGTATTCCCTTCCGATATCTTCCGTTGTGGCAGGAACCAGAAATAATAATAAGCTGTTGCGCTCGATGTGCCGCAGAAACCGGATACCCAGGCCTTTACCGAGGTGGGCGTCTTCGATGATGCCCGGTATGTCGGCCATGACAAACGAGGTGTTGTCACGATAGGTGACGATGCCGAGATTGGGGACAAGCGTTGTAAAGGCATAGTCTGCGACCTTGGGTTTGGCGGCGCTGACCGATGCGAGTAAGGTCGACTTACCGGCGTTGGGAAATCCTACCAGCCCCACGTCTGCCAGTAGCTTAAGCTCGAGGATATTCCATTCCTCACGTCCCGGCTCTCCGGGCTGTGCGTACTTAGGCACCTGCCTGGAAGCTGTCGCAAAGTGCGCATTGCCGAGGCCACCACGACCTCCGGGGGTCAGGACCTTTTTCTGGCCGTCGCGCGTGATCTCGAAGAGAACCTCACCGGTTTCAGCGTTTTTGGCGACTGTACCCAGGGGTACATCCAGGATGATGTCTTTACCACTTCTTCCTGTTCTGTTGTTTTTTGAGCCGTTGACACCGTCTTCCGCGATGACGTGCTTGCGGTATTTGAGATTGATCAGTGTCCAGACGTTGCGGTTGCCACGCAGGATGATATGCCCTCCGCGTCCACCGTCGCCTCCGTCCGGACCGCCCCTGGCATTCATCTTGTCCCGGAAATAATGATGAGAGCCAGCTCCACCCTTGCCTGAGCGGCAGCAGATCTTTACATAATCAATGAAATTCTGATCGGCCATAGCATTGCAAAGATGCAAAAATTATATGGTTTCAGCCATTCAGCGATCCGGCTGGCTATAACCATTGCCACAAAGCATAGATAAAATATTATCTTTATGTTTTGGAAAGAAACGGGATAGACAATCACAGGTTAAAGCAAAGAGAAATGACCGATTGGAATGACGGAATATGTATATGATGTAGGAGAGAAGAAAACCGGAAAGATGTTAAAATTGTCTCGTAAATACCTGAGCTGGATACAGGACAGTGGCTTAGAGAGAGATCTGCGAGGTAACGTTGAGAGAGCTGATATATGCAGCAAGGGGTATGAAAAGAACGAGTTGGATACTTTTTTTATAGTCGTCGATCCCCCTGAAAATATCGAAGATCCGATGTTCTTTGAAATATTGTTAAATCTAAAATCCTTATATAGCCTTGTAAAACAGAGGTTGTCGATGTTCGGGAAAAAACATGTTATCGGACATCGACGACTTTTTTTCTAAAAAAAGACTATTTTAGAGCCGTGAATGTACTGAAAACAGGACATCTTGAGTCGTCGTTGGGACGGCTTTTAATCGCACAGTATTGAATTGAAACGCACCTGCAACGTGCTAAATGTCTTACCGGACCGCCTTTTAATCGCACAGTATTGAATTGAAACTTTTTATAATTAAATTCGTCGCCGTCGGCGTCGTCTCTTTTAATCGCACAGTATTGAATTGAAACTTTAATCCTGATGTGCTTAAAGTGGCGCATAACGCCTTTTAATCGCACAGTATTGAATTGAAACAAGACAAGGTTTGACGGGGTTAAACGCAACAATTCATCTTTTAATCGCACAGTATTGAATTGAAACTTTTTGTGAATTTATTTAATTTAATTTCCGCTAATTCTTTTAATCGCACAGTATTGAATTGAAACGCGGTTAGGGGTTTAATGCCGGTTAATACTTTCTTTACTTTTAATCGCACAGTATTGAATTGAAACTAATACAGCGCACCGGATGACAATTGAAGTAATTTAACTTTTAATCGCACAGTATTGAATTGAAACTTATCTAATAATTTAAGAATTAATAAACACGCGCCGCTTTTAATCGCACAGTATTGAATTGAAACCAACATATATACCGCGTTTGACATCCCTGACGGGGACTTTTAATCGCACAGTATTGAATTGAAACTCGAGATGGAAAAAAGAAAAAAGAAACTCAATGCCGCTTTTAATCGCACAGTATTGAATTGAAACCTGGTTTACGCATTCGTTTTGCGGCTCGCGCCTTTGCCTTTTAATCGCACAGTATTGAATTGAAACTGTTTGTGGAAAGATCGTAAGTCGTCCCGTTTATGGCTTTTAATCGCACAGTATTGAATTGAAACGGTAGTTGCCGATCGGGACACCCGGCGCGCTGTCAACTTTTAATCGCACAGTATTGAATTGAAACTGATATGTCAGCCAATGGTCCTTGTGGTCCATGTACCTTTTAATCGCACAGTATTGAATTGAAACGAGGATTTCTGGCCTTTCCTGGTCTTTTTTACCAGACTTTTAATCGCACAGTATTGAATTGAAACGAATGTGCACAATGTCCTGATGTACCTCCGGAAACTCTTTTAATCGCACAGTATTGAATTGAAACGATTGACAGCCTCCTTGATAGCCGCATCATGTGTACTTTTAATCGCACAGTATTGAATTGAAACGGCAGTATGTTGTGCCGGCCTTATTAAGTAAAGCTTCTTTTAATCGCACAGTATTGAATTGAAACTGTGTATATCGGTCTTCTTCTCTGTATATGTTGAGGCTTTTAATCGCACAGTATTGAATTGAAACTACCCTACTGATGTAGTCCGTCTATAAAGTTCGGCACTTTTAATCGCACAGTATTGAATTGAAACGTGAAGGAGGCAATACTGAGAGAATGGACCAGGATCCTTTTAATCGCACAGTATTGAATTGAAACCCCCTTTGAGCTGTTTATCTGCGAGAAGCTCGATCTTTTAATCGCACAGTATTGAATTGAAACCCTGGTGAAAGGAGATCTGGCACATAGCGAGTACAGCTTTTAATCGCACAGTATTGAATTGAAACTCAATCAAAGCGCCTGGCTTAAGAATAACAAATAACTTTTAATCGCACAGTATTGAATTGAAACTCTAGAAGTTCCTGCAATAATTCATTGCAGTAAACCCTTTTAATCGCACAGTATTGAATTGAAACATACTACCACCATAACTAAAACCAAGGAACGAAAGCCTTTTAATCGCACAGTATTGAATTGAAACCTGAGAATGTCGGTAAATACGCACAACTCACCAAGGCTTTTAATCGCACAGTATTGAATTGAAACATTTTTTGTAAGATCAAACATTGCTGGATTATTGACCTTTTAATCGCACAGTATTGAATTGAAACGAATAGTTATGTAGTCCTTAACGAAAAAGGCCAGTTCTTTTAATCGCACAGTATTGAATTGAAACAGTTATAGAACCGGTGGATCAAATGGCCCATCTAATCTTTTAATCGCACAGTATTGAATTGAAACTCTGCAATATTTCCTTTTCTGAAGGGAAAGTATCGCGCTTTTAATCGCACAGTATTGAATTGAAACTGAACAATGTTAGGCATTTAGGATTTACAGCCATGACTTTTAATCGCACAGTATTGAATTGAAACAATTAATAAGTCCGCGAACGTTTTCGCCCACGACCCCTTTTAATCGCACAGTATTGAATTGAAACAGATTAGAGAGGCAGAAGGGAACGGCTTCGATGCACTTTTAATCGCACAGTATTGAATTGAAACTGACAACTTTAGCTCCACCTTGCCAATCCATAAAGTCTTTTAATCGCACAGTATTGAATTGAAACTGAAATATGCCATTCAGGCATTGGCAACATCCATAACTTTTAATCGCACAGTATTGAATTGAAACTGGGTCAGATGTTCTTCTTGCAACATTTTGAAAGCACTTTTAATCGCACAGTATTGAATTGAAACAAGCCTGCATTAGTCAATGCATTGATATGCCTTTCTGCTTTTAATCGCACAGTATTGAATTGAAACTTATTACATCAGCAGGATAAGCAGTGAAAAAAACCTCTTTTAATCGCACAGTATTGAATTGAAACAATAGTGCCTGGTTCCCGAGGTACTTCCAGTCATACTTTTAATCGCACAGTATTGAATTGAAACGAACAAAAATGGTAATGGCTGTTTTGAAAGCAAGACTTTTAATCGCACAGTATTGAATTGAAACAATTGCACTGATAAGATATTATGTCGATAGCCGAAATCTTTTAATCGCACAGTATTGAATTGAAACAAACCAACAATGACAACCTAACCAAGGCCGTCTACCCTTTTAATCGCACAGTATTGAATTGAAACAATGTTTCGTGCGCGACGGCCAGGATAGACGGATATCTTTTAATCGCACAGTATTGAATTGAAACTTGAATTTAATAATGTCTATTTTAACGCAATCGACTTTTAATCGCACAGTATTGAATTGAAACTGGCGGCCCTGGTAGGCGCGTTGGGCCTTGTCCACTTTTAATCGCACAGTATTGAATTGAAACACGACGAGGAAAAAGCCGCCCAGAAATTAGCGCAAACTTTTAATCGCACAGTATTGAATTGAAACAAGATCTGGAAAACAAGCGTACGGCGTACATGCTACTTTTAATCGCACAGTATTGAATTGAAACAACCTTATTTTTGATGTCGCGGGCGAAAGTAAACCGCTTTTAATCGCACAGTATTGAATTGAAACATACAACCATGTAATATACCAGCAACCTCAGCACGGCTTTTAATCGCACAGTATTGAATTGAAACTGAACGTCTTGCTTCAATGTAACATGAATATTATACTTTTAATCGCACAGTATTGAATTGAAACGTTACTTTCCCTAAAGAGCGTGGAAAAGAGAGCTATCTTTTAATCGCACAGTATTGAATTGAAACAATACTATAGTGAAACGCCGGTTCTCTTTCCAGGCGCTTTTAATCGCACAGTATTGAATTGAAACATCCAAGAGTGATCAAAGAATTTCGAAACAACGCCGCTTTTAATCGCACAGTATTGAATTGAAACGCTGTTCTGATTGTTGAATAATCGTCGTATGTGACTTTTAATCGCACAGTATTGAATTGAAACTAAAAATATTATCGATGGCCTTGGCTCTCTTCTTATCTTTTAATCGCACAGTATTGAATTGAAACAGGTAATCCCGGTAACGCTGGCGATATCGGTCAGGCTTTTAATCGCACAGTATTGAATTGAAACGCTTCAGCAGTGGCTTAAGGCTCGTAAGCAGGATGCTTTTAATCGCACAGTATTGAATTGAAACCAGAGCGGAAGAAGGATATATACAGCAGAAATGGGACTTTTAATCGCACAGTATTGAATTGAAACGCTGTATTGTAGGCATGGGTATGCCTGTGCCAAGAGCCTTTTAATCGCACAGTATTGAATTGAAACATGAGGGATGGGTGCTGGATCCGGAAAGTGGCGAACCTTTTAATCGCACAGTATTGAATTGAAACTAGGAAGGGAAGAAGTCCAATATATAAGCTCAATGCCTTTTAATCGCACAGTATTGAATTGAAACTAGCCCCTCCAACATTGTCTGGGGTAATGCAAAGGACTTTTAATCGCACAGTATTGAATTGAAACACACCAAGATTAGACAGGAGTTGGTTTTTGAGAATACTTTTAATCGCACAGTATTGAATTGAAACGCATATGACCAGGCGAGTTCTTCATGTTCCAGGAGCTTTTAATCGCACAGTATTGAATTGAAACTTCATTTACATTACCTACACTCTCACAGAAACTTGTCTTTTAATCGCACAGTATTGAATTGAAACGTTCATTTCCTACAGCAGCGATGCCGGCCGTGATACCTTTTAATCGCACAGTATTGAATTGAAACTAACATATAGCATTACCAACTGGCCAATGAAGGCCGCTTTTAATCGCACAGTATTGAATTGAAACATGCTTCCATACAAATAGAACATCTGGCACCTTCTCCTTTTAATCGCACAGTATTGAATTGAAACTTAATTTAAATAATGGCATGTATTTCGATTACGATCTTTTAATCGCACAGTATTGAATTGAAACCGTGCTACTTCAGCAATACCGGAGATTGCATATCTGCTTTTAATCGCACAGTATTGAATTGAAACTCACTTTGCTTAAAACTTTCGTATGCCTGATTTGAACTTTTAATCGCACAGTATTGAATTGAAACTTCAATAGGGCATAGAATGAGTTCTTTGTTCTGTTGCTTTTAATCGCACAGTATTGAATTGAAACAGTTTGGAAGGATCTACAATGTCTGTATCCTGCCTATCTTTTAATCGCACAGTATTGAATTGAAACCCGGTATCGCCTCCTTTATCCACCTTCCCTTTTTTACTTTTAATCGCACAGTATTGAATTGAAACTCCTGGAAGAGCGCGTCCCACCATGGAATACCATAACTTTTAATCGCACAGTATTGAATTGAAACATGATAAGATTGGTATCTCTTATTGCAACGATGTTCTTTTAATCGCACAGTATTGAATTGAAACAACCTTTGTTGTGTATCCGACGGCTCAGATCTCCACTTTTAATCGCACAGTATTGAATTGAAACAAGAAACCGGTATGCCCGATCCTGCCCAGGCTCGGCTTTTAATCGCACAGTATTGAATTGAAACTCTCTGAATGAAATGTACTCGTTTGCGTCACGTCTGCTTTTAATCGCACAGTATTGAATTGAAACTTTTCGTATATGGTTTTCGTGTAGAACGCGATAGCGCTTTTAATCGCACAGTATTGAATTGAAACAGAGGAACAGCGGCTGTATGAAGCCCAGATCATAGCTTTTAATCGCACAGTATTGAATTGAAACTTTATAAACCGGGGATAGCTGCTTCCTTGCCCGGATGCTTTTAATCGCACAGTATTGAATTGAAACGAGCGAAGAGACACTTTTTTTTTGTGCCTAACAGCTTTTAATCGCACAGTATTGAATTGAAACATTATATTAACCAAGGGCAAGATGAAAGATAAAGCAACTTTTAATCGCACAGTATTGAATTGAAACTGACATACGCTATAGATCCCTCTTTTGCAACTCCTACTTTTAATCGCACAGTATTGAATTGAAACTCTGGTATCCAAATACAGCAGAAGATATATGCGTTCTTTTAATCGCACAGTATTGAATTGAAACATTTTCCTTGCGCAATTGCCTGACCACCTATAGCACCCTTTTAATCGCACAGTATTGAATTGAAACCCTACTACGCCTTCTTCAGTATCTGCAGGAGCAGGCTTTTAATCGCACAGTATTGAATTGAAACGGATCTATGAAGTCGCTGTAGTTTGGAATCCAGCTCTTTTAATCGCACAGTATTGAATTGAAACAGGAGGTGCTATTGGAGGTGTATCCGCAGGTACACCCTTTTAATCGCACAGTATTGAATTGAAACGGATCTATGAAGTCGCTGTAGTTTGGAATCCAGCTCCTTTTAATCGCACAGTATTGAATTGAAACATATAATAGGACTAATGCACATACGTAACTATCTGCTTTTAATCGCACAGTATTGAATTGAAACTTGTTTTTCATGTTATTCAGGCCTCTTCCAACTATCCTTTTAATCGCACAGTATTGAATTGAAACGCAGCCGGGTTAAAGAAGCGTCGCACGCGCGGCGCCTTTTAATCGCACAGTATTGAATTGAAACTGAGTAGTGGGAAACTCCAGCACCGGCGGGCACGCGCTTTTAATCGCACAGTATTGAATTGAAACAATTCCGATTCCGATTCATCCGCCGCAATATCTTTCTTTTAATCGCACAGTATTGAATTGAAACCGGCTGATGTACTGGCCGAGTACTGCCGCAGATGGCTTTTAATCGCACAGTATTGAATTGAAACTCGCGCAATTTGCGGAAATAGGACCCGGCAACGCCCTTTTAATCGCACAGTATTGAATTGAAACCTGGTTGCCCATCCTTTATAACTAACTGATTGTCCACTTTTAATCGCACAGTATTGAATTGAAACGCCCTTTTATCACAACGTCATTTCTTGCGGTAAAATCTTTTAATCGCACAGTATTGAATTGAAACACGCCATATTCTCCGGCCAGGATCTTATTCATAAAACTTTTAATCGCACAGTATTGAATTGAAACCCTTCTATCGAAATGTAAGCACCAAGATCCTGACATCTTTTAATCGCACAGTATTGAATTGAAACACCTTATATTCGCCCTGTCCCCACGTTGTGACGTTACTTTTAATCGCACAGTATTGAATTGAAACCAAAAGGGCAGTGAATACTATAGAAACTTTACTAACTTTTAATCGCACAGTATTGAATTGAAACGAGCTTCAGGCCGGCGCCTCTCTGGTGGAGGCTGTCTTTTAATCGCACAGTATTGAATTGAAACCGATCTATCTGAAACGCCCGGACTGCAACGAGTCCGCTTTTAATCGCACAGTATTGAATTGAAACTAGGGGTATCGCTTCATTCCCCGGTGGCGGCATTACTTTTAATCGCACAGTATTGAATTGAAACAAGTTCGGAGCGAAGTCTTTTGCTCTTGAATATGGCTTTTAATCGCACAGTATTGAATTGAAACACATAAAGGCCGGCTTAGAGGAGCGCATCAAGACCCTTTTAATCGCACAGTATTGAATTGAAACTTCCAGGTGTCGCCCGGATTAGGCGCAGAAACGATCTTTTAATCGCACAGTATTGAATTGAAACATATGAATTAATTTTAAATAGGCTACAAACCGCGCACTTTTAATCGCACAGTATTGAATTGAAACATTATACCCAAGCCATTGCCGCCGGTGATCTTTTCTGCTTTTAATCGCACAGTATTGAATTGAAACATAAGAACAGGATCGGGATCAGTGGCGACACAAAAGCTTTTAATCGCACAGTATTGAATTGAAACAAGAGCTTGAAAAACATTCAGAATATGACAATCCAGCTTTTAATCGCACAGTATTGAATTGAAACTTATGTTTTTATTTTTTTAAGTTTACCAATATCCTGACTTTTAATCGCACAGTATTGAATTGAAACTTGATCGTTCCATTGTGACACACCGTTGATAACTTCTTTTAATCGCACAGTATTGAATTGAAACTAGTCAAAATCAACCTCAACTTGGCAGACGGCTTTCTTTTAATCGCACAGTATTGAATTGAAACACGCCTGTAATAGTTGTGACATGCTGAGTGTTGACCGGCTTTTAATCGCACAGTATTGAATTGAAACTCGCGGTATGGTTACGCCGGCGTCTATTGCCTATACCTTTTAATCGCACAGTATTGAATTGAAACTTTGTTGTATAGACCTGTTCTTAAGATCAAGTGCCTCTTTTAATCGCACAGTATTGAATTGAAACGCTCCAGCTTGAGGCTCTTTTAATGCAGATGTAAACCTTTTAATCGCACAGTATTGAATTGAAACTACATTCTAAGCTGATGTAACCTGGACTTTTTGTTCCTTTTAATCGCACAGTATTGAATTGAAACATCACTTAAGTCATCCGTCAAAATATACTGATGGGTGCTTTTAATCGCACAGTATTGAATTGAAACAGAGACCAAGGCCCGGGTGCGTATAACCATTTAGCCTTTTAATCGCACAGTATTGAATTGAAACTAGGTACATCGTCAATATCCTGAGCGACGATAATGTCTTTTAATCGCACAGTATTGAATTGAAACGAGCATATCTGAGATTGAGCTGGATAGAAGCTGCCCTTTTAATCGCACAGTATTGAATTGAAACTATGATTTGATGATGAGTTCCGGTAGCCATAGATGCTTTTAATCGCACAGTATTGAATTGAAACTTTCTTTTCATATAAATTAAATTAAAATTAAATAACTTTTAATCGCACAGTATTGAATTGAAACTATACTTTTGATGAATTGCAGTAGCGTTAAGCATATCTTTTAATCGCACAGTATTGAATTGAAACTATTTTGCTGTTCCCTGTGGAAGATGCCATGAGTGTCTTTTAATCGCACAGTATTGAATTGAAACAATCTCGCTCATAACGGGCAGCAATCTGCTTCCGCTCTTTTAATCGCACAGTATTGAATTGAAACGTAAAACTACCAATGCTCCTATCAACCGCACTTTTAACTTTTAATCGCACAGTATTGAATTGAAACAGAAGGTTGGTGCTGGGGCTCCTGGGGCTCCTGAGGCCTTTTAATCGCACAGTATTGAATTGAAACACGTAAATATTACCTCATACCGGAAGTAGTAAAAGACTTTTAATCGCACAGTATTGAATTGAAACATTGTTAACCGTGAAATGATATGACATGAGCGTAAACTTTTAATCGCACAGTATTGAATTGAAACTGTATTACCACAACGCTATAATTATCGCACAAGAGACTTTTAATCGCACAGTATTGAATTGAAACTAATAGATTCTCTGATAAGCAGCGAATGGGAGGGCGTCTTTTAATCGCACAGTATTGAATTGAAACGGAGTATTCAGTGTGATTGAAGTGTTGAACGACTCCTTTTAATCGCACAGTATTGAATTGAAACTTTCTTCTTACCAATTTTTTGAAAGAAATCGAGGATCTTTTAATCGCACAGTATTGAATTGAAACCGAGAAATTGATCGCCCGTTACTTTGTCCTTTATTACTTTTAATCGCACAGTATTGAATTGAAACTTTTTATAATTAAATTCGTCGCCGTCGGCGTCGTCTCTTTTAATCGCACAGTATTGAATTGAAACACGTATTGAATGAAGGTGACGCGTTGAGCTTGGGCCCTTTTAATCGCACAGTATTGAATTGAAACGGATTATCGGCTCCGGCCGGTGGTTTCGACTACAACCTTTTAATCGCACAGTATTGAATTGAAACTCTTGTTTATACTTATATTGTCGCAATTCCGAAATTCTTTTAATCGCACAGTATTGAATTGAAACCAAACGGTAGCGCGAGTTCTAACGCGATCGCAAAATCTTTTAATCGCACAGTATTGAATTGAAACAAAATAACTTCGTCATGCACGTGGAACGCAATAAATTCTTTTAATCGCACAGTATTGAATTGAAACATACGTCGATATCGTATTGATTGAGTACCGCGTTAACTTTTAATCGCACAGTATTGAATTGAAACTAAGGTATCAAAATTGTCACGTTGTAACTGGGCGTGCTTTTAATCGCACAGTATTGAATTGAAACCCGGCCGTTGCGGATGATCGTTTTGCGGCGAATAACTTTTAATCGCACAGTATTGAATTGAAACCGTCGCGGTAGTAGAGGGCCTGTATGCGACGGATAAGCTTTTAATCGCACAGTATTGAATTGAAACTCTCTGTCTCGTCTATTATCTTGTACTTTCGTAGTTCTTTTAATCGCACAGTATTGAATTGAAACGCTATTATCCCCGCGGTCATGGGGTTTTTGTAAAATACTTTTAATCGCACAGTATTGAATTGAAACGCTAATTTAATTAACTGGTTTGGCGTCCACGCGCACTTTTAATCGCACAGTATTGAATTGAAACTCAATTAACAGTAGGTCGCGCAATACCATACCGGGACTTTTAATCGCACAGTATTGAATTGAAACGTATGAATTAATTTTAAATAGACTACAAACCGCGCAACTTTTAATCGCACAGTATTGAATTGAAACGAATAATCTATCGTAATTAATCCGATAATTTCGTTACTTTTAATCGCACAGTATTGAATTGAAACTTTGTAACCATAATTCCGCGTCAAATATTGGCGAACTTTTAATCGCACAGTATTGAATTGAAACCCGGCACGATTACGCTGTCCGTGGAATACACTTTACTTTTAATCGCACAGTATTGAATTGAAACCATATTCCCATTTCAGTAATACGATCGAAATTAAGACTTTTAATCGCACAGTATTGAATTGAAACTAAAGTTGATCTAAAGGTATTGTTTCCGGCCGCTTCTTTTAATCGCACAGTATTGAATTGAAACATTTTAGCCGGGTCCATAGATTTAATTTACAAAAACCTTTTAATCGCACAGTATTGAATTGAAACAATTTACGAATACCGCCAAAATCTACGCCGTATAAACTTTTAATCGCACAGTATTGAATTGAAACATGTTTGCCGTTGCGACTTTGTTGCCGCTATTTTAACTTTTAATCGCACAGTATTGAATTGAAACCCGGTTACGATTAATGCGAAATCCAATTCGTCCGCATCTTTTAATCGCACAGTATTGAATTGAAACTTTTAAACGCAAACGTAATGGCCCTATCAAAACGCACTTTTAATCGCACAGTATTGAATTGAAACATTCTTTAAACATTAATTCGCGCGCGTCGCTATTTCTTTTAATCGCACAGTATTGAATTGAAACTAAATCTTAATGATGTCGGAATTTAAAATTATGGCACTTTTAATCGCACAGTATTGAATTGAAACCATAGTGAAATCTTGTCCATCACAACGCCCGGACCGGCTTTTAATCGCACAGTATTGAATTGAAACAAAAAATGAAGCTTTGCTTCGAAAAAAACGAAATTTACTTTTAATCGCACAGTATTGAATTGAAACTAAATCTTAATGATGTCGGAATTTAAAATTATGGCATCTTTTAATCGCACAGTATTGAATTGAAACGGGACAACATAAGTGATGCCCATGATGCAGCCGTACCTTTTAATCGCACAGTATTGAATTGAAACTTTTACGGGTTGGAGGAAGCGGCATGCCCGTCAGCTTTTAATCGCACAGTATTGAATTGAAACTAATATATTAATGCCATATCCTATATATAATAGCCCTTTTAATCGCACAGTATTGAATTGAAACATACAGGCAGGCATTGACAGAATGCAGGCAGACATTCTTTTAATCGCACAGTATTGAATTGAAACGTTGCCAAGTCTGCCAGCATCACACCTGCCACCCAGCTTTTAATCGCACAGTATTGAATTGAAACAACAACATGACAAAGAAAGCAGCAGCAACAACAACTTTTAATCGCACAGTATTGAATTGAAACGATGAAAAGGTTTTCTTGGAAGTCCAAACATTGCACTTTTAATCGCACAGTATTGAATTGAAACGTGGCAACTCCACTTCCAATATTATCAACATTTAACTTTTAATCGCACAGTATTGAATTGAAACGATCACGAACATCTTTACGAAATATAGGAGTGCGCTCTTTTAATCGCACAGTATTGAATTGAAACTTTATTCTGATTTAATTATTTACTTCTTTCTCCAGCTTTTAATCGCACAGTATTGAATTGAAACTCGCTGATGTGGAGGAACTGGCCATGAGGCGAATGCCTTTTAATCGCACAGTATTGAATTGAAACCTATTAAGCCTGCTTCTTTATCATCTACCTGAGTACTTTTAATCGCACAGTATTGAATTGAAACATGTCTCCACCGACTATCTTCTTAGACTCACTGATCTTTTAATCGCACAGTATTGAATTGAAACATTCTTCATATGTCCAGGCGAATTTTTCCCATTGTCTTTTAATCGCACAGTATTGAATTGAAACTCTACTTTAGCACTTCAGACTTGGGCTAACAATACTCTTTTAATCGCACAGTATTGAATTGAAACGGCATTCAATGGAGGATTCACAGAGCCCACCTCCACTTTTAATCGCACAGTATTGAATTGAAACTTGCTATTCTTCCAGTCAGGTTCCCACCCTTCATTCTTTTAATCGCACAGTATTGAATTGAAACCCGTCTTACATCCTGGGTTATACGGACGCTTGGGCCTTTTAATCGCACAGTATTGAATTGAAACAGTTGAGCAAGCGGGGCAATATAGGCCGCTGTTGCTTTTAATCGCACAGTATTGAATTGAAACTACGCAATCAGCCCCACGGCCTTAGTCTCTAAGTGTACCTTTTAATCGCACAGTATTGAATTGAAACGATGGAAGGCTTGACCGGCCTGAGCTGATTGGCTCTACTTTTAATCGCACAGTATTGAATTGAAACAGCGTATTTAAATAAAAAATCGGACTTCGGAAACATCTTTTAATCGCACAGTATTGAATTGAAACTACAATAAAGCTGTAAAAATGCAGAAATTAATTAACTTTTAATCGCACAGTATTGAATTGAAACGAAATAAATAAATTTTTTGAGTAATGGGAATGACAACTTTTAATCGCACAGTATTGAATTGAAACATGTTGAAATACTTGTTAAATACAAGGCAGATTAACCTTTTAATCGCACAGTATTGAATTGAAACGCAACTGTTATGGCAGGCGCCCGGCGCGGGTTTTCTTTTAATCGCACAGTATTGAATTGAAACACACTTTTAACAGCCCTGAAGGGCCTTAAAATGCTTCTTTTAATCGCACAGTATTGAATTGAAACTATTTTCTAAGTTCCTGTAATAGTCGCCGTTACCAGCTTTTAATCGCACAGTATTGAATTGAAACTTACCCCCTGATCTAAAGTATCTAAGTAAGGCATAACTTTTAATCGCACAGTATTGAATTGAAACATAGTAAGGCCCGGCAATGCTTGCGCAACAGTTTCCTTTTAATCGCACAGTATTGAATTGAAACGGTATTATTATGCCGTTTCTCTTTTAGAAAGGACCCCCTTTTAATCGCACAGTATTGAATTGAAACTAGAAATAGTCGTCTTGTATAAGATTCCCTTGTTCCTTTTAATCGCACAGTATTGAATTGAAACATGATCCAAGATTTTGCAGCTAACACCCCATTTGACTTTTAATCGCACAGTATTGAATTGAAACTTATCAGGATGCGATTTTTCTTTCAAATATAGTTGTGCTTTTAATCGCACAGTATTGAATTGAAACAGATAAATAAGTTTAGTTATTCCTAAAGCTGTAAATCTTTTAATCGCACAGTATTGAATTGAAACAATAGATATAGTTTTTTAGAAAATAATTAAGATTTTCTTTTAATCGCACAGTATTGAATTGAAACTTATGAAAACATATTTTGATCAGGTTATTCAATATTCTTTTAATCGCACAGTATTGAATTGAAACAGAAAAGGAGCTGCTGATGGAACCTACCAAGGCAATCTTTTAATCGCACAGTATTGAATTGAAACATCTTGGCAAATGCATGAAGATACAAATGGAGATGGCTTTTAATCGCACAGTATTGAATTGAAACTTATATTGCTTAGATCTTTCTTCAGCACCATGCATCTTTTAATCGCACAGTATTGAATTGAAACAGCATTTTATGAGATGACTGGATGCTCCGTATCAGCTTTTAATCGCACAGTATTGAATTGAAACTTAATTAAATCTTGCATAGTTATTTTAATTAATTTTTCTTTTAATCGCACAGTATTGAATTGAAACAAGAACAAATGCACCACTTTTCCAAGTTAATATTATCTTTTAATCGCACAGTATTGAATTGAAACAAAAATATGTATTAGGAAATAAATTAGACATTGTTACTTTTAATCGCACAGTATTGAATTGAAACCCGTCATGCTAAGTATTTTTTTATAAAGTCTTGTAACTTTTAATCGCACAGTATTGAATTGAAACCGCAAAAACTACATGCTCTGTTGAAATCCTTGTTAACTTTTAATCGCACAGTATTGAATTGAAACTATCGAACCTCAGCAGGTTATCACCCACCGACACACTTTTAATCGCACAGTATTGAATTGAAACGATAATTTTAAATTTTCCCTAATGTTAAGTACTGCCCTTTTAATCGCACAGTATTGAATTGAAACTTAATTGTATCCTTATAACTGTCTGACTTATAAGAACTTTTAATCGCACAGTATTGAATTGAAACAATTATGAGAAATTTTTTAATTTTTTTTACGCTTGGCTTTTAATCGCACAGTATTGAATTGAAACGCGCAACGGGACAACGGAATACACCGGCAGAGTTAGCTTTTAATCGCACAGTATTGAATTGAAACGGATTTCGGCGGCTGGACATTTGACGCTGATAAATTCTTTTAATCGCACAGTATTGAATTGAAACAACGGAAACCCCGCGGGAACGCATTGCGGTAATTGCTTTTAATCGCACAGTATTGAATTGAAACATTCTACCGACGCGAACCTGATTAAATTCCTGGTGCTTTTAATCGCACAGTATTGAATTGAAACATTTATACCTTTCCTCTGCTGTCGCTTTAGCTTGTTCTTTTAATCGCACAGTATTGAATTGAAACCAACGTCCGTCCTACCACCACCCACGCCAGTAAATTCACTTTTAATCGCACAGTATTGAATTGAAACACGGCAACGGCCGTCTGATTGCAACCTGTTTAACACTTTTAATCGCACAGTATTGAATTGAAACGTTCAACCGGTTCCGGCGTTAGCTCCGCGGGGCTGGCTTTTAATCGCACAGTATTGAATTGAAACCGTCGGAAAGCACGACATTGCCAGTCGATCCAACATCTTTTAATCGCACAGTATTGAATTGAAACAACCAAATACGGAAATAAGCAGCATGAAACAAAACGCTTTTAATCGCACAGTATTGAATTGAAACGTATGTTGGTATTCTGTGTGACGGGAAAAGGATCTGCTTTTAATCGCACAGTATTGAATTGAAACTCGAGTAATAACCTGTTGGTACAATAGACCTCGTTCTTTTAATCGCACAGTATTGAATTGAAACTATTAACCGGCTGCAGTAAGGCTGTTCCGGGCACGCCTTTTAATCGCACAGTATTGAATTGAAACAAATTGGTCGTAACACCGTCTTTATCTTCCCCTTTACTTTTAATCGCACAGTATTGAATTGAAACATATATAGATCTCTGCACGATTACACCTTTGGTATTTCTTTTAATCGCACAGTATTGAATTGAAACAGACTTCCCGGACGCCGAGACCGGCGCCTATTGTTGCTTTTAATCGCACAGTATTGAATTGAAACGCTTTTTTTGTTCGACGTTGAAGGCAAGAAGACTTTCTTTTAATCGCACAGTATTGAATTGAAACGGTACCAGCCCGCGCCGCCTTCTTTATATTTTTCATCTTTTAATCGCACAGTATTGAATTGAAACCCCGGTCCGTTGGGTATTTTTAAGAGTTTCACAAAGCTTTTAATCGCACAGTATTGAATTGAAACCTTTAACAAACCCCGCGTCCGAAAGCCCAGACGCGTCTTTTAATCGCACAGTATTGAATTGAAACCAATTTTGGTCGTAGCTAAGAAATATAAATCTGTTTCTTTTAATCGCACAGTATTGAATTGAAACAAACATGAGAAATTTTTTAATTTTTTTTACGCTTGGCTTTTAATCGCACAGTATTGAATTGAAACTGTTAAAGATTTTTTAATTTAACACGAAGATAAATACTTTTAATCGCACAGTATTGAATTGAAACTTGAATTTAATAATGTCTATTTTAACGCAACCGAATACTTTTAATCGCACAGTATTGAATTGAAACCACCAATCGAAGTATCGGCACGCTTCCGCAATTAATCTTTTAATCGCACAGTATTGAATTGAAACAACGTTTCGTGCGCGACGGCCAGGATAGACGGATATCTTTTAATCGCACAGTATTGAATTGAAACCAATTTGCCATCCTGGTAGACTTTCCAAAATGTTACTTTTAATCGCACAGTATTGAATTGAAACATGCTTTTTACCGTCACATATGTGACGGGGCTGAAACTTTTAATCGCACAGTATTGAATTGAAACTCAAATGCGGCTTGTGTTTGCGTGACAGTATCACCCCTTTTAATCGCACAGTATTGAATTGAAACTTCCTTAATAGCCAGAATACGGAAATATTCAGCCTGACTTTTAATCGCACAGTATTGAATTGAAACTTCTCTGGATAGCAGGGCTGTGCATTACATTAGTAACTTTTAATCGCACAGTATTGAATTGAAACGGGAGGTTGAAGGCATTTTAAAACAAAGTATCCACGCTTTTAATCGCACAGTATTGAATTGAAACGGCTGAGCAGGCTGGCAACTATAGGCCGCTGTTGCTCTTTTAATCGCACAGTATTGAATTGAAACAGGGTATCAAGGTACGGCATTGTATCGTGTATTGCTTTTAATCGCACAGTATTGAATTGAAACGGACGGCGGTCCCCTGCCTCAGCTGACTGTTAAGTTCTTTTAATCGCACAGTATTGAATTGAAACTTCCTTAATAGCCAGAATACGGAAATATTCAGCCTGACTTTTAATCGCACAGTATTGAATTGAAACTCTGTAATTCCGCCGGATAAAATGCAGGCCGTAGGACTTTTAATCGCACAGTATTGAATTGAAACGACGGAAACCCCGCGGGAGCGTATTGCGGTAATTGCTTTTAATCGCACAGTATTGAATTGAAACTTATTTTTGATTTTATTAATTAAAAAATCCCCAGGGCCTTTTAATCGCACAGTATTGAATTGAAACTTTATATTAGGTTTATAATGTAAACCGCGGAACCGCTTTTAATCGCACAGTATTGAATTGAAACGCCGTGACGGCTGATAGGTGCTGTCGTCGAACGCGCTTTTAATCGCACAGTATTGAATTGAAACAAACGGTTAATTCGTGTTTAATTGATCTGGAATTACTTTTAATCGCACAGTATTGAATTGAAACATATCTCTTTTATTTTTTAATTCCCGCGCTTCGGGCTTTTAATCGCACAGTATTGAATTGAAACTCGCTACAACGTTGATGGCGGAATACTTAAATTATCTTTTAATCGCACAGTATTGAATTGAAACGGAATTTACGGATTACCCCGTTACGCCGTTACCCGCTTTTAATCGCACAGTATTGAATTGAAACATTAAATTAATCATAACGCCATTAAATAAAATTCGACTTTTAATCGCACAGTATTGAATTGAAACTATTTAATAAAGGCGATAAAATTATAACCGCCGCTACTTTTAATCGCACAGTATTGAATTGAAACATAGAAATTTGGGAGGGAGATTTAGTAAATCTCAAACTTTTAATCGCACAGTATTGAATTGAAACGATCACGGTATTACTGTACATGTTGTGTATTCTTTCCTTTTAATCGCACAGTATTGAATTGAAACTAGTATAACTCCTTATTCAGGATTGCTACCTCACCACTTTTAATCGCACAGTATTGAATTGAAACTTCATGTTACTGGTATGCATCGCAGCGTTGCGAACTTCTTTTAATCGCACAGTATTGAATTGAAACGGAAACTCCAAATTCTGATCACGAAACCATTCGAACTTTTAATCGCACAGTATTGAATTGAAACGCAGTTGTAGTCGCACCATTTCCATAAACCAAATTTGCTTTTAATCGCACAGTATTGAATTGAAACCGACTTAACTCCAAACCGGGCCTCTATTTGCTCAATCTTTTAATCGCACAGTATTGAATTGAAACTCAAACTCACCAAACGGAATAGTAACATCAGCTCCCTTTTAATCGCACAGTATTGAATTGAAACCCTGGTATAGCCTCCATTACACAAGAGGGTATAAGCCTTTTAATCGCACAGTATTGAATTGAAACAGACTGTCGAAATCTACCGTTTGTTTTGCTGCTGCTCTTTTAATCGCACAGTATTGAATTGAAACAGATTTCGGCGGCTGGACTTTTGACGCTGATAAATCTTTTAATCGCACAGTATTGAATTGAAACAATTGTATATAAATTCAATACCGACGGCGCGATAGACTTTTAATCGCACAGTATTGAATTGAAACAGGTTTTATGCTGCATAACTACTATAACTACCAAACTTTTAATCGCACAGTATTGAATTGAAACTTATGAAGTCTTGACTTGAATGTTGTTGTATACCACTCTTTTAATCGCACAGTATTGAATTGAAACGTTCAAAACAAAGTTCAATATACTCTTATTAGATGCTTTTAATCGCACAGTATTGAATTGAAACAAAAGGTAGCCCCGGTAGTTATTTAGTAGTTATTTCTTTTAATCGCACAGTATTGAATTGAAACTCAATTAACAGTAGGTCGCGCAATACCAGACCGGCTTTTAATCGCACAGTATTGAATTGAAACCAGACTATTACCGAAAAGATTAACAAAACTTTAACACTTTTAATCGCACAGTATTGAATTGAAACACTTCTTTATAATAGTTCGATCTTATGTTTAATTTAACTTTTAATCGCACAGTATTGAATTGAAACCTGATATATATCCTTCAAACTTGAAAACAGGGAAACTTTTAATCGCACAGTATTGAATTGAAACGCGTCAAAGTAACATTAATATCGTCCGTCTTTGTTACTTTTAATCGCACAGTATTGAATTGAAACCTGGCCACCTGTGGATATTGCAACAAGATGATAACGCTTTTAATCGCACAGTATTGAATTGAAACAAGTCTACCGCCTGCCGGGTTGCTGCTGCCGGACGCTTTTAATCGCACAGTATTGAATTGAAACGATAGAAAAAGCGTACGATTTTGACCCGCTAAATCCTTTTAATCGCACAGTATTGAATTGAAACATATGAATTAATTTTAAATAGACTACAAACCGCGCCTTTTAATCGCACAGTATTGAATTGAAACACGGGTCTTATAACGCGCCTCCTATATGCCCCGATGTCTTTTAATCGCACAGTATTGAATTGAAACTTATGAAGTCTTGACTTGAATGTTGTTGTATACCACTCTTTTAATCGCACAGTATTGAATTGAAACAAACAGAGCTTCAGGATGCCTTTATGGAGGGAGACACTTTTAATCGCACAGTATTGAATTGAAACCTCCGGAAGTAGATGGCATGTATTTCCTCGAGGTTTCTTTTAATCGCACAGTATTGAATTGAAACATGTAGGTGGATACAGATGCAGGCATAGCCTGATGCCTTTTAATCGCACAGTATTGAATTGAAACATGTACATCAGGGACTTGTACCTGTCGTCCGGTGTTACTTTTAATCGCACAGTATTGAATTGAAACTCGTTATAGTCGCGAAGTGTAATAAAATTAAATCCTACTTTTAATCGCACAGTATTGAATTGAAACATGGCAAAATTGCGGTATTCGTTGCATACTCTCGCACTTTTAATCGCACAGTATTGAATTGAAACTTTGAGGTTATGGATTGGGGCGATGACGGTACATTCTTTTAATCGCACAGTATTGAATTGAAACCACGGGAAAATATACGAAGCGACGGCCGCAAATATGCTTTTAATCGCACAGTATTGAATTGAAACCCCGTTGGATCATCCGGGTTAGTAATTAATAAATTACTTTTAATCGCACAGTATTGAATTGAAACCTGTTCAGACCCCCGAAGGGCCTGTTAGCATCCCGCTTTTAATCGCACAGTATTGAATTGAAACGATGAATGGTACAAGTAAAATAATATCAGGATGGCTTTTAATCGCACAGTATTGAATTGAAACACGGATGCAATCACCTACATGCTGGATTACTGGGGTCCTTTTAATCGCACAGTATTGAATTGAAACACGTTTGACGCATCGCATAAATCGACGGCGTACAGTCTTTTAATCGCACAGTATTGAATTGAAACTACGATAAGTCCGCCGGTCCCGGAACCCGCGGTAACTTTTAATCGCACAGTATTGAATTGAAACAGCCATACGCTGAATCCAAGATGGACAGCTGCCTCGACTTTTAATCGCACAGTATTGAATTGAAACCCAATGAAAAAGACCAAGTCAGGGAGGCAGAAATTACTTTTAATCGCACAGTATTGAATTGAAACTAGCTTACAGATTCTACTACGCGCAGAAGCCCTTTTCTTTTAATCGCACAGTATTGAATTGAAACTTGTTCATTGACGGTGCCGCCAAACACCTCCCATAACTTTTAATCGCACAGTATTGAATTGAAACGGGATTTGTTCCTGTTTCTGGGAACGTCTTACCTGCGCTTTTAATCGCACAGTATTGAATTGAAACAGCGACTTTAGCGTGTCAACGACTTCACGTTTGGTTTCTTTTAATCGCACAGTATTGAATTGAAACAAGTAAATTTTCTCGCTTGAGCTCATTTATACCAATACTTTTAATCGCACAGTATTGAATTGAAACCATGAGAAGGCAGGCTCTGTTGTATCTTCCGTTTGTGCTTTTAATCGCACAGTATTGAATTGAAACCCGGCACGATTACGCTGTCCGTGGAATACACTTTACTTTTAATCGCACAGTATTGAATTGAAACTTAAATCGTCCGGCACCTGACGCCATTCCTCGTATTTCTTTTAATCGCACAGTATTGAATTGAAACGGCTCGGGCCTCAGGGAGATTTGCTGAGACGGCTACTTTTAATCGCACAGTATTGAATTGAAACTTCACTTCCAATAATCTGCCAAAAATATCTCGCCCACTTTTAATCGCACAGTATTGAATTGAAACACGAAGTTGACGGGTTGCCCTTTCAAGGCCGTAAGGGCTTTTAATCGCACAGTATTGAATTGAAACTATGCTATTTCCTTCATCGACGCGTCCAGGTCGATGCTTTTAATCGCACAGTATTGAATTGAAACACCTGATCAATGCCTTCGAGCTAACGGACACCAACCCTTTTAATCGCACAGTATTGAATTGAAACTTAACAGTCGCGTTGCAGGTCAGATGCGCAATACTCTCTTTTAATCGCACAGTATTGAATTGAAACTGCAGCGATTTAAGATTTTTCAGAATTTCTTTTTTGTCTTTTAATCGCACAGTATTGAATTGAAACGAGACGGCATTCCTCCTGCTAATGGCACAGTAGGTTCTTTTAATCGCACAGTATTGAATTGAAACGAATCTTGTCGATATAGATGAGACTGATGCTCAGTTCTTTTAATCGCACAGTATTGAATTGAAACGTCCAACGTATGGGCGCAGACCAGTCAGATGATGTCTTTTAATCGCACAGTATTGAATTGAAACTCAGCCTTCCGCGCTATTATAAGGAGAAGATCTTTCTTTTAATCGCACAGTATTGAATTGAAACCCGTTAACGCGGGTCTTTAAGTTGTATTGTCATCTCTTTTAATCGCACAGTATTGAATTGAAACTCATCATTGCTGTATCCCCCGACCTGCGTCCACCGCTTTTAATCGCACAGTATTGAATTGAAACGTGTGAAAGTAGAGCTGGAAAAAGTAGTCAATGAATTCTTTTAATCGCACAGTATTGAATTGAAACTCTTTCGTAGATCGTGTGATCACGTTGCCATCTTTCTTTTAATCGCACAGTATTGAATTGAAACTGATATAAATTATTATTTTAAGCTTTACAGAGCTAACCTTTTAATCGCACAGTATTGAATTGAAACGGCGCGGGCCTCAGGCCGATTTGCTGAGACGGCTACCTTTTAATCGCACAGTATTGAATTGAAACGGCTGAGCAAGCTGGACAGTATAGGCCGCTGTTGCTTTTAATCGCACAGTATTGAATTGAAACAGGGTGTCCAGGTACGGCATATAGTCGTTAGCCGTCGCTTTTAATCGCACAGTATTGAATTGAAACCACTGTTTTTTAACGCAAAAACCCCGGTTACCTACCACTTTTAATCGCACAGTATTGAATTGAAACTATGCTATAAGGCCCACGGCCTTATTTTCTATAAACTTTTAATCGCACAGTATTGAATTGAAACACAAGGAAGGAAAAGGCAAGGCCGATGCTGAGATGCTCTTTTAATCGCACAGTATTGAATTGAAACTCGTGGTGCCCTACCTGAGTCCAACGACCTGACACAACTTTTAATCGCACAGTATTGAATTGAAACAGGGTAAATGGTACAAAGATCCTTTGCCTGGTGACCTTTTAATCGCACAGTATTGAATTGAAACTTGGTCATAGGCCTTGAACACGATAAAAGATCTTTTAACTTTTAATCGCACAGTATTGAATTGAAACGCTACGGTATTTTCCTGATCTACAAAAAGCGATGGCTTTTAATCGCACAGTATTGAATTGAAACATTAAAACAAGATCTGCAGATCGCCAGGGGCGATTCCTTTTAATCGCACAGTATTGAATTGAAACTATTTGATGAACGTTTTTAGTTGCCCTATTTTTATCTTTTAATCGCACAGTATTGAATTGAAACACGCTTATTCTCCAACGGCACACAATAGTAAAAACCTTTTAATCGCACAGTATTGAATTGAAACGGGCGTTGTACTTCCTGACTGTCTCAATTCTGAGCTGCTTTTAATCGCACAGTATTGAATTGAAACAGACTTCCCGGACGCCGAGACCGGCGCCTATTGTTGCTTTTAATCGCACAGTATTGAATTGAAACTACAGAAGAGTATAACGAAGGATTACCGGTTAGAGACCTTTTAATCGCACAGTATTGAATTGAAACCAAAATGACTCCACCTGATTGACCATTGTGCCTGGCTTTTAATCGCACAGTATTGAATTGAAACTTGGTAATTTCCACGTTATTAGGTTTTGAGATAGCGACTTTTAATCGCACAGTATTGAATTGAAACATATCTAATATATGTGGTCATGTGACTCGTCCAGGCTTTTAATCGCACAGTATTGAATTGAAACTAACGTAACAAGGTATTACCCACCTCGACGCCTGTTCTTTTAATCGCACAGTATTGAATTGAAACGAAGGATTTACATGGTCGTTGAACTTTAACGGCGTGTCTTTTAATCGCACAGTATTGAATTGAAACGAGCTCACGTTGAGCAGAAGGATATGGTAATGCGGACTTTTAATCGCACAGTATTGAATTGAAACTAGAGTAGGCAAAAGGGGCAGTACTAACAGGATCCCTTTTAATCGCACAGTATTGAATTGAAACGGCAGCTGCAGACGCGTTACAGAAGGAAGCGGCCAACTTTTAATCGCACAGTATTGAATTGAAACTATATCTTTGGCTTACCCTGGAATGAAAGGCTTTTCCTTTTAATCGCACAGTATTGAATTGAAACTGGATGTAAAGGCATTCTCGACATCTTTAAAGCCACTTTTAATCGCACAGTATTGAATTGAAACCCGTGTTGCGCGGGGCCGCTGTTGCTAAGTGGAGGTCTTTTAATCGCACAGTATTGAATTGAAACAAAATATAAGCGCCGTCCTGCACCGTTATAGTTCCACTTTTAATCGCACAGTATTGAATTGAAACACATAAAAATGGTATGTCCCGACGCCGGTTTTGGTTCTTTTAATCGCACAGTATTGAATTGAAACTATTTTTTGATATAGTTATCCAGGTCAGTAATGTAGCTTTTAATCGCACAGTATTGAATTGAAACTCTTTTAGGGACGTTTAAAATGGATACAAATGATAACTTTTAATCGCACAGTATTGAATTGAAACTTTGCTTTTGTGCAGCTTGCGCCGTTGCCGCTGCCGCTTTTAATCGCACAGTATTGAATTGAAACCCACCACGACGGATTTAAAGTTTGTTACGGTCTGTTCTTTTAATCGCACAGTATTGAATTGAAACCCCTGGAATTAAACGACCTGGATAAATTCGGTCGTTTCTTTTAATCGCACAGTATTGAATTGAAACAAGATCGAGAAGACGCTCAATGCGCGTATCTGATGCCTTTTAATCGCACAGTATTGAATTGAAACGTGTGGGTTCGGTGAAAACCCGATTAAAATCGCTTACTTTTAATCGCACAGTATTGAATTGAAACCAGGCAATTGAGAGCTATTGACAACAATATCCTGACTTTTAATCGCACAGTATTGAATTGAAACTCAGCTTTGGGCTTTCCGTAAATAAGACTGTCAGCACTTTTAATCGTACAGTATTGAATTGAAACAATTCTGATCCCGAAAGTATTCGTAATAGACTTTCCTTTTAATCGTACAGTATTGAATTGAAACATTTTTACCGGCTTCATGCTCTAATTTTTGTAACCACTTTTAATCGTACAGTATTGAATTGAAACAGGTCCGGGGCGAATACCGGGAGGACCGCATCGATATCTTTTAATCGCACAGTATTGAATTGAAACATATGAAGATTGGAATGGCACCGTTTAACGAACAAGCTTTTAATCGCACAGTATTGAATTGAAACACCTGTCAAAAAGATTCCTTTTAAGCAGGTAAACGCCTTTTAATCGCACAGTATTGAATTGAAACTAGCAACTTTTTTTTGGTTAAACATACTTTTTATTACTTTTAATCGCACAGTATTGAATTGAAACATAATTAAATTTAAATACTCCATAGAGCCATGATAGCTTTTAATCGTACAGTATTGAATTGAAACCCCCAATTCATATTCCGCGTACGCCCGGGAATCCGACTTTTAATCGTACAGTATTGAATTGAAACTCGATCGATTTGTTCCAACGAGTTCCAATCTTGTCTCTTTTAATCACTCCGGCTATAGAATTTCAAGATACGAAGTACAATGAGCTCTAAAAATATCCTATGCAAAATCTATATTACACAAAAATGAACACTACAAAACGACTACCGGAAGCTATTTTCCTTCCGTCTCGCGGCAATTCCGGTTAATCCTTATGTACGCTATTCCGACCCGGCTACAGCCATTGCCACAAAGCCGGAATAGACAAAAGCCGGAAACTTTCGCTCCCGGCTTTTTCACTATAAAAACTTCAAAATTATTCTGGTTACCTTAAATGCTCCAGATTGCTGTTGATAAAACTGGTCAGGTCGGCACCTGTCAGCATCTGCTGGCTTAGTCTTGCCAGGTCGTAAAGATGTCTCGCCAGCTTTTCTTGCTCGCTTTCATTTTCTATCTTGAGCAGCTTGTTGCTGATCAAAGGATGATTGCTGTTGACCACCACTGTAAACATCTCCGGCATCTTGCCCATTGTGTTGCCCTGTAACATCTGCATCTCTGTCATACGCCTCATAAATTCAGGCTTGACGATGATAACCGGCTGCTCATCACTCGACAGAGGCTTGATTTCGACCTTGGTCATCGCATCGTTGAGCACCTTTTTATACAACTCTTCCACTGCCTTGACCTCCGATTCCGTCAGCACTTCGGGAATGGCTTCGTCCTTGGCGATGAGGTGATCGGCCACATCGGAATCGATGCGCTTGAAAGTGAACTCTCCTTTTTTGTATTCCAGGTGCTGGATAAAGTGATTGTCGATGACCTGATCCATCTCGATGACATCGTACCCTTTTGCTTTGGCAGCCTGGATATAGGAATGATGGTCATTGAGGACATTGGTATAGAGCACAACGATCTTACCGTCTTTGTCTGTCTGGTTGTCTTTGATCTTTTCCTTATATTCTTCCAGGGTAAAATATTGCCCGTCAGTGTTTTTGATCAGGATAGATGGTGCCACCTTTTCCTCAAATTTTTCATCCGACAGATAGCCGTATTTAATGAAAGTTCCGATATCAGACCATTTTGCCTCAAATGCCGGTCGGTCCTGCTTAAACAGGTCGTTCAGCTTTTCCGCGACCTTTTTGGTGATATAGCCGGTTATCTTGCGCACATTGTTGTCAGCCTGAAGGTAGGAGCGCGATACATTGAGCGGGATATCCGGGGAGTCGATGACGCCATGCAGCAGCATCAGGAATTCGGATACGATCTCCTTGACATCATCCGTCACGAACACCTGGCTGGAATACAGATGGATCTTGTTCTTCTGGACGTCAAAATTGCTTTCGATCTTAGGAAAATAAAGCACTCCTGTAAGATTGAAAGGGTAGTCGATATTGAGATGGATCCAAAATAATGGTGGCCGGCTATAGGGATAGAGCTCATTGTAAAATGCAGTATAGTCCTCATCTTTCAGCTCTGACGGCGACTTTTTCCACAGCGGATGTATATTGTTGATGATGTTGGCGACTTCGATCTCCTTTTCTTTCTTGTCATCGCTTTCTCCCTCGGTTATGGTTTTCTTTTTGGTACCGAGCTGGATCGGAACCGGAAGGAATTTGCAGTACTTCTCCAGCAGCTCTTCCAGCCTGTCCTGTTCGGCGTATTGCAGCGCATCGTCACTCAGATGGAGGATGATGTCCGTTCCCCGGGTAGTTTTGCCGGAAGGATACAGCTCGAAGCTGGTGTCGCCGGTGCACGACCAGATAACAGCCTGTGCTCCTTCCTGGTAGGAAAGCGAATCGACCTCGACCTTATCAGCCACCATAAAAGCGGAATAGAATCCAAGTCCGAAATGGCCAATTATATTGGCATCTTCCCTGTATTTATCTAAAAATTCCTGTGCGCTTGAAAATGCGACCTGGTTGAGGTATTTTTTTGCCTCCTCTGCAGTAAGGCCGATGCCTTTATCACGGATAGTGAGTGTTTTGGCGTCTTTATCAGGTATAATTTCGATGGTAAGATCACCCAGCTCCCCCTTGGCGATTCCTTTGGAAGATAACGTCTTAAGCTTCGATGTTGCGTCGACGGTATTTGATACCAGCTCTCTGAGGAAGATCTCCTGTTCGGAGTAGAGGAATTGCTTGATGATGGGAAAAATATTCTCGGTATTGACCGTAATTTGTCCTTTTTCCATTTGTTCCATATGTATTTCTTTTTCTTTTCAGCAAAGACATTTACAATAATTATTCCTTCTGTTTAAATAATGACATTTTGGCATAAAGCAGGCAACTTTTGGCATTCTATCCTGCCGAAAGTGAATTTTATGTACCTTTGCGCTTTATTTTGAATATGTTCCGGATCGAAGATATACAAGGTCAGGAGATGATCAAAAACGAGGTGAGCAGGATGGTCGCCAACGATCATTTCCCGCATGCAACCCTGTTCCTGGGCGGCGAAGGCAGTGAGAAGCTCCATTATGCCTATGTCGTAGCCCGGATGCTGATGTGTGAGAACAGGCTGGACGGTCAACTTTGCAATACCTGCAATTCGTGTAAAAAATCACTGAACTTTACGCATCCTGATATTTTGTTCTCATTTCCATTTGTCAGAGAAGGCTCGGGCGATTTTCAGTCAGATGATTTCCTGGGCGACTGGAAAAAGGCTTTTCAGGCTAATCCTTATATGAACGTATATGAATGGGCAGGGATCCAGAATGCCGGCAATAAGCAACCCAATATCACCGCTTATGAATGCCTCCAGATCCAGCGAAAGCTGCAGATGAAGCCTTTCGAGTCGTCTCAGAAGGTGCTGCTGTTATGGATGCCGGAGTTTCTCGGGAAGGAAAGCAACAGGCTGTTGAAGATACTTGAAGAGCCACCTGCAAATACTTATATCATCCTGGTGGCGGAAGACCCGGAACGTATCCTTCCTACTATTCTCTCACGGTGCCAGCTATTTAAAATAGAAGACCTGACAGCGGCCGATGTAAGAAATATCCTCGAACGTTTTTTCAAGAAAACGCCGGAAGAAGCTGAGATGGCCTCATATCTTGCCCAGGGCAACATGATGGAGGCATTATCCCTGTTCAATGAGAATAACCTGGAAAAAAATACTGAATTTGTCGAGTGGCTGCGCCTTTGTTACAGCTTTAATCACGCTGAGATCATCAAGTGGGTCGAACACTTTGCGACCTACACGCGGGAAGTTCAAAAATATATTCTTAAATTTGGCATTCATTTCGTTAATGAAATGCTGAAAATCAAATATAACTACGGGCCAGGCGATATCAGTCTTCCTCCGAAGATGATCGAAACCGCCACCCGGCTTTGTCCTTTATTGAGTTTTGAAAGTATTGAGGAGCTGGTCAGGATACTGGACAATGAAATTTACTTAACTGAAAGAAATTGCAATACAAAGATGCAGTTGATATATACGTCAGGACATATCCATCGTCTGTTCAACGGCAAGCGCTTTGTTGCGTGATTTTTTTATAAACTAAAGACAAAATGGCTTGCAGCAGTTGCGGCACTGACGGTGGCAAATCCAAAGGATGCAGATCCAATGGAGGTTGTGATACCGGCGGTTGTAATAAATTAAATACTTATGACTGGCTTTCCACGATGCAGTTGGACGACCCGAATGAGGTCAATCTTGTTGAGGTCAGCTTCAGAAATGGCGCCCACAAATCATTTTTCAGACTCCAGCATCATCTTCAGGCAGAGACAGGTGATGATGTTGTCGTGGAGGCTGACGGCGGCTATGATGTAGGACGTATATCGCTCAGGGGTGCGCTTGTGCCTATCCAGATGCGTAAAAAATCGGTTGACATCAACTCGGCCGTCCGGTCAGTGCTCAGGATCGCTTCACAGAATGACCTGGACAGGCTTGCCCAGGCCCGCAGTATGAACAAAAGCGCCATTGTGCGCTCCCGTGCTATCGCAGCAATGCTGGGCATCGAAATGAAAATAGGCGACGTCGAATACAGGGCAGACCTGAAAAAAGCGACCTTTTATTACACGGCTGACGGAAGAGTGGATTTTCGCGAGCTGATCCGTCATTATGCCAAAGAATTCCGTGTGAAGATCGAAATGAGGCAGATCGGCTCCCGCCAGGAGTCGTCCAGGATCGGAGGCCTGGGCTCATGCGGTCGTGAATTGTGCTGCTCTACCTGGCTGACGGACTATAAGTCGGTCACGACCAATGCGGCCCGGTACCAGAACCTTGCCATCAACCAGGCCAAGCTGTCCGGTCAGTGCGGACGTCTGAAATGCTGCCTCAACTATGAGCTGGATGTATACATGGAAGCAATGGAAGAATTCCCCACCAACGCCGATACGCTTCAATATACAGGTGGCTTTGCCCGTCTGATCAAAACAGACATCTTCAAGAAGCTGATGTTCTATATCAAGAAAGATCAGAAAGGCCGGGAAGCATTCATTACATTGACCGTCGATGAAGTGATCTCTATACAGAACGCTATCGCCAATGGCCACATTCCTGAGAACATTGTCTCAACCAAGATAGAGCTATATGAAGAGATCGACCTCATGAAGTCGGAGGATCTCACAGGTCATATTGAATTGCCTGATGAGAAGCGCCGGAAAAAGAAAAAGAACAGAAATAAAGGCCAGAAAAATGAAGGGAATAAGCCAAACGAAGGAAGAAGGTCCGCTCCGTCGCATCTGACATCGGCCGATGATAAAACCGGCCCGGAAAAAGCTAAAGATGGCGCTGTTCAAAAACAGGAAGGCCGCCGGAATGACCGGAAAGACCGCCGGAGGGAGCATCCATCCAATGAGCGATCCCGCGAAGGCCAGCAAGGTCCGAGGCCGGAGCGCCCTCAAAAAAGCAGGCAGGATAAGGAAATAAGACAGGATGTAGGACCGGCGACCGATAATACGCCCAACGCATCAGCTCAGGACCCGGATAGAAGGAATAAAAATAAAAAACGACATCATCCGCGACGGTCAAATCCTGGCCAGAACAATAAGAATACTCAGCCGCCCCAGAACTAAACCGAATTAAAACTCAATAATTTATGTCGTACGACGTCGTTGTTATTGGCTCAGGCCCCGGAGGATATATCTGTGCCATTCGCTGTGCCCAATTGGGATTTAAAACCGCTATCGTCGAAAAATACAGGTCTTTGGGCGGAACCTGCCTCAATGTAGGCTGTATTCCCTCCAAGGCGCTCCTGGATACGTCAGAACATTACTACAATGCCGTTCACAATTTCGCGGGCCATGGTATCGGAATCGGGAAGGTAGAAATCGATCCCGGAAAAATGTTTGAACGCAAAAAAAATGTCGTTGAAACAGTAAGCAAAGGTGTTTCTTACCTGATGTCTAAAAATAAGATAGATGTTCATTATGGTACGGGAAGCTTTATCGACACAAAACACCTCAAGGTCGCCGGTGATGAAGAGGAGACGACACTCGAAAGTAAATATTTTGTGATCGCCACCGGCTCAAAGCCGATCACTCCTGCAGCATTTAACTATGATAAAAAACGGGTAATAACATCGACCGAAGCTTTAGTGCTCGGTGAGGTACCCAAAAGCATGGTGGTCATAGGCGCCGGCGTCATAGGACTGGAGCTGGGATCCGTCTATGCACGGCTCGGTACCAGGATCGATGTGGTCGAATTTACGGATAAGGTCATCGGCACGATGGACGCCGATTGCGGGAAGGAGCTCCAGAAGGTTCTGAAAAAAGAAGGCTTTACCTTTCACCTCAATCATGCCGTGACACAGGTCAAACCGGCCAAAACCAAGGTAACGGTCGAGTTTAAACAAAATGGTACCGAAGAGATCAAAAAACTGGAGGCTGACTATTGTCTTGTTGCGATCGGACGTCGCCCCTATACTGATGGACTGAATGTCGACGCTGCAGGTATCAAAATAGACGAAAGAGGACGTGTGGAGGTCGACGGCTACCTGAGAACCACTGTTCCGAATATTTTTGCCATCGGTGATGTGGTCAGGGGTGCTATGTTGGCACATAAGGCGGAAGAAGAAGGAGTTTTTGTCGCTGAGACCATAGCGGGACAGCATCCGCATGTCAACTACAATCTTATTCCCGGAGTGGTCTATACATGGCCTGAAGTTGCCTCGGTGGGAGAAACCGAAGTACAGCTCAAGGAAAGAGGAGTGGAATACAAGGTGGGTAAATTCCCGTTTAAAGCGCTTGGGCGTGCTAAGGCAAGTGGTGATGAAGCCGGATTTGTCAAGGTGCTGGCTGACAAAAATACGGATGAGATCCTGGGTGTGCATATGATCGGGCCACGTGCCGCCGATATGATAGCAGAAGCTGTTGTGGCAATGGAATTCCGTGCCTCGGCAGAAGATATAGGCATGATCTCCCACGCACATCCTACCTATACGGAGGCCTTCAAAGAGGCTGCATTGGATGCCACGGGCAAGCGGGCGCTTAATATCTGATCCGGACTCTTAATATTTTATTAAGAAAGCCGCTGATCCTGATCTGTTATACTATTGTGGGAGCATAACCGTTTTTAATTCAATATAATCTTTCACCATGTTTTACTTCTATCTGCTCCTGCTTCCGCTCACTGATCTTTTCTTTCCACCTGCAGTGGCTGAAAATGAGTTGGCCGGAACGACATGGAGGCTCGTACAGTGCTATTATGACAATAAGCTGAGAGCTGTCAACCATCGGGCTACACTTACATTTGCCAGCGATCTTCGCCGGATAACGGGAAACGACGGATGCTCTGACATCACAGGCTCCCTCATCTCTTCCGGCGACAACCTGAGAATGGGCAATATCACATCCCCTGCCAGGAAAAACTGTGTTGGTGAACAAAAGCTAAAAGTCGCCAGGGTATTCATCACCACACTGAAAGACATTCCTCAGATCAAGCTTTCCGGCAACTATCTGATGTTGTATACGGGTGGCAGCGCCAAGCTTGTTTTCTCAAAGATCATCACGGAGGGGGAAGAATCGACCATCATCAAACGGTCCTACAAGGTGGATGCCATATTGTATAAAAAAGGAGGCAAAAAGTATATGAAGCTGTACGATTATGTCACTGATTCCAATATTTATCTTGAGAAGATAAAAGGGTTTACCTATCAGCCCGGATATTACTATAATATTGAGATGAAGACCACGATTATCGGGGAAGAAGAGAATGCCAGGTCATCCTATGAATTGATCCGTGTTGTTTCCAAAGATAAGAAATAAGTGCTGTGTAAAAGCTCATGGCATGATTGAAGGAGAAAGAGAAGAACATGCATATTCCATACTTGATTTTTCTTTTTCATTCCGGTTTCTTATTATCTGACCGGATGTAATTGCTACCAATAACTAAAACCATAAAAAAAGCTTATTGAACAATAATCAGGTATTGTTCAATAAGCTTATCCAAACAGCCAGGTGGCATTATCGTTATTCCAGCCTGACCACCGTACCTGAATACAAACCTCTCGCTGAGTCCACGACTATCCTGTAGATACCTGACGGCATGCTGCTCAGGTCAAGCTGTATCCTGTTTGATCCATCGGTGTCAAAAGCCTTAATTGCAGTGCCAAGGCTGTTATATATGACAACCCGTCCTGCAACCGCCTGCTCCAGTTGGCAGGTTACCACGCTGTTGGTAGGGTTTGGGAAGATACGTAACGATCGCTGTTCTGCCCTGTCGACAGAGATCGTCCCTACCACAAGATCAAAGGTATCGGAGGTAAAAAGACAGCCGTTGGCATCTTCCAGAGTATATACGTATTTACCGGAGCCGAGTCCGCTTTGGCTGGACTCCTCGCCATCGATGATCACACCGTCTTTATACCATGTGTAACGGTAGGGTGGAATGCCTCCTGCGTTGACCACGTTGATCGTTCCGTTGTTCTGTCCTTCGTCCGGCTTGACCGTGTTAGCGCTTACCTGACGGATCTGCGCCGGTTGTTTGATCGTAAATGTGTCGAGACTCTGGCACCCCGCTTCGTCTGATATGTGCAGGTTGTATTTACCGGCGGGGAGGTCGAGGCGGCACAATTCGGATGATTCATCATCCCAGAAAAGCTCATAACTGCCCGTAGCATTCTGTACGCTTACGCAGATAGCTCCGCCTTCCTGTCCGAAACATTTGACATCCTGGATGACGACATTACCCGGACGGAGCTGGCAGCCGGCAACATTGATCACAAAGAATTCGGCATAGCTGCATCCATTGGCATCAGTCACGGTATAGCTGTGCAGCCCATTGAACAGGTTCTCAAAACTGACTATGCCGGTATAGGTAGAGATCGTGTCACTTACGTCAAAGATCAGCTGATAGGGAGGCACGCCGCCTGAAAAGACAAATTTGACCTTGCCATCGACAAAATCGGGATTGGTCACATCTTCTACGGTAAGCGTCTTTTTGAAGGGTGGCGGTTGATTGACCTTAAAAAAGCCGCCGGTAGAGCATCCTGCCGCATCGGTAATGGTAACCTTGTACTGACCTGCCTTTATAGCAAGGAGATCTTTCTCCGTGCTTCCATCCGACCATTTGAAGGTATAGGGAGCCTCACCGCCTGAGACGTCCAGCTCGATGCTTCCGCTCTGGTTTCCGTTGCAGGCAACATTATTGATCAGAGCATGATTGACCACGAGATCGCAGTTATAAGGATAGATATATACCGCATCTTCGGAAGAGCAACCTTTGACATCGGTAACCGTGACGGTATAGTATCCCGGGGCGAGGTTATTTCTGTCTTTGGTCGTCAGTCCGTCCGACCAGGCATAGGTATACGGTGCCGTTCCCCCGGAAGGCAGGATCAGGGCTTTACCGTTTTTGGCCCCGGGAGCGCTTTCATCCAGGTGGTCGATGATGATCGACATAGGCAAGGGCTCTGATAGAGTAAATGTGCCGCTTGCCTGGCAGCCGAATGCGTCGGTGGCGGTTACGGAATAATCACCGGCTATCAGCGATGACAGGGATTTTAAAGTCGAGCCGTCTTCCCATTCATAAGTATAGGGCGGCACGCCGCCGTCGGCAAAGATGGAAATAAAGCCATTGTAGCTGCCCTGGCAGCTGGGTTGGTTGATCTGGTTGGATTTGACCTGGATCGGCGGAGGCTCGAGAATGGTAACGGTTGCGCGCGCTTCACATCCGTCCGTATTGGATACGGTGACACTGTAATCTCCGGCTGTCAGCCCGACCACACTCGCCGTTGTAGCGCCGTTGGACCAGAGATAGGAGGTCGGGAACGGAATTGTGGCAATGGCTGTTGCCGAACCCGTGGCGCCCCCATTACATTTTACATTGGAAATATTGGTGATGCTTGCCGTAAAATCTCCTTTCTTGATGATCGAGCTTACGGCAGTATAGGTACATCCGTTGGCGTCGGTGATCTCAACGGAGATCGCACCCGGAGCGCTGAAGGATGTGGTATTGGTCGTGGCGCCATTGGACCAGAGGAAGGTATATGGCGGAACTCCTGAGCCCGGAACGATGATCGCTTCTGCCGCTACGCTGGAATTACACGGAATATCAGTCTTGATGATCTCTCCGAAAACAGGAAACGGCTGGCTGATGGATACGATCCTGACCAGGGTGTCGATGCCGTCATCCGTGATCGTAAGACTATAAGTGCCTGCGCTCAGTCCATCCACTGTTTGTGTCGTATCACCTGTATTCCAGGTATACCTGTATGGCTTGCGTCCGCCTGAAATATTGGCTGTAGCTGTACCGTCGCTGCCTCCGCTGCACGTAATATCGGTATGGCCGATATCGCCTGAGAGCCGTGTGTAGGGCGATTCGTAATAGAGGGTTTTGATCGTATTGAGCGTGACATCCCCCGTATAGCTGCTGTCAGCATTGCCCAGGAGGCTGCTTGCATATATTTTTAATGTCTGGGTAAATGCCTCTTCTTCTTTCGGGCTTCGCCAGCTGACCGTCCATTCCACGACATTGCCAGCAGGAATGATGGCTGCCGGACGGTGCTCGAAATAGTCTCTGTAAGGCTGAACCGTCACGGCCGAGCCGGCGGAAGGATTACTGAACGTTCCTATCTTTTCGAGCCTTTCATTGATCAATGTCATCTGGAACCCGGCCTGACTTGCGTCACCGAATGTTTTGGTCATGCGGACCGTGATCGGGTAATCGGTATCCGGGCGTAATGTATCCGGCAGGCCGGTAATTTCGATCAATCCGGTAGAGGCATTGGACGAGGGAGGCACATGACAGGAGGCGCATGTGAGCTCTCCGGGCGCCCCGGAATGATAATTAGGCGGATCCTCTACCCATGCTGTCGTGCTTAGGATCACCGAGGCTATAAACGAGAGAATGATTGCTTTTTTTGTAAAAAGATTCATATACTATTGGGATTTTATTGATCAAAGTTTACAAAGATAATACAATTATCAGGGCCGGTTTTTATTTTTAACAAATCCGATATATACTGTTTCACAATACTTTAGTGCTAAATGATTAGGATGATTTGAAATAATTGCTAATTTTGCGAAGCAAAAATTAATACCCATAATCTCAAGTGCATATGCATAATCTTTTACAAAGTTTAGGCGGAACCATTTTTCTTTTCCTTCTTGTATGCTCTTTCAGCCAATGTAGCGTGGAAGAGCCCGATTACAATATCGAACCGCTTTATGCAGATGCCACTGCCTTCGATAATGAGATCGCTGTCAGGTGGAACAGCGTGATGAATGAGTTGGAACGTTACACAACCGGCTATAAATCGCCGGTTGCAGCGCGCTCGATGGCCTATATCAATGTCGCTGCCTATGAAGCCATCGTGCAGGGTATGACCGGCAAGTATAACTCGATCGCTTCCCGGCCGCTCAGGCTACCTGTGCCACAAATCAGTAAAAATGAAGCTTATTTCTGGCCTTTGGTGCTCAACAGCTGTTATAAATATGCGATCCAGAGCTTTTACCCGACCGCGCCCTCGGAACAGCAGCTTATAATCATTCAGACCTATGAGGAGCTCAGCCTGAAATATTCTCAGAATATAAGTCCTGCTACGGCTCAGAGATCGATCGAGTTTGGCCGCCAGGTTGCAGAAACCTTCTATACCTGGTCTAAAGAAGATCAGGCAGGTGATGCGGCCTATCTCAGGATCAGCGATCCGTCCTATACACCTCCTGCCGGTGAAGGCCTGTGGCAGGCTACGATCCCCGACTATGCACCGGCAGTCCTGCCTTACTGGGGTACGGTAAGGCCGTTTATTGCAGAGCAGCAGGATTTTGCCATTGATCCGCCCGTCGCTTATTCCACCGATCCCGGTTCCAGGTTTTATAAAGAAGCGAAATATACCCATGACCAGGCCTTGAAAATACGTGAGAACCCCTCAGACGAAGGCCTTTGGATCGCACAGTTCTGGAGCGACGATTTCTCGCCTCTTACCTTCACTCCTGCAGGACGCTGGACAGCTATCGCAAGCCAGATGATCACAGCAGAGAATGTCAACCTGGCCGATGCCGTGATGCTCTATGCCAAGCTTTCCATGGGACTTTCGGATGCGGCTGTCGGATGCTGGCAGAATAAATTCAAATATAATGTCCTTCGTCCGGTCGACTACATCCGTCACACGATGGACCCTGACTGGAACACCATGATGAAGCCGGAACTGGTCGACGAGTATTATTCTCCCGCAACGCCGTCCTATCCTTCGGAGCATGCGACATACGGTGCCGTAGCGACCACTATCCTGGCCGCTTACTTTGGAGATCAGTATCGCCTGACCGATCGTTGTCACGAAGGCCGGATCGAGTTCAGAAGCGACCCGCGCTCTTTCTTAAACCTGAAGGACATGGCTGATGAGAACGCCTACTCCAGAATGCAGATCGGCGTTTGTTATACTTTCGATGCAGATGCGGGATTACGCCTCGGACACCAGGTCGCTTTCTCTGTCAATAAGATCCAGTTCAAAAAATAGTATTGCCCGGATAAGGCTTTAGAGGCCATTGTCTTTTTTGCCAGTTCTGCGAGGTACCGGGTCATATCCGTGCCCACCCCAGGGATGGCAGCTCATTATTCTTTTTATGGCAAGCCAGGAACCGCGAAATACTCCCCATTCCCTGATGGCCTCAATGGCATAATGGGAGCAGGTCGGCTGATACCTGCACTTATTGACGCCCAGCAAAGGACTGATGGCCAATTGGTAAAATCGAATCGGTACGATCAGCAGGTAAGAAGCGAATTTCCTGATATTTTCCATGATTAGCCAACAAGGGAATTGGTACTTGGTTCATATTTTTTCAGTCACAGCACAATGTATGACTCAAACAAAGGCGCGATTTCCTAATTTTGCGCTATGGCATATGAACAAAAGGTAGTTGTCGTCATTCCTGTCTACAAACAAAGCCCTGATGATGATGAGGCACAGGCCCTGCGTCATTCACTCCGTATTCTGAAAGATTATCCTGTTGTGCTGATCGGACCGGACGACATTTGTTTTGATTCGTATGTTGAATACGGCTTTTCAACAGAGCAGATCCAACCCTGGCCTGCACGCCATTTTAAGGGCATCAGGGCATACAACCGGCTGCTTTGCTCCCGCGCATTTTACTCAGCATTCCGGCAGTACCGGTTCATGCTTATCCTCCAGCCCGATGCCTGGGTATTCAGGGATGAGCTGAAAGAATGGTGTGACAAGGATTATGACTTCATCGGTTCCCCATGGCTTTGGGAGCCGGAGCGGGTAAAAAAACGTGTTTTTATCAACCTCTGGCCTCTGCTCAAAAATCAGGTCGGCAATGGCGGCGTAAGCCTGCGTAAGATCCGGACTATGATGAGATATGGCTTATGGGCAGAATTACTTTTTAAGTTGTTCCGTAAAAACGAAGATTTCATCTGGCTGCTGGTCTCCCGGCTGCCCTGGGCTAAGTTTTCCAAGCCGGATACGATTGAAGCGCTCCGGTTCTGTATCGAGATGGAACCCCAGACGGCATTGCAGATGATAGGCGGTCAATTGCCATTCAGCACCCATGCCTACAACCGGTACGGAAGGGATTTCTGGAGGCCGTTGATCGACAATGGTTAGCTTTATTTCGGCTATTGTTTCTCTTTTCTCCCGGGATGGTTTATCGGTTTATTTGTACGGATCTATTGTCACCAGTCCTCTATCTCTTACTTTGTACCTAGATCACCAATAGCCCGAACTCTCTCAGCTCCTTCATTTCTTTTCCCTGCCAGAATTCGTTAAATAACAGAAATCCTGCTTCTTTATACTTTTCCTCAAATGCACCAAGCGTCATGGCCGGCTCTTCCGGTCTGCACCTGTCCAGTGCTTCGGACAGCCATTGGGCCAGGTCGGACTTTATCTCCAGCTCGGCGCTTGCATTCCTGGATTCGAATAATAAAATACTGCGCCCCTTTCTACCGGGGATCATCTCGGGCTGAACGCCGGTGTAAACAAGCCTTTTGTTAGGGCGCATGCCCGTTGTTTCTTCCGATGTTATGTAATTGCGGATCAGATCCGGGTCAATAGTTGTCTCCGGCACCTCAAAATCAAACCATTCCCCTAAGGGCCGGTCCAGGCACAGCCCGTTCATATAGTTGAACAAGGACCGTTTCAACCCTTCACTGAAGGCACCGTGATCACACCCGGAAAGGTCCGTATATTCCAGGTCATTGTTGGCAAAACTTCCCACTTCGGTCGTCAGGAGTTGCAGTCCGTAAGCGGCGGGATTCCTGCCCACAGGGCTGTGAGCTGTCAGCGCGAACTGATGCCAGAACCCGCTTTGAACCACGCCTGTCTCCAGGAGTTGACGGACTACTTCCATAGAATCTATGGTTTCCTGTTCGTTTTGGGTCGGATAGCCGTACATCAGGTAAGCGTGGACCATAATACCCGCCTGTGTAAAGTGATGTGTCACCCGGGCTACCTGCTCGATGGTCACGCCTTTGTCGATTAGCTTCAACAGCCTGTCGCTCGCTACCTCCAACCCACCAGATACCGCAATACAGCCTGACAATGCCAACAGCCTGCACAGATCGGCTGAAAAGCTCTTTTCAAACCGGATATTCGTCCACCAGGTGATGCTTAGCTTCCGGCGCAGAATCTCCAGCGCTACTTCACGCATCAATGCCGGTGGTGCCGCTTCATCTACAAAATGAAAGCCACGTTGCCCGGTTTGCCGGATCAGGGTTTCCATACGGTCGACCAGCATAGCGGCGGTTGTAAACTCATAGTTGCCGATGTAGTCGAGTGAGATATCGCAGAATGTGCATTTACCCCAGTAACAGCCATGTGCCAGCGTCAGCTTATTCCAGCGACCGTCACTCCACAGGCGGTGCATAGGGTTGGCGACCTCTATAACACTGAGATAATTGTATATGGGCAAGCCTTCATAATCCGGGCACCCTACGTCCTTCTGTTTGTAGTCAGGGGCAAATGAGCCGTTGAAATACCTTATTTTTCCGTCCTGCAGGGCAAATGTTCTTTTAAGGAACTCCGGATGGCGCCTGCCCTGTAAATATTCAGTCAGATGCTCGATCGGAGCTTCGCCGTCGTCAAGCGTAACGAAGTCAAAATATTCAAAAACCCGGCTGTCGGACAATGATCTCAGCTCCGTATTGACAAATCCTCCGCCAAGGCATACCTTGACACCCGGCCGGTGTTTCCGGATCCATTCCGCTGTACGAAAGGCGCTGTACAGGTTGCCAGGAAAAGGAACTGACAGGGCGGCCATATCATAGTGATCTTCCTTGAAATAATCATCGAGCGCTTCGAATAGAAAGTGGTCCGTAAAGGAAGGCTCACCCTGCAGAGTATTGTATAAAGTGTCAAAGCTTCCGGCCGATCTGCCCAGCTTTTCTCCGTACCGGCTGAAGCCGAACAGTTCGTCCCGGGTTTCAATGATAAAATCCGACAGATCTTCCAGCATAAGGGTTACCAGATGCCGTGCCCTGTCACGAAGACCCATATTGCCGAAGGCGTATTCCAGGTCGGCTGTTTCGTCGAACCTCGACGCCATTGGCAGGAAATTACCCGAAACAATAAGATATGCCAGCGACGGATCTTTATCCTGGAGGAAAGCGATGACAGGATCTATGACATCCCTGTAGGCATTCCTCAGCTTATATATCCTGAAAGCGTTGTCCGACATCATTTCTGTATCAAGATCCCCCTCGAATAAACGCGATAATCCTTCCCTGGAAAATATTTTCAGGATGACGTCAATGCCAAGATCGGCCTGCCTCGAGCTAATGCCTCTTGTGTTCAGAAAGCCTTTCAGATACGCCGTTGCGGGATAAGGCGTATTCAATTGGGTAAACGGCGGTGTGGCGAGAAAGATCTTCAATCCGAACGGTTGTTTGATACAAAGATAGATCGAATCGGCTTATATACTGCTCAAATATTGTACCGCATATTACCGTGTTTATGCTGGTTGGGTCCAAATATTCATCCGTGTTTCCAAATTTTTTCAGAATTTTTAAAAAGTAAATTTACAATTGATTATATTTAGGAGAAAATGGGCGCAAAGACTCCGCTGACCGCCGTCTTTGATTCCGGCCTGTATTTTATTGTTTACCATTAAATTTTTTATCAATGGCACATAATCCTAAAAACATCAGAAATATTGTCCTGCTGGGACACTCGGGTAGCGGGAAGACTACCCTGGTGGAAAATATGCTTTTCGAGGCTCACGAGATCAACCGTATCGGCTCTGTCGATGACAACTCGTCGACCTCCGACTACATCGAGATAGAGAAAGAAAGGCATAGCTCCGTTTATTCTTCCCTTATGCACGTCAATTGGAAAGACAGTAAGATCAACATCATCGACACGCCCGGCTCTGACGATCTCGTCGGAGAGAGCATCTCATCGATGAAGGTCGCCGATACCGCCGTCCTGCTTGTCAATGCAAAATATGGAGTAGAGGTAGGTACTGAGCTGATCTGGGAATATGTCGAGACCTTTCAGCTGCCGACCGTTCTTGCCATCAACCACCTGGATAGCCCGCAGGCCGATTTTGACCGGGCGGTAGCCCAGGCGAAGAACCGTTTCGGCCCCAAGGTCGTCGAAGTGCAATACCCGTTGGATTCCGGCGCCGGTTTTACTACTATAGTCGATACGTTGCGTATGGTCATGTACAAATTCCCGGCCAAAGGGGGCAAACCGGCTAAAGAAGAGATCCCCGCCTCGGAGATGGAACGCGCCAGAGCGTTGCACAATACCCTGGTCGAGCTGGCGGCTGAAAATGAAGAAGGCCTTATGGAGCGATATTTTGAGGAAGGGACTCTAAGTGAGGAAGATCTTGCCAAAGGCCTTACCATCGCCCTGGCCAATCAGCAGTTTTTCCCGGTCTTCTGTATCTGCAGCGCCAAAAACATGGGTAGTGGGCGTCTGATGGGTTTTCTCAATGATATTGCCCCATCTCCCGCTGACAGACCTCCTGCAAGGCTTCAGGGCGGTGGCACGCTCGAATGTGACCCGAGCGGACAAACAACCGTGTTCATATACAAGACCATATCGGAAGCCAATGTCGGGAATGTAAGCTACTTCAAAGTGTACAGCGGTAACCTGCATACGGGCGATGAGCTTACCAATGCCCAAAACGCTACGATCGAGCGCTTCAATCACATCTATATAGCCAATGGCAAAAACAGGACCGAAGTGCCTAATCTCATTGCCGGAGATCTGGGTGTCACCGTCAAGCTCAAAAATTCTCATACCAATAACACACTCAATACCAAAGGTATCAGCCGGCAGATCGAACCGATCCATTTTCCGGAACCGCGTTTCAGAACAGCCCTTGTTCCTCCTGATAAGAACAACCTGGAAAAGGTGGCCCGGGCGCTTTCCATCGTTCATGAAGAAGATCCGACGCTCATCGTGGAGCATTCTACCGAATTGAAACAGACGATCCTGCATGGCCAGGGCCAGCTCCATCTCGACATTGTCAAAGGGAGAATAGAGAAGGCTTTCGGCATAAAGATCGACTTTGAAAAACCGAAGATCCCCTATCGCGAAACGATCCGGTCAAGCGTGGATGAGATCTATCGTCACAAAAAACAAAGTGGGGGAGCGGGGCAGTTTGCCGAGATACATATGCGTATCGAGCCTTATTACGATGGCATGCCGTCTCCTGCGGGCCTCTCCGTACGCAATACAGAGGAGGACGAATTGTCTTGGGGTGGTAAGCTGGTCTTTCTCTGGTGTATCGTCGGCGGAACGATCGATTCCCGTTTCTCCAATGCGATCAAAAAGGGCATTCTGATGAAGATGGAGGAAGGGCCGCTGACCGGATCGAGATGCCGTGACATCCGCGTATCCGTCTTTGACGGAAAGATGCACCCGGTCGACAGTAATGATATGGCATTCCAAATAGCTTCCACGATGGCGTTTAAAACCGCTTTTAAGCGTGCCAATCCCAAGATCCTCGAGCCGCTTTATGACCTGGAGGTCCTGGCCCCTGAAGAAATGGTGGGCGAGGTGATGGGCGATCTGCAGACGCGTCGGGCTATTATTACCGGAATGGACAGCGAAGGACACTATCAGAAGATCAATGCGAGGGTACCTCTCTCTGAGCTATACGGCTATTCCTCCGCGCTGCGCTCGCTGACACAGGGCCGCGCCAAGTTCAAACGTTCGTTTGGCGAATATGCGGAGACTCCGCCCGATGTTCAGAAGATCCTTATCGATGCTCACGTGGACCACGATGAGCAGGGAGAGCATTGAGATCCTATCAGACAGAAATACCTGAACTTAGCAACATTCTACTGATCGGGGTCAGTTGTACATATGTACGTAATTGCGCTGTGGACCAGGAAGTAATACTAAGCTATCCAGACCGCAGGAGCACACGGAACGGCTATCTGTGCCACTCTGTGTGCTCTGCGGACATCTGTGGTTATGATGTCAATAATGAGAACTATTAAGAAGTAAGCTGATTGAGGCTTAATAATCCTTCCTCCTTCTGTTCAAAAGAAAATTACACTACACAGGGATCAGTTGATAAGTATCAAATGGCTTTTAGAATTTCCCTAAAGAAAGCCTGTTTTTTGTAAAAATTGATCGTATGTCATTTGGTAGTAAATCGGGCTTATACAATTGACTTTTAGTAAAAAGAGGTTCTTACCGTTCGTTTTAAATCTTTGCTAAACATCAAATAAACAACTTTTTTAATAAATAATTATATATTTGCTTGTATTACAGAACCATATTTAAAATAACTGGACGTGGATCATCGATCATTCAGAAAGCCTGAGAGTGTTTTTTCCCACAAGATCAAAGCTGGGAAACGCCGTACCTATTTTTTTGATGTCAAACAGACCAAGGGCAATGACTTTTTCATCACATTGACGGAAAGCACTAAAAAGTTCAATTCCGACAATGCCGAGCGGCATAAGATCTTCCTCTATAAAGAAGATTTCAACCGCTTTCTTTCTGCCCTGCAGGAGACCATCGACCATGTCAAGACCAATCTGATGCCCGATTATGATTTCGATGAATTTGCCCGCCGCCAGGAAGAATACGAAAAAGAATACAACAGCCGCCGTGACAGCGAGACCACGGAGGACGATATGAATTGGTAGATATTTCCATTTACATACTTGACAAGTAAAAAGGCGACAGGAATTACTCCGTCGCCTTTTGCATTTTTTTCAGATAGGCTGGAAGCTACCTGGAATAACGGGTAGAACCGGCCCGGTCTACTTTACGATGAGTATCTTTTCAGAAGTAAATGCTGTTCCTGCCCTGTTTCCTACCTTGACCACATACATACCCGCTGTCCGGTTGGTCAGGTCTATTGATACCTGCTGATCGAAGACCCCTCTGTCGACCATGCGGCCCAAAGCGTCATACACGATCCATTGACTGCCGTTCTGGATCTCGGATTCGATCTGTATAAGCCCATTGCTCGGATTGGGGCCTGCTTTTACCAGCCCGGCGACAGATGCTTCGCCTGTTTTTGCAATCGTATTGAGCCTGATGTTGTCGATAAGGAAGTAGGAAGATGCCGGATCGGCAAATAATGCAGCGATACTCAGTGACAGAGTGTCGCCGATCTCACTGTTTATCAGTTCAAAAGGGATCGTGATCGTCTTGTAATCTGTGTCAGCGTCAAACCCATCTATGTATTGGATCAGGGCTATGGGCTCGTTTTCGTCATCGGAACCCAGGTTGAGGCCTTTATCCCAGTAAATGCTGATACCGATGGAGTCAGTGGCAGTTCCAACATGCCTGACATCGATTGAAATGCTTTCAGGCAGCAGATTACAGTCTCCCAGGCTGATTATATCGCTGACATTGAGAAATTCATCCCCGTATAGTTTCAGAGCGTATTGGCCTTCAGATGCATCTTCACTCCTGTCGATGCCCAGAAAGTCCTGGGTATTGTTCTTAAACTGGTCAAGGCTGGCTGTATCTCCTAAGAAAATACCGAACAGTTGTATAGCATACCGGAAATACGGTCCATAGTTATCGGGGATCAGCGCTCTGCCTGTTATGACCGACCCGTCTTCCAGCTCCAGCGGCAGCTCCTGCTCGCTCCAACTTTCGAAGCTGCCATTGATCAGCGAGCACTGGCCTTGTGCTGAAAAGTGAACAATAATTGCAAAAAGCGAAAGTAGAAAGTACTTTTTCATGTTTTGATTTTTATTAGTTGTAAAATTAAAATTCAAGAGGTTAAACGGTTGGGATAAGACCTCCGGTGGAGTCTTCGTCGGAAAAGTAACAACTTTTATCCAATAAAAGCGGCACGGTACATTTTTTGATCGCTCTCCGGGGGACAACGAATAAATGAACGTCATAAGTTAGAAGCAGCCGGTAATGATCCGGCATCCGGTACCTGATGCGGCAAATATCTTATTCAAAAATCAATAGTTAGTATTATGAACAGAAAGGATTTTTTAAAGGGCCTTGGACTGGCCGGAGCGGCATCCGTACTGCCTGCCGGAATCGCCCTCAACCGGTTGAAGGCAGACAACGAGCCTCCTTCCTCATGTGTATTGATCCCTACGGAGACCGAAGGCCCCTTTCCCCTGGACCTTTCAGCCAATACGGCATTTTTCCGCCAGGATATCCGGGAGGATAAGACCGGCATTCAGCTGAATCTCAGGCTGAAGATCATCGGACAGGACAATTGTTACCCCATGTCGAATGTCCGTGTCAATATATGGCATTGCGACAAGGACGGCCTGTATTCCGGTTACAGCCTCAATAATAACCCGGGGCAGGCCGGCAAAACCTACCTGCGTGGCTACCAGATCACAGATGCCAATGGTGAGGTTGAATTTATAACCATTCTGCCGGGCTGGTACCAGGGCAGGGTATGCCATATTCATTTCCAGGTATATGTCAGCTCTTCCTACTCTGTAATTTCTCAGCTGACATTTGATCCCGCGATCAAAAATGCCATTTATGCTGCAAATTCCGGTCTTTACACCAAGGGCTCCGACCCTCTCACGATCGATAAAGACGACATATTTGCTGACGGTTATGCCTATCAGTTGGCTACCCTGACCCAGGATACGGCCACAGGAGGATATGAAAGTTACCTCGAGGTGACCGTAAAAGGGAGCGGCTCCCTTTCTACCGGCTATATTGAAAAACAAAATGAAAAGGTCTTTGCCCTTGGTCAGAATTTTCCCAATCCATACAACAGCTCGACGACCATTCCTTTTACCCTGAAGACTGCGGCTGACGTACGACTGGATCTGTATGACCTGATGGGCAGAAAGGTAGCGACGATCGATAAGGCCGACCTCAATTCGGGAGAGCACCGTGTGGATATCGACGTTGAAAAGCTCGGCCTTGCACCCGGTAATTATGTCTATCAGATCAATGTTCGCACTGCTTCCGGCACCTATACCGACCATAAGATGATGACGGCTCTGAGATAAGAACCATATGCTACAATAGCCGGTATCCGGAATAAGCCCCGGAGTGGAACAATTACGCGATTTAAAAGCCGCGGCTTCCTGAATGGAATGGCCGGCGGCTTTTTTATTTTCTGGTTTTATGGGTACAACACCTGGTAATATCAGGATGAACATACATGATCATTCAGTGTCTGATCATACATGGATCCGCAATTTTCCATTTCCGGCCTGCCTTTTCTATTTTCTTCTTTACTTTGTATCCATGAATTATCTGACGCTTGAGAATATCAAAAAATCATATGGCGACAAGGTCCTGTTTTCCGGCCTTTCCATGTACATCAACGAAGGACAGAAAATAGCTCTTGTTGCACGGAACGGTACCGGTAAGACCACGTTGCTCCGGGTCATTGCCGGCCTCGAGGGAAGTGAAGGGGAAAACGCCAAAATACTCTTCAAAAAAGATCTCCGCATCGAGTATCTCACCCAGGAACCGGCCTTCAATCCCACCCATACGGTCATCGATGCGGTATTTGACAGCTCTAATCCCGTACTGCTTGCAGTCAAGGAATACGAAAGGGCGTTGCTGACACCCGGTAACGAGGCACGCCTGCAGGCCGCCATCAATGATATGGAAGACAAAAAAGCCTGGGATGCCGAGGCCCGGGTCAAGGAAATTCTCACTAAGCTTAAGATCGGTGACTTCGATAAGCAGGTTGGGCAGCTTTCCGGTGGTCAACTCAAACGGCTGGCCCTTGCCAAGGTCCTGATCTCCGAACCCGAGCTGCTCATTCTCGATGAGCCGACCAACCACCTCGACATGGAGATGATCGAATGGCTGGAAGAATATCTTCGCCATCCCGGCCTCACCCTGCTCCTTGTAACACACGACCGTTACTTCCTTGAGAACGTATGTAACCAGATCCTAGAGCTTGAGAGCGGCATTCTCTACAAATACTCCGGCAATTATTCCGAATACCTGGAAAAAAAGCACGCCCGTGCTGAAAATGAATCTATCGTCCTCGACAAAAACAAAAAGCTGTTTATCAGGGAGCTGGAATGGGTGCGCCGCATGCCACAAGCGAGGTCGACCAAAGCCAAGGCCCGCATCGACCAGTTTGAGGTCCTGAAAAATGAAATCGCCCAGCAGCGTGAGGCGGCCACGCTGCAGATCAATATCAGGTCCAATCGCCTCGGCTCCAAGATCATCGAAGCCCATAACATTGGCAAGTCTTATGACAACAGGAGATTGTTTTCCAACTTTAATTATAAGTTTAAAAAATTTGACCGTGTAGGTATCATCGGTCCCAATGGCGCAGGAAAGTCTACCTTTCTGCATATACTTACCGGCGGCCTGGAGCCCGATGAAGGCAAGATCGTCATCGGCGATACGGTCGTATTCGGCTATTATACCCAAGCCGGAATGAAGCTGCGTGAAGACCGCCGTGTGATCGATGTGATCACTGACGTGGCTGAATACATTCCTACGGAAAAGGGGCACAATATTACTGCAGCTGCCCTGCTCGAAAGGTTTATGTTTCCCCGTGAGCAGCAACAGGTCTATGTATCCCAGCTCAGTGGCGGTGAGAAACGGCGGCTCTACCTCCTCACCATCCTTATGGCCAATCCCAACTTCCTCATTCTCGACGAGCCAACCAACGATCTAGATCTGGTCACCCTCAACGTGCTCGAAGACTTCCTGAGCACCTATGAAGGATGTGTGGTTCTCGTATCGCACGATCGCTATTTTATGGACAAGCTCGTAGATCACCTTTTTGTTTTCGGTCTAGGGGAGCATATCATCGACTATCCCGGTAACTATACGCAATATCGGGCATACCTTGAGCTGGAGGAGCAGAAGGAGCGTGAGATAAGATCCTCGACGCCGGTAGCCCAGGCTAAAACAGCCTCTGCCATCAGCTACGAGGACAAGAAAGAGATCCAGCGTGTGGAGCGTGAGATCAAAAAGCTGGAAGAAGAAAAAGCCTCCCTTACCGGCAGGTTCAATGATGTAAGCCTCTCAGTCGATGACATTCAAAAATATTCCATCCGCCTCAAAGAAGTCGAAGACCTGATAGAGGAAAAAGAAATAAAGTGGATGGAGCTGATGGAGAGAAACGGTTAATCATAATATTTCCTATCGTCACAGAAATACCCGGGAGAGAAAAATAACTCCGTGCTCCTCTGTGAAGAAACCTCCCTGTCCTCTGGTGGTTAACATTTTAAACTCTGTGTTAGAAGAACCTCCTATATACTCTGTGGTTTAACGGTTTAACCTTTGTTTTTAAGCGCCGGGGCCTTGTGGCTTATCCAGCATTTTTGCATATTTTTCCTAAATTTCCAATCAAAATAACTTTGATAAAAAACATCGGCCTGCTTCTGTTTTTTATTTCGCTGATCGGCTATGTTCATTCGCAGCGGGTCATAATACCTTTCAATGACAGCTGGCAGTTTTTACCCCGAAACAGCATGGATGGTGTCGGAAAGGAAGAATGGCAGAACATTACGATCCCCCACACCTGGAACGGAGATGCTTATCAGCATAAAGATTATGTCAGGGACCAGTTCTGGTATAGAAAGACCTTTACAATTCCCGGGAAATTGAAGGGCCGGCAATTTTTTATCCGGTTTGAAGCGGTCAACTCTTATGCGGAAGTATATCTCAATGATACTTTGATAGGAAGTCACAGCGGCGGCTATTCAGCATTCAATATCCGTCTTCCCGCACAACTTTTGAAGCCTGGAGACAACCTGCTTACAATAAAAGCCGATAACCGTAACCTGGATATACCGCCGCTCTCGGGTGATTTTACCATCTTTGGCGGCATCTACCGGGATGTGTGGCTGATCGCCGTTGAGGACCGGCATTTTAACCTGGATGATTATGGTTCGCCCGGTGTATTCATTTCCACTCCACAGGTTTCGGAAAGGTCGGCACTGGTAAATATCAGGGGAAATATTTCGGATTATGGTGCGGAAAACAGCAAGCTCAGGATAATAGCGGAGATCTTGTTTAACGGTAAAAGCATAGTTGCCAAAGAAATTGATATTACTGCAGCCACACCGCTTACCTCTTTTGAGATCAATAATATCGTCATCGGCGATCCTCATCTCTGGTCGCCGGCCAGTCCCGATCTTTATTCCGTTGTCCTGAAACTGACTGCCAGAGGCCGGGTGATCGATCAGCTCAGCCTTTCCCTTGGCTTGCGCTGGTTTTCCGCCAATACACAGGACGGTTTCATGCTGAACGGGCAACCGCTGAAGCTTATGGGTGCCAACCGTCACCAGGACAGGTATCCTTATGGCATAGCTGTTCCCGGCACAGTACACAGGGAGGATATGGCGCTGTTCAGGACGATGGGAGCTAATTTTGTACGCCTGGCGCACTATCAGCAGGCCGATGAGGTCCTGCGCGCCTGTGACAGTCTCGGGCTGATCGTATGGGAGGAGATACCGGTTGTCGATATCATTTCCCTGACACCACTATTTAAGCGGAATTGTAAAAGTCAGTTGAAAGAGATGATCCGTCAGCATTACAATCATCCGTCCGTCATTTTCTGGGGCTATATGAATGAGGTAATTATCCAGGTACCATACAGGATCCCGCAGGATGAGAGACCCGGATTTTATCAGCAAACGGTTGAATTGGCAAAAGAGCTTGAAGCCGTATTAAAAAAGGAAGATCCGCACAGGATCAGTGTTATGGCTTGCCATGGCACCACACTCAACGATGACATCGGTCTGACCGGTATCACCGATGTCATTGGCTGGAACCTGTACCAGGGCTGGTATGGGGATAACATGTCCGGCTTTGGGAGATTTGTGGATGATCAGAACAAAAAATACCCGGACAGGCCGCTGATCATCAGCGAATTTGGCGCAGGATCCGACAGACGCCTGCATAGTCTTCATCCCGAGACATTTGACTTTTCGATCGAATACCAGCAGCTATATCTTGAACATTATCTGCCGGAAATTATCAAAAGGCCCTATATCATAGGCGCTGCGGAATGGAATTTTATTGACTTCAACGTCGCTTCCCGCCAGGAATCGATGCCTCGTACCAACAATAAAGGCCTCGTATACAATGACCGGATACCCAAAGATGTCTATTATTACTTCAAGGCCTTCCTCCGAAAAGATACGCCGGTTCTACACATTGCCACGGACGACTGGAAGAGGCGCACGGCTGTTTCTGACCGGATTGAAGCGTATGTACCGGTCAAGCTCTATACCAATCTGCCGGTGGTCTCTCTTGAAGCTAACGGCATCAGCTACGGAGAAAAACATGTGGAGAACCATCATGTGATCTTTGAAATTCCCCTGCGTCAAGGGCAAAATCAGCTAACTGCTACGGGCCGGTATGAGGGGAGACCGGTTACTGATCACATGGCGGTTCACCTTGATATCATCCCTGAAACCCTGACCGGTGTTGCTCCGGATAGAATAGATATCGCCGTCAATGCCGGCAGCAATTGTGATTTTATCGATGAACAAAAGCAGGTCACTTGGATCGCTGACCGTCCCTACAAAGCAGGAAGCTGGGGATATGTCGGCGGCGCTGTCTTCCGCAAAACGCCCGACAGGATCGGTACTACGGCTGAGGTCGCTGGTACGAACAATACTCCTTTATTCCAGACTAAAAGAGAAGATGTCGCAGAATATCGTTTTGACCTCCCTGCCGGCCATTATGAGATCGAGCTTGGCTTTGCCGATTTGTACAATGCCCCGCCTGCTCAGGCTTATGATCTTGCCAATGACAGGAATGCCTCTGCCGGCCACAACAGCTTTGACATCACGATCAATGGTAAGACCGTCCTCAAAAGCTTCAGCCCTTACGTCTCTGCCGGCAACAATACCGCAGTTATCCGGACCTTTGAGGTCGATCATTTTTCAGGATCGCTCACGATCGGCTTTGAAAAAGTCAATGGCAGGTGTTTTGTGAATGCGGTGAGGGTGAGAGGAAGGTTATAATTGTTTATAGATATGCTCCTAACAAATGAAGCTATAAGGATCCTATCGGAACAACAGTTAGTATGCCCTAAACGTGGTTTTTTGTTTTAAAGATTTTTTATGGAAAATTTTTCTGTTCTGGAGGAAATTTTATAATTTAGACCTGATTATTCTATTCTGTAATCCTTACAATAAAGTAATATGAGTACTTGTACATTTTTTGGTTGATAGACGAAAGCGCTTTTTCACTGCTTTCTCCATTACTTTCTGGTATTTAATGCTGACCTGACACCACACTTTCTATGAGATTTAAGATCTGCTTACAAAAACAAAAGTTCGCGCCGTCAATCTTACCGGTCAATTATACTTATCCTCTCAGTGCGGCAATTTATCGTATTATAGCAAAGGGTGACGCAGAATATGCATCCTACCTGCATACGAACGGGTATGGTAAAGGGTTTAAATTTTTTACATTCAGCCAGATCAGCTGCCCGTTCAGGATCGAGGATGATAGAATACGCTTATTAAGCGATCAGCTCAGCTTCCAGGTCGCTTTTCACCTTCCGCAGGCTATGGAAAGCTTTATTAAAGGACTCTTCCAGTCGGAACAGATTGATATAGCAGACAAGACATCCAGGGTCAGCTTCCGCGTGCAGTCGGTCGAAAGCCTCCCTGATCCTTTAAAGTCTTATAATGAGCATGAGATCGTAGAAATGCAGCTAAAACCTCTGTCTCCTATTGTGGCCGGCCTGCAAAACGAGAAGGGCTATTATGATTTTCTTTCACCTGATGATCCGCGTTTCACCAAAAGCCTGATTTACAACTGGCGGAATAAAACAGCTACTTGCTATGATGAACAAACAGCGTCTTCAGCTTTACTGATGATGGAAATAATACCAATGAAAGAGCCCTTTAAATCCCGTTTAATTACCATTAAAGCAGGTACTCCGGAAGAAACGAAAATACGGGGTTGGATGAATTTTGGGTTGAAGGTAATAGGAGAAAGGAGGTTTGTGGAATTACTGATGAATGGGGGGGTAGGGGTATATAATAGTATGGGGTGTGGGTGTGTGGAAAGTAGTGTATAAAATTGGGAAAAAGCCGCAAGCTTACACTTGCGGCTAAGTAGCTAAAGAGTAATCAACTACATTCTAATTTCAATTCTTCTACTAAGTACGATTAAAAGACAATATATATTAATGAATGTACCAATTTTAGACATTTTACAAAAGTAAAGTTAAATAATGAAAAGTTAAAGACGTTTATATACTACATTCTATGAAATTTATTTTTTTGTATCTTTGCTCAAAATTAATTTTAATGAGCATGACAGTATATATAACAGATGAGGGGAATCCTATGGATGAAGCTGATTTTATTCCATATTTAGTGTGGCTCATAGAGCAATACAAAGCTGCAGATAAAGATTGGATGGAAATATTAGCTTCTGATTTTTGGGGGGATCAGCTTTTGCGCCCTCAAATATTAATCAGTATAAAAGAGCTTACAAAATGAATTATCTTAAAATAGAAAAAGCAGGAAATTTCTGGATTGACAATGGAGTTATCGGATTGTATGGAATTCTTTGCTACTTAGGATACGAACATGTTTGTGATATTACTGCTAATGGATTGGAATTGTCTTTTGATGATGAACAACAATTAATAGAAGCATTAAATAAAGCAAGGACAGAAGTCGTAACAAAATATTTAAAAAAGACCGGAAATTTCGGGTGGATTTATAAAGATTCAACTTTTGAAGTATACGAACGTACGGATTTCAAAATGCACCTAAAGCCTTTTTTTACAGGAAAAACTCCTAAGACTGAGGGTGCTTTATTAATTCCTGAAGCAAAAGATAGTGAACTTGGTGGAAAGGGCCGAAGAATGACGGCTTCTGAATATTCAGCGTTTCAAAGGTTCAGAGAAGAAAATGCAGGTAGAATTGAAAATAATAAGAAGCTAAAAATCGAAAATAAAGGCTTTTTAAACAGTCCTCCATCTTATGAAATCGGAAATGATTTTGATCTAGGTTTCCTTGAAGCTGGTAAAAAGATATGTTCATTTAGCGGAAAAGGATACAAGCTTGCTGATACAGTTACAGGAATGGATTACCCGTTTCTTACGGGAAAAAGCGGAGAATTGAACTTCTCTTCTTTTTTGGAGGGAAAGCCCCAATTGTCAACATTCTATTCATTTATTGCCTTGTTTTCTTTCTATAACTTGAACTATTTGCTGCAAGGAGATATGAAGCATTATTTTGTGCTTTATGATGGAAATCTTGAGTCGTTATCAGAATTGCTAAACACCATAATTGTTAACGTGGAGCAATTATCTAAACCCGACTGGAGCAGCTTTGAAACAGAGATTATCGGAACTGAGTATGAATCGGAAGCTCTGTTCAATTTCTTGCTATCAATTTACAGTCAGTTGAAGTCAGATTTTGAAAAAGATAAATATGATAAGGGTAAGCTGTTTACAAAGTCAGTATTTACATTATCGAACGATGGCAATATTTTCAGAGATGTAAAAGAATATACTTCAATGACCTATTTGTTCAACCTGTTTGAAACCTTTGAATTTGGAGAACAAGACCAAAGCTATTATACTCACTTCAAAAACTTTGTAAAGCATTTTACGCAACGACTGGATAACGGAAAATATGATACGACGTGGAGAGATAAACTATGTAATGCCATTTTAAACTTTAGATCTATCTCGAGTATAGTTGAAAACTATCTTGGTGAGATAAAGGTGAAAGAAGAAAAAGGAAGTATTCCCTATTTAGATAAGATAATCAAAATATATAATAATAAAACTCAATTTGATATGAAAGCAGAAATGGTTGAACTATGTAAATCATTAGGCAATAGAATTGGTGCCTATTGCAGAGAAAAAGATGACAAAGGCATATTATTCTCTATTAGAAATTCTAAGAATAGATCTGAATTCTTAACAGTTCTTGCAGAAACGCAATTCAGAACAGAAGTTACTTATAGCGAAACATTTTTCAAAGAACTCCCGGACAATGCTCAATGGGAAGACTATAAATCACTTGTAAGCATCTTTGCTATGAATAGCTTTTTGTATAAAGATTTAAAAAGTAAAATAGAATCAAATTAATAAAAAATAAAGTAAAATGAGTACACAAAATACAGCAAACTGCCTCAATATCGCTTATGTTTTCAAAACCTCATTAGGTAGTATCAATGGAAGTTGGACAGAAGGAAATGTAAGTACAGTAAAAAAAATCACAACACCTAATGGTCTACAAATCCCTTATATTTCCGGACAAAGCTTGAAATACCAAATCAGAAAAGCCTGGAAAGAAATGGGACTGAGCGATTTGCTTTCCGATGTAAAGCAAGCTGAAAAGAAAGTTGGGGTTGATTTTACCGCTGGAGAACCCAATAATTATCTTGATGATGATTTGCTGGGCTATATGATTGCCTCTTCCGGAGAAAATAGGAGAAGAACAGCCGTAGTAAGAACCTCTGCTGCTATTGGTATATTTCCGTTCAAAAATGACAGGGATTTGGGAACAAAATCTAAGGAGCAAACAGGGGGAGATGTGTCTTCAGGAGGAAATATTTTTGAAACGGAGATTTATTATAACTACTTCCGGGTCAACTTCTTAATTGAATTGGATAGGTTAGGGGTTTATCAGGATTTTGAGTTAGCAAAATCGGCAAAAGGGAATGTACAAAAGCTATCCATTGAACAAAAAAGAGTAAGGCTAACTCATCTCTTAAATGCAATTTCTAATATCTGGGGAGGTGGAAAGCAGTCCCGGTTATTGACCGATATGTCGCCCAAGTTTTTGGCTATCACTTTGCAAAATGCCAAGAACCCAATCTTCCTGGAAACATTAACGCTGTCTGAAAATGAAGAGCTAAATACTAAAGCAGTTAGGGAAGTATTAGAAGGAAATAGCTCAATAGTTCAAAATAGCTTCATCGGCATACAATCCGGTATTTTCAGAAATGATGTTTTAGCAGAGCTGTCTGATTTTAAACCTGATACTATTCAAAATACTTTTAATAGTGTATTAAAGCTCGTTGAAACGTTAAACTTTTAGGTATGCGATTTCTAAAAATTAAATGTCAGGGATCTTTTAACTCTTACAGGCAACCGGATTTTCATACTTACCATAAGACTCTAGCACTACCGCCCAAAACTACTATTGCCGGTCTTATGGGTAGTGCTTTAGGCATCTCACCGACAGAAGTAAATGAGGAATGGTTACTTACAGAACGGTTTAAGATGGGGATTGTGGGAACTGCTAATGGGCAGGCCAATGACCTCTGGCAAATACGTAAATATGAAAGTAAGCAGATTAAGGCATATCAAATAGGAAAAGAGTCTACACCATACAAAACTGCCGTGATTGTAAGAGAACTGCTCTATCAAAGTAAGATTACACTTTATTTGCACTTTGGAAATAGTGATGATTATGATTTACTAAAACAAGCATTTCTGGCCCCTAAATGGGCGTTATCTCTTGGCAGAGAAGATGAGCTGATAAAAATTATTTCTGTTGACGATGTTGAGCTCAATGTAATAGAAGAAGAACATAGACTAAAAGAAACGGTTGTTGTCGGGGATTTAGCTGAATTAAATTATCGTCCACAGATTGACGCTGGCTTTTCAGGAAATATACTAAACGTGGCTCCAAAAACAGTTAACCTCCCGGTTTCGTTTATAATCCAAAAAGATTCCGAAGTCAGGACAGCCAATGAGCTTAAGAAATTCACATTCATAGGAAGCTTGCCTGTTCTTATGGAAGGGCAGGCATTTTGGGATGAATCAGATAATGTTTTTTTCCAAATTTTTTAGATGTTTAAATACGACAATATATTAGCTAAATCAAATCCTGAAATTACACTTACACAGCATATAATAGACTGTCTAGATGTTTTTCCAAAAGTCATCTCCTGGAAAGCGAGGCTTATTGATCTAATGGCAGAAAAATACGGGATTGATAGAGACTTATTGATTACCCGATTGTTTCTCACAGTAGCCTTCCACGACATAGCAAAGGCAACTGTAAACTTTCAGTCTAAAGTTCGGAAAGAAAGTTTTAAGGGTAAGGAATCACACGCTTTAAGCTCTGTTGCATTTCTATTTATATTGATTGAAAACACTCCTTTAATTACTTTTAAAGACGCTCCTTATTATCCAGAACTGATGAGTATTGCCACACATCACAGCAAATTGTACAAAGACATATTTGATGAATATGACGAAAGAACCTTAAACAACGAATTTGCAAATGAATCCTTTTTTAATAGCTATTTTGAGATGATAAATGAGCAGGCTGCTATCCAAAATATTCCTAATTGGACTAAGATTGCTTTTGATAAGCGTGCATTTGATAAGCATCCGAGGAAAATCCTGAAATTTGATATCATCATGAAGTTGGACAAAAATGCTTACGTAAATGACAGGACTAATAAAGCAAGAGATTTATTTTTATTGTTCAAATCCGTTCTTCACTATTGTGACTGGATTGCCTCTTCCGGGAATTTTGGGTATCAATACATTAGTAATATTGACAATGATGCTATAACTCAAAATATGCTTTCCTCGGGAAAAAACTTCGAAGTCTGGAGCGATTTTCAGTTAAAAAGTGCACAAGCATGTAAGGAAAATATTTTTGTGCAAATATCAACCGGGCAGGGAAAAACAGAAGCCGCTGCCCTATGGGCAACGAATAACAATACTTGTCAGAAAATTATTTTTCTGCTCCCGACAATGGTTACAACCAATAAGATGTACAAGCGAATGAAACATTTTTTTGGTAGTCATGAAGTGGTTGGATTGTCTCATAGTGCTGCACAATATTATCTTCGAGAAGATGACGATTTCTCTGGTGATGATATTCGCAAACACACCCTATATAATCGAACTTTTTTTAAGCCAGTTACGGTAGCCACGGTTGACCAATTAATTTACAGTTTCTTCAATTGGGGGCATTGGGTGATGACCGGAGCTGCAAGCTACAATGCCAAAATCATTATTGATGAGGTTCATATTTATGACGCGTACACCTTTGGCTTATTACTGCAAACTATTGAATGTATCAGACCATTCAATACACAATTTGCAATAATGAGTGCCTCTTTGCCCAATGTATTGAAAACGGAATTGGAGAAAGTGCTGCCTGATTATACTTTAATACAAGAACCTGCTCACGATGAGAAGCAAAGACACTTGATTGAAGTTAAAGATTCTTTAATTGAAAATAATATTGAAGATATTAGGACGCACTTTTATAATAAAAGAAAAGTTTTAGTAGTCTGCAATACAATAGCTAAAGCAAGAGAAATATTCAATGCTTTGAGTGATATTTCGACTGCAGATAAAATGCTATATCATTCGCAGTTTATTTTGTTGGATAAAAAGACAAAAGAAGATATTTTAGAAAATGTAGGAAAAAGAGAGAGTGGATACATTGCTGTTTGCACACAAATTGTTGAAGTAAGCCTTGATATAGACTTTGATGTGCTATTCACTGAAAATGCACCCATTGATGCAATTATCCAAAGGCTTGGCAGGGTAAACAGGAAGGGTTTAATACAAAGCAGAATACCTGAATGGCAGTTTGCCCCGGTAATTATTACCCGGGAATCCGAGCAAAGCAGGAAATATGTGTATAAAGACTTAGGTAGTGTTTTATCTGAAACATATTCTCAGATTTTAGCGAAAGTCAATCAACATGAGGGCAATCTTAAAGAGAAAGATTTTAGAGAATTGGTGAACAATATTTATACAGAAGAAGCATTAGGACAAAAATATTTTGAGGAAATTCAATCTGCTAAGAACTTTGTAAAAGAAGTGTGGCGAAAAGTATTGAAAAACGTTTTTACACTAAATATAGAAGATGCAAAGCTGAATGAAATATCATCCCGGAAATCAGATTATGTTACTGTTGAAGCGGTTGTAGAAAAACATTTTCAGGAAAATAATTTTGATGATATTGTAGCCAACAAGCAATTTGATGAGTTGAGAAAGTTCACATTGAAAGTGCCAATCCATTTAGCTAAGAAAAATAGCTTTAGAAAAATTAATGACAGCAATGTGTACATTATCAATTTAGGATACGATGAATTTATTGGATTGCATTTAAAGGCAGATGATTCAAACATTATTTAACTATGATCATCAACGCCACACTCATCAATCTTTACCATGTATGTAAGCGGGAATGTTGGTTGCATGCCAACGGTGTAACTATGGAGCATACCTCAGATACGGTGTATGACGGCAAGTTGTTACATGAAACCAGCTATCCGCAACGAAACGAGAAACATTCGGAGATGAATATTGCTGCAACTTATGATGGCGTTGACCTATTTGGCAAAATAGATTTTTATGACGCCCGGCAGAAGATGATACACGAAACCAAGCGCAGCAATAAAGTGGAAATCGCCCATGAATGGCAGGTGAAATTTTATCTATGGTTATTGAGACTGAATGGCATTGATGCAACTGCAATTTTGGAATATCCATTATTACGGCTAACCGATCAATTAGAACTTGCGGCAGAAGATATAATATATCTGGAAAAAACAACACAAGCTATTGTTCGATTAAAAGAATCGGAACAATGCCCGGCGGTCATTAATGCGAAGATCTGCAAAAGCTGTTCTTATTATGAACTCTGTTACATCGGCGAAATATGAAAAAAACCTACTACCTCTTCAATCCCGGCCGTATGAGCCGCAAAGACAATACGCTTAAGTTCACATCAGTGGATGAAAACGGTATGGAAGGCCCGCCCAAATATATTCCTGTAGAAGGAGTGAGTGATTTGTATTGTTTCGGTGCACTGGATGCCAACAGCGCTTTATATAATTTTCTCGGGAAAGAGCAGATAGCAGTACATTTCTTCGATTATTATGAACATTATACCGGCAGCTTTATGCCCAAGGATTACCTGCTGGCCGGTAAAATGCAGATAGAGCAGACAAAACACTATTCCAGCAAGGCCAAACGGCTGGCTATCGCCAGGAAATTTGTAGAAGGTGCGGCCTTCAACATTCTCAAAAATCTCAGATACTACCAGTCTCGAGGCAGAGAATTGAGCGGGATTATAGAAAATATCGGCCAGTATAGTAGTATTATCTCATCAACCACTGATGTGGATATGCTCATGGGTATTGAGGGGAATATCAGGCAGACGTATTACGACGCATTTGATATCATACTCAATGATTTTGCGATGAACGGCCGGAGCAAGCAACCTCCGAAAAACGAGGTAAATGCATTGGTATCATTTGGGAATATGATGTGTTACACACTTTGCCTGGGACAGATCTATCACACCCAGCTCAACCCTACGATCAGCTTCCTGCATGAGCCTGGCTACCGCCGGTATTCACTGGCGCTGGACCTGGCGGAGATATTCAAGCCTATCCTGGTAGACCGGACGATCTTTAAGGTGTTGAACAAAAAAGAGATACAGGCCAGAGACTTTGATGTGCAGGTCAATGGCGTGATATTGAAGGAGAGTGCCAGAAAGGTGTTTGTGCGGGCCTTTGAGGAACGGATCAACGAGACCATCAGGCACCGGGCTCTTAGCCGGAATGTCAGCTACAAGCATCTTGTGAGGCTGGAATGTTACAAGCTGACCAAACATCTGCTGAATATGGAGGAATATAAGCCGTTTAAAAGCTGGTGGTAGTTAACAGGAATGAGGAATGAGGAATGAGGAATGAGGAGTGAGCGAGGGGTGAAGATTGAGGGATGAAAATAAATTGGCAATAGGAATGGACCAGATCGAAAAGATTGAAGCGTTAAAGCAAAGAACCAAAGTATTTGCTTTAGAGATCATTCGGCTATTTCAAAAATTACCACGAACGGATGAAGCAAGAATTATCGGTCGCTAGTTACTTAGAAGTGTGACTTTAGTAGCATCCAATTACAGGGCATCCTGCCGGGCACGTTCTGAAGCTGAGTTTTTCAGCAAGATATCAATAGTGGTGGAGGAATCTGACGAAACCTTGTTTTGGCTTGAGCTGCTTGCCGAATCACAGATTATAAGTAAAAACGAATTGGAAAAACATTTGACTGAATCAGAAGAATTGGTAAAGATATTTAATACAATCAGACACAAACACAAGAAAAAATAATAGTATGCTATCTTGCACTCCTTACTTCCATCCTTTTCGCCCCCTCAATCCTCAATCCTCATCCCTCATCCCTGAAGCATGTATGTAATACTGGTGTATGATGTAGGAGAGAAAAAAACCGGAAAGATGTTGAAATTGTGCCGGAAGTACCTGAATTGGATACAGAATAGTGTTTTCGAAGGCGAGATCACCGAAGTAAAGCTGAAAGAGCTGTTATTTATTGCAAAAGGACTCATTGATCCTTCATCCGATAGCATTATTGTTTTCAAAAGCAGGAGTGAAAAATGGCTCGCGAGGGAGATAATAGGGTATGAAAAGAACGAATTGGATACTTTTTTATAGGTGTCGATGCTCTAAAAATATCGATGGCGCAATGTTCTTTGAAATATTGTTAGGCCTAAGGTCCTTATATGGTCTTGTAAAACGGAGGTTGTCGATGTTCGGGAGAAAACGTGTTATCGGGCATCGATGACTTTTTTTCTAAAAAAGCCTGTTTTAGAACTGTGAATATATTGAAAACAGGAGATTTCATGTCATTATTGTGATGGCCTTTAATCGTACAGGGTTGAATTGAAATCATATTAATGTCTTTAAAAAACATCTTTCGTTCGTCCCTTTAATCGTACAGGGTTGAATTGAAATGGAACAACCGGCGGAAAAGGCCGCAGGGCGCACGGCCTTTAATCGTACAGGGTTGAATTGAAATATGCAGGGAATGAAAATACATCACGTTGGTAAGCAGCCTTTAATCGTACAGGGTTGAATTGAAATACGTGCGACTATTTTACAGCGACAACGAAAAATATAACCTTTAATCGTACAGGGTTGAATTGAAATATTTATGCGGCGTAGATTTTGGCGGTATTCGCGAATCCTTTAATCGTACAGGGTTGAATTGAAATATGTGAAAGCACCAAAATGCCAACCGATTTTGTTTAGCCTTTAATCGTACAGGGTTGAATTGAAATGATAACAGCCTTCCTGGAGGCGGAAAAGTGTGGGGGCCTTTAATCGTACAGGGTTGAATTGAAATAGGTTGTGGCATAACTTACAATATAATCCATCTCAACCTTTAATCGTACAGGGTTGAATTGAAATAAATTAAGAATGTTATTACCGGCCAAGTCTGAAATCCCTTTAATCGTACAGGGTTGAATTGAAATCCAGTGAGATGCTTCACTATGCTGTGTCTGAATTTTTCATTTAATCGCACAGGGTTGAATTTAAATAGCTATTAATATTGGTTGTTAGAACTTCTCACAGGGCATTTAATCGCATAGGGTTGAATTTAGATATCATAAGTTCTTCGACATGCTCAGAACAAAGCACAACTTTTAATCGCACAAAAGTTGAATTAATATGCCAGCCCGTTGATTACCAATATCCGGAAAGAGGTTTTAATTACTTATTGTTGAATAAGTCTACTTATAGATTAAACTTTATATTGTTTTAAGACCAATAGCCATTGGCTTTTACGACCTGTCGATTTCTGATATCGGAGATAATTGGATCAAAGCGTTTTGCTATTCAGCCCTGGCTTATGATGTAATTATCCTGGGCTGATAGAGTGGCGAGATTATAAGAATCGACCTTCGGACGAAGGGTCATTCCAGGAAATTCATATCTTTACAAGCAAGAAAGATGGGAGCCCTGAAGCCAACGACCAGTTGGCCATAAGCGTTTTCATTGATATGTTTATTCTAATTCTTTATTACCATGAGATCTTTCCTGCCTCTTTTTATACTCTTGTTATCCGCTCTGCAGCTTGACGGACAGACTGTAGCGCGCTTTCTCGCTGTGGACACGCTAAATGATGTTGTCTCTGTCTTCCACAGCTCGTCGACTTCGCTCAGCGGGGAGGAGAATAATATCTTCCATGCGTATATTTTCCAAAACAGCGATAAGAACTTCCGGTACTCGCTGGGTAATACAAAGATCAAGAGGTATAACTCCGATCAACTGCTGACAGGATCGGAACGATGCGATGACTCGATCTATATCCGGAAAGTGCTGGTAAAAAAGGACGGCGGACTGATCTATGTCGGGAGGACATTGCAAAACCTGCATTTTAAAGGCATCGATACCCTGCTTCCCTTTACGATATATAACCACGACCGGTCCTTCCTGATCGAAACCGACAGGGACGGTAATACGATCGGTTTTGATGCCTTTAACACGGTCGGATCAGCTTTCCTGGATAAAGAAGAGAATGTCCTGTACTTCACTGAAAATGACGAGCACTTCAATAAGATCAGGCTTTACAAAAAAGACCTGACCGGCCGTCAGATAACATTGCTGTCGACTATCACAACTCAGCAAAGGAATGAAGAGCTGGAGGTTCTCGTCAACGGTGATTATATATACGTGTCAGGTGGCTTTCTCGGCCCGGAGGTCACAGTGGGCGACAGCCTGATCCAGACCGGGTTTGCTTACAATACCTTTGTTGCTCAATTCTCCCGGTCGGGTGAGTTCCACTGGCTGTTACCCGTAGAGGATATCACCCTCTACAGGACATTCCTCGCGCCTGCTCCGGGAGAGGGTATCTACTGGAGCTCAACACTCGGTGATGCTACGAAGATCGGAAGCTTTCAGATGAACGGACCAAACTGGGGCGGCGACTTTTTCCTGGCCAGGATAGATGCCAATGGCGAGGTGATCTGGGTCAGGGAGTGCCCGGAGCACCGGCTGACGGATTTTATGCTCGGCAATAGCGACGCCATCGCCTCCGACCCTGAGGGCAATGTCGTCCTCGTGGGTGCAAACAGGAATGGTATTCAATGGGATGCCTCGACCCTTATCAAAAATGAAACTAACGCCTTTTTGTCCACGATCCTGGTATTCGACAAGGATGGTAACCTGAGCAGCTATTATACCGACCACCAGAACGTATACAGCATGACCCATTCGGTCATGTTCGACTCAGGCAGTAATTTTGTAGTAAGCGGAAGCTTCCAGGATGCCGTCGGCTTTGAGGACGATTCTGTTGCGATGGATGGTTACCACAATTATCTGGTATATTTTTCTCCGGCTGTTCTTTCCACTGATAATAGAGTCCTGTCTGTAACGGGTCATTTTACCGTTTTTCCGAACCCTTCCGGCAATGGAGCGATCCAGATCAGGAAAACAGAGCCAGAAAAGGCCGTATTCCAGCTGTATGATATCTTCGGACGGGTGCTTAGAGAGATCGTATCATACGATCAGACGGTGACCATGGATATCACAGGACTGTCGAAGGGCGTTTATTGGGTCAAAATGAAAGGCGGGAACGCTTCGAAGCTCATCATCATCTGATTTTTGCTACGCCGTTTTTGCTACGATTTTCCAACAGATCACCTGGACATTGCTCTTTTTTTCATCATTGTGGCGGTCTCTTCACCGAGGAAGCGCTCTATCAGGTCATGGATCAGGTATAACAAAGGTGTAACGAGGATCGCCACGGCAAACTTATAAATATAATTGACACAGCCGATGGCCAGCACGAGACGGATGTCCCAGCCTGCACCGATGTAAAAGGCAATGAACAGTACGACAAAGCTGTCGATGAGCTGTGATATCAGTGTGCTGCCGGTAGAGCGCAGCCAGATAGAGCGTTCGCCGGTCCGGGCCTTTATCTTGTGAAAGATGAATACGTCGAGTATCTGGCTGACAAGAAATGCGATGACCGAACCGATGATGATATATAAGCCCTGGCCGAAAACCAGATGAAAGGCGGAGTTATAGTTCGCTACATCATTGCGGTAATCGCCTGCAGGCAATCCGGGAGAAAGGTGGGACCGGGGCCAGAAGTCGGCAGGTGGCGCCTGGATGGCAAGCGTGATCGCAAAAAAAGAATAGAGGATCAGAATGACCGTAAAATAGGAAAGAAAACGGATGCCACGAGGCCCGTAATATTCATTGATAATGTCCGTCATGATGAAAACGACCGGCCACAAAACGACGCCCGCTGTCAGGCTGAATGAAAGGCCGCTTTTGCCCAGGATGGTCAGATCGAGCGGCTCTATGCCAAACAGATGCTCCAGCGAGAATATCTTTACACCGATCAGCTCGGCGAGGATGGCATTGCTGATGAAAATGCCGCCCAAGATGATGAAAAGTACATGCTCTTTGGTAAATAGTTTCGTATCAGCCATTCCTTTTTTGTACGAATTTAAATTTTTCATCCATTATTCTGGATAAATTCATAAGGATTTGAAGGTGTCGGGTGGATTGAGCTACAACGGGTGAAGATCATTTCTCTGAATTTATTTCAGGGGCCCTGACATAGGATTGTCGGTGAGTGAATTTAAATTTACAAAAAAATACGAATGGAACAGGCATATAAAAACTGTCAGAGCTGCGGAATGCCGCTGAAAAGATCGCCTAATGGGGGTGGAACAAATGCTGACGGCACCGTCAGCAAGATGTATTGTGCTTATTGTTATGAAAATGGTCAGTTTAAACAACCCGACTGGACAGTAACGCAAATGCAGGATTTTGTAAAAGGAAAAATGAAAGAAATGGGTTTCCCCGGCTTTCTTGCAGGGCTTTTTACTAAAGGAATACCAAAGCTTAAACGCTGGAGTAAAAATTAAGAATATGACAATAGAACAGGTTCTGCAGGATAAAACGATCAAAGCGAAAGCAAAGGTTGCGACCATTGGCGAATGGCTGATCAAAAAAGAGTTGTCATTGGATGAATTGATCGCTTATGCCGAGAAACAAAAAGCGACCGACAAAGCAACCTGTATCGAGGCAATTGAATATGCAACAAAGAACATACCGGCCATAGCTGATGAAGGCTTACTTTCCTTTGTCACCAGGGCACTTAAAGATGACGAATCAAGGGTAAAATGGGAAAGCGCAAAAGTAATTGGTAACATTGCAAAGCTTTTTCCGGCACAGCTTGAGAAGCCCATCAGCAACCTTCTGGCCAATGCGGAAAATACAGGGACAGTTGTTCGTTGGGCGACAGCATATGCGTTGGCGGAAATACTAAAATTGAAAACCGGTAACAATAAGGAGCTATTGCCAAAAATAGAGACACTTAGCGACAACGAGGAGGACAATGGGGTAAAGAAGAAATACCTTGACGCATTGAAAAAAGTAAAAAAACAGGAGAGGTAAGCTTGCTGCAATGGAGCTGACGTGCCGGCTTGTATAGTTGTACCGCTATCGAACTTTTATGCCTGCTGACAGGATAGTGCCCAGGAAATTACCCGCTGTGATAAGCCGGAGGTTCGCCTGTCAGACCGGGATGACTTACAAAAGCGGAACGTAAGGCGACCTGAAGCAGGCTAGTCAGGTCGGAAAATTATCAGCCATAAAGCTTTCGTAGGCATGGAGGTCGAAATGACCATGACCACAGAGGTTGAAAAGAATGGTCCTGCTTTGTCCTTCTTCCCTGGCTTGTCTGACCTCTTCTATAACGGAAGCGATGGCATGCGTACTTTCAGGTGCAGGTACAAGCCCTTCCGCTTTGGCAAACAATATTCCCGCTTCGAGGCATTCTTTCTGATCGTGCGAAAGCGCGTTGATATAGCCGTCCCTGGTCAGCTGGGAGATGATAGAGCCGGCGCCGTGATATCGCAGGCCGACCAGGTGGTTGGGCACGGGCATAAAGTCATGGCCGAGCGTGTACATCGGGAAAAGCGGCGTTTTTTTGCCGACATCCCCGTAGTCATAGCGAAATTCACCTTCGGAAAGCTTGGGGCATGTTGCCGGTTCGCTCGCTATAAATTTGATCTTTTTTTCGCCGGTGATCACCTTTTGTATAAAGGGAAAGGCTATACCTGCGAAGTTGGCGCCACCACCCAGGGGAGCGATGACAACGTCGGGAAACTGGCCGATCTTTTCGAATTGTGTGATGCACTCCTGGCCGATCACCGTCTGGTGCAGGAGCACAAAATTCTGAATGCTCCCGATGACATATTTGGAAGATGCATCCCTGGAAGCATATTCTATGGCCTCAGAGATCGCGGTACCGAGCGAACCTCTCGAATCGGGATTTTCAGCCAGCTGCTTACGCCCGACGGAGGTCTGGTCGCTGGGAGATGGGGTGACGTGCGCGCCCCAGAGGTGCATTATACGGCGGCGACTTGGCTTCTGGTTGTAGGGGCCGCGTACCATAAAGACCTCACATTTGAGACCGTACATCTGGGCCGCAAAAGCAACGGCGCTGCCCCATTGGCCGGCTCCGGTCTCTGTGATGACTTTTTTGACCCCATCCTTTGCGGCATAGTATATCTGGGGGATGGCCGAGTTGGTCTTATGACTGCCGCTCGGGCTTACTCCTTCGTTCTTGTAATAGATCCTGCAGTCGGTACCAAGCGCTTTTTCAAGACGGCGCGCGCGAACCAGCGGTGTCGGTCTCCATATCTTGTAAATATCGCGTACTTCTTCCGGGATCTCGATCCATCTTTCCATAGTAAATTCCTGATCGATACATCCCTGCGAATAAAGTCCCGCATAATATTCGCGTGTGACCGGCTGATTATTTTCAGGCTGGAGGGTTGGCTGTGGCTGATTTTTCATATCGGCGAGGATGTTATACCAATGGGTAGGTATCTCATCCTCGGTCAGGAGGACTTTGTAGGGATCAGCCTTGGTGACCGGCTTCATACTGCTATTGCTGTTCATTTTCTATTAAGTGTAAAGTATGCAATATAAAAAAATATTGCTTTTGATTAAATGTGTTTACTTCCGGGGCAGGAAGACCTCAGCCATCATGCAACGGACACTTCCCCCTCCGTACTTTTCTATGGTGGGGATCGGAATTGACACAATCGGGTTGTAATATTTTATTCTTTCGATCTGGTCCGCTCTCAGGCTATCATACGCCTGTTGCGACATGACCATGTATTTCTGTCCGGGATTACCTTCTACCTGGAGCATATTTCCTGCAAAGCTAAGCACCTGGTCGAATGTCAGCTCTATGATCTCTTTGCCGCTTTTCTCAAGACTTTCCCTCACTTCCTTTCTTTTTTCTTCATCCCGGATGCTTTCGAGGCAGATCACCGCATATCGGTCGGCAATGGCCATCATTACATTGGTGTGATATATCTCCTTGCCGTTCTGGTCGGTCGAATAGAATGACACAAGGCTGTAATTCATCAACAGGCAGAAGCGGTCAAGCAGGAAAATATCGGTTCTCGGGCTAAGGCAGGCATACACAACCTTATTAGGCCTGTCGAGGATCATGCTGCCCGTACCTTCGAGAAACTGCCGGTCCTCTTCCGCCGATTCGAATGAATAACGGTGATCGATCTTAAACAGAAGCCCGAGCGCGTCGATGATGTCCTCCCTGCGTTCGATACGACGGTTTTCCGTCGCCATCGGGTAAGTGATCAGTGTTCCGTTGCCGTGGAAGCTGATCCAGTTATTGGGGAAGATGGCATCGGGCTTAACGGGCGACATGGTATCGTGCATAACGATGACATTGACGCCGATCTCCTTGAGCTTCAGGACAAACTGGTCGAACTCCTGGGTTGCAAGCGTATTGATGTTATCTGCTTTGCCCCCTTCATCATGTGTCTGGAAGGCATTGGTCAGGGCAGTCTGCTCATTGTACTGAAAGCTGGCAGGCCGGACCATCATGATATTGTTGGTGTACTGTTTTTCCAAGTATAGAATCTTAAAGGGCACAAAAGTATGAAAAAAAGCGAAAGAATCGGTAATATGAAATAACAGGGTGCGGGATTAACATCAAATTTATTTGTATCAATGCTTCCTTATAGGACCAGGAGAGCGCATCAAAAATAGTGCCTGTACAAACAGAAAGCCCGGCTCTGAGGCCGGGCTTTGCGCTAAGTCAGGTTTACAGCCCTGCTTAGAAAAACTTAAACTACAATTATTTTAGCTTGATCATCTTTTGTGTAACGGAGCCCTGGTTGGAGGTCAGCTCATAGAACAGAACCCCGGAAGCGTTGAGCGTACCGTTTTCGATGGTAATGGTATGTCGGCCCTGCGTATAATGTGAGCGGGTATTGCGCAGGATACGGCCATTGACGTCATAGATCTTCAGCGTCACATCATCGGCCTTTGCAAGCGTAAATGAGATCTGCGTACGGTCGGTGAACGGGTTAGGAACGTTCTGCTCTACTACCAAGCCGGAATTGTTGCCCTGGAAGGAAAGTCCGAAGCCGGTTGCATTGCCTTCCGCGTCATAGAGCTCTGAATTCAACCCGTCGTTATCGATGCTGATAGCATCGGACAGCGACATATCGTGGTCAGCGATAAGGTAAAGCGTGATGACATATTCCGAGCTGTTGCCTGCATCGGCAGCCACACTGATCTTCAGCGTATTGCCCGAAAGGTTGTAATTGTCCTCGCCGATCGCAAACCGGTCGCTTTCCATGCCGGCAAATCTTACGGAAGGGTTTAGGGCAAAAGCAGCCTGAAGTCCCTGGATATCCAGCAGATCGCTGTTTTTCAGATGTACTGCGACCACTTCACCTGCACGCATTTCCATATTTTCAACGGAAAGTGTTGCCTGGTTACGGCTTTCGATTTCCCCGTTATTAAAGTTGAGGGTAAAGTCGCCATTGACGTCACCGAGCTTGACTCCGACAAAGTTGACATTGTTGAGAATGCCGGTCGTATTTGCCGCGATGCTTTGCGGATAGTTCTCCTTCAACGGTGAAGCAGGGTTCTGGAAGGAATATGCCTGGTCGACAAACTTCCAGCTCTTTCCTGTGCTAAACTGATCGATCTTGCCAAGGATGAGCTTGCGTATCATGACGATGTCGCTCACGCTGACCGATTTATCTTCATTGACGTCCGCAGCAATGATCTTGTACGGCGTAGACAAAGTTGACTTGTTCAGGATATGATTCTGAATTTTGATGATATCACCTGTCGTTACGCCGTTAAGCGGATTGTTTTCGTCTCTCGGCTCGATGTTGTAGGTCGTGCCCGGCTGGACATTGTTGAAACGGTATTCACCATTAGTGTCTGTCTGGCGCATCATGCTGGTCTGTGCATTGACCTCGACCTGCGGGATACCTAGACTTGTTTCCGTGACGACCTTACCGCTGATGACGATGGTATTATCCGGGCATGGTACGATATTGTCGTTGAGTGTCAGCGATGCGTATACAAAGTCGTACAAGCCGTTGTTATCGATCACATATACCGGCACCTGGAACGGCTCATCCACACCGTAGGAGCAGTCAAATGTTTTCAGGCTGTCGGCCGGATTGGAAGAATAGCTGAATCTCAGTGGATTGCTGCTTGGGCATGCCCCGAAGGAACCGTGGTTAAATAACCTGGCAGGAAGCGTGACGGTAAGATCCGCCATCAGGTCTACCACCAGTGGCTTCATCACAGGGGTCGGTTTTTTTATGCTGTTGACATTGATAAAGAAGTACTGATGACTTACATTGCCGCATCCGTCGCTAACTGCAAAGTGCACTCTGTGGCGGCCGATCACCATATTCAATGTAAATGAGCTGCCTGAACCGAAATCATCCCATGTGGCCACCACATTGTTAAACCCATAGTCGATCTCCCAGCTGTAAGTGAGGAAGCTGGCCGGACAGTCATCGGTCGCAGAAGTCGATACGGTGACATTGTCCGAAGAACAGTTCTCCGTCTCCACCAACTGATCGGCATGCGGAACAAAGGTCGGCGCTACGGTATTCATGACGACGATGGCGTGTGAAAACTTCACGGCGTGCGACATCGCATAGTCTGTCCCCATCGCATCGGCCAGGCACCAGTCAATGATGGTCCACGTACGTACGATCTTGAAGCATGCGCCGCCGGTACCGTTGAACACGACGTCCTCTTTATTGTACATCAGGTTGTGACAGCCTGTGATGTTTGCCTTCAGAGTCGGCTCATAGGGAGCTCCGAGATCCTGATTGGCGACATCGCCCGGGTCGCACATGCCGCTGTTGGCGACATAGTCGATCGGGGCATTGAAGTCATCGGCTGTCAGTTCGTAGCCGACAAAGGTCAGTGTAATGGTCTGGGTTACTATGTTTTGGAATGAGCCACCGTCTGTAATTCTGAAACTGCGGATGATGGTCCCGAATCCACAGGTGCTTAAATTGTATATCGCGGGCAATATTTCCGAGATATTGGCCGAACAAATGCCGGATACCAATCCGTCCTTGCCGTGATTGACACTATCGATAATGATATCGTTCTGCAACAGCGGATCCGTCACATAACGTCCGAAGGTCAGGGCGAGATTGTCCGGATCATAAGAAGTACCGCATTTGACTGTGATGTCAGGTAGCGGCTGAACTACAACGGGCGTATTTTTATTCTGCACCGTAACATTGGCCATACAGGTGCTGGTCAGTCCTCCTGCATCCGTCACCTGGAGGATGACAGGTATAGGATTGCTTGATATGTCACAGCAATAGAAGTCGATATAGTCGGCCCATTCTGTCTGGTCGGGTGCACCGTTACAATCGGGATTCATTCTTCTGACCTTGATGGTAACAGGTCCGCAGCCGTTGTCGTGGCTTCCGTTGTTGATCGAAGAAGCGAACATCCTTCCGTGGCCGGTGTTGTCCAGTGATACGATAGCATCCTTACAAACAGCAGCCGGAGAGATCAGATCCTGGACGGTCAGCTTCATGGTATCGGTTGCGATATTGCCACATCCGTCATTGACGCTGTAAACAATATTGTAGACCCCTACAGGTATATTGTTGATGGTAAAGCCACCGTTCAAAGGTGTTACACCGTTAGGGTGGGTAACTACCGTATTGCCGAGGTGACCGCAGTCGTCCGTGATCACGGCAGGCGGAACGAGGAAGCTTGCGGAGCAATTGGATCCCGCTGCGATGGTAACATCGGCAGGAGCGACCACTACCGGAGGCACGGTATCATTGATCATGATGGTCTGAACATAATTGGACGTTTCTTCCCCGGAACAGCTCCAGTAATAGACGGTCCATGTCCGGAGTATCTTGGTATTGCAACCGGCAGGTATTACCTGGTCGTTGTATTCCACGGACATGTTACAGAGTAAGCCGAGATTGCTCGGGAAGATCGGGATATCGTCCTCACCGATGGTAGGCACCCCTGTGACGGATGGAGCCGGATTGCCACCGGGATCAGTAGCGAACGGGTCACTGCATTGAAGATTGAGCACGCTCGCCGGGAATTCGATATCGTCGAGGTCCGGTGGCGCGAGATAGAGCGTATCCCTGCATGTATCAGAGTTGTTGCCGGATGCATCCGACAAATAGTAGGTGCGGATCAGCCGGCCCAGCAGGTAATCGTCATCGTCACATCCGAATGGCGTGTAAGTGCTGTCGATAACATGGGCGGTCAGAGCGCCTGAACAATCCGTAATGCCGTTTAGCGAATACAGCACCATAGGCTCATAGCAGCTTACGGTATCGGCATTGCGACAATCGACTACGGGAGGCAGATAATCCTGGAAAGTATGATAGTTCCAGCATACCTGAGGATTCCCACCCCCTGTGAGATTCTCCATGATCTTTATGACATAGGTCTGCCCGACCAGCGGGTAGGGGTTTCCACCCAGGTCGATACCGTCTGCTGTCAGGGAATCGATACCCGATTCGAGCACCGGTCCGGTCTCGGTAAGCAACAGCTGGATGACAAACGATGTTGCGCAATTGTAGGCACTACTCAGGAAATCCTCAGCCAGTAAAACAGGCTGACAGTTGAGCGGTATGCTTATGTTGGTCGTATTACAGGCCATTGTACAGCCTGATGTTGTCTGTGCAGGAGTATAGGAAATACATTGCGAAGCAGAGAGCACGGCACTGTTGTTGTAGGAAGTGAGATAGGTGGTCCCCGGTGCATTGCCCCTCTGGATACCTATGGTTGCACTGGCTCCGTTATTGCCGGAGCTGCCTTCGTCAACGGTCGTGCCATAATCCGTGTCGCCATATACAAACCGGATCACGTGCGTCGTTTCATAGAAAATGACCTGGAAGTCGATCGTGCCCGTGCTTAAAACCAGTGACGGATTATCAGCGAGCACTTTCTGAATGCCGGTCCATTGAATGGTAAAGGTCCTGTTGGGCGCCACACCGCTGACCTGTGTGAAGATCCCTACGCCGGGATCGGCGATCTCGGCCGCCTGATAATCCCAGTGAGGAAAGATGCCGCCGCCCGGGTTGATATCCGGATCTGCTGTTGGCAGGGACTCGTTGTCCTGAGGTAGCTGTCCCGCAAGCGTATTCCATAGTATATAGCCATCGACACTCACCTTTAGGTCAGGTGTTGTGTAATTCTGGCCGAAGAATTGAAAATTAAATGGCAGTACAGTGTTAAATGTGTTAAAGTCAGGATTGACCGTTAGCTCATCGCCTGTCGCAGAAATGTCGTTAAAAGGCGTTGAACATGCCGGATTGACATTGTAGTACTGGCCAAACCCCGGCATCGGCCCTGCCAGGAATGCGGCCAGTAAGATGAATCCAAAGACCCGGCAAAGAAATGAATTCCTGCGACCTGATCCCCGTAGCCCTTTATCAGAGCTGAAAATTGTAGTGTTCTTCATAAGACTGAAATGTTGTTAGAAAATATAAACCCAGGCCGCCATGCACCGCTGCCTGTATATCGTGACTGTCTTGGGAGGATAAAAAGCAAAATATGCACTTATTTGCCTTTCAGATGACAAAGATATACATTAAAAATATTTGTAATGTGTTTTTGTATTAAAAATTTTAATAAAGTATAAATAATTTATTTTTTGTTATATATACTTTAAATATATTTTCAATATATTATTGAGATAAATAGAATAAAAGAGTGAAAATTTGTAAGCTGATAATGTCTGCCCATGGGAGCCGCTCTGATATCAGGGGAAGAAAAAAGGGATCTGGATGATCGCCTGGTCTGTCGGAACGGACAAGGATGGGCAAAGGCAGGATCTAAAGAAGGAGGCGGACTACCGTAGAAGTATATATTAAGTACGTTTTCTGTGGGGGACCTGACAATCACAAAATAAAAAGAGGCTGCTCACAAAAGTGACAGCCTCTCAGGATATCAATATCCGTATTTTTTATTTACCGCCAAACAGGTATCCGATCGAAACACCGATCTGGGTAAGATTGATCTTGTTGTCGCTGTCGCCCTCTTTGATAAAATTGGTGAGACCATGCGCATAGGATGCCCTGATAAACAAACCGTTGCTCATCATATATCCTGCATTGACCATGCCGGAGATATTGAATCGGACATCATCATCGGTCCATTCTACTTTTTCATCAGTTTTTACCGGCGCATTATCCGGGTTAAGAAGGTCGGTCGTTGTGCCTTTTACCTTTGCTGTCAGAAAATAGTCAAACTGTGGACCTATTCCTATAAAAAACTTAGACTCGGAGCCGAAGCCGAACTGTACGCCTACCGGAACGGAAACCGCATTGATATTCTGGCTGCCCTCCGTTTTGGAGTGAAACGCGACCTGGTCGTTGACCGTGATTTGAGTCTCTCCATCGAGATTCTGTGTGATCCTGTTAAAAAATACGCCCGGTTGGATCGAGATCATGTCATTGATCCCGAGGTCAAGGATGACGCCTGCTTTGAAGCCTAAACCAAGCTTTTGATCTTCGATCTTCTCTCCATCGAATTTACCGATGAACTTACTGAGGCCGATACCGGCTTCAGGGCCTACCTTCAGGGTCATCTGGGCATTCAGGGTCATAAAGGACAGCATTGCAAAAATGCATGAAAGGGTTAAACTTTTTCTCATATTAAATCAAATTTTGTTTGGCCAAATGTACAATGAAATTTATATATCAAAACAATATTTGGTAAAATGTATCAAATTCAAGAGGCTTGGTTAGATTAATAAGCTTATTATCAGGCAGCTAGAAAACAAAAAATAGGACTGCCTCTGCCGTAAGCCTGCATTTTCAGAAAACTTAATCTACGTTAATAAATGCGGCGCGGACACTCCTTTATTCAACTTATAAGTGGCATCATCCGTTTGTTCTTTATAATTTGCCTTCCTGTATCAGGCGTCAACATACTTTTATACAATTGGACAGAAAAAACTTTCTCCGGACAATGGGTATCTTATCCACAACAGGTGTCGTCAGCCAGCTCGACGTACTCGGCAAGCTCGCCGTCAAAGAAAACAACAGCGACCGTATGCCTGTATTTTTCTTTGGCCACGGCAGCCCTATGAATGCTATCGAAAGCAACAACTTTAGTAAAGAATGGAATGCCATCGGCAGCCGGCTGACGCGCCCTAAGGCGATCCTGTGTATCTCTGCTCACTGGGAGACACAGGGTACGTGGGTCACTGCCATGGAGCACCCCCGGACCATTCATGACTTCGGCGGTTTCCCCCAGGCTTTGTTTGACGTGCAATATCCCGCGCCCGGAAGCCCGGAAGTGGCAGCGCTTGTAGCTGAGACCGTTGTCTCGGCGCCGGTAGGCCGGGACGAAAAATGGGGCCTGGATCACGGCTGCTGGTCTGTGGTCAGGCATCTGTACCCCAGGGCCGATATTCCTGTCCTGCAGATGAGCATCGACTATACCAAAGGCCCGGAATACCATTACTCCCTCGCCAGAGAGCTCCGCAAATTACGCACAAAAGGTGTCCTCATCGTCGGAAGCGGCAATATGGTGCACAACCTGGGATTAGTGGCGTGGGATAAGATCCGGGTCGAAAACTATGCTTATGACTGGGCCACAGAGGCCAATAGCAGGATGAAGGAGCTGATCAGGAATAAAGACCACCGCCCGCTCATTGAATATCACAAGCAGGGGCAGGCTTTCCGGCTTGCCATCCCGAGCCCTGAGCATTTTATTCCTCTCCTGTATGCGTTATCTCTCCAGGAAAGTGATGAGTCCGCCACCTTTTTCAATGATGAAGCCGTCATGGGCTCCCTGACCATGACCTCGGTCATGGTGGCATAGTCCATTTATCCTGTTTTACGTCCGGTTCGTCTGCCGATCAGTCTATTTCGGACAAGTAATTTTTTATTATTTGTCAATGGCTTATCTTCGTGGCTTAAAAATTTAAGCATTTTGGACGAATTGAAAAAAACGATCGAATCCGCATGGGAGGATCGCAGCCTGCTGGACCGGGAGGAAGTAAGATCTGCCATCCGTTCCGTTATCGAATCACTGGACAAAGGCTCCTTGCGGGTGGCGCAGCCTGCAGGCGACGGCTGGCAGGTCAACGAGTGGGTCAAAAAGGCGGTCATCCTGTATTTCCCCATACAGCAGATGGAAACCATCGAGGTAGGCCCGTTTGAATGGCATGACAAGATCGCGCTCAAAAGATCCTATGCAAGCCAGGGTGTAAGAGCAGTACCGCATGCAGTAGCGCGTTACGGCAGCTTTCTCGAAAGCGGTGTGATCATGATGCCATCTTACGTCAATATCGGCGCTTATGTAGGCTCCGGGACCATGGTGGATACCTGGGCCACGGTAGGCTCCTGTGCACAGATCGGGCGGAATGTTCATCTCAGCGGCGGCGTGGGCATAGGCGGTGTGCTGGAGCCTGTGCAGGCCAGTCCCGTGATCATCGGAGATGACGCATTTATAGGATCAAGATGTATCGTGGTAGAAGGTGTCTGGGTAGGGCGTGAAGCTGTGCTGGGCGCTAATGTGGTCCTGACCCAAAGCACACATATCATCGACGTGACCGGCCCGGAAGAGATCCGATACAAGGGCGAGGTACCTCCCCGGTCGGTTGTCATCCCCGGCTCTTATACCAAAGAGTTCCCATCAGGCTCTTACCAGGTGCCATGCGCGCTTATCATAGGGCAGAGAAAAGAAAGCACCGATAAAAAGACCAGCCTGAATACCGCCTTACGGGATTACAATGTGGCAGGCTGATACGTTGTATATTAAGAATCCTATCATTCTCATAAATATTATATCGTGAATAAGTTCCTGATTTTGCTCGCTGCGGCTATATTTTCCCTGCCGGCCTGCAACACTTCAAAACCCGCACCTGCCGGACCGGCTACTGTCGTCGTACCTGAAGCACCTGCCGACGATCCCGACATTGTAGCGGAAGATATGTCCTATGATGAGGGCAGTGATGAAGATTTCAACGACATCAATGTCCCGGATGACATCCAGATGCCGGACTCTCTTCCGGTATACCGGGCTACTGAGACAACTTACTTCGACCTGATCGATACCAGGCTTTGGGTCAGCTTTGACTGGGCTAAAAGACATTGTATCGGCACGGCTGAGATCACTGCCGCACCCATAGCTAAGGCGCGACGCATCCTGGATCTCGACGCCGTCGGGTTTGATATCAGGTCCGTGACCAGCGGCGAGGGGAAAAAGCTGACTTATAAATACGATGATAAGGTACTGTCGGTCGATCTTGGTATGGACTATGCGGTAGGGAAAGCAGCTAAAGTCCGCATCGAGTATGTGGCCAAGCCCGATGAGCTCAAAGCCGGGGGCAGCGCGGCGATCACTTCCGACAAAGGTCTCTACTTCATCAACCCTGATGGTAAAGACAAGAGCAAGCCCCGTCAGATATGGACACAGGGCGAGACACAGAGCAACAGCAAGTGGTTCCCCACGATCGACAAGCCCAATCAACGCTGCACTCAGGAAATGTGGATCACCGTCGAAGATAACTTTAAAACACTGTCCAACGGCGTTCTTGTAGATTCGAAAAAGAACAAGGACGGTACGAGGACCGACCACTATAAGATGTCACAACCTCATGCGCCTTACCTGTTTATGATGGCCGTCGGGGAATTTGCGATCGTACAGGATAAATGGAACAATGTTCCATTGAAGTACTATGTGGAGCCGAAGTACGAGAAGGACGCCAAAGCGATCTACAATCATACTCCCGAGATGCTGAGCTTCTTTTCCGAAAGGCTGGGCGTAAAATATCCGTGGCCCACATTCTCCCAGGTGATCGTAAGAGACTATGTCTCGGGCGCGATGGAAAATACGACGGCCGTTGTATTCGGCGAGTTCTGCCAGAAAACAACGAGGGAGCTGCTGGACGGGGACAATGATGCCATCGTGGCGCACGAAATGTTCCACCACTGGTTTGGTGACTATGTCACCTGTGAATCGTGGTCCAACCTGACACTCAATGAAGGCTTTGCCAATTACAGCGAATACCTCTGGGAAGAGCACAAGAACGGGCGGGATGCAGCCGATTATCACAGGATGAATGAGATGGCCGGATATCTTGCTGCATCACGTGGCGGGATGCATGACCTGATCGATTATTCCTACAACAGCAGGGAAGATATGTTCGATGCGCACTCCTATAATAAGGGTGGCCTGGTGCTGCATATGCTCCGCTCTTACCTGGGCGACGACGTCTTTTTCAGGGGACTGAACCTCTATCTGACCAAAAATGCATATACCGCCGTTGAAGCCGCCCAGCTGCGCCTGGCTATGGAGGAAGTGTCGGGTGAAGACCTAAACTGGTTCTTCAACCAGTGGTACTTCGGGAGCGGCCAGCCGGAGCTCACTGTCAGGGACAGCATGGATGCCGGCGGCAAAAAGCTGTACCTGACCGTTACCCAAACCCAGAGCGGCCCGCAGCAACAGCACATCTTCCAGTTGCCTGTCAATATTGACATCTATCCCGGAGGAGAAACCCCTGCGGAGCGTAAGCAGATCTTCGTCGACCGCAGGATCCAGACATTTACCTTCGATGTGGACAAAGCGCCTGCCAATGTGATCTTTGACGCTGACAACGTATTGCTCGCGAAGATCAAGCATGACAAGAGCCGCGAAGCGTACAAATACCAGGCGACACACAATACAACACTCTATGACAGAATGGTCGCGCTGGACAAGATCAAGTCGGAGCTGACTCCCGAGGTCGACGCCATCATCCTCGGCTATCTTTCGGACAAGTCACCGGTGATCCGTCGCAAGGCCCTGGAGCAGGTCGACCTCACAGCCTATCCTTTATTCGGACCTAAGGTGATCCAATTGGCTACAGAGGATAAAGATCCTGCAGTAAGATCGACCGCCCTCGACCTGCTGGCTGAAAATCCCAAACCGGAGTATGAGGCCGTATTTATCAAAAATATCAATGACGAAGTGGCCTATTCCGTGCTGGGATCAGCCTTGAGCGGCCTCAACAAGATGAATAAGGAAAAAGCCGCTCCCTATGTCGCCCGGTATGAAAATGAGGATAATAATTTTATTACCAATGCCGTGTCTGGTATTTACATGGCCAACGGCGATCCCAAGGCCCTGACGCTGCTCGCCGGTAAGCTGGGCGACGTGGAGGGATTCGAAGCGTTCGGCCTGTTTGGCACCTATACGGAGCTATTGCTTTCGAGCGACAAGAAGACTATCCAGGAAGGTTTTGATGCCATTGAAAATATGGCCAGAAACGGATCTTTCTCCCAATGGAAGAAATTTGCCATTGCCAAGTCGTTGTATGATATTGCCGGCGCTGTAGGCTCCAACAAGAACTTTACCGAGACGGAAGCCGGCTCTATGGTAAAGCGTTCGAATATGATCGTCCAAAGCTTTATAGATAACGAAAGCAATGAACAATTGAAGAATGCAATGAACAACCTGCTGATCAAGACATAGCTTATTGCCAGGGATCGAACATAATAAAAATATCCGCTGTCGCGACAGCGGATATTTTTATTATGCTTACAGGAAATGAAAATGGCCAGAGACCATTGCGCTAAATTCACCTCGAAAATTTAGTATGACAGGATCTTTCTCAGTTGAACGTAGGCGAAGCCTACGCTCGTGTGGTTGCAAACTTTCAGTTTGCGATGTTATGCAGGATGGTGCAAATTGGAAATTTGCGGACACAACGACATAGGCACAGCTATGCCGAGCAGTGTTTGTGGAAATATATACCTGGATAGAAATCAACAATAAGTACGGCAGCTGGGCGTAGGTTTCACCTACGTCCGTGTGCCTGCAAACTTTCAGTTTGCAATGTTATATAGGATGGTGCAAATTAGAAATTTGCGGACGCAACAACGTCGGCCTCACTAACACCGAACGGGGATAAGGCGTATAACAAGATCATGGTCTGAGAATGACAAACTCATGTTCAAGAACAGATGGTATATCATCTACATGGATTTTAAAATATCTCCTGTGTTCTGATGCATAATAGGTGCTCCCGGATATCTTGCCATGGAAACTCTGTACGCCGGAACCTACATAGATGACCTGTACGCCGCGCGAGACTGCAGGATTGGGTAACAGTTCGGTTGCAGGGACAGTTTTTGTCTGCTGTGGATAAGATCCGCAACAATAAGATCTATTCGATTTCTTCATGATGTGATTGATTTTGATGGAATAATACAGTGAGCCTCCTTTCTATGATCGAAGCACCACCGGCCACAGCCGGGATGATAAATAATGCTTCCCGGATCAGGCCAAAAATACTCAATGTCATGATAGCTGCGATCCACACTGCACAGCAATGAAAGCAATCGATCAGGCCGCCCAGCCGGGACTTATACAGAAACATCCTCAACCTGCTTACCAGGTCGAACGGACCGGCTTCATAGCAGATCATGGTAGTGATGCGCCAGGAGGCAAGGATGCTGATTGTGATCCAGAACCATAGATCGTTATATGCTGCGGGTATCATGATACGAGTCTTTTTAAAAGAGGTGTGTAGCATATGGATACACACCCCGGTAAAATATAATTTTAGATCTGGTTTAGCAAATGTGCCCGGCTGGGGGACAAGGTCCTGAAACATTGAATCCGAAGGGAGCCTGAAGATTGAGTACGGTTACACCGCCAAAGGTACACTTCAGTGCTGCATTGACGCCCATGCCATATGTACAGCTGTTACCTGATCCTGTTCTTCCAAAACCTGTCACTCCTGTAACGGTCGCAGTACAGCCGGCGCAGAAACGGATCCCGAGGACGGTCACACAGGCCTGCGCTGCTGCCTGACCCCATGCGACGGCGCCACAGCAGCTTACCCGGTAACCTACATTCAGGTTCAGGCTGAAGCTGGCTCCGGCGACTACGATTTCTTTGTGGCAAACCCTGAAAGGATTGGTCCATGTCGGACACCAGTAAGGGATTCTGACCTTAAGGCTGAATGATTTACTGAAATGTTTGGTAAATGTACCTTCTGTAAATGGTCTTGAGCACAGATCGCCGACACTGATTGTGGTTATGGCATTATCTATCAGCACACCTGTCTGAGGCACAAATCCACCCTGAAGGCTCATGCCCGCTGTGAGTGCTATGTCGGTAGAGCCGGTCACCGGGCTGGCTGAATTTGCGATTTTGACGATGGAGTTAAAATTGGCTTTTTGTTTTGTAAGCTCCTTTGAATAGGTATTGAGGTCTGCTTCTTTGAGGTTTTTCAGGCCTCCATTTCCCAACATCTGCTGTGCAGCTTTGACGACCTTGCTCCACTCCTGGTTGACCTGGTTTTTCTGGGACGGAGTTGTTGCAGCATTTAATTTGAGCTTATATTCGGATTGTAGCTTGGTGTACTCTAATACCGTCAGCGCACTGAAGAGATTATTGACGATATCTTTTGGCTGCATTTTTTGTTTGACCACAGCCTCTCCGGTTGGTGTGCTGCTCTCAGCGATGGATCTTAGCTTGGCAATGTTTGCTGACTTCAGAGGAACGGCACTGATGTTTCCCAGAACGATATTTTCAGCCGGTGCTTTCTGTGCACTTTGCCACGTTCTGATCTTGGCCTTCAGGTCCAGACCGCTTTCGGCTTTTAGCGGGACTTTTGCATCGAATGTGTTAAGAGAACCCGCCAGCTTCTGAAGCTCAGCTCCTTTGATTTGTTTGAATTGAATGAAGTTAGACATTTTTAAAGATTTAAAATTTATTCCTACTCTCTTAAAGGGTTTTCGGAATCGCCCTTAGAATTTTAGAAAAGATCTTCTCCCGGATGAAAGGTTATGTTTTCAAAGTTTGGCAAAGGCTTTTGCGAAGTCTTCTGTTTTTGTTTTCGAAAATTTATTGTTCATGGTGTATGGCCTTCATTGTACCTTACCGTTCAATCAGGCTGGCCGGATCTTCAGCGGGCAATGAATGGATCAGGGACCATTTATGTGCTTGTGCTTAAGATTTGTAATTGATAAATTATCGATACCTGAAGCTTATAAAAAACTAATTTTTATGAAAGCAAATATTCAATCAGGAAAGGCAGGATTTCAATGGTGATTTGACTAAAACAGATTTTTTTTTGACGGAATATGAGCTGTTAAATGACGGAGATGATATGAGGCGGATATATTAATCCGGGAAATTATATTTCTAATTCAAAATACAAATTGTACCGAAAGCTGTTTTTATTATCGGGGTTTTATATATAATGATGCAAATTAGAAATTTGCGGACGCACCGACATAGGCACAGCCTATGCCGAGCAGTGTTTGTGGAAATATATATCCGGATGGAAACCAACAATAAGTACGGCAGCTGGGCGTAGGTTTCACCTACGTCCGTGTGGTTGCAAACTTTTAGTTTGCGATGTTATGCAGGATAGTGCAAATTAAAAATTTGCGGACACACCGACATAGGCACAGCCTATGCCGGGCAGTGTTTGTGGAAATATATATCCGGACAGAAATCAACAATAAGAACGGCAGCTGGGCGTAGGCTTCGCCTACGTCCGTGTGGTTGCAAACTTTCAGTTTGCGATGTTATGCAGGATAATGCAAATTAACAAATTTGCGGATGCAGCGACATACGCACAGCCTGTTCCGAACAGTGTTTGTGGAAATATATATCCGGACAGAAATCGACAATAAGTACGGCAGCTGGGCATAGGTTTCACCTAGGTCCGTGTGGCTGCAAACTTTCAGTTTGCGATGTTATGTAGGATAGTGCAAATCAAAAATTTGCGGACGCAGCGGCAGACACACAGCCTATGCCCTATGCCAAACGGAGACAGAGCTATTAGGTCTTTTTCTGTTTTATCATTTTTCTCTCGACCTCTTCGATCGCGTCCGTAACATCATCTGTTCCGAACCATTGATCCATCTTCAGCCTGGCCTGCGATCTTACCTTGTTGTCTACATAAGTGCCTACCGTGATCAGCCCGGTAAGCATCACGGCAAAGTCGTCGGTAAAGCCGAGCAAAGGTGTCAGGTCGGGTATAAAGTCGATCGGCGAGAGAAAGTAGGTGATGGCGCCGAGGATGGCGGTCTTGGCCCATGCTGGAGTGTCTTTCCTCCGGAAGGCGTAATACATCAGGAGCGTGGCATATACGAGCTTCGCCCCGGCTGTACGGGCAAAACGGTTGAGCTTTTTCCAGAGCCTGTTTTCCGGGAGGGTCTTTTCTTTTTTCCTGCGTTTGAACATTTCTTTCATTTTACATAAATGAAAATGCAGGATCGGGATAATTAGTTTCACAGGAGATAAAGCCGGTCAAAATTGCTGGCTGTATGGATTGTAATTATAAAACAGACCATATATAACACAAAAAAGCGGGTCCGGAATTCCGGGCCCGCCTCATGCAATTATTTAAACTCTGTCAATAATTCTTATCTGTGCAGCATCAGGCAACGCTCTTTAGTCTTTATCAGCCGCACCCCGTTTTACAGGGCGGTTGATCTCTGATTTCAGGAGCTCCGTTTTCTGGTCGCCCACCTTTTTGTGGAAGATCAGACCGGTATTGCTGCCTTCAACCTCGATGGTGTCGCCCGCTGCGAAGTCGCCGCGAAGGATGAGCTTGGACAGCTCGTTGATCAGCTCTTTCTGGATCACCCTTTTCAACGGACGGGCGCCGAACAGCGGATCGTAGCCCAGATCGACCAGGAGGTCGATAGCGCTTTCCGTCAGCTGAAGGGTCAGATCCTGCGCTTTCAGGAGCTTGTTGATACCGTTCATCTGGATGAGAAGGATGCGCTCTACCTCGTCCTTGGTCAGCGGCAGGAACATGATGGTTTCATCGATCCTGTTGAGGAATTCGGGCCGCATGGTCTGCTTCAGCAGCTCAAAAACTTCCATCTTGGTCGTCTCCAGCACTTCTTCCCTGCGTTTCGGCCCGATCTCAGCCAGGTCCTCAAAGTTCTCCAGGATGATGTTGGAGCCGAGGTTGGAGGTCATGATGATGATGGTGTTCTTGAAATTGACCTGCCGTCCTTTTCCATCGGTCAGGTGACCGTCGTCCAGCACTTGGAGCAGCACGTTGAATACGTCGGGATTGGCCTTTTCGATCTCGTCGAGCAGGACGATGGAGTAGGGCTTATGCCTCACCGCTTCGGTAAGCTGACCGCCTTCCTCATAGCCGACATATCCCGGAGGCGCTCCCACCAGCCTGGACACGGAGTGTTTTTCCATGTATTCGCTCATGTCGATCCTGATGATGGCATCTTTATCGTCGAAGAGAACATCGGCCAGGGCCTTGGTCAGCTCGGTCTTACCCACGCCGGTCGGACCGAGGAAGATAAAGGATCCGACCGGCCGTTTGCCGTCGCTCAGGCCCGCCCTGTTGCGTCTGACGGCGTCGCTGACGGCCTCAACCGCTTCTGACTGCCCGACGATCATCCTGCCGATCTCTTTCTCCAGGTTGAGCAGCTTGTCCTTTTCGCTTTGCTGCAGCTTGGATACGGGGATGCCGGTCCATTTGGATACGACGTCGGCGATGTCATTGGCAGTGACCTGCTGCGCGGTAAACCGCGATCCTTCGGGCAGCTCGTTCAGCCTTTTTTCGGCGTCTTTCAGCGCCTGTTGCTTTTCCTGCAGCTCTCCGTAGCGGATCTTGGCCACGGCCTCGAAGTCGCTTTCCCGTTCGGCTTTCTCAGCTCTGCGTTCCAGTTCGTCGATCTCGGCACGGAGGTTATTTATCTCATCGATGATGGATTTTTCGTTTTTCCACTGGGCCATGACGGAGTCCAGCTGCTGCTTGGCGTTGGCGATGGACTCGGAGATGGCATTGAGTTTCTTCTCGTCCTTTTCGCGTTTGATGGCCTCGCGTTCTATCTCCAGCTGCCGTACCCGGCGATCCAGTTCGTCGATCTCTTCCGGCATGGAGTTGAGCTCAAGGCGCAGCTTGGCCGCCGCTTCATCGATCAGATCGATTGCCTTGTCGGGCAGCTGCCGGTCGGCGATGTAGCGATGCGACATCTCGGCGGCGGCTATGAGGGCTTCGTCGAGGATATCGATCTTGTGGAAGACCTCGTACTTTTCCTGCAGGCCGCGCAGGATGGATATGGTATCCTCCACGCTCGGCTCGTCGACCATTACATTCTGGAAGCGTCGTACCAGGGCCGCGTCCTTTTCGAAGTATTTCTGGTATTCGTCCAGGGTAGTGGCTCCGATCGTATGCAGCTCGCCGCGTGCGAGCGCCGGCTTGAGGATGTTGGCCGCATCCATGGCGCCGTTGCCGCCGCCTGCGCCGATGAGGGTATGTATCTCGTCGATAAAGAGGATGATCTCACCATCGCTGTCGGTCACTTCCTTGATCACGGCCTTGAGGCGCTCCTCAAACTCACCTTTGTATTTGGCGCCGGCGACGAGGGCCGACAGGTCGAGGCTGTATATCTTTTTGGTTTTGAGGTTTTCGGGTACGTCCTGCTTGACGATGCGCCAGGCGATACCTTCCACGATGGCCGTCTTGCCCACGCCGGCGTCACCGACGAGGATGGGGTTGTTTTTCTTGCGGCGCGAGAGGATGTGCATGACGCGGCGGATCTCCTCGTCCCTGCCTATGATGGGGTCGAGCTTGCCGGACTCGGCGCGTTCGTTGAGGTTGAGGGCGTATTTGTTGAGCGAATTATAGGTGCTGTCGCTGCCGGGAGAGTTGACCTTATTGCCCTTGCGCAATTCCTGGATCGCGGTCTTCAGGCCTGCTACGGTGATGCCGCTGTCCTTGAGCAGGCGCGATGTCCTGTCGCTGCCCTGTAAGATGCCGAGCAGCATCAGCTCCAGCGAGATAAATTCGTCCCCGAATTCCTTCATGGCCTCCCTGGCCCTGCTGATGGCGCCGTTGGCGTCGTTGGAGAGGAAGTGCTTCTCAGCGCCCTCCACACGTGGTATCATGTCGATGAGCTTATCATTCTCGCCTTTGATCTTGTTGATGTCGGCCGACATCTTATTGAACAGGAAGGCGATCACGCTCTCGTCGGTATCTATTATGCCGCGGAGGAGGTGTGATGTGTCGACCGTCTGCTGGGACCGGCCGGTCGCTATCTCCTGCGCTTTGAGGATGGCATCCTGTGCTTTTATAGTGAAGCTGTCGAGTGTCATATATCTTCTTTTTTTATTTTATTATATCCCCTTCTGTCAAAAACCGGTCCATATGCCTCCCGGTACGCAAAAGCGGAAGAAATGGCAGCGCCCACGCCCGGGATATGATATTATGTCACTGATTTTCATATGGTTGTGACAAAATGGCGGTGCGGCTCCCGGCCACGCATACCTTCCGGCCCGGTTCTTTATACTGCTTATAGCATGCTCCGGTTATGCTCATGAGATTATGACTGATGATCGTCCTGCACTGTCCGGGAGCACACCTTTGCTCCTGTCACAGGACCTGCCCGGCTTTTCTCCCGCCCGGTGATGCCTCCTGCCGGACCTGTCGTGGCAGAGCCGGCGATGGTCCTTACAGGCCGAGTTTGCTCTCGAGCAGCCTGATGCGCTCTTCCAGCGCCGCTATGCGCTCGTCCTTTTCGCGGATGCGGGCTTCGTATAGTTCGATGATTTTATCGGATAGATAACTATAATGTGCATAAGCTGCATTTACAGTACTATTATTTTGATTTATTTGGACGAATCGATCTATATTTTCTAAAAGATCAGCCGGGTATATCTCAAATACTTCCGATATATTCTCGAGATATTTGGCCCAAGCGCCGGTATCGCCGCGTTCGATGCCGGAGAAGGCCGACCGGGATATGTTGATGCGGCTAGCGGCCTCTTCCTGCGACCAGCCCTTATCCATTCTCAGCTTCCTGATCCGGGCGCCTATGATCTTGTCCATTTCCATAGCAGATGCGGATATCGTCATGTGATGTATTGGTGTAAAAATAAGCAATTAAATACGCTATGTACAAATGTATAAAAATCAGACAATATGTACCGGGAATCAGTCGGTATGTCGTGAAAATCAGTCAGGAAATGTCCTTATATCGCCCTTATATTTGTTCCCGGAGGCACAACGCAATGTTGCCCTTTATCAATACACACTTACATCCGGCCGATAGTTGTCATGGGGAAATTGGTGGTTAGCGGTTCCGCCCGTATTATAAGGCGGGCGGGGCTGCTTAAAAAACATCTTAGCTGATATATCAAAAACCGATGTATATATCATTTAACAATATCTAAATATCTGCCGGATAAGCCTGTTATAGATATAAATTACAAACAAGTGTTAAAATTCAAAAATATACTAAATGAAATTAAATATGATTAGAAATCAGGTATATATTTGGAATATTATTTAATTTGCTAAAACTATCAAACACATGTTCAAGCACTTATTGAGCCTTTTACTTCTTTTTGGGATCTTCGATCTTGGCGCCCAGAGCAATCTTGTAAAATTCGGTCCGTCCTCATCGGGCAAGTATAATATTGAGGAGAATGCGCTTTCGGGGCGCTCATCTTCTAAGATCTACTGGACGGTATCGGGAGCGGACTATAATGCGGATGATCTGGTGATCACCTTCAGCGGGGATGTGATCGGGCTTGTGATAACGGGCATCGGTCAGATGAGCGGGGACGGATCGTCGTTTGAGCCGATCGGTTTTTCGGTAAGCGGTAAGTCGGAGAGCGGCGCTTCGGTGGAGGCGCTGATGGCGGCGGAGAGCGCGGAGGACGCCCTCAGCTGGGACGCGCCGGAGTCGGTGCTGCATATTGAGCGGTCTATCTCGTCACCGGTCCACCTGCTGTTCCGTTCCGGCGTACGGGAGATACAGCTGGGCAATGCGACGGGCAATGCGAATATCCAGTTTATCCATATAGAGGGCTTCTATGAAGGGGCAACACTTTACAGTCCGGCGCCGGAGGATCCTGTGAGCCTGGATTGTGACAGCCTGCATACGGCATTTATAGTGGATGTGAGCAACAGCATCGACGCCAATGACCTCACGTATATATCGAACCGGATCAACGAATGGGTGGAACAGCGGCGGCTCAGCCACCCCGAGGACTCGGCGCACCGGGTAAGCGTGGTCGCCTTTGCGGGAGAGAGCAAGACGGTACTGTCCAAAGTCGCTATAGGGAGCATAACGTTCAGCACGATATACAACGGCCTTGAGTCGGTGCAGCCTGCGCTGCTGCCGCATACCAACTGGATCTCCGCGTTGGAGCGGGCGCTGGCTACGGGAGCGGGACGGAATGTATTTATCGCGGACGGGTGGCACAACGGCAGGGCGCACCTGCATGACAGCCTGTCCAATGACCTGGATACGCTGCAGGGCCTGGCGGCGCAGCTGCGTTCACAGGGTCTGGTGTACGCAGTGGCGATCGACGGTCTGGCGCAGGGCAGCAACAGCGATGTGCTGCGCCTGGTATGCGGCGCTGCGGAGCAGGGACAGGGCTTCCTGACGGACTCTGCGGGAGGTAGCTGGTGGATATCGATCGAGGAGGCCTTTGACCGTTGCACGAGTTATGACTTCAACCTCACAGTAGATAAGTCGGGCAGCGATGCGCTGGAGCTGGAGTGGAAGGGGCTGGAAGGTGTGGAGGAGTATGATATATACCGCAAGGAGGCGGGCGGCAGCTGGGAGCGGAGAGAAGGGCTCATGTATAGCAGGAGCACAGGAGGATACCGTGCCACGGACCGGGGACTGAACCCGGGGCTGTACAGCTACCAGGTACGGGCTAAAAAAGACCGCAACGAGCTACAGACGAATGAGGGCAAGGGAGAGATAGCGGGTCTGCTGAGCTGTTATCCCAATCCTGCGGACAATTTTGTGGTGCTGGACCTTCGGATCAAGAACCCAAACGCAAGACATATCACGATCACGGATATGCTGGGCCGGGAGTACGGAGCAGATATCGACAGCGGTGATAGCCGGCGGTGGCGGATCGACACACGGCACCTGGTTCCGGGGGGATACATCATCACGTACCATGACCGCCAGGCACAGATCATCAGCAAGGTAAGATTTGTCATCTTGTAACAGACACCGGAAAGCATAAGAAAACATCATACAAAACAGATAAAATAAAAACTAAAACTGATCCAACGGATCACTCACCATCAAATCCGATAAAGCTATGTACACACCAAAGCAACACCCTTTTCTGCCTCTACTGGCGGTCCTTTTGATCACATTATACACAATGATGCCGCTTAGCGCACAGGTAAGCAGCACGGGCCCGGGCGCCAATACGATAGGAGCGGTGCAGACGGCCGAGGTGCCGGTGGATATGTTTACAGGGACAACAAATTTTAATATACCTGTTTATTCTGCTAAAAGCGGCGGCGCCACCATACCTATCTCTGTATCCTACAATACCAGCGGTATCAAGGTCAGGCAGCCCGGCACATTAGTGGGGCTTGGCTGGAACCTCAATGTGGGAGGAGGAATATATCGTGAAGTAAAGGGAAGTCCCGACGAGTATCTGACGTGTTATTTTGATACATGGGATTGCAGAAATGATGATGAGGCATATGATTATAGTCAGAACTACCTGGATAACACATATTATCCCAACTCCCTGTGCCAGGAATTTGACTGGGAGGATAATTATACCTTACGGAGAATAAAAAAAGGCAGAATAATACCCTACAGCTACGCCGCCCAGTATAATGAATACGTGGCCAACTCACATCAGTTCAGGGATGATGATGAGGCGGATATTTTCTATCTGAACATCGGGGATGTAAATGTGAGGTTTATCCTGAAGGAAAATAATAATACGGAAGTTTTAAATGCGAGCGATGCCAAAGTTTTCTGGTATACGGACTATAAAAATAATTCTTTTAAGAGAGCGTCCAGGCTGGAGAAATTTGTGCGGGGACTGGATTGGCGGGCGCCTGATGCCGCGAGAGGAGATTACGAGATAGCGAGATTTGTGGTAGTAACTCCTGATGGTCTGAAGTATCATTTTGAAGGCGTGGAAAGAGCTATGACCGGAAAAAGAAAAAAAGAGAACTCGTATTCAAAGAACAGGCTGCTGGGTGCCAAGATAGAAATGGATTGTATTCACACCGCATGGAAGCTGACCAAAATATCAGGCTCTTCAGATGAGGTCCTGATAGAAATTTTATATGAAAAAGAATGGATACAGAGCCCTGATCAATATGTCAAAAACTTTGTTCCCGGAAGCGGTTATGAAGAGACCTATCAAAATTCATTTGCGTTTAACCTGAGACCTTCCAAAATTATTTATGGCACCAAATCACAATCTGAAGTATTGTTCAGGTATAACTCGTTCAGGCATGATACGGTATTTATGACGCATAGCCAGTGGGGCGTTGAAAACGAAATCCTGGATACAAGGCCTAAATTACTGGATAGCATCGAAGTAAAGCTGAGCGGTTTGTCGTCACCCAATCTTAAGTATATTTTTTCCTATGGCAGCAGAAGCTCTTACTTCGGATCAAAAGAATATACCCGTGATTATCTGAACGCGATTGAGGTCAAGGGGATCAGAAATGAGGTGGTTTTGAAAAAAAATCTTTACAGCTTTGATTACAATGCCCTTGAGCTGTCTCACCCTGAAAAAAATAATGAAGACTTCTGGGGCTTTAATACAAACCCTTCCCGGAGCTTCCCGGAAGACAATACGCCCTTTGTATACCTGTATTATAATGACGACGCGACCACCGCCCTGCTTGGAAGGAATACCTCGATATTCAGACGGCAGAACCCGTTAAGCGAACACTACTCTTCCGGAGTGGACCGCAATGCTGATGCGGAATACTGTAAGGCCGGGGCACTACAGGCCATTACAAATATGCAGGGGGAGCAGACATTGCTGGAATACGAAGCCCATCAGTTTATCGATCCCAATGTTCCCAATTATACCATCGATAACGCTTCCATCTGTAAAAGTAACTTAAGCTCGCATAACTGCTCAGAGCCTGATAATTATTCCCTGGTAGTCAATCCGTCTCAGAAGGTATTGGTCTCACTGGACATAGATGAGTTCCATACCGATTTTGTGACACACCTCTATGGATCCTTTTGCGTCGGGGCGGCTCTTCCTCCTCCGGTATGTAATATAAATCTTTCTTCGACCGGGGCGGCGCACTATGTCGATCTGGCGGCTCCCGGCACAGCGGATAATTATTTATATAAAAAATTAAAGCTGTCTGTCGATGAGCCGAATAAATGGGGTGTAAATACCTATTTATATATTGACTATGCCGGAGGTAGCAGGCAGATCACTAAAAATGATATTTCCGGCTACTCATTTGAGATGGACCTTCCCCTGGATGTGACATATGTAAGCTTCAGGGTAGAGAGCCCGATGGGCCAGACAGTCACATGCACGTACGACATTGAAAGACAGCCCAAGAAACAATATGCCGTAGAGATCCTGAAAGACGGGATCCCGGACAGAACCTTTGACCTGAACTCAGGCATCAATGCCATTGAACTGTCAGCAGGAAACTATACCTTTAATATTATCCAGGCAGCGATCTATAATTCAAACATACATCAGAAAATTAAGGTCGGTATCCGTATTTTAAACCAGGTCGCGGTACCGGCATCAATTACACTATACAATGGAGGGGGACTGAGGATCAGGTCGGTCACGAAAAACTTTGGCGAAAACGGCGAATTGAAAAAAAGCTATCTGTATTCCGACCAGGATAATGTCTGCTCGGGCAGGTTATTGTTTTTGCCGGAATTTCAAAGTGTGCTCCAGGCCAATTTAGGGTGCGTTATAACAAATCCGAGGCATTCCAACATACCCATCAATAGCGCCCCGATAGAATACTCCTCCTATGTAGCATATAAGCGGGTTACGGAAATAACCGAAGGCAAGGGCAAATCCGTCTCGCAATATTACCTGTCTGATTATCCATTGATCAATACCGGCGTATATGGTGGGATCGGAGAAATATTAAGCCCGCCGGTATATATCAATCCTGACAATAAGGAGCCTATGAAAGCCATAGGCGCTGAGTTTGTCGAACCGCTACATACCCTGACCGGCCGGTATGGAAGACTGATAAGCACGCAGAAATATAATGCCGCGAACGACCTGATATATGATGAAACTTCTTCCTATCAGAATTTTAAGACAAGGGTCCTGGAGCAGAAGAGCTATGTGAAGCTTTTCTTCAACTATCAGAACGGGTGCCCCTCCCATAATAGCGATCACCTTTATAAAAAAACATACTACCAGTATTTTTTTGACGACAGGCCTCTTTCTACGGTTACAACCAGCTATAAATACGATGAGAACGGAAACCCTACTTCCAGCGTCAGCTCCGTGACCTACGAATACAGGCCCGGCGGGAGCAGCATTAAATTGCCCAAAAAGACCACAACTGTCAATGGAGGTATTGAGACGATCCACGAAAATATCCTGGTTGCCGACCTGCCCGGCAACCAGGAAACATGGTTCCGGAACAGGAACATGCTCTACGCCCCTATTGAGAAAAAAGTTTTCAGGGACGGGATCCGGATAGGTGGCGAAAGGATCAGCTACGCTGATTTCGCAAACGGCAAAAGATTACCCCAGGTAATAGAGACATGGATGATCGACGGGTATATACCTACGACGGAATACAAGCAGTACAACAACTACTGCGAGCCGACAGAGGTGAAGGACCTGCTGTATAACAGGACCCGGCTGAATACTTATGAAGCTGATTTTGAAGGCCTCCAAAGCTCTGCCTACAACGGCCGTACGGTGAGCTGTACCTATTACCCGGACCGGCTCTTGCACACCAGGACCACTTCTGCCGATGGCATTGTAATGACCTATGAATATGACCCCCTGGGCATATTGTTAAAGTCATATGATAATATAACGGGCTATATTGCTGAAGAAGAATACATTGTTGGCGGGTCAAAATCTACCACTATCAGAAAAATAAAGAACAGGGGCAGGGAATACCCGCCCCAGGTTATAAAGAAGATGTCTAACGGTGTATTGTTGGAAGCCACGGAGGATGATGGCTTACTGAAGGTTAAGACCGACTTTGCCCGGTCGTCGGTGGAGAGTGAGAGCACGTTTGCCAAGGGCAAGACGGTAGAGCAGTATGAGGCGAGCCTCAACCCGTCGTGGAAGAAGACGAGCCTCACGACCTGGCCGGGTGAGTGGACGGAGCGGAGCACGTATACGGGCGGCAGCGCGAAGACCAAGGTGACCGACCCGGACGGGCGTTACAGCGAGACGGTGGTCGACGGGCTTGGGCGCATCGTGAGCAAGGGCAGGGGAGGCGTCAACGCGGGCTATACCTATGACGCTTACGGCCGTATCACGCAGATCAGCCAGGCGGGCGGCGGTTACTTTAATTATACATACGAGTGGGATGGCAGTATACTGAAGACGAAGGTGACGGTACCCGGGGGCGGCACGACGGAGACGAAGACCAACCTGCGGGGCCAGGTAGTAGAGATGAAGGATGAGATGGGCCGTGTGTTCACGTACGAATACGACAGCCAGGACCGGCTGTCGGTAGAGAAGCTGGGGGGCTCGGCGCTCAAGACGTATACCTACTACAACAGCGGCATCAATGTGGATAAAGTGGCGACCATTACACACCGGACCTTGGGAAATACGATCGTCACCGTGACGGATTCGTATACCTATGACAGCAAGGGCCGTCTCATCAACGAAGGCTATTCATCCTCGCTGGGCGGCAGCGGCAGGTCTTATGAATATAACAATGTGGATTTTGCGTATAAGATGTCCGAAGGGTTTAATGTGACGGGTATGACGGGAGCTTCCGCCAACTGGCGCTATACGACCAACGACGACATGCACCGTGTGGCCAATGAATACCTGAAGATTGGGAACTGGAAGGAGGAGCTTGTGGCCTCCTATGGCTACAACGCGCAGAAGAAGGTAAGCGCCAAGACGCTGGGAGGCAACCTGCAGACCGTCGACTATGAATACAACGGGGCGGACTGGCTCAAGAACATCAACTACATCAAGGACTGTGTTTACGACGTGCAGGAGCCTCCCAAGGACGGGAATGTGGTGACCAATATGGGAGTCGTGGTGACGTTCACGGCGGGATCGAACCCCAAGCAGGTGAACATCAAGACGTCATACAGCCAGGTGGGCATGTACAACGGCAACACAGTGTACACGTACAACAACAACGCGAACAGCTATGCGCAGATCAAGCAGAACATCAACCGCTACCCGGGCCCTGTGACGGTGACGTGGACGGGGTTGGGGAGCACGACAGTGCTGCTGGGCACGATCACGCAGCGCATCATAGACAGCATCATCGTGGCGGGCGGAGGCGGCATCGTGAGCAACGACAGCCTGAACATAAGGACGGATATCAGGGACCTGATAGAGAAGGGCAACCGGAAGCCGTGTATCCTGGATACAGACGATGCCTTTGCGGAAGAGATCCTGTACAACTATGCGATAGCACCGGACAATGTGCCGATGAAGGGCGGGCTGATATGTGGCACGAGGTGGCAGGTAGGCTCGCGCAAGACCATCCCGCAGTATGCGTATTCGTATGACGGAGCGGGGTGGCTGACGGATGCCAAATACCGGGAGCGCAATACGCAGGTGCCACCGAATCATACCAATGCATTTGTCAATGAGAACGCCTATAATGAGTCGGCAGGTTACACCGGCGCGGGTGATATATCCGCGATGAGCCGGAGCGGCTACCTGATGACCAGCAGTGGGGGAGTGAGCAGCTACGGAGGGGTGGACGCGATCATGATGACGTATGGGGGCGGCCGGATGCAGACTATCACGGAGCTGGGCTCGCAGGTGAAAGGGTGGCAGACGGCTACGAATGCGCTAACCACGGTGAGCTATGACGCCGCGGGCAATATCCTGCGTTACCCGGTGAAGGGGATCTC
>Ga0206118_100111_pt1 | contig 108057 bp, 71 predicted proteins | sample 3A20Ametagenome_FD_177999 | JGI IMG/M metagenome (GOLD analysis project Ga0206118, IMG submission 177999) | Enriched microbial communities from leaf-cutter ant dump, University of Wisconsin, Madison, United States - 3A20A | ecosystem: Environmental > Terrestrial > Nest > Insects nest > Nest dump...
TACGATTACGTGACGGAAGCATGGTCGCTCCTGGTACGGGGGCGTGGATTGAAACACACAATGGACCTGGAGTTCGCGCTGCCGGAGGGTCGCTCCTGGTACGGGGGCGTGGATTGAAACTATCCTAATGGCAATTCAAAGAAGACTCGGTCACGTCGCTCCTGGTACGGGGGCGTGGATTGAAACGTCGATTTGATCCGACATTCGTAAGTCCTCCTCGTCGCTCCTGGTACGGGGGCGTGGATTGAAACCATCGCGTAAAACGGCGTGTCTGGATCGTCAATGTCGCTCCTTGTACGGGGGCGTGGATTGAAACCCATTGAGGCATATGGATCGAACTTCCGGCTCCAGTCGCTCCTTGTACGGGGGCGTGGATTGAAACGATGATCAACCATTCGATGAAAAAATACTCGTTGTCGCTCCTTGTACGGGGGCGTGGATTGAAACTCGTCCCACACGTACGAAGCACGCTCCTTGAGGGTCGCTCCTTTCGCGGGAGCGTGGATTGAAACCGTCGTGTACCATTATCCCTCAAGCGACCGCAAGTCGCTCCTTTCGCGGGAGCGTGGATTGAAACTACTTCAGAGTGATGGACTTCTACGAACGGCACGTCGCTCCTGGTACGGGGGCGTGGATTGAAACAAGAGCTTGTCCGCCCGCTCGGCAGCCGGATCGAGTCGCTCCTTGTACGGGGGCGTGGATTGAAACATGGCTTGGGTCGTCGGCTTTATGCTGCTGGTCGGTCGCTCCTGGTACGGGGGCGTGGATTGAAACCAACGACGGTTTTCTGATAGGTGGGTGCCGGAAGTCGCTCCTGGTACGGGGGCGTGGATTGAAACGGAGCGTTGGCGTCCAGCACTTCGTATTTTTCGGTCGCTCCTGGTACGGGGGCGTGGATTGAAACCAGCTTACACCGTTCAGTAGCAATGACGCCTTCGTCGCTCCTGGTACGGGAGCGTGGATTGAAACATCGATTAGCTCCTTATAGTCTGGTTCATTGGCTGTCGCTCCTGGTACGGGAGCGTGGATTGAAACCATACGCATGCCGGAGAGGACGTTAGTCGCAATGTCGTTCCTGGTACGGGAGCGTGGATTGAAACCGCGCTGGGTCGAGTATCGGGTCGTCCAGCGGCGTCGCTCCTGGTACGGGGGCGTGGATTGAAACTGCGTAAACCATCCTGTAGTCAGGGTGAAATACCGTCGCTCCTTGTACGGGAGCGTGGATTGAAACAATGAGCCGGTGGGCGAGCTGCCGAGTCTCCAGCGTCGCTCCCCGTACGGGAGCGTGGATTGAAACTACTTTTTTCCGTTTTCTGCGGCAGGGCCGCGATGTCGCTCACCGTACGGGAGCGTGGATTGAAACTTCCAACTCGCGGTCGTCGATCGGCGATTCGAGCGTCGCTCCCCGTACGGGAGCGTGGATTGAAACTTCTCCTGCCGGTGCTTCGTCGACTTGTGGCATAGGTCGCTCCCCGTACGGGAGCGTGGATTGAAACTGCTGGTTGTCGATGATCATTTTTTCCGCCTGGGCGTCGCTCCCCGTACGGGAGCGTGGATTGAAACCTTTGCTGCGGCAGCTTCAGCCCCTTGATTAGGAGGCGCTCCTTGTGCGGGAGAGTGAATCTACTGCGTGTAGAACCACAAAGCCCTACAGCAACATGCTCTCCGCACGTGAGCACGGCTTTGAAAAAGTCAAAGATTAATACGAATCCACCCGAGCCTCCAACAACCGTTTCCCATAGTCCGGATCTTCCAACAGGGGCGTTCCGATGGCGATACAATCGGCCAATCGATCTTCGAGTATGCGATCTGCGAGACTGCGGTTGTAAATCTTTCCGACAGCGATGACCGGAATATTGAAATGCTGCTTGATTGCTGCCGCATGAGGCACTTGATAGGCAGGATATACGTCGCTGGGTTGTACGGGAAGAAGTCCGCCGCTGGAGACATGGATGGCGTCCAAATGCGACTCGATCGGCTTTAATAGCCGTGCCCATTCTTCCGGATTAAGTCCCCCTTCGCTATAGTCGGTTGCAGAAATCCGGACGATGACCGGGTAATCCCTGCCGACCTCTCCTCGAACCGCGAAAAGAACCTCTTTCAAGAACCTGGCTCTGTTTTCCGAAGTGCCGCCATAGGCATCCGAGCGCGCATTAGATAACGGAGAAGCAAACTGATGAATTAAAAAACCGTGCGCCGCATGAAGCTCAATGCCATCGAAACCCGCTTCTATGCTCCGTTTTGCGGCCAGACGATATTCCTCTACAACGCTCTTAATGCCCTCCACAGACAACGCTTCGGGCGTGCCGTAGTGATCATCAAACGCAATCGCGCTCGGAGCAATTAAGGAACTCGTGACTTCCGGCGAAGATTTTCTTCCTCCATGCGACAATTGGATAAAAACGGGGGTCCCGTGCTCGTGAACGGCATCCGTGATTTTCTTTAATGGGTCCACGTGGCGTTCCGAATAAATGCCGATGTCATTGGGCCACAGTCTCCCCTCTGAAGATACGGCGGTAGATTCAAGAATGACGAGTCCCACATGCCGTGCCCTTCGGCCGTAATGTTCAATGTGATGGTCACCGGCAAAGGCTTCCGGCGTTCCCTTATACTGCTGCAACGGCGCCATGATCAACCGGTTTTTGAGGTTTAATCCGCCCAGTACAATCTGATCATTCAAATTTATTGTCATACGATAATCCCTCCTGAGTGAATATTGACATTTTAATATGGATAAAGATCAGATTACATAATATTATTAAGAAGATTGCAACCAACCATCTTCATTATTTAATTGATTTAAGAATATTGCCTTTAATAATAAGGAGGACAAGTGTGGATCAGATCGATATTAAAATCCTGGGTTTAATGCACGAGAACGCCCGAATCCCGATTGCCGAGATGAGCAGACAAATTGCGATGTCACAGCCGGCTGTAACGGAAAGAATCCGGAAGCTGGAGGATCAAGGCGTCATCGCCGGCTATAAGGCGCAGCTTTCCCCTTCTAAGCTAGGTATGTACGCAACTGCTTTTGTGCTGTTTCGAACGAATCGCTGCCCCGATTTCACAGCTTTCTGCGAAACGTCCGCAGAGGTTGTCGATCTGTACCGGATTAGCGGCGAACACAACTTTCTATTAAAAGTAGTCACGGAAACTCCGGAATCATTGGCCGCCTTCCTCGATTCCTGCAACGCCTTCGGATTTTCAACCGTCTTAATCGTCCTATCCACGGCATTCGAGGATCGAAACCTTGCCGCACAGCTGAACGGAAATTAAGACAACTGGCGACCTCCGCGGCCGAGAGTCTCCAGCGCAAACGACATATGAAACTGCGCACCGATCTTAAGAGCCCGCTCATCCACATCGAAGCGCGGGTGGTGCAGCGGATGTACGATTCCTTGCTCCTCATTGCGTATGCCCAGGAAGGCGAAGACGCACGGGATTCGCTCTGCATAGAGAGCGAAATCCTCGCCCGCCAGGCTTGGCGCCTCCAGCCACTGCACCTTGGCCCCGCCCTCCTCCGCCGCCTGGGCCGCACTCCTCACCGCTTCCGCATCGTTAACCAGCGTCGTCCCCATCCGGAATGTAGACGTATAGGTCCCGCCGAACGATCTGGCGGCGAACTCGGCGCGCTGCTCAAGCAGGCTTTTCAGCCGCTGAACAGAATCGCTGCCGAATGTGCGGAAGCTGCCGCTCACAGTGCCTTGATCCGCGATCGCATTCAACACCGTTCCCGCCTGCATCTTGCCGAAGGTGAGCACCGCCGGAACAAGAGGATTCCATTGCGAGGCTGCCGCCGTCTTGGCTTCAATGACGAACTGGGCCGTCATCATCAACGCATCGGCAGCCAGATGCGGAGCGGCGTGATGTCCGGACAGGCCGCGGAATTCGTAGGTGAAATGCGAAGAGGCCGCCATCATATTGCCTTCCCGCAGACCGATCGTCCCCGTAGGCAAATCCGGCCACACATGCAAGGCAAAGCCGAGCTCGACGTCCTCCAAGACGCCGTCATCGATAAGATCTCGACTTCCGCTGACGAGACTGCCGTCTATCGGACAAGGCAGAGCCCCCTCCTCAGCGGGCTGAAATACGAACAAGATCGTCCCGCACAGACTGTCTCGCTCCCGACTAAGCGCATAAGCGGCTCCAAGCAGCATCGCGGTATGCGCGTCGTGCCCGCAAGCATGCATGAAGCCGTACCGCAATGAACGGTACGGCGCTTCCGTCTGCTCCATGATCGGCAGAGCATCCATATCTGCACGAAGCATAATCGTGCGACCAGGCTGGCCGCCTCGCAAGATGCCGACGACTCCGGCTTTGAATCGTTTTCCTACGCCTCTTCGCACCTCCAGCCCCCAGTCCTCCAATTGCCCAGCGACGAACGAAGCGGTTCGCGCCACATCGAACATGCACTCCGGGTTGCGATGCAGTTCGCGGCGCACGGAGATCATCTCATTCTCCCAATTGTCCAGATGCGACTTTAGCCGCTGAGAGAGACTCATAAGCGAGCACCTTCTGCCTGGATCGTATAACGATTAACCGGAATCGGAAGCCCCAAGTTCCCTCGCAGCGTATCCGACTCGTACTCGGTCCTGTAGATGCCTCTATCCTGCAGAATCGGTACGACCAGTTCGACGAACTCCTCCAACGAAGTCGGCGTCACCGACTGAATCATGAATCCGTCCGCTGCGCCTTCCTCGTGCCAGCGCTGAATCAGATCCGCGATATGCTCCGGCGTCCCGACGAACTCCCCGGGCGGCATCACCGCATGATAAGCCACCTGTCGAAGCGTCAGCTTCCGCTCCGCGGCAATTCGCTTGATTCGGTCGGTGGTGCCCTTAAAGCTGTTGTTCCCCAGGTCGCCAAGATCGGGGAACGGTTCATCCAGCGGATATTGCGAGAAATCATGGTGCTCAAAAAAACGGCCAAGATGGTCGATCGCCGCTTCAATCGTAACAAGCTTCGCGATCTCCTCTCGCTTGCGCTCCGCTTCCTCCTGAGAGCGCCCTACAATCACGCCGATGCCATGCATAATCTTAATTTCGTCCTCCGAGCGTCCATACGCCTTGGCCCGGGCTTTGACATCGCTGTAGAAAGCTTTCGCTTTGTCGATGTTCTCGTGCTCTGTCAAGACAGCATCCGCCGACTTGGCCGCCAGATCTCTGCCCGTCTCGGATGAACCGGCCTGAAAGATGACGGGATGTCCCTGCTTCGAGCGGGCGATATTGAGCGGACCCTGAACGGAGAAATACTCGCCTCTGTGATTGAGAAGATGCAGCTTCGATTTGTCGATGAATACGCCGGTTTCCTTGTCGCGGACAAATGCGTCATCCTCCCACGAATCCCACAATCCCTTCACGACTTCGACATACTCCTCCGCAATGCGGTAACGCTCGGAATGGCTAGGGTGGTTTTTGCCAAAGTTGCGAGCCGAGCCTTCCAACGGGGAAGTCACGACGTTCCAACCGGCTCTGCCTCCGCTGATATGATCCAGCGAAGCGAACTGTCTGGCCGCGTTGAACGGCTCGCTGTAAGTGGTCGACAACGTGCCGACTACTCCGATGCGGCTCGTCGCGGCAGCGAGCGCGGAGAGAATGGTGATCGGCTCGAACCGGTTCAAGAAGTGCGGAATAGATTGGTCGGTAATATACAGGCCATCGGCGATAAATACCAGATCGAACTTTCCGGCTTCGGCGACTTGAGCCTGACTCTTGTAGAACGCCAGACTGACGCTGGCATCCACTTGTAAATCCGGGTGTCTCCATAAGCCGACGTGGGCGCCAACGCCTTGAATGATGGCGCCGAATCGGATTGCTCTTTTAGTGGACATCGGGACAACTCCTCTGTTCATTTTTCATAACGGATAATGACAGGCAACCATGTGGCTCTTCCCGCGGATCGTCAGCTTGGGTACCTCCTCGCGGCAGCGGGCGGTAGCCGCAGGGCAGCGGGGATGGAACCGACAGCCCGACGGAGGAGACGCCGGGGAAGGTATCTCTCCCTGGATGCTGTCGAATCCCCGCCTTGCTGAAGGATCGGATGCCGGAATCGAGGCCAGCAGGCCGATCGTGTAGGGGTGTGAAGGATGGCTGAACAGTTCCTCGGCCTGCGCGATCTCGACCAGATTGCCCAAATACATGACTCCGATTCGCGAGGACATATGACGTACAATGTTCAGGCCATGCGCAATGAACACATAGGTTAAACCAAGCTTCCGCTGCAGTTCCTGCATCAGGTTCACGATCTGAGCCTGAACAGACACGTCCAACGCGGATACCGCCTCGTCCGCCAGCACGAAGCGGGGCCTGAGCGCAATCGCACGTGCGATGCCGATCCTCTGGCGCTGACCGCCGGAGAACTCGTGCGGATACCGGTCGGCCCATTTCGGATTCAATCCGACCGACTGCAGCAGTTCCTCCACCCGGCCTCTTCGCTCCGCTGACTCTATTCGGTCATGAACGTCAAACGGCTCACCAATCGTTTGACCGATGGTCCAACGCGGATTGACGGACCCGTAAGGGTCCTGGAAGATCATCTGCATATCCCGCCTCATCGCCCGACGCCTTCCGGTATCCATCGCCGTCAGCTCCTCGCCGCGAAAGAAAACCTGCCCTGCGGTCGCTCTTTCCAATTGGATCAGCACTCGGCCCAACGTCGACTTTCCGCTGCCCGATTCCCCGACCAGCCCGAAAGTTTCCCCAGCGTGTACGGAGAGCGAGACATCGTCCACCGCATGAATCAGCGCCTTCGTCCGTCCGAACGCTCCTTTCACCGGATAATGCTTGGTAAGTCCTACCGCTTCAAAAAGAATCTCGCTCTTGTCGGAGCTGCCTTGATTCTTGCTTCCATCGGAATCCGAATTCTCGGGCACGATGGAGACTTGCGGACTCCGTAACCCGGCAGCGGCAGCTTGTACGGAGAAATTGTGTTGCTGCTGCAAGACATCGGTATGCCAGCAGGCGATCTTATGAGCTTCTTCTCCGATTAGCGGCGGCGTCTCGCTCCGGCACCGTTCCGTCGCCAGCGGACAGCGAGGATGGAAGCGACAACCGGAAGGAAACTCGCTGACATTAGGGGGAGCCCCTTCGATCGTGTAGAGCGGAGCGTGCCGATTGCTGCCCATCGTCGTAATGGAGCGCAGCAGACCCGCCGTGTACGGATGTCCAGGCCTGGCAAACAGCCGGTCAACAGGCGCCTGTTCCACAATTCGGCCGGCATACATTACGATCATCCGGTCCGCCATCTCGGCGGCAACGCCCAGATCGTGGGTAATCAGCAGAATCGACATTCCGAATTCCGCCTTCAGATCGTTGAGCAGACGTAAAATTTGCGCCTGGATCGTCATATCCAGCGCCGTCGTCGGCTCGTCGGCGATCAGCAGATCGGGCCCGCAGGCGAGAGCCATCGCGATCATCGCCCGCTGCAGCATGCCTCCCGACAACTCATTGGGGAACTGATCCATGCGAAGCTCCGGTTCGGGGAACCCGACACGGCGCAGCAGCTCGGTCGCATGCGCGCGCGCTTCTTTCTTCGTACGCTTGTCATGCCGAAGAATGGTTTCCACCAGTTGACTCCCAATCGTATAGACCGGATCGAACGCGGCCATCGGCTCTTGAAAAATCATCGAGATCCTTTTGCCGCGAATGGCCCTCATCATGCTGTTCGGCAGCGTCGTCAATTCCTGACCGTTCAGCTTGACACTTCCCGCAACGAGTCGCCCCCGATTGAAGTCCGTCAGGCGCATAATCGCTTTGGAGGTGATGGTCTTGCCGCTGCCGGATTCCCCGACAAGACAGACCGTCTCGCCCTTATTAATATGGAAGGATACATCCGTAATCGGGGAGAGAGGACGATTCGCATTCTCGAATTCCACCGTCATCCCCTCGACCGTAAGCAAAGGTTCGTTCATGAGGTCCCTCCATGCCCTTGATCAACCGCTATTTCTAGGGTCCAGGACGTCCCGGATGTAATCTCCGATAACATTGATAGCCAGTACAAACAAAGCGATCGCCAGTCCCGGGAACGTGCAAATCCACCAGGCCACCGTCAAGTAACCCCTCCCTTGCGCCAGCACGGTTCCCCAATCAGGAATTTCCTTGACCACGCCCAGTCCGAGAAAGCTGAGCCCGGAACCGGCCAGAATCGACGTGCCGATCCCGATCGTCGACATAACCAGGAACGGAGCGAGCGAATTAGGCAGCACATGCTTGCAAAAAATACGGACGCCGGAGCTGCCGATCGAGCTGGAGGCGAGGATGAACTGCCGATTTTTGACGCTTAACACGTGACTGCGCAAGACCCTGGCATAACGAGGAATTGCCGAGGCCGCAATCGCCAACACCACATTGGTCAGGCTCGGCCCCATTGCCGCCGCGATCGCAAGCGACAGCAAGATTCCGGGAATGGTCATCAGAACCTCGATGAATCGCATCGTAATAACGTCCACCCATCCCCCAACATAGCCGGACAAAGCGCCCAGTGCAGCACCGACACCACCGCCGACTGCCACGGAAGCCAGCCCGATCAACAGCGAATCTCGACTGCCATAGACGACAAGGCTGAACACATCGCGGCCGAAATAGTCGGTTCCCATCCAATACTGCCCGCTCGGCGGCTTCATCAGATTGGACGGATCGATCTGGGTCGGCGAACGTGAAGCGATCCATCCTGGCGCTATGGCGCAGAGCACCACGAATATAATGATCAGACCCGCCGCGAAGAGGAATAGATGTGCGGCTCCGAGCCTCCCTATCCGCCCCAGTTGCATGCGATTCACGATCCACGGTAGCTTGGACTCGGTCACAACCTTCATTTTTCCGCCGTCCCCCTTCCTTATTGCAGCCTCCTGATTCGTGGATCGACGAAAGTGTAAGACACATCGACCAGCAAGTTCACGCCGACATAGATCATTGCGGTAAAGAACACGACTCCCTGCACGACCGGCATATCCTTGGCCATAATAGCATCCGCAAGTATTCGCCCGATGCCTTGCCTGGCAAATACCGTCTCAATGACCACCGTTCCGCTGAGCAGTTCCCCGACCATAACCCCCGCCATTGTCAGCGCCGGAATGAGCGAGTTGCGCAACGCATGCCCGTACATTACCGAGCGTTCCGACAACCCTTTGGCACGCAGCGTTAAAATGAACGGCTCTCCCAGCACCTCCAGCATCGTATTGCGAACAAGCCGAACGATAAAGCCGGCTCCGACTAGCCCGAGCGCAAGTCCGGGAAGAACGAGCGTTGTCCACCCTTCGGACCCCATCGTCGGAAACCAGCCGAGCTGAATGGAAAAGACGAGCAGCAGCAATATCCCTGTCCAGAAAGCCGGCATCGAGATGCCGAACAGGCCGATAAATCTGGCTGCATAGTCAATTATTCCGTTGCGATGAATGGCGGAGAGCACACCGAGCACAATGCCGATGACGATCGAGAAAAGGGCGCTGACCAGCGTTAGCATCAGCGTTGCCGGTACATGCTCCAATATTTTAGGAAGAACCAGGTCCTTATTCACGCGCGATTGTCCAAAATTCCCTTGCAGCAATTGATAGAAATAATCCAGAAACTGATGGTAGAACGGCTTATCCAGCCCTAACTCTCGCCTTAATCCGGCTATAGCCTCCGGTGTCGTCGAATTGCCGCTTAGCATCTGCAGCACGGGATCTCCCGGCATCACATACATGATGACAAAAACGAGCACCGAGGAACCGATCACCACCAGCAACGAGGTGAATAGGCGGGTTATGAGATTCCCAGTCAGAACGTCTCGCCTCCCCCTGCGGTTATTGGCCGACGCTGACGTCGTAGAACAGCGGATAACCGAGGAGATCGAATTTCAGTCCCTGCACCTTGCTGGACTGGGCTACCGTGTACGGAAAAACGTAGATCGGAATCACAATGGCATTGTCGCTCAAAACCTGCTGAATTTGTCTGTAGATGATCTTTCTTCGCTCCGGATCGGATTCGATTGCGCCTTCGTCAAGCAGCTTGTCGATCTCCGGATCGTTGAGGCCCGAGTAGTTGTTGCCGCCCTGAGCGTGCAGCCGGTCCGATCGAAACAGGTTGGTCAGAATATCCGGATCGGCCTTCACCTGCGAAATGCCGGCAATATCGAAGCTTCTCTGCTTCAGCAGCTCGCTCGCATCCGTTGTAAGGTTGAGTTCAACCTCGACGCCGAGTTCTTTAAGCTGCTGCTGCACAATAACGGCGATGTCCTTGCGCTTCTCCCGATTCGGCGATGCTTCCAGGTAGTTCAAAGTCAGCTTCTGGCCATCCTTGACGCGTATGCCGTCCGTCCCCTTCTTCCAGCCTAACTCGTCCAACAGTTCGCCCGCTCGGCTCAGATCCGGCTTGATCTTGTTTTCCAGAGTCTCGTTGTACCCCAGAATACCCGGCGTAAGAGCTGCCCAGGCACGAGAATACGTCCCCAAATACAGCGTGCTGACGATGACTTCCGGATCAATCGCCAACTGGATGGCCTGCCGCGCTTTTACGTCATTCCAAGGTTCGTTGTGGGTATTGAGGTACAACGAAAACGGGGTACCGTTCGTGAGCGCCTGATCGACTTTGAACTTCGAATCGCTCTTGAAGGCGGCGATATTTTGCGGAGGAATGGTCTCCGCCGCCAGAATCTGCCCGCTCTGCACGCTGCCGATTCGGGTCGCTTCCTCCGGAACGATCTTGAACGTCAATTTGTCCAAGTGCGACGCGCCCTTGTTCTCGGCTGCCGGAGGCGCCGAGTTGTACTCCGGGTACCTCTCCAGTGTAATTTCGCTGTTTTCCGTCCATTTGACGAACTTGAACGGACCGGTGCCGACCGGATGTTTACCGTACTGGTCTCCGTGCTCCTGCAGCGCCTTGGGTGACGAAATACCGAGAAACGCCGAGCTTAACCCACTCAGGAACGGCTCGAATTTCCTGGACAGATTCACCTTGATCGTGTACTTGCCAACGACTTCAGCAGATTCGAATGGGCCGAGCAGTGGACGAGCCTGTCCGAGTCCGAACGTCTCCGAGAGGTGATCGAAGTTCGCCTTGACCGCCTCCGCGTCAAATGGCGCGCCGTCATGGAATGTGACGTCTTGACGCAGCTTGAACGTATAGGATTGACCATTGTCCGAAACCGTCCATTCTGTCGCCAGCCAGGGGCCGTAACTGCCATCCTCCTGCTGGAACACGAGCGAATCGAAAATCGTACGCAGGACGCGGTGCGATACGGCATACCCGCTGGCTACCGGATCAAGCGTATCCGGGGAGGAGGCGAGCGCGTAAGTCAGTTCCCCTCCTTGAACGGTTTTGGCAGCTGCCACGTTCTCGACGACACTTGGTGAGGAGCTTGATGACGCTTTGTTCTCCTTAGTTGCTTCCTTCCCAGCCGAGCAGCCGGCAAGCCATAACGTAAGCGCAACGGATAGCGCTGCGCCTTTCATCCAGGATGATGATGGTATCGATGTGTTCAATGTGTTCTCTCCTTCTATCTGGTTGTAATTATAAAACAACTTATCCCATGAAAATAATAGGAATAATCTATACAAAGATTAGCATTGTCACTTCGCAAGCGTCCACGAAGAAACAAAGAAGATAATCCGGTTTTTACTTTAATTCATCTGTAAAATAATCGATTTACCTTCATAAGTTTATTTCATATTGCGGCTTGGTTTAGTATTTTTTAAATTTGAAGTTCATAGAAGAAAATAAGCTCATGCGCGGATTGGGAAATCCGATTCATGAGCTTTTGGATGGATGGATAGTTTCAGCGTTTCAGTGTTAAGTTGCGACTGTCGGACAGCAGCACCATAACCAGCTTCGCTCCGTCTCGCATCCCTTGCAAATACAAGCGTTCGTTTTCCAATCCCTGCCGATAATGATGCTTATCCTCCCACTCCGCAAACTCCGGGTCATTCGCTGCAACTGCACTCGCGAGCAGTGCTTCGAAAGCTCTCTTTTCTTCGGCACGATAGGCGCTTATGCTCGGATCGAACTGGATTCGGGCACTTACGTCTTCAAGCCTCTCCTGAATTGCGCTTTGAAACCATGATGGCCACTCCAATGCCTTTTCCTCCTTCTTGCAATTCTCCGCCTTCACCTCGCAGCTTTCATTCATCATAGCTAATTCATAATCGTCAAAACGACCCATTATATTTGGCGAATTATTGTGCGCATTTTCCAGAATCATGAAGGATGAGCAAGAATTTTGACGAATTAGTAACTAGTTCATCTACAAATACTTCCAAAAATGAGGTGAATCTGTTGGCAAGAGAAATTCCTGAATTAGGCGCTTCAACCCCTGAACATGAAACATCAACCCGGTCAATCGAAAGCTATCGGATTCATGTAATTACCCCGCTTGTAGGGGGAAGCGCCGAACCGGGCGCTAATGACACATCAGTGCTTGTTCGTTCTTCATCAGTTCGCGGGCATTTGCGTTTTTGGTGGCGTGCAACTCGCGGCTCACAAATTGAAACAACAGAAGAACTCTACAGAAGAGAAAGTGAAATTTTCGGCAATACGGAGACTCCTAGTCGGGTGAAGATTTGGGTTACGTCGGAATGCCTTCCCTCAAATAATTCCGATTCAATAATGAACAAGGCAAATGCGACAAAATGGTATCTCACAAGAGACATCCCTACTTATGTATTTTTTCCATACGAGACTCAAGTTCGCGAAAAAGTAGACGTGTTCTGCAAAAGAAACTATCATTTCGATCTCCACATCGAGTTTAAAGACCCCATATCGTCAGATTCCAGTGAAATAAGCCAAAAAAATCTCAAGGAAGAAGTCGATTTAGCATTATGTGCTTGGATCAACTTCGGAGGCATTGGCGCCAGAACGCGCAGAGGATGCGGGGCTTTGAGTTGCGAAAGTTTTACAGCAGATGCTTCGACCCCCAAAGAATTTCAGGAATGGTTTCAAGAAAAATTTGTACGCAAGTATGAATTACAGCTTCACGCCGACAACGAAGAGCGAGAATGGCCCACGCTCAGCAGTCGATTTCTGATCGGAAATCAACTTAAGTCTGTGCATTTCGCATGGAAAGATGTTATCGAAACCTATCGCCGTTTCCGAAGACGAGGTAATGACAAAGAGGTGAACGGGAAAATTAAGTATGGACGAAGTAAATGGCCAGAAGCGGATTCTATTAGACACATAACCGGAATGGTAAATGGATCACATAAAATTCCTTACCCAGACACTAAACCTAAAGAACTAACGGCTTTCCCAAAAGCTCGTTTTGGCATGCCAATTATTTTCCAATTCAAAGATAGTAACAATGCACGAAACGCTCCCAGAGAACCTTATCAAACGATGCTGGTTCCAGGAGGGAAGGACGTTGATCGACTGGCTTCTCCTCTTATCATCAAGCCACTGGCAGTTGCCAGATCTACAGCAGCACGGGGAGCATTTTTTATACTCAATCAGCCACGGCTCCAATCCGTAAAGTTGAAGCTCAATGCCAATTCGGAGGAAAGAAACGATTCTAACTATAGGAATGTTGAAGAACGTGTAGACCGTTATTCGCCTTTAACCGAGCAAGCCATCTATCCCAATCTTCACTACACTGAAAATCCCATGGGCTCCTCCCATGACGCCATCGAAGCATTCTTCAATAGCGAGGAGGTGGTAGATAAGTGGCCGCACATTCGAAATCGTGGATGATGATCTTTACTTTGGGACCGGTGCAGGATTTCATCGCCCGCTCCCGTCGTACCCGGGACCTCTGGTTCGGTTCTTATTTGCTATCCGAGATAAGCAAAGCCGCTGCGCTAAAATTCCGTGAACTTGGAGGGGAGTTGTCGTTTCCCGCCATTGACGATCTCCTTGATGACACACAGATCGAACAGTTGCAGGTCGCCAACCGAATTGTCGGTATCATCCAGACGGACGATCCTCGCGACATCGCATGGCAAACAAGGCGTGCCGCCACTGGGAAGTGGCAGGAATTTGCCCGGAGCGTTCTGCCCTCTATCGAACGCTATATTAATTTGGGCACATGGAAGCGACAAATTGGCGATCTCATCGAATTCAATGCAGTATGGAAACTGCACGAAGATGAGAATTACTCCGACACTCTTAGCAGAGCCGATGCTCTGATGGCTTCCCGAAAAACGTTGCGTGACTTCCGTCAAAATGAACCTGGCAGACGTTTTGGAGTAAAGAAATCAACGCTTGATGGGGGCAGAGAATCAGCTTGGTTATCCAAAGTTCCCCATGAGGCAATTAAGTATGGGGTCAATGAGAACGAAGAACTGGACAGCATCTCGATCGTAAAGCGATTGTTCCTGAAGGTTGCGACGAAAAATGAAGCTCTTTTTGCAAGACCTCAATCCTTCAAATCGGTTTGTGACATTGCCTATTTAAGTTATCCAGCTTGGTTATCCGGCGATCCGAAGCGGGAAACACGAGTGGACGACTATTTGCAAAAGGTTCGGCTTGAATGTAAGCAAATTGAAATCGTTCGCCCAGATTTAGTCCATCTAAGGGAAGCTCGCCTTTTCTATGCACGCCGGATAGAGGACTTTATTGATGAATATGCGCCAAAACATATTGATGCCGCACTCAAAAACCAAACGGTAGAAAACATTCAAATAAAACTGGAAGAGCTAATGAAAGCTCTTCGTATCCAGCCATCTCCCTATTATGCGTTTTTAATAGCTGACGGAGATCAAATGGGGCAACAACTAAAGCAGCTTCGCTCACGTGAAGCACATTTCAACTTTTCGAAGCACCTCTCTGCATTCTCAAAACAGGCAACACAAATTATTAATGAGCACCAAGGCGTGCTGGTCTACAGCGGCGGCGACGATGTGATGGCCTATCTGCCTGTAAATCAATGCCTAGATGCAGCCAAGGCATTGAGATCGAGTTTTAGAGCAACACTTAACGAGGCGCGAGCACCGGAAGCCCCTGCTCCCTCCTTATCAGTCGGTATTATCATCGTGCACATGCTAGAACCGCTGGAGGAAGTTCGTTCCCTCGCCCTTACAGCCGAACAAGCTGCTAAGAAACAGCGCGACCGAATTGCGGTATTAGTTCAGAAGCGCAGCGGCGGTGATTTACAGCGTGTGCTTCTGGCAGACGAGGAATATTTTGATTCAGTCAAACATATCCGCTTACTCCGCAAGGCTTATTTGGGTAACAAGTTTTCCGCTCAATTCGCTTACGCTTTGCGCTCTCTGTACGATGAGTATCAATTCAAGCTTAGCTTGCATCAATCCAGCCTGTCGGAGCCAGAACTGCAATTCCGAATTGAACAAGAGGTTCAGCGACTTATTCGCAAAAAGTTAACCAATAACGATAGCAGTGGCAAACCGACCGAGGATTCGCTGCCGTTGTATACACTTTTGCTACAAACCCTTCAATCGCAACATCTATCGAGCGAACCACTTGAGCGGCTTAAGCAAACTGCCGAACAGTTGATCCTGTCTATAATGCTGGAAAAGGAGGGCAAACCGCATGAGAATGAGTTTGCAGATTAAACCGCTCGATCCGATAATGGCACGTGATGGCAGACCTTTCGGTATGACTCCCGGAGCCAGAGCCCACAGCATGAACACTGTTTCCAGCAGCACTGTAAGCGGCACAATTCGTACCTTACTTGCCAAACAGCTTAGCGATCCAGAATTACAAAGGCAGCTATACCATTTTGATGGCTTGACGGTTCGCGGACCGATCCACTTCTGGGGGGACATGCCTTATTTCCCTTATCCCGAAGATATGGATTGGAATGAGGATGGAAAGCAAATTACCATTCATGCAATCCGTCCGGTAAAACCATCGGATAACGAAGGCTTCTGGGGAATTGGACCAGACAGTCGCTTTGATGGCGATAAATTATGGCCGCCAGAGGAAATTCGATCGCGCAAAAAATCCAACAAGCGCCCGGCGTTTATCTCCGGCTCCCTACTCACAAAATGGCTTTGCAACGAATCGTTGCCGGCCGAAGCGATTAAAGCTGCTCCCAGTTGGGAATCAATCCATCAATCTTGGTCACGGTCTGATGCAGACAAAGAAGTGGAGGTACCGCCATTTCTCGCTCCGTTCGAGCATGATCTTAGGACACATGTCGCAATTGACGCTGAGAAAGGACGCGCAAAGGATCAGGCCCTGTTCTCGACGGATTCCTTAGTGATTCCTTCACAGATTTCGCTCCATTCTGTCATTCTTTCGGATACTGTACCAGCCGACACTCGCGTTCATGCGATTCATCCACTAGGCGGCAAGAATCGGCTTGCCCATTTCAGCAGCGTTCCAGAGTCGCCTTGGTGGCAATGCCCAACGGAAATTCATAACTCGCTGCACGGACAAAAATATATCAAGCTCATGCTTGCAACTCCAGCTTATTTCGCCAAAGGTTGGCTTCCGGGCTGGCTCGATGAACAACTCGAATCCAAAGACACGTTTCATCAAAACGTAAAGCTTCGATTACGCTGGGCTTGTCTGCCGAACTGGATTCCAATCTCGGGGTACAGTTTCAACAAACACGAGAAGCCTGTTCGCCGAATGGTCCCCGCAGGCAGCGTTTATTTCTTCGAAGTGATAGACGGCGATCCTGCGGAATTAGCTAATCACAAATGGCTTACTTCCGTATCGGATGACAATCGCCGACATGAGGCCAGCGACCGGGAAGATGGCTTCGGACTTGCTTTATGGGGCAACTGGCAACCGGCCTCACAGTCTATATAAAAAATGAAGATGAGGTGACGCTTCGTCATGAATAACTTATCCAATGTTTATTTTCTTCATTGCTTAACTCCTCTGCATGTCGGCACAGGACAAGGCATCGGCGCCATTGACATGCCGATCATGAGAGAGCGTACAACAGAATGGCCGCTTGTACCTGGAAGCAGCTTGAAGGGCGTCATGCGAGATTACTATCAGACCCGTAAGCAAGATAAAGATTGGATTAATCAGGCTTTTGGTCAATCGGGAGATCGAGAAGGAACGGCAGGCTCCCTCATATTCTCGGATAGTCGAATTCTTGCATTTCCAGTCGCAAGCCTGAAAGGCACTTTCGCTTATGTGACTTGCCCACTCGTATTAAAGAGATTAAGAAGGGATGTTGAAGCCGGAGACGTAAAATGGGACTGGACAGGTTGGGATGACCTGATTCACGGCTCAGATTCCATCGGAGAAAGCAATTGCTGGGCAGGGCCCGACGTCGTTCATGGTCAAAATGTTGTATTGGATGAGTTTACGTTTACGACTCGATCCAATCCTGCATTTGACGCTTGGTCCCAATCTCTCTCCAAACGTATCTTCCTTAGTAGTGAAGATCAGACTCTCTTCAGTAGTCGGCTGGTTCTTGTATCGGACGAAGCTTTCCAATACTTCGTGACTATGTGCTGCGAGGTCGTACCGAGAATCCGTATCTCCGAGGAAAGCAAAACAGTAGCTGACGGCGCATTATGGAGTGAGGAGTATCTACCTACGGAATCTATCCTATATGGTCTGAGATGGTGTGATTCTCGATTTGACCAAAGTGACCAGCTAACTCACAACACCGTTCTTCAAGTCGGTGCAAATACGACAATCGGCAAGGGACGTGTACGGTATTTCGAACATAGGGAGGACACCTAATGCGGTCTACCAGCCAACAGTATGCTGAAGTTGCCTATCGCACACTGACAGAATTCGCAAAGTCTCATCCCGAAAAAGCGAAAGAGTTGGGACGTCTTTGTCACACTTTCCCTTCTCTCGTTATGTTGAATGGGTTGCGATTAACCTGGATTTTTTTCACGAGTAAAGATGGACCACAAGACGCACACCGACATTACCTCGAAGCCATTCGGGAAGCAGTCGGCATCGAGTCGGGCATTGACACTCTAGAGCTTAAATCTGCAGACTATCGCTATATGACAAGACAGATGCTCGATGCAGCCGTATGGTTCAAACGCTACGCAGAAGCGATTCTAAATGTCCATAGCGCGACAGAAGACTCTCCGGCAAGGAGCAATCAACTATGAATGCTCACTGGGCGCTAACGAAAGATCAGGATCGGTTGATGGAAACTCTCGAGAATAAAGACAACAAGAGGGTAAATATATTCTCGAATTTAATCAAGAACTATTCCAACCATTGGAAAACCCCGCCAGAATGGTACAAACTGCGGTACGATCAATATTACGAAATTGAGAATGTTCCTGGAATTTCCGCTTTTAATGTTCATTGCAATACGGCATATGTCACTGGATCGGGCCTCCCATCAGTTCTTGAGGCCCATCTGACGCTTCATCGCATCTATGGTGTGCCTTACTTGCCTGCAAGTTCGCTGAAGGGTCTGACAGCCCATTATTACCGCCAGCACGCTGGCGTCTTGAAGCTTGGTCAGGACTTCGACAAGATCGTGTTCGGCTCACAGGAACAAGCCGGATTCGTCACATTCTATGACGCGTTCCCTACGCCGGACACAGTAGGTTCCGCGCTTCATCTGGATGTGCTCACTCCTCATCACCAAAAGTACAACACAAATATGAGCAGCGACGGAAAACGCCTAGCACCGCGAGACGATGATTCGCCAGTCCCGGTCCATTTTCTCAGTGCAAAAGCCTCCTTCCGCATTATGATCAGCTGCGAAGGAACCCCTGAGCGTGCCAAGCCTTGGCTGAATGCCGTTCAGACCTTGATCACCCATGCGCTTCAGCACGAAGGATTCGGAGGAAAAACGAATGCCGGTTATGGGAGGTTTTCGGAGTGAGTTCAATTGAAAACAATGATTCTGAAGAACAAGAAGACAAAAAAGCGCGTGATCTGAAATTCATTAAGAAAATTAAGGGCAACTACGTCCGTATGGAAGCCACTATCGTACAACAGCTAAAACTTGCACATGAGCATCCATCGACAATTGGTGGCTTTCGGGAGGAGATATGGCGCTCCTTATTCGAGCAGATTATTCCGAAGAAATTCTCGATTGAGCGGTCTGTGTTCATCATCGACTCCCATGGCCAAGTGTCCAACGAAATAGATTTAGCCATCTACGATGAGCAATACACACCTTACATTTTCAACTATGGGAAAATGAAATTTATTCCGATTGAGGCTGTTGCCGCTGTAATTGAGTGTAAAAGTCTAAAGGTCGATGAAAAAGTAGTGCTCAACTGGGCTAAAAATGTGGAATCTCTTAAAACTTCTCTAAAATCAATCGTACGAACACAAAGCTTCATTGCCACAGGGGAGTTGGACTTGAAGCCAGAGGAGGACTCTTCCGCTGACCAAAAACAAAGTGAATCAGTCAAGCAAACGACTCGAACGACTCAAACATCAACACGCCCTTTAAAAATTTTATGCTATACCAGTGAAGTAGATCCAAAAGAAAAAACTTCAGAATGCTTTGACTTTATGATTCATCCTAGAGATGGGCAACTAATTGTACATCTCTCATCAGTAAGAAAGTCACTCAAAGATTGGCATCGTCACTTGAATTATGCCAATCCAGAATACAAGAAATTAGAAATAGAGAAATTCCCAAAGGCACTAGATAAAACGCTTGATAGCTATAGGATTGTTCAAAAAGAAGGCCCGCAGGACGAAATTGCGCTATTGTCACTGACTTTTCAATTGAATCAGTTGCTCATGCTCATTAACAATCCGATCTGGTTTCCGCATCAAGCTTATGTGGATATGTTTAACGATGCTGATGTAGATTCCGAAACCAATTAACTCAGCTTGCTACTTGATCAAATCCGGTGCGAACCCCAGGCTCACATGATTTTCCTGGGAGTTTCGCACCGCTTGCTCCGCAAGGGCTCTGAGGTTTGCGCTCATTTCCAGGCACTATTTTCTGCCCCAAAAATACCGATCCGCACTTTTGAACCCAAAAACCCTTGCCCAGCAAGGGTTCAAATGGGACGCTGTCGCTTCCCGTACGGGAGCGTGGATTGAAACATCCAGCTTGGGCGTGACCACGCGCTCTCGTGGTCGCTTCCCGTACGGGAGCGTGGATTGAAACCGATCATCAGGTACTGCGCGCTCAGCATGAGATGTCGCTTCCCGTACGGGAGCGTGGATTGAAACGAGATTTAAGAAAGACAAAAGGGCTTACCCAGAGTCGCTTCCCGTACGGGAGCGTGGATTGAAACACCTGATTCTCCAATGCGGCAAATGCCTTCTGTTGTCGCTTCCCGTACGGGAGCGTGGATTGAAACACCTGATTCTCCAATGCGGCAAATGCCTTCTGTTGTCGCTTCCCGTACGGGAGCGTGGATTGAAACCGCAATGTCGAGTTTGAAGAGATCGAAGCTAAGGGTCGCTTCCCGTACGGGAGCGTGGATTGAAACACTTTTTCGTTTGTCTTTTCTAGTGCCGGTTGGGTCGCTTCCCGTACGGGAGCGTGGATTGAAACATCCTCATTACCTCCCTGTCCTTAATTTATGTTGGTCGCTTCCCGTACGGGAGCGTGGATTGAAACCTCATGACGCTGGATGCCTCCCCGAAAGCCCGCTGTCGCTTCCCGTACGGGAGCGTGGATTGAAACATGAGCGACTCGCCCTTGGTGTCAAGCTTGACGGTCGCTTCCCGTACGGGAGCGTGGATTGAAACCTCCTTCATGCGATCTTTTCATGTCGCGAATAAGTCGCTTCCCGTACGGGAGCGTGGATTGAAACGGCGAGCTAGGAGACATCAACGAAGCTTCCGGGGTCGCTTCCCGTACGGGAGCGTGGATTGAAACCGTCGAAATGGGTATCGGATATAAAGAAGTTCTCGTCGCTTCCCGTACGGGAGCGTGGATTGAAACTATCAACAGTCCCTCGCCTCCCTGGGCAAAGTCGTCGCTTCCCGTACGGGAGCGTGGATTGAAACTCCCACTTACGGTATGTCTCCACATGAACACCGTCGCTTCCCGTACGGGAGCGTGGATTGAAACCGCCGAACGAACGGTGTTGTGAATCATAAAGAAGTCGCTTCCCGTACGGGAGCGTGGATTGAAACTATTTGATTGGTTAATCACATTATAGACATGGTGTCGCTTCCCGTACGGGAGCGTGGATTGAAACGTTTACATCTTGAAGATACAGAACGCTGTCTTTGGTCGCTTCCCGTACGGGAGCGTGGATTGAAACTGTTTTAGTTACTTTGATCGGCACTGCCCAAATGTCGCTTCCCGTACGGGAGCGTGGATTGAAACTCGCACATTGCATTCACAGCCGGTACGGCCACGGTCGCTTCCCGTACGGGAGCGTGGATTGAAACGCTACTCGACGAAATCAGCCGCGGCGATGTTGAGTCGCTTCCCGTACGGGAGCGTGAATTGAAACGTCTTCGATAAGAACGACGTATTCGTTGTGATGGTCGCTTCCCGTACGGGAGCGTGGATTGAAACTGCGAAAGTTGTCAAAGGTCCCACCTCCTCTCATGTCGCTTCCCGTACGGGAGCGTGGATTGAAACACTGGCGAACGTATCAGCGGCGTGAAATTCGCCGTCGCTTCCCGTACGGGAGCGTGGATTGAAACGTCTCACCTTGAGAGGTTTTCTGTCCCTTGAGGCGTCGCTTCCCGTACGGGAGCGTGGATTGAAACTGCTCCCCCGTTGAGCTTCGGACCTCTATAAAGTCGCTTCCCGTGCGGGAGCGTGGATTGAAACAATAAAGACATTTGATGGATGTCATCTTCTGCAGGTGCTTCCTGCACAGAAGCAAAATCGCCCTTACTACTCAAACAACACTCAAATTAAAAAGCGACCCTCAAGAGTATCTCACTCCAGGGCCGCTCTTCATAACTCAACCTAGTTAATTCCCTTGTTAACCACTCTGAACCTTAACCTGCTTTCCCTTGAAAGCAATTCCCAGCTTGATAACGTCCTTAATACCTATGGCACGCAGCTCAGCTTCATATTGCTTGGTTTCAATCTGCCGAAGCGCAGATACGACAGCTTCTTCCAGCGATTCCTCTTCGAATCGATCAGCTTTCTTGAACTCAATGATAATCCCTTTTTGTCCTCTGGACGTATCTCGGGGAATGATCATGACATCGTATCTGCCATAGCCGCTTTCACGGTTGGAACGTACTTCGTACGATTCTCCCAAATGTACCATCATACCCAGCACAAACGCATGATAAAACGACTCCGCCTTGTCTTCCCCTACGTCATAATAACTGAATGTTTTCATGACGATATCCCTGAACCTTGCCTGAAAAGCAGAAATATCTCCACTAGTCAAAGCCTCAAGCAGTTGATCTTCTTGTCCTTCCGTCGTGTCCGATAACCAAGTTCGAAGCATTTTACGATAGAAATAATACAGCTCCCTGTTCGGTACATCCAGCAGACCGTACAGTTCACCGTCTTCTCTACGTTCTACCTGCAATGGCTTCAAGTAACCTCCCAACAGCAGGAAAGACCAGACAGCCTCAGGGGATCTTTCAATTTCCCGGTACACGATCGTATCGTCAAGCCGAATAGGTCCGATCGGTCGCTGTTCCAACAACTCGGCGACGAGACGTTGGACTTCTCCGCTCCCCTCCGTCACCAATTGCCGCACAATTTGATTGTCACTCGTATTTATCCAATAGGAAATCAGATCCCCCTGTTCCACATACTGCGCAATGGACCAAGGATTATAAATCGTAACCGGATGTTTACTTCCGAAGCGATATCCGTTATACCAGTTCGTCACTTCGGCCATCTGACTAATCAGTGAAAAGTCTTCTAGAACCTTCTGAACCTCGTGCTTCGTAAATCCGAAAAACTCACTATAGTCATCTTGAATAATCGTACTGACTTTCAGATTGTTCAATCCGCTAAAAACGCTCTCTTCTGTAACCGGGAAAATCCCCGTCATAACTCCTTTACGCAGATGAATATTGTTCTTAAACGCCTCACCCAACAACAACCGTAAAAAAGCAACTGCCTCATCGTAAAACCCGTGGATATAAGCCTCATTCAGCAGCGTATCGTATTCATCTACGAGAATAATGACTTTCTGCCCATGATAAGCATGAAGCAAGCGCGATAGTAGCTCCAGACTCCCTCCGTACTCCGCTTCATCAGCAGTCCTGTTCAGGATTCTAGTGATCACATAGTTGTCGTTGCTGGATAGGGTGCCCTCATACAAGTACGAATGCCGTTCTATTTCTGTAGCCAACAGTGCACAGAGCCTGGAATAGTTGTTTGACCACGTATTCATTTTTAAGCTTTTCATCGTTAAAGTAATGACCGGATACTTGCCCTGTTCCTTCTGGTAGCGTTCTCCCTGCTGCCATATCTCCAGGTCCTGAAAAAATGCGGCGTGATCCTCTTCCGTTTTCTCGAAAAAGTAACGCAGCATAGACAAGTTGAGTGTTTTTCCGAACCTTCGCGGACGTGCGATCAGATTCACTTCTGCCCCGTCGTCGAGAATGTCCTTGATAAGCATCGACTTATCTATATAGTACAAATCCCGCTCATGAACGGCTTTAAAATCATCCACCCCGATCGGCATACGTTTCACCTTACACACCGCCTCTTTTTTCATTACAACTAGTATACCGCAAGCAATATCCCAATCTAATAATGGGATTAATTATTCGGGTAAATTGAATACCTGACTTTTAAGTGTTGGAGAATAGTGCCCTTTGAACTATACTGAAAATATCCGGTGCGAACCCCAGGCTCACATGATTTCCCTAGGAGATTCGCACCACTTGTGGGATAAGGGATTTCGTTTTTTCAGGGCAGATTTATGCTGATTTCCTTCCTCCTTAGTAACAACTCGCACTTTCGGGCTTCAAATCCCTTGCCCTGCAAGGGATCAAACCGCCCGCTGTCGTTCCCCGTACGGGGAACGTGGATTGAAACGCGTTGCGTGTAGAGATTCTTAAATTGCGATCCGTCGTTCCCCGTACGGGGAACGTGGATTGAAACTGTGATCGGGCTTGTACTCGGCCAACGTGATCCGTCGTTCCCCGTACGGGGAACGTGGATTGAAACAGCTTAGTGGGGAACTGAGAGAAGCTAGGCAAGGTCGTTCCCCGTACGGGGAACGTGGATTGAAACGTGACGTGGGGGCCACTCGATAAAGACGGGCAGGTCGTTCCCCGTACGGGGAACGTGGATTGAAACATTCTCTGTCAGCGAGCGTAGCACTTCAAATGGGTCGTTCCCCGTACGGGGAACGTGGATTGAAACTCCCGGATACGGGAAGAACCCGCTGGCGAGGTCGTCGTTCCCCGTACGGGGAACGTGGATTGAAACATGCGGAGCCGCCAGCCATCCGAAAACAAGGCGTCGTTCCCCGTACGGGGAACGTGGATTGAAACCTTATAGATGTAACGGTCTGACGGAAAGAAGAGGTCGTTCTCCGTACGGGGAACGTGGATTGAAACCTTGGCCGGGAGGTGGATCGACATGATCAGCAAGTCGTTCCCCGTACGGGGAACGTGGATTGAAACCGTACGCGGAATTGAAGGTCACCTACACCAGTGGGTCGTTCCCCGTACGGGGAACGTGGATTGAAACTTTGAAACATTATCAAAATATCGAGCATGGCATGTCGTTCCCCGTATCGGGACGTGGATTGAAACCTCTCGTACATGGTCGTCGTCATTATCCCGATCCGTCGTTCCCCGTACGGGAACGTGGATTGAAACCAAGCTCGGATGTCCTCGTTACCGTCTTTTCCTATCGTTCCCCCATACAGGGACGTGAATTGAAACGACGCTCGGCGTAGTCGTACTACCAGTCATCCCTGCACGAAAAGGCGCTCTCTCTCCCGGGAGCGCCCAATCAAGCTGTAGCTTTAAGCACGTTCCAAAAACGCCCTCACCAACCTACTCGCGAATCTCAAAACTTACCGCAAGTTCCTCCTGCAACTCAAGATCCGTCTGAGGCATTGTCCCGAGGAAATAGGACTGCGACGCATCCAACGCAGGATACTCCAGAATGTACTCGTAAGATGTGTCGCTAATCCTGGTCCGCTTCCCGTTATCCGAGATGAACCGCTGTCCATCCGGCGTCTCCAGCCAAAGCGAGGCGTATTGTATATACGGGTTCTTACCTTTCACTTCATAGTGGATCAATGTTTTATCCTGCAAAAACTCAACGTTCTGCACAACAACCTCTCCTACTTCTCCCTGTGACAACACAATTGGATAATCGGTCGTTAGCTTGGCTGTAACTTCTTTCTCTGTATCAGTTTTTCCCACCAACAAATTGTAAGGCGTAATCTCCATACTTGTCGTACCGGGAGCAAGCGGGACGAATCGAACAGTCCCTTCCGCCGTTCCATTCTTACCGACTGTAAAAGCTATATCCAGCATTCTAATCAACATTCCTCTATCATCCTTAAGCTGAAAACCTAACCATTCCGTATTGCCAAAATAGAGAAAATCCACCTTCATTGTCGCCGGAGTGGCCAAGTACCCAGTCACTTGAAACTGATCCCCTTTCCAACTCGCCGCATAGCTGTCGGCAAGCGAAATATATTCGCTGTCCGCAACGCGATTTTCAACGTTCATCTTAAAACTCCATTCGCCACTAACTTTCGATGGATTTCCGCCTTCTTTCACACCTCCCACACCGCCGACAAAGAGCTCCAACTCGAATCTTTCCTCGTTCTCCAGCTCATCCAGATCGATCGTCATAATTCCGGCCGTATGTTTGGCATCAAGGAGATGCGGTTGCGAGCTGAGCCTAGCATCAGGGCGAGCCATGCCGTTAATGCTGACCCTGACATTTTCCAGGAACATCAAGTTTTCCGCCTGCTCCGAAACAACCTCATAACCTATAGACAGTCTCGCCCCATCATAAAGCACATCCTGCAGCTTAATCGTGACCCCCTGATCAACAGCCTCCTCGTTCACCCCGGAAGTTAGGCCCGACTTTTGCCCAATTACAATTCCGCTATCTCCTGCAAAATCAAATATATTCCCCTCAAAAATCTTGCCGATAACCGGAATTTTCCGCAGTTGCTCCGCCGATGCCGGGAAAACGGACAACAAGCTGATTAGCGCAACTATCGATATGAGCGTGCAAACCGCAGCAACAACTCGTCTAGAACGAAATCCATTAGCCTTCGCGGAAACAGCCTCTTTTGTCGCGCCCAGCTCTTCCAATACCCGAGCCTTCAACTGAATTTGCGGCAATTGGGTTTCGTTGAATTTCTGACGCAGCTCCTGCTCTTCAGTAGGAAAGACTTCGACTTTGTTCATCGGACTCCCCCTCCTTTTCAGACAACCCGTTTTTGAGTTTCCACTTCGCCCGCTCGTATCTTTTGCGAACCGCTGCATAGCTCATATTGAGCTGTTCCGCGATGTCCTCGAATCGATTCTCTTCCACAATCCGCAGCAAAATAATATGCCTATCCTCCGGATTCAGACGCAGCATCGCCTGACGAAGCTCAGCGTTGTATTCTACTCCTGCCGTGTGATCCATCTCTACCCTTGGAGCCGTTCTCATAAAAAGACGGATTAGACGTTCATAGGTTTTAGCCCGCTTCAGTCTGTTCAGACACTCACGATACGCAATTTTATACAACCACGCTCCGAAATACGTCCCTTCTTGATACTGCCCAAGCCGCTCAAATCCTTTGATGAACACGTCCTGCGCAACATCCTCCGCTTCCTGCAACTGCCCTAACATATGAAAACAGTATCGAAAAATTCGCTGCTGATAAGCTTCAACCAGTGTACCGTAACTTTCCCTATCTCCTAGCTTAATGGCCTTTACAATTTGTTCCATCTCCATCCGCTCCATGCTCTGCCTCCTTTCGTATTGACTTAATTCGTATATGTAACAATCCCGCTCACGTTTTTGGGACATCTTGTACACAATTTATCAAACAAAATAACTTCTGTCCCATTAATGAGATGATGATTGAACCAATGAACGTAATCGTCCAGCTCCAATTTCACTTCTTAAAGATTATCTATTAAGCAGGGTTAGGAATATAATAGGCTGTATATCCGCTAAGGGGAGTGGTTAAGTGAAATGGCTTATGAGCATTGTAATTCTGAGTATCGTAATGCTCAGCGGTTGCAGTAAAGAGGCCAATAATAATACTTTTGCGGGAATCGAAAAAAGTGATATTTCGGATCTTGCTAACGAATCCAATGTTGCAGAATTTAAGGGAAGCAGTGAAAATTGGGCGGCAGTTTATTTTAATTACACAGGGAAAGATAATAGCGAACAAAAGCGAATTTACCTAAAGTATATTGGAGATGGATCAAGCCCGACAGGTGATATTAACTATAATTATGATTTAGGGAACGCAAACGTTGGAAGTGGTTCTGTGACCTTCAAAGTTGCACCTGAAAAAGGGATCTATTATTTAGGCCCAATTGCGAAAAATGAAGCGAAAAAAGATAAGAGTAATTCCATGAACTTACAAATCATTTGGAATGGAGATGGAAATTCTGAATCCATCGTCTTAAGGCCCGTCTCGAAATAAGATGCCTATATATTATTGGGGCAGCGAGTCTGGCTGTGCTGTGCTCCAGACGTTCGATACGGTCGCTCCCCATACAGGGGGCGTAGATTAAAACCATTGATACTGGAGATTTCACTACCGCTTTTCACACAGCGCAGACATCAAAAAAACCGCTTCGCAGAAGCGAAGCGATATGAATATTCCGATTATTTTAATATAGCTCCGGCCGTCAACGCATTTTCGATTTGTTCGCTTGCGGATGCGTAGACGATCATTGTAGGAAGACTGGACAAGATCATGGCGGCGCCTATCAAGCCCCAGTCGGTAACTCCGATCTCCATAAAGAAGTTGGCTAACCCTACCGTCAACGGCCGGTAGGCCTCCTTCGTCACCAAAATATAGCTTAACGGAAATTCATTCCACACATTCATGAAGATCAATACGCATTGCGTCGCAATTGCCGGCTTAATAATCGGCAAGATGATGCGAAAATAAGATTGATAGACATTGCAGCCATCGATGCATGCCGCTTCCTCCAGCTCTTTGGGCAAGCTCCGAAAAAATGCATATAACATAAGCACGCATGCAGATAATCCGAAAGCGAATAATGGAATAATGAGACCGATGTAAGTATTCTGAATGTTCAAATCAATAATCATTATAAACAAAGGGATCATGACGACATTGACCGGTATAACCAGTCCAAGCGAGATGTAACTGAGCGCGTACTTGCTGAATCTCCATTCCATCCGGCTTAAGCAATAGGCCAGCATACTGCCGAGGAATAAGATCAGTACCAGAGTGCCGGCCGTGTAGATCAGGCTGTTCTTGAAATAAACGAGAAAATTATAGGAGTGGAACGCGTTGGTATAATTATCGGTAATCCACTGCTTCGGAAGCGCAAAGGGAGTCACATAGAACTCCTCCTTGCTCTTGAACGACATATTCAGCATCCAATACAACGGGAAGATGAAGAAAATACCAATTATAATTAACAATATCCGGATAGCTATCCGGAGAGCCCGGTTTCTCATCTGCACACCCTCAATCCTTATTCCTATCTTCCATTAGAATTCAATCTTCTCTCTTGCGACAAATCGGTTAAGCACCAATGTGATCAGAATACATTGCAGAACATAGATTACGGCTACCGCGCTGCCAACTCCAAATTCGGAAGACATAAACGCCTTGTAATACAGCTCGTATACGATCGTTCTGGAAAAATAACCTGGACCGCCGCCCGTCATCACCTCTACATGCGCGAACATCCCCATAGAGCCCAGAATCGAAATGACCAGCACAAATTTGATGACCTCCTGTAACAGCGGAATGGTGATCATCAACGCGCTTTTTACGGGGCCGGCTCCATCCATTAAGGCAGCTTCGTAATACGTTTTCGGTATGGATTTCAATCCGGTATAAAATAACAGCGTATTCAGTCCGATGTACTGCCATAAGAAGGCCACCGCAACGCTGAATATAACGATTCCTCTATCGGTTAGCCATTGCTGGGTCAAGCTTTCGAGTCCGATTGCTCTGAGCAGGCTGTTCAGCAATCCCCATTGCGGCTCGTAGATGGCCATCCACATCTGCGCAATGACCGTCACGGACAGAATGGCCGGCAGCATGCCGGCAGCTTTGAAATATCTGCGCGTGCCGTTCGTCTGCGAATCCAACAGAAACGCAAGCAATAACGAGATTGGCAGACCTACTGCAGTTGATAATAGTACGATAATGAATGTATTCGTATTCGCCTTCCAGAACGATTTCGAAGAGAAAATTTCGTTGTAATTCTCAAATCCGACGAAGCCTTGACTGCTGAAGCCATTATGTTTTTGAAAGCTGATTACGAGCTCTGGAAACAGCGGATAGACGACAAATGCGGTAAAGATAAATAACGCCGGAAAGGCAAAAATAAAAATCGACGTATTCGTACTGAAAAATCGGGTCATGAACATCCACCTTGCTCATTTAGTCATCGTTCGAGAAAGGAGTCCCCCTGTTGTCGACTTCTTTCAACAGGGGGATCAAGGGTTGGTGAAGCTGTTTGTTACTCGAAATAAGTATTGGCCAGCCAAAGATCGTTAAAGTCATTAATAAAATCATCCGAAGTATAATCGCCAGTCATCAGCAGGGAACCAAAATTCGAATATTCCGTTGACGTCTTCGGATCCATCATGACGGTAAGCGAAGGGATCTTAATATTCGCTTGATTATAAGCGTCGATATTGGCTTGCATTAACGGCGCCGGTGTTGAAGCTGCTCCCACATCCAGCGTCACCAGCGAGCCGGTGTCCGTGAAGTATTTGGCGTCTTGCTCGGCCAGATATTGGGCGAGCTTGACCGCCGCCTCAACGTTCTTGCTCTTCGCGCTTACGGCATAACCCGCCAGCGGCGAACCCCAGAATTGAATGGCGCTGCCTGGTGTATACTTCTCCCCTGCTGAAGGCCAATCGAAGAACCCGATATCCGGCACATTCGCTTCCAGATCGGCAAGCTCCCAGGAGAACATCATATACATAGCCGCTTTATTCTGTGTGAACGCTTCCTTGGCAGGACCGTAATCCACATTGGCAGCGCCTTGTCCGAAGGCTCCCATCTCGGCCAGCCTAACGACTCGATCCAAGCCATTTTTGACTACAGGATGAGTGAAGTCAATTTTGTTCTCCGTCAGTTGCTGAGCTACTGCCGGATCTTCGATTTGAATCATATTCTGAATCATGAAGAACGCAGGCGCCCATCCCCCCTTGCCGGGTGCGGAAATCGGCTGAATGCCTGCCGCCAGAAGCTTCTCGGAAGCCTGTACGAGCTCATCGTACGTAGTTGGAATCTCGATATTGTTCGCCTGGAATATATCTTTGTGATAGAAGATTTTAGGTGTGAAATAGGCGTCTGCGCCGCTCGACAACGCGTAGATCCCATCCTTATACTTAAGCGCTTCCTTAACAGCAAATTTATTAATAAATCCATTGTCTGTAATCGACTGCTCCAAATTCAATTGATTGCCTGCATTAATGATGGCCGTCGCATAATCCGCCCCGCTCCAGAATACATCGGGCAATTCTCCGGAGGCATTATACACTTTCATTTTGGCCCCGACATCCGAAGTTTCTTCGTACTCGATTTCGAATCCGGGCAGTTCATTGGCGAGGTTGGCTTTGATGTAATCTTTCATAATCGTTTGTCTAGCTTGATCCGAACTGATCGTCAACAGCTTTAATTTGACAGGCTCTTGGCTGACGACCTCCTTCTCCTTGCCTGGCGATGTATTCGTCTGCTCAGATGCGGGAGTATTCCCCGAATTTCCGCAAGCTGTTACGAGCAGCAGCGTCATCATAAAGGCCGTGCCGGTTTTCCAGTTTTTACGCATTGCATATCCTCCCCTTAATGTAGTCCTTCGCGATAGGACCTTTTTTTCACATCCCCATGTTACTTTTTACGCAGGGACAATTGAAGAGAATATTCTCCGTGAGTAAGGAAAATTGTCGCATGTTCATCGGGATAATCGATTATCGATATATTTGCCCGGAGCGACTCCATACTTTTTCTTGAAGCATTTGCCGAAATAATTGGCATCCGCATACCCTACCCGGCTTGCGGCTGCGGCAACGCTGTGACAGCCTTCGTCGATCAGCTTTTTCGCTTTATATATCCTCGCTTCCGTAATATAGCTGTTGATCGTTGATCCCGTCTCCTTCTTGAACAATTCGCATAATCGTCCATAGCCGATGTAGACATGCCCTGCGATATCCTTAATGTTCAGATCGAAGTCTCCCAAGTGTTGGTCAATATAGGTCAAGGCTTGCTCCACCGTTTTGGAGAAGCCCTGATTGGCGATTAATAATTCAGAATGCATCGCCTTCATGAACAATTCAAGCACCCATTGCTCCCACTGGTCGAGCGACTTTCTCTCCTGAAGCTGTGCAGCGATGCGGTTATCTTCGCCGAATATTCGTTCAAGATCGTGTCCCGTCCCGTGGATAAACTCCAGGATGGTCGACACCAGCTCCACGCCCTTGTTCATCACCAGTTCGCTGGAAGCATTCATTCTTCTGAGCTCCCCGAATATAAAACGAACGTTGTCTCTAATCTCCTGATCGTTGTTCTGACGCGCTGCCATAAGCAGCTGCTTGCGCTGCTCGACCGAATAAATTCCGATCGCCGCTTCATCCGCCACAGTAACATCGCTATATTGAATGACTTTGTACTCCGAGATCAGATGGCTGTTGTTCAAGGCATATACGGCTTCATTGTACGACTTGGGAAGCCCCGCGAATCCTTCATGTACGTTGCTGATCCCAATCGCAATCGCAATCTTCAAATATTTGGATATCATACTTCGAATCGTATCGCACAGCATGGCAAAGTCGATCGGGAAGCTTGATCGGGTGCCCTTGATCTGTACGACAACGCAAATGTATTTGGCGTCCTGGCACATTTCAAATACACACTTCGACATTAAAAGCTCTCTCGTTATGTTCGACACTGCAAATGACCACAGTCGGTCCGCTTCCTCGTTCCAGCCGTTATGATCGATGATTTCCATCACGAAAGTCCGGTAAGGCTGTGAATCGGGGTCTATGGCCAGCGAATTCTTGAGACTGCGGGATTCGTCTTCCGAGAACGTCTTGACGCCTTGCAGCAAATGATGAAGCAGCAGTTCCTTCAACAGCGGCTTGCGCACCTTGATATTCATCTTTAATTCTTCCATGCGGTCATCGATTTTTTTCTTCACGGATGCGAGCGCTTTGATCAGTTGCTCTTCTTCTACCGGCTTGAGAAGATAATTCTCGACGCCTAATTCGATAGCCTGGCGAGCATAGGTGAACTCCTCATACCCTGTAACGATAATGATGCTAACGTTCAGATTGTTTTCTTTGATTTCTGCTGCAAGTGCCATACCATCCAGGAAAGGCATATTAATATCGACAAGCGCCACATGCGGCCTGTGTTCATGTATTTTCCTCAAGGCGTCATTGCCGTTCTCCGCTTCGCAGCATACTTCATATCCCAGCTCTTCCCAAGGAATGGACTTCCGCAGCGCCTCCCTGAACAATTGCTCGTCATCCGCGATCATAAGCTTTAACATCAGGCTTCACCCTTCCATCATTAAGGCCGGTATGGTGACCGTTACTCTTGTATAAAGTCCAAGCTCGCTTGTTATGTGAAGCCCGTAATCGTTACCGTACAACAATTTGATTCGACGATCCACGCTCCGCAGGCCGAAGCTGTCCTGACTGCCTTCCCGTGTCTGATGCTGCTGCATCAGCGCAGCCGCCTTCTCTTCCGGCATTCCGACGCCGTTGTCGCACACGGTCAATATAATGCGGCCCTGCTGAAGACACCCGTGAATTTCAAGCTTCCCTTTGCTCCCTTTGAACTTTAACCCGTGATAGATCGAATTTTCGACCAACGGCTGTAAGGTCAGCTTAGGCATGGCATATTCGTGAATATCCTCAGCTATATCGATTGAGAATTCCATATAGTTGGAATAGCGCAAATTTTGGATCTTCAAGTAATTATGAATAATTCTGACTTCTTCACCGACCGTTATAATATCCTTGCCTCTGCTGAGCGATCTTCGATAGAAGTCCGCGAGGGTTCGCGTCACTTGAATGGCCTCGTCATACCGTTCAAGCTTGTTCAGCGAGATAATCGTCTCCAATGAGTTGTACAGAAAATGGGGATTCATCTGAGACTGAATTAATTTCAGCTCATACTCCTGCTTCAGCTTCTGCTCGTTCACATTATCTTCGAGCAGTTGCTCTACCCTGTTCATCAAGCTGTTGAATCCGTGCGTGAGCAGACCGATCTCCTGGTTGTTGTCATGATCCGCCCGAATGTTCATCTCCCCTCTTCTCACTTGTATCATAATTCTCGCCAGCTTCTGGATCGGTCTCGTCACCGTATTGGAGATATAGTAGGACGATACCAGAGCGAATAATAGACAGAATGCCCCGATAATGAGAATGAATCGCTGAATCTTCGCATTGTCTCTTCTAATCTCCTCCATGGATTCGAAGCTAACAATATTCCAATCGATTGTATCCACCTTCTGCAAGGACAACAGATAGGAATCGCCGGTTCGGTTCATTACCATTTTTTTATCCGTCAACAGCCTGTTGAATTGCCAATCCTCGATTTGAATCGCCTCCACCAGGTTTTGATTCAATTCGGATGGATCCTCCGCCGAGATAATCTGCCCATCATTTCTCACAATGTATCGCTTATTGGTTTGATCGCCTTTGTTCGCCGGGAAGATTCGGGATATCTGCTTCTCGCCGATGAACAGAATCACGATTCCAATATTGTCTCCTTTGTTCAGGTCGATGACCAGCTTGGCTACTGCGAATACATGCTCGTATCTGCCATCGCTCAGCTTCAGCCTCATTAAGTCGGACCAGACCGGCTTCTGAAGTTGTTGCGCGCTTGCCAGGAACTCTTCGCCAATCATGTCCCGGATACTTGACTGATCGATCATGCTGTCGCTGTAGACGACCTGGTTGTTCAGGAAGACGGACACGGCGAATACCGGGGTATTGGGAGAAATAATATGCGCAACTGCGCCGTACATTTCCGGACGCATGCTGATGACATCGATCTGACCGTCGCTTGGCTTGTCGGCAGCGATCTTGTCCGTCAATGTTCGAAGCAGCGACTGCACTCTGTTATTGGTGGCGACCACCTTGGAATAGTCTTCAATGCTGCTCATCAAGGTATAGAGATTGGAGTCGATCAGCTCCAGTTCCCGCCCCGCGCTTTTCTCCGTCTTGTCAATAATGATTCCGCTTGATATATTGGTTGCCAAATATCCCAATACCATCAGGACGGAAACGATAATCAATATGAACAAGATTAATATTTTGTCTCTGAGCGTTAAGATGTATAAAAAGCTTTGCAGCCATTTCCGCATCCGTTCACCTGCTTACAATTGAGATTAAAATCATTTCCAGTATAAACAGGACTGCCCCTGGACGGGGAATTATTTTTGCCCGGGCTATGGCATAAAAAGCAACCGGCCTCTATCGTGCAGGCTCGGTTGCTTAAGGGTGCGCTCTGGGAGAGCTGCCGCTCTACTCCATGGTCACTTCGTTGGAACTCGGCTTCATCGTACCTATTCCGTCCCACACGAAGGCTTTGACTTGGTAGCCAGTCACATTGCCGGGCAAGCTGAAGCCGGCCTGGAAGGTGAACGATTCCGTTCCGCCAAGCAACTGCTCGGCATACGCGATTCGTTCAATCCTGCCCTGCGGATTATACAACGCTACAATGAAATAAGCGTTCGCCGATTGTTCCGAATTGTTGGTTACGGTCACTCGGGCTTTCAATGCGGCGGAAGGTACAAGCCGTTGCAGCTCAGCCCCGAGCGCATTGCTGAATTGGGGAGCAGCGACTGTAAAATGAGATGGCGCATCCGATGTTGAAATACGGAGCTCCAGCCCGTCCGCGCTCCATCTGCCGGCGGCATCCCCGGCGGTCACCTTGAACGTGTATTCGGTGGCGGGCAACAGTCCAGTCGCCGCATAGCTGCCGATGCTGCCGGATACCGTATCCAGCAGTTGACCGTCACGATAAATGCGATATTCGGACACGGCTACGTCGTCCGCCGCTGCCGGCCACTGCAGGTGCACGCTGGTCGGCGTGACAGCGGATGCCGTCAATTCGCTGGACTCCGGCCAAGAAGGCGGCGTCAGATCTTCAAGCCCCAATGGATTGACGATAACGTTGCGTGCCGCCCCATTGCCGATCGATGTCTCTACGTACACGACCGTATAGTCTTCGAACCGTTTCGAGAAGGCAGGGAAATGTTCTCCCGTTTCAGAATCCTTTGCCTCATACTCGCTATAGGCCTTGGACATTTTGAATTTCAGCCTCACGAACGGCAGGTTGTAGCCGCTGTTCTCCATGGTCGCGGTACTCGTTGCGAGCGTGCCGTTATTGGCGCTGTTGTAGTTGATCGACAGATTCAAATTATCCGCGAGCATATGCTGATGCGTAATTTGCGAACCGTTGACATGGACAAGCGCGAATGCCGGGTTGCTGTGTGAAGCCGTCCCGATGACCAGATACGGTATGCCAGTCGGCGAATCCACACTGCTTTGATAATTATGATGGTGACCGCTGATCATATAGTTCACATTATGCCTGGTATACAAATCCCTCGCGGTTTGAACGGTATTGCCGTCCGATAAGAACATGCTGAAGTTATGGTGCGACACCGAGATCCGATTGGTTTTGTCAGCAGCCGCCCCTAATTTCGCATCCATCCAGTTATACAACGCTTCCCCGACTTCGTCATTGGGGAGGGTGACCAGATAACCGACCGTGCCCATTTTCAAGTAACCGCCATTGACATTGCCGCCCCAACGTTTGGTCCAATCCGGCATGTCGTAGTGAAAGTTCGTCATCATGAAGTGGGTATTGCCGAAGTCGAAACTGTACACGGTCGGTCCCAAATACTTATTCCATAACGCTTCGCCCATTCCGTATCTCGCGTTGCTCTGATCAACCCAGCCGCCTCTTACAAGATCGTGGTTGCCCGGCACCTCGAACACGGGAGAAGAATAATGATCCAGCAGGGACAAGTATTGAACGAAATGGCTGTCCTTCATGTAATCCTGCGGGTATCCGAATTCGTTGGCATGGCCGGCGCCGCCTATCGAGCCAGGCGTTCCCGCTGTCACATCGCCCGCAACTACAGAAAGGTAGGGGTTGATGAGCTGGGCTTTCTTAAGCATTTTGTTCTGGAACGGGACAGTTCCATCCTGGTTGTCAGCCCAAGCCATAAAGTAATAGTTATCGGGATCGGGATAATACCACGGTTTAATATCGACCGTCACGTTATCTCCGGCGGGAACATGCAATTCGAATTGGAAGGAGTTCACACCCCTGGCTATTATGCTTCCTTCACTTATCGTGACAAAATCGGGATCTACATTGCGGACCGTAACGGTAAGCGTATCGTCCGCTCCATGCTCATTGTGGACCGTGAAGGAGCCTTCGATCGCCCTCATACGAAGCGCAAGCTGCCTGTTCGGAATATCCGTACCGATGACTTGAGCCATGCCGGTAGCGCTGACCGTCATGTCGTATGCGGTTGTGACGGTGATGACGGGGCCATTGGTGCTTATCAGTCCGTCCGAATTGTCCGCTTCAATCCGGAACGTATATTCCGAGTTCGGCGTAAGCTCGGTTACCGAATAGCTGTTCACGCCAAGAGCTGTTCGACCCAGGAGAACGTCATTCTTGTAGATGACATACCCTGTCGCCGTCGCGTCGTTAATTGCCGGCCAGTTCAATGTCAGCGAAGTCGTGCCTAGATTGGATACTGTCACCTCTCCTTCTTGGTTCCATTCTGGCGGCTGCTTCAGCATAAACACGCTTAATTCGGACAGGAACGAATAACCTTCATTCGTCCTTGCATAGCGGACATAGCGGTATGCGTTCTCATCCCCCACTTCATGGGACCAGATATATCCCGGATAGGGGGTGCCGCCAACTGAACCTAGGACGGTATAAGATTCAAAGGCGGGATCGTTGGAAGCGCGGATCTCGAAGTTGGTCCGCGGACCGTCCCAATCCCCTCTGCCATCTTGCCCGTCATACGGCCGATCATGTACCTGAACCCGATGAATGAGGTATTCGGCGCCCAGATCAACTTGCAGCCAAGGTCGGATGCCCTCGAAAGTTTCTGTCGACCAGCCGTTCGACCATTCGCCGCCGATGCCGTCTACCGCCTTCTCCGGTGAATAACTGGGGGACGGAGAGATATCCGATGAGGTCACCGGCTTGTTCAGGGCGACGTTCACTTCTATCCCGGCCCCCGCTTCCGTGCTGTCGGCAAAGGCCGAAGAGGCCATGAATTGCCATGCCATGACGATGGCCATACTCATTGTCAATACTGCTTTCATCCACTTGCTAACACTCATGTCGGTGCTCCTCCTCTGCAATAGGGTCCGCGCTACTCTTCCTCCGTCATCGCGAACACACTTAATTCGGACAAGAACGTATAGCCCGTGTCGGTCCTGGCGTAACGAATGTAGCGGTAAGCGTTCGGATTCGTCACCGTATGATTCCATACATAACCCGAATACGGCGTACTGCCCACAGAACCCAATACGGCATACGTTCCAAAGCTCGGATCGTTGGAAGCGCGAATCTCGAAGTTGCGGCGCGGACCGTTCCAGTCGGGCCTGCCCTCCTGCCCGTCATAGGGTCTGTCGTCCACCTGCAAGCGATGGATGACGTATTCATCTCCCAGGTCAACTTGCAGCCACGGGCTGATGCCCTCGAATACGGTAGGAGACCACCCGTTGTCCCACTGCCCGCCTATGCCGTCAACCGCCTCAGCCGGTCCGTATTCTGGCGGGGCCGTGCCGGTATCCGAGGAGCTTACCGGTTGGCCCATCGCCACATTGGTTTCGGTCAGTTCAGGTTCCGGCAACGCGAATAGGCCAATTTCGGACAAGAAGGTGTAGCCCGTCGACTTTCTGACATATCGGATGTACCGATAGGCGTCAGGTGCCGTAACCTTGCGGCTCCACGTATAACCCGCATACGGTTCGTTGCCTACGGCGCCTAAGACGGTGTAAGCGCTGAAATTCGGATCATTGGATGCCTGGATTTCGAAGTTGCGGCGCGGGCCGTCCCAGTCGCTGCCCGGTCCATTCGTTCCGTCGTAAGGCCGATCGTCGATCTGGATGCGATGGATCACATATTCGTCTCCCAAGTCCAGTTGCAGCCATGGACTGAGACCCTCGGATACCAAAGGATGCCACCCGTTGGTCCAACTGCCGCTGATGCCGTCCACCGCGCGGGCAGGAGAATACGAGGCGTCGACGATATCCCATGAAGGAATCGAAGCCGGCTTATGAAGCGCCACATTCACTTCCTCCGGTGATGCCGGTTCATTGCTTGCCGGTATCAGATACACTCTCCAATCCCGGTATTTACGTTCGCCGGCGAATCCGGGATAAGGCAGTTGTTCGTCCATGTACACCCTGTAATCCCGATAGAGGCCGCCTTCCGCAAGCAGGGTCAATTCCGTGCCGTAAGGCGTGACAACGTCCAGTTCCAACGCCGCCGCATCGTCAGTCGGCCCAAGCTTGAGGTACACTTCGCCGTATTGCGCGCTGATGCTCGCGGGAACGGATTGACTCGTGAACGTAACATTGTCAATCGCCAGTCTTGGCGGGTACAATTCGGGCTTGATCTTCGACGACCAGCTCGCGCTGCCCTGTGCCGAGAACGAGATCTCGTCTCCCGAGGCCACATCGATATGAACGAGGTAGTCGTCCTGACCTTCCGCGGTTGTGCCGCTCCATACCGGGCTGCCGTTCTTGTGGATCGCATAGGACGCGACGGACATAGAGGAATGCACCGTGCCTGCGACTTTGACGCTGCCGTAATCCGTCGCCGTCCATGGAGTGCCGGTTCCATGCATCAGCACGCCGGGCACGTTATCCCAATACGCCGGCTGCACTCCCGCATGGTTCTGGATCTCCGCATCCTGTATGCCATTATTGGAAATGACGTTGTAGTGCGAATGTGCGGGATTAAACTTGATTTGATTGGCTTCGTCGCCGATGCGCGCCATCGCATTGTCGCGAATGACATATCCCTTCGTTTCTTGATCCAGATAGATCGCTCCCGCGAAATAAGAGGAGGCAAATTCGTTTTTGTCGAGGTCATGAATAAAGTTCTCCGCCATTTCGGCATTAGGCGTATGACTGAGCGTATAGATTGCTCCGCCGTCAGCCAATCGGTTCATCACGTTATAGACGTTATTGTATCGAATGCTCGTATTCTTTAACGTAGTTGTATTGGCCGTCCAGCCCCAGCCCGCCGAGATTGCCGAATAACCCGCATTGGATATTTCATTGTGCTCTATGACGCTTCCTTGCGCATAGCCGCTTAATATAGCCACGCTGCTGTAAGGGTTGATTCCGATGCCGTTCATATAATTGTTGGCGAAAACATTGTCCTTGGCATGGAGCAGCTCGTCGGAATGGTTGTATTCGGTCAGATCGTCGAAGACGCCTTCCACGATGCCGCTGCCTCCGATATCGAGGAAGGCATTGCCTTCCACGACGTTGTTCTGCGTCATCCTGTCGAGATCGATCGCTGTCGCGCCTAAGTGCCTGAACACATTGCGCTCGATTCGAATATGATGAGCCGCTTTCATAGAGATGGCAGCCGGTTGGCGGCTCCCGCCAGACAGCCCGCCTTGATCGGAGATCATTCCGTTCTGCGTAATGGCGAGCTGGTACTTCGTATGCTCGAAGATCAGCCCCTGCAGCCGAATGTTGCGTACCGGGTTATTCTTGTTGCTGCCTTCTATGATTACGAACCGCTCGGAGGCGCCGATCCGGGCGTCTAACGTTCCCGCTGACTCGCCGCTGCGGGGTTTGTAGAACAGATCGCCGTTGTCCTCGTCCAAGAACCACTCTCCGGGCTGATCCAGGAACTCGTAAGCATTCTCGAAATGCACGCTCTGATTCACCGCTCTGTCCGGGTATGTCCGTGTGAATAGTACGTCGCCCAGAGAGGCGAGCGATATTGCCGCCCCCCCGCCTGCGGTCGAGATTGCACTGACCCTCACCATCGATTCGGTCCAATGCTGATTCAGCACGAGCTCGACGTTCTGCAGCTTGCTCACGTCAAGGACATCGGCAACGGCGTTGTCCATGCGAATCTGCTTGCCCGGAGTGTTCCAGCCGGCAATCTTGAACGATTCCGTGCGAGACCGAAGCGCTCGCCGATCGTTCACCCATAGATCGCGGAATTTCAGGTTTCCTACATTCGTTATGAACAGGTCCCCTTGCTGCGTCCACCCGCCTATCGCTTGTGCGCCGCTGATGACTGGCGTCTCGCCGGGGTAATTCCGGTAAGTGATAGAGTAGCCGTTCGTTCCGGAGTCCGCGACACCTAGCTCAAGCTCAGAAGTCATCACATATTGCCCGCCGCGCAAATAAACGACGATGTCCCGATCCATATTCGCGTTGAGTGTCCGAACCGCATCGCGCGCGCGCGTCAGGGTGCGGAATGGCTGCGTCAGCGAACCATCGCCATTGTCGTTGCCGTCCGGCGACACGTATAACGCGATCGGATCGCCGCCGGGCTGGCCCGGTTCCAGCATCGCCATCACCTTTAATTCGGACAAAAAGGTGTAGCCTGTATTCGTGCGGGCGTATCTGACATAGCGATAAGCGTCCAGATCCGTTACGTCATGGCTCCATGAATAGCCTGCATACGGAGTGCTGCCAACGCTGCCTATCACCGTATACGCAGCGAAGTCGGGGTCGTTGGAAGCGCGAATCTCGAAGTTGCGGCGCGGACCGTCCCATGAAGACCTGCCGTCCAGCCCGTCGTAAGGACGGTCGTCGACCTGAATTCGGCTGATGACATACTCGCTCCCCAAGTCGACTTGCAGCCATGGCATGATGCCGTCGAATTGGACAGGCGACCAGCCGTTCGTCCACTCGCCGCCGATGCCGTCTACCGCCTCCTCCGGAGAATATCCGGAGGAGGACGGGGCGGTATCCGATGTGACAACGTTCTTGTTCAACGCTACGTTCACTTCTTCCGGCGTGCCATTAGCAGAAGCCGTGCCTGGAACGACAATGGCCATAAGAGCCAGAGCCAACGATAGGACGACGGCAACCCCAACTTTCAATCCGGCATTCATCTCTCCGCCCCTCAATTCAATGGCTCTGCTTCCGAATAGACGCTCAACTCAGACAGGAAGGAGTACCCTGTATCGGTTCTCGCATATCGGATGTAACGATAGGCGCTCGAATCCGACACCGCTTGGCTCCATACATAACCCGAGTACGGCGTGCTGCCCACCGAGCCCAATACCGCATAAGTAGCGAAGCTCGGATCGTTGGAGGCGCGAATCTCGAAGTTGCGGCGCGGACCGTTCCAATCGGGCCTGCCGTCCTGTCCGTCGTACGGCCGATCATCTACTTGGACGCGCTTGATCACGTACGCATTGCCCAGATCGACTTGCAGCCACGGGCTGATTCCTTCGAAAGTAACAGGCGACCAGCCGTTATCCCATTGTCCCCCGATGCCGTCGACAGCCTCCATTGGATCGTAATCGGGCGAAGGAGCCGTCGTATCCGAAGTGCTGACGGTTTTGTTCAGCGCCACGTTGATTTCATTCCCTCCCGCTACAGGAGTAACCTCGACGTTGCGAGTAGCTCCGTTGCCGATCGAGGTCTCGACATAGACGACGGTGTAGTCGTCGAACCGCTTCGAGAAGGAAGGAATCGTCGCTCCCGTTGCCACGTCTTTTGCTTCATAAATCTCATGATCGTTAGACATTCTGAATTTCAGCCGGACGAACGGCATATTGTAGCCGCTGTTCTGAATCGTCGCGGTATTGGTCGTCAGCGTTCCGTTATTGGCGCTATTGTAATTGATAGTCAGATTGATATTGTCCGCGAGCATATGCTGATGCGTAATTTGCGAGCCGTTGACGTGTACGAGCGCGAACGCCGGATTGCTGTGCGACGCCGTGCCGATAACCAAATAGGGAATCCCGGTCACCGAATCCACATTGCTTTGATAATTGTGCTGGTGCCCGCTGATCATGAAGCTTACATTATGATTGGAATACAGAGTTCTTGCCGTCCCGACCGTATTGCCGTCGGATACGAACATATTGAAGTTATGGTGCGATACCGCGATCCGGTTCGTCTTGCTTGCCGCCGCCGCGAATGTCGCATCCATCCAGTTGTACAGCGCATCGCCGACATCGTCATTCGCCAGCGTAGTCGTCAGATAACCAACGGTCCCCATCTTCAAATAGCCGTTATTGAGATTGCCGCCCCAACGCTTCGTCCAGTTCGGCATGTCGTAATGGAAGTTCGTCATCATGAAATGGGTATTGCCGACATCGAAGCTGTAAGTGGTCGGCCCCAGATACTTGTTCCACATCGCTTCGCCCATTCCGTATCTGGTGTCGCTTCTATCGACCCATCCCCCTCTGACGAGATCGTGGTTGCCCGGCACCTCGAAGATCGGCGTTGTATAGTTCTCGAGCAGAGATAAGTACTTCGTATAATCGATGTCCTTCACGTAATCATTCGGGTAGCCGTATTCGTTCGCATTGCCCGCTCCGCCGATCGTGCCCGGCGTGCCTGTCGTCACATCGCCTGCGTTCACCGAGAAGACGGGATTGATGAGCTCGGCTTTGACCAGCAATTTGTTCTTGAATGGCGAGGTGCCGTCCTGATTGTCGCTCCATGCGATGAAGTAAAAATTATCGGGATCGGGTTCATACCAAGGTGCGACCTGGACTGTAATCGAATCATCCGCAGGCACATCGAGCTCGAATACAAAGGAATTGGTTCCTTTGGATAGAATCGAGCCTTCGCTGATTGCGATATAATCCGGATCTGCATTGCGGATGGTTATCGTAAAGGTCTCTGCGGCCCCGTTCTCATTGTGGATCGTGAAGGAGCCTTTAAGCGCTCTCATCCTGAATGCCAACTGGTTGTTCGGAATATCCGTTCCGATTACCTGCGCCATGCCGGATTGGCTCACCGTTATGCCGCTGGAGGGCAGCGGAGTAAGCGAGAGGCTCATGTCGAAGTAGAGGTCCGAACTGACCAATGTCGCCTGATGCACCTCGGCCGCGATCACGTTGACGCCGTTCTGGAGCACGCTTTGCAGCGCTGTTGTCAAATCTGCCGTTACCGAATCGGGAGCGCCCAGCGCGATGCTCGCCAATGTCGTATTCGTCACGGTGCCGCTCGGCATATTGCGCCGATACGCTTCCTGCCCATTCACGTACAAGACCAGGCCGTCGTCGATGCCGATGTTCGCCGCTATGCTGGCGATATTGTCTTTGTCGTCAATGGTGAACGTATTGCGGAAGTAGGTCGTTACATATTTGCTGGTGCTGCTTGGGCCGTAGGAAATGACTTTATTAATAGGTCCGAAAGCCGTTGTGGTCGTTTGCGCATAATTGCCGGAATAGCCGAACGGACCTGTGCCCGTGTTCCAGCCCGAATCGTTGAACGAAGCAGCGCGCCAAGCTGTGCCTTGATTGCTGCCGTCGTCCAGATACTTCCATTCGGAATTGCCTGCAATCAACGTGACTGACGCAGGCGTCGCCTCTGCGGTTTTTGCCGGTCCCATTATGGCTAACAGAGATGTAAGCAACAACATGGCGATGAAGAGCGAAATCACCTTTCGTCCAATTGACTTTGCATTCATACCGATCACCTCTCCTTTTCATAAATAGGCTGATCTTGCCTTGGAACATCAAACGCATTACGGGAACAATACGGCATCCGTCAATGGCTGCATGCTGTCCAACCCATCCCAAATGAATACTTTGGCATAATAGCCGTCAATCTGACCAGGCAATGTAAGACCGACTCGGAATACAACCTTATCGAATGCTCGGACTTGTTCTTCTATATAAGCCATATCCGCCAGTCTGCCGCTTGGCGAGAATAAGGCTATAATAAGGCCGACGTCTTGCGGATTCGATTGATGGTTCTCTACCGTCACACTGGCTTGCAGGAAGTCAGAGGCAATAAGCCGATCGACTGCGTTGCCCTCTGCATCGGTGAACGTTACCGGTCCAATAGCCAGTTGTTCCAGCGATAAGTTCATGTCGGCATAGACATGATTGAATGGAATGTAGATGACTTTGGCAGACTCGCCTCCATCTGCTCCAGTCGCTTTAAGCCAATACTTGCCGGCACCGTGATCGGAGGATATGGAATAACTGCCGTCTTCCCCTGAAGTGGCCCTCCCTACGGGAACTTGTTGATTGGCGAATGCATACAGTTCGACAGTCGCCCCCGCGATCGTCTGACCTGCGGCGCCGCGAATGGTGCCGCTGACTGAATAGGACTCGGGCAGTCTGGCGCTGTACACCTTCAATTCGGATACAAAGGCATAATCGATCGCTGTCTTGGCATAGCGGATATAGCGATACGCCGTGTTGTCCGTGACCTCAAGTCGCCAGATCTCTCCTTCGAACGGAACCGTTCCCACGCCGCCGAACACCGTATAGCTGCCTTCACCGAATGCCGGATCGTTGGATGCCTGTATTTGGAAGGTCTTCTTCTCTCCGTCGTATGTTCCGGCGGGCCTCGCGAATACTTCGACTGCTTCGATGATGCGCGGCGAGCCGAGATCGACGACAAGCCACGGCTCGACCCGGTCCTCCTCCGGCCAATTGCCGCCTGCCGATTCGGCGCTCCAACCATTGGAGAAGTCTACAATCCCGTCCACCGCTTTATCCGGTCCATGGCCGACAAGGATGTTGCCTTGCTCCGAGCTGGTTGTTGGTTTGTTAAGAGCCGCGTTCTCGGGCACATTCCGGGATTTGCCGAATACAGCGATTGCGGATTTAAGCGACGCGATACCTTCCCGCAGCTCGGCTTCCGTTGCAGCTTCATTCTCATGCAGGACTGTCATAACGGCGGTGACAAGCTCCAGGTATTCCTTTGCCCACTCTGGATATTGTCCTGGCCCATCACCGATCTCCGCGCTGTCCAACAGCTGCTTCACATTGTCCAGCTCTGTCTTAAGATGCGGCCGGAAGTCGATTCCATCGCTTGCTCCGGTCGTGAAATGTTTGGACAGCTTGATGACATTGCCCGCTTGGTAAGTGCCGAAGTAACCCCCCTCATCGATCCGGTCTTCAAGCGTATCGACGCAATCGAAGATTAACTTCCCATTCACGTACATCAGGAGTCTAACGCCTCCTTCGACATTGACAGCTCCCAGCTTAACCCGATTATGCGGGTTCTCGTAATCGAATGCCGTATTCGGAATGATATCTCCGAATACGCTCGGCGTCCCTCCGATGTTGCCGTAGAAGACCGTGCGATTGCCGCCGTTGAACCGCTGCAGTTCAATGCCCTCCGGCTTGATGACCACGATGTAGGTGTCGTTACCCGGACCGATCGGGTCGCTGCCTCCATCGCGGGTTCTGAACAACAGACTTGGCCAGCCGCCGGCGTTGGTATGCATATTGAACTCCAGCAGCTCATCTCCGAACTTCTTGGCGCCATAGTAAGCGAAGCCGCCATTCAGCTCCAACCCGATTGCCGTTCTCATCTTCGCGCCGCCGGAGATATGCCAGTTGTCTGCGTCGCCGATCACATCGTTCAGCGAGAGGGCAACCGGCGCCGGGGACAGCTTGATGACATTGCCCGCCTGATAGGTGCCGAAGTAACCGTCCTCCTCAATCCGGTCTTCGAGCGTGTCCACGCAATCGAACACCAGCTTGCCATTGATATACATCAGGAGCCTGACGCCGCCATCGACATTCATGGCTCCCAGTTTAATCTGATTGTACGGACTCCCGTAATCGAACGCCGTATTCGGGATGATGTCGCCGAATACGCTCGGCGTCCCTCCGACATTGCCGTAGAAGACCGTGCGATTGCCGCCGTTGAACCGCTGCAGCTCAATGCCCTCCGGCTTGATGACCACGATGTAGGTATCGTTATCCGGACCGATCGGGTCGCTGCCTCCATCGCGGGTTCTGAACAACAGACTTGGCCAGCCACTGGCGTTGGTATGCATATTGAACGTCAGCAGCCCGTCTCCGAACGTCTCGGCGCCGTAGTAAGCGAAGCCTCCGTTCAGTTCAATTCCGCTCGCCGTGCTCGTCTTCGCGCCGCCGGTTACATGCCAATTGTCGGAATCACCGATTTGTTCGTTCAGCGATACGGCAATCGGCGCTTGGGACAGCTTGATCACGGTACCTGCCTGATAAGTGCCGAAATATCCGTTTCCTTCGATTTTCCCTTCGAACGTGTCGATGCAATCGAACACCAGCTTGCCGTTGATATACATCAGGAGCCTGACGCCGCCGTCGACGTCCATGGCGCCTAGTTGCACAAGATTGTATTCGGTGCCGTAGTCGAACGCCACATTCGGTATGATGTCCCCGAACAGACTCGGAGCTCCTCCAATATTGCCGTAGAAAACCGTACGATTGCCGCCGTTGAACCGCTGCAATTCAATGCCTTCCGGTTTAATGACGACCAGATAACTCGCATTGTTCGTACCGATCGGATCCGAGCCGCTGTTCTGAGCGCGAAGCACCAGACTCGGCCAAGCGCCTGCATTCGTTTTCATATTAAATTCCAACAGCTCGTTCGTGAACGCCTGCCCTCTATAGAAGGTATAACCCCCATCCAGAGTCATGCTTCCGCGGCCGGCTGTCGAGGTGCCGCCGTTCGTCACCCAATTGTCGGCATCGGTTAACTGATGCTGTACATTAAAGCCGGTAACATCGAGCAGATCGCTGTCCCTCAGCAACTTGACCTTCCAGTATTTCACTTTGACGCCGTCTTTGAAGTCCGGGTCACGGGTCTGGCTGTCAAGCGATATTCTGTACTGCAGCTCCATAGAATCGCTGCCCGGCGTGACGCTTACTTGTTCCAGAATCGTGCCATAAGGGGTCTGGACGATCGGCTCAATCCTGCTCATATCTACGTCAGGCTGAGTAATGACGGTGACCACTTTATTGAGATGATCGAACTTGGTTCTTCCCTCTTGTATGCCCTCGAATTGAACGCTTTCAATAGCAAGCCTTGGCGTGTAGGATTCCGGCTTCACTCGCGAATGCCAAGCGGCATCACCGTCCGCGTTGAAAGCAACCTCATCCCCAGGCTGAACATCGACGGCAAAGGTATACGCCAAGCCTCCGCCCCCTGTTGCAGAGCTCCATATCACTTCGTCGTTTTTCTTAATCGAAGCTGAGCCGATGTCAGTCCCTTCGACGCTTCCGCTAATCAAATAGCTGCCGAAGGCAGTCGCAGTGATCGTCTCGCCTTCATGATGCATATCTGCGCCAGGAACGATATCCCAATATTCGGGCTGCAAGCCAGCCGACGCAATAATAGCGGCATTCTGCGACTCATTATCGTATAGTTGATTGCCGCCCTCTTCCAACATGTTGAAGTTGAAGGTATGCCCGACACGCCGGAACACATTGTTGAACACCTTGTAACCCCAAGTTGCCTGATCCAGATAGATCGAAGCAACCGGATAGTTGGATGCGAATTCGCTGCTGTCGATATCATGGATATAATTGCCGCTTATTTCACTGTTAGGCGTTCTGCTAAGCGTATAGATCGCCGCGCCGTCGGCCAACCGCTTCATGGCGCCATAAATATTATTGTTCCGGATAACGTTGTTCTGCAGCGACGTCTGGTTAGCCGTCCAGCCCCAGCCGACCGAGATGCCGCTGTAATCGGTATTGGCGACTTCATTATGCTCGATCAGCACGCCTCGGGTATATCCCGATACAATGCCGACCCCGCAAGAAGTAAGCGAGATGCCGTTCAAGTAGTTGTTCCGGATGACATTGCCTTCCGTAATGCGAGTAGGATCCGCCGTCGGCGCCCCGGGTTCGGAGAACCAGCCTTCGGATATGCCGCTGCCGCCGATATCCAGAATGGCATTGCCGACAACCTCATTGTTGCGAGAGCTCCCGCGAATGTCGATAGCCGTTGCGCCTGCATGCCTGATGACATTGCGTTCAAGCACAATATTGTCCGCCGCTTCCAGTTGAATGGCCGCCGGCTGCCGCTTCGATCCGTCATAGACGCCGTCTGCCAGACCGGCTTGACCCGGCACGACATGATTGACATCCAGCGGATACTGGTACTTCGTATATTCGAACGTAATACCGCTCAGCTTCATATTCGTAACGCGATTATCCTTATTCGTCCCCTTGAAGTCGATGAACGTCTCCGTCGTGCCGAACTGAGCATTCAGAGTGTTCGCGTCTTCTCCCTCAAGCGGGATATAATACACAACCCCGTTCGCCTCATCCAGCAGCCATTCGCCCGGCTCATCCAAATAAGCAAGCGAATTTTCGAAGTGGAAGCTTTGATTCGCCGCTTTGTCCGGATATTGAGCATTGAACACTTTATCCCTGGCATCGGGTATCAGCGCAAGCGACACTCGTTCCGACTGTCTGTTGAAGCTGGCCAACCGGGAATAGAAGCGCACCCAGTGCTGAACGACCACAATTTCCAGTTGAGGATCAAGCGTGTCCCCCCATGCGGATACCGCGGCTAGGGGAACATGGATCAATCTGGCGCTTTCATCCCAGCTTGCAATCTTGAATGCTTCGGATCTTGCGCGAACCGCTCGCTGGCCATTTACCCACAAATCCCGAAATTTCAAGCCCGTCGCATCCGCTTTCAACATGCCGTTCTCTTCTACCCAGCCCTCGATCCTCTGCCCGCCGGTAATGACAGGCGTCACTCCAGGGTAGTTGCGATAGACGACATTGTGACCGTTCGAACCGGAATCCGCTTCATTAAAGATCAGCTTCTCCGGCATCGCATACTCTCCGCCGCGCAGATATACGACAATGTCTCCGCCCATATTGTCATTCAAGCCGCGAACCGTGTCGCGAGCCTTGAGGAGCGTACGAAACGGAGCCGATATCGAACCGTTGTTGCCGTCGTCGCCGTCAGGCGATACGTACAGCTTCAGCTCCGCGTTATCGTCCATGGCGTATACCTTATTGTTCACTGCTAACGGCTCCAGCAAAGATAGACTAATAGCCGCCAAACATAAAGCCGTTGTCAACCTGAACCAAAATGACTTCTTACGAGCATTCAAAATGAATAACCTCCCCGCCAAAATGACAATTGATGAAAGCGCCCGCTCATAATTTCATATAAATCCGGTATAGGAATACGGCAGCTTCCGCTCTTGATGCTGAGCCCTCCGGATTCAGGCGGCCCTTGTCAGACCCTTCAATCAAGCCGTCGTTCACTAAAGAGGCAACATAAGGGACAGCGTACTTGGCAATGAGATCCCGATCCTGGAACGAGTCTAACCTGACAGTTGAATCGGCAGCCTGCAGTCGTCCATATTGCTGCAGCGCGCGTGCCGTCAGCACCATCATATCCTGTCTCGATATCGTCTCATTCGGTCGGAAGCGGTTATCGCTGAATCCTTGAGCAATGCCAAGCGCCTTCGCTACGGCCATCCCTTCCTCGTAATAGGAGCCCGGTGCGACATCGGAGAATCCCTTCACCGAGCTTGTATCGGCATTCAGTTCCAGTGTCCGGACAAGAAGCAGCATGTAATCCGCTCTTGTAATAGAACGACTTGGGGAGAATGCTGTCGACGAAGTTCCGGTAATGATGCCTTTCGACGCCAGCACTTCAATCGACTTCTTCGCCCACGGCAGATGCGCGATATCGGCGAATGTCTTAGTGACGTATGCGACAGCGTAATAGCTGAAATGCGTAGTCCGGAAAACGATGTTGCCGGAAGCTTTGTCATAGCCGCCGTTAGGGACAGGCCGCACATTGCCATCCCCATCGATATGCCATACGACGAGATGCTCCTCGTTGCCGTTTTCTTCCGAATTCGGCTGGTAAGGAAGCGAGATCGTGACCGGCGCTTGCGTATTGCTCCAAGGCAGTACTGCTCCCTTTAATCTGAAATAGATTTGGATAATCGGCTTGCCGCCTACTGCTTCTTGAAGAGAAGGGTCTATCACGGACAAATCGGCCGCTGCGATTACGAGCTCTATGGTCTCGGCGCCGTTCACAACGCCTTGCAACATGTGGCCTGGAAGATCCACGATGCCGATTGCCGTTGTCAGTCTATAGACGACGTCTCTGCCAGCCTCCGACAAAGCCGAGACCGGCCATTCCTGGGCATAGCTGCGGGCGCCTTCAACCTCATGCATGGCAATCGGAATCACTTTGACACCGCTTACATTTAATTCCGCCAGTTGCACAGCTGATTGCAGCATCGCAGAATCAAGTCCCAGTGTGGCCTGCCTTGTGACTGGATCGTAGTAAGGTTTGCCCTCAATCGTCCCATCGTCGCGCAATTCCGTCGTACCTTTGCGGTTCGGAGGCGTAACGATGGCACCGCCACTGCCGCCGCTGCTGCCGCCACTGTCCCCGGAGCCCTGTCCGATTCTGTACGTGAACTGCGTGGTTGCCGGCGTCTCGATGCCCGTTCCGCCTGCGCGCACCTGATATACGCCCTCCGAATTCCGATTCAGGCTATACGAGAAGCGATAATGTCCGCCTTCCCCGCTAACGCCCTGATTCAGGAAGTCGATGCCGCCGGAAGGATTGATGACCTGCACCGTCACCGCCGCTCCAGCTCCTGACGATATCGTTCCGGTTACAACAACATCTCCGGATGACGGGGTTACCTCCGCCTTTACTGTTATGGCCGCCGGTGCCGCCGCAATCGGCGTCGCTGCCAGACTTCCGACCAACAATGCCAGAGACAGCAGCAATATCGTCAACTTGAACTTGCTCATTTCTTCTCTCTCCTTTCGTGTTGAACCTGCCGGTCCGCCAGCTGCTCAATCGCAGCTAACGAACTCCATAATCATGGACTCTTGTTTCATCGTATCCGCATCGATTGGACAAGAGAAGGGAATATTGTTCGGCCGTAAGGAAATTTATACACTCTTTGACGCAGTGCACCAACGGATAGACGCTGCTCGCAAAGTGTATCATTTTGTATCTGATTCATCCGGTTTACGCCAAGCAACATGCCAGCTTTGAGCTCTTTCGTACTGACTGTACAGCTTGGCGAAAATTCCGCCTGCCTGACGTAAATCATCCGGACTTCCCACTTCGGCGACCTGGCCTGCATCAAGCGCGACTACACGATCGGCGGCTGCGAGCGTAGACGGCCGATGGGCAATGACGATGATCGTCCGGTTCGGATCTTTTGCCAAATTGGCAATCGCTTCCCCGATCGCTCGTTCATTCGCCGGATCGAGCGCGGATGCCGCTTCGTCAATCAACACGATTCGAGCCCTCTTGAGAAATGCGCGCGCAATAGACACACGTTGGCGTTCGCCCCCTGACAATTGACCTCCGCCTTCTCCCACGCGCGTGTTCCAACCGTCAGGAAGGCGATGGAGCACTTCGTCCAGACGCGAGGCGCGGGCCGCCTCGGCAAGTTCATCTCGCGTTGCATCGGGCTTGGCGATTCTCAAATTTTCCTCGATGGTGTCGTCGAACAGATAGACATCCTGAAACACGACGGCAATGTCATTAAGCAGCACGGCGTGATCGTAATCCCGGACGTCGACGCCGCCAACTTGCACGCTGCCGGCATCGACATCGAAGAACCGGGCAATGAGCCTGGTAACGGTGGTCTTGCCGGATCCGGACGGCCCCACCAGAGCCGTTGTCGTGCCGGGCAGACAGACGAACGACACATCTGCAAGAGCAAGAGCTTCTCCATACGAAAAGGTGACGTTCGTAAAAGCAATGCCGGCATGCTCAAGATGTCGAACGGGTTGGGGACTGCTCGGGAGCGCCGGCGTATCCAGAATGGACTGAACGCGCCCGGCGGCGTTTTCCATTGCATGTAAAGCTCCGATAAGTTCAATCAAGGAACCGAGAGGTTCCAGGAAACGCACGGCAAGTATGAGCAGAGCAATCGTATCGGAAATCGACAGCGACTCGTTTAACATGAAATAGGCTCCAAGAATCAGTGTGGCGATGAAGCCTCCCATGACAACAGCTACATAAGCGAGGTCAGGCCCCATCGAACGGTTAAGTCCCCGGCGGTACACCAGACGATGATCTTCCAACGCTTTCTGCAGCCGCATGCCGCCCGTTCGTCCTTGACCTGCTGCCCGCAATACCGACTGGGCTTGACCTAACTCGATTGCTCGGCCGGCAATCTCCGTAGCGGCTTGCTCCAATTCGACATCAGAAATGGAAGCGATGCGGCCTGAGTGCCGCAAGGTCAACCAGGCGATCGGAAAAAGGGGCAAAAACAACAAGCCAAACCGCCAGTCGACCGCAAAGGTTATCGCAAGAATGGTAGCGGGTACAAGCGTTGCCGAGATCGCAGGTGCGCCAATCGTCACGGCCAGATGCGCGGCGGTCCCGGCATCTGCAGTAACGGCGCGGACAAGCCGCGCTTTGCGCTCTGCTGTAAACCAACCGAGCGGCAAATAGGCAACATGCCGCATGACCAGATTGCGAAGCCCCGAGGCCATCTCCATGCTCGCAGCGTAATCAATGGGTGTGGCGATTACAGTGAGAACCCAATAGATCAGGAGCCCGATTACCCCCGCGATAAGCCAAGGTGCGGCAGCCGCAATATCGGGGACGGGCTGAAGCAATGCACGCAATATTGGAACCAAAAGCCCCAGGAGCAACCCTTGGAGAATGGCAAGTATGGCTTGCAACCCTCCCATGCGCAACAAATGTCCCGGATTCGGCCAAAGCTTGTACAATTTGCGTATCATAAAAATGCTCCTTTCTGCTGCGCTTGCCACATACGTGCGTACAGTCCTCCCCGGGCAAGCAGATCATCGTGAACACCGCGCTCCGTTAGACGACCCTCTTGAAGCACGAGGATCTGGTCGACGTGTTTGATGGTATGCAACCGGTGGGCAATGACGATCACCGTTTTGCCGACCGCCAGTTCGGCAAGCGCATCCTGAACCAAGGTTTCGCTGTCAGGATCAAGCGAAGCGGTGGCTTCGTCAAGCACGACAATGGGAGCTCCGGACAATATGGCGCGAGCGATCGTCAGCCTTTGTCTCTCTCCACCGGACAGCCCGCCGTTGACTGACCCCAGAATGGTGTCGTAACCTTGGGGAAGCTGCTCGATAACATGATGGATATGAGCGGCTCTGGCAGCGGCACGCACCTCTGCATCGCTGGCGCCCGGACGCCCGATGCGGATATTCTCGGTTACCGTGTCGCGCAGTAAGACAACCTCCTGGAAAACAAGCGACATGGACGACAGCAGCGATTCCGATGAAATATTCCGAACATCCACTCCACCGATACGAATCGCGCCGCCGGATACATCGTAGAAACGAGGCAGCAAATTGGCCAGCGAGGACTTGCCGGCGCCGGAAGGCCCAACGAGCGCCGTGACAGTCCCTGGTTCGCATACTGCACTAAGATCCGAAATCGCTTGGTTGACCCCGTCGTAGGTGAAGGAAACACGATCAAACTCAACGCGATGCCCATTCATCCGTTCGGGCCGGGCGGGCTCTGGCAAGGGCTTGCGTGAGAGCAGATCTTCAATGTTGCTTGCGGAAACATGTCCTTTGCGCACACCTTGAGCGCCTTGAACGGCTGGTGTAAGCGAGGTCGGAAGTCCGATTCCAATGATCAGGAACGGCAACAGCTCCGCCATCGTGAGCTTGCCGGCACTAATCAACCCTAGTCCTGCAGCCATAACCGCGCCCAGCACCGTCATTTCGGAACCAAACAACCGCGTTGCCGCCGTACTGAATCGGGTTTCCGTCACCCAAATTCGCATCGCTTGCCGGTGCTCGCGTACCGCAGCGGCAAATCGTTCCATGATTCGTCCGCCGGTACCGAACGCTTTCACCACATATATGCCGTCTGCATATTCCACGCTCGAAGTACTAATCCGCCCTTCAGCCGCCAACAGGTGCGCCATATGTGCGTTCATGGATCGCATCGCAATACGATAACTGATTCCCATGAGCAATAACACGATTATCGTAACCAGCGTCATCCGCCAGTCCACGAAGCTCAGATAAGTAAAGCTGATCACGATCGCCGTGGCGGCGCCAACCACCTCGCCAATCGCATGCGCAATTAATTGGTGCATTTCTTCAAGATCATTGGTCATCCGCTTCTTCACGGCGCCAGATCCGCTTGCCCGAAACCATCCAAGCGGCATGACCCCCAATTGGCGCACGATTCTCACACGAATGTCATGCAACAATTCCGCGTCCGCATAATGTCCTAGTCGCGATGATGCGAATAGCAATACGAGCCGCAAGCACGCCCCAGCCGCCCCAATTCCGACCCAAGACCACACCGCAGCCGCCGGTGCGACAGCTTCGGCAGCACTAAACATGATTCTCGCAATTTCCGCAACGGCCACATAAGGCGCAAATCCGGCAGCGACTCCAAGCGCCGATAACAATGCGCAGAAAAACAAATGAATACGAACCGGACGCAGCAAGCGCATGAGTGCGTCCGACCCTATCATACGTTTGGCATAACCGTTATCCTCTATTGTTTTTGGTTCAGCCATCCTGTTCACCTCCACTGTTTTCGAATACGCCAGCTTCTGACACGTTCGTACTGATCATAAAGGCGAGCAAAAATCCCTCCTGTACGGCGGAGTTGTTCCGGCGATCCAGTCTCTGCAACCTGCCCCGCATTCAGTGCGACCACACGGTCGGCTACAGCAAGAGTTGCCGGGTGATGGGCAATGATGATGACGGTGCGCAAGGGGCTTGCCGCCAGATCAGCAATGGCATCACAAATCGCTCGCTCATTTTCAGGGTCAAGTGCGGACACGGCTTCGTCGATGAGTACAATAGGCGCATCTTTGAGAAAGGCGCGGGCGATGGAGACGCGTTGTCTTTCCCCGCCGGACAGCCTCGCACCGGCCTGGCCGACTTGCGTATGCCATCCCTCGGGAAGCCGTGCGATAACTTCGTCCAGTCGGGCTAAGCGGGCGGCGGCTTCGAGCTGCTCCTTGGCAGCATTCGGGCGAGCGAGTCGGAGATTTTCCTCAATGGTGCCGTCAAAAAGATAAACATCCTGAAATATGACGGCGATGTTCTTCAACAGGCTTACGTGGTCGTAATCTCTGACATCCGTTCCGCCTATACGGACGCTTCCCGTGTTCACATCAAAGAAGCGGGCAATAAGTTTCGTCACGGTTGTCTTGCCTGCCCCCGAAGCCCCAATCAGTGCAGTAGTGCTTCCGGCCGGGCACGAAAACGAGACATTGCGCAAGACAGCCTTGTCATTGTCGTTGTACGCAAAAGTCACATCGCAAAATTCAATTTCCGAATGTTTCATCCTCGTTACAGGATCACGACTGCCCGGGAGCGTTGGAACGCGCAAAATATCCCGAACACGGTCCAGTTCGTTAGAAATAGCACCGAGCACAGACGACTTCTCAACAACGGAACCAAGGGGCTGAACGTAGCGCACAGCGATAATGAACAAGACAATGGCCTCGGCAAGGGGGAGGCTGCCGTCGAGCAAGCGATGGACTCCGATGGCTACGGTAAGGATAAAAGCGCAGATGGGAATCGCCATGCAGCCCAGGTGTGACAAAATGGATGCATTGAGACCGTTCTGAAACACTCTGCGATGTTCGTCAATTGTTGCTCTCATGCGAACATCCGCCCTGCTGCCTTTGCCGGCGGCGCGGAGTACCGGTTGGGCATGACCAAATTCTACGGCGTTACCCGCGATCTTACCTGCGGCAGCTGAAATTTCTTCTTCTATATAAGAGAGACGGCGGCTCTCGATGCCAAGGCATAGGATCAGAATCGGAATACCGGCTGCAAGCGGCAGCGCTGTGCGCCAATCGATGAATAGAGCAAACGCGCAGAGAACCAGGGGGGCAAAAATATCGAGGATGATCTGCGCACCAAACGTCACTGACAAGGTTCCGATAGCGGCACTGTCCGCAGTAACAGCACGGGCAAGACGCACTTTATTGCCGGCGTTGAACCATCCGGGAGGAAGCTTTGCCGTATGTTCGATAACCCTTCGCCGGATTTGGGCCGTTACATCCATGGATGCCGAAAAAGCGGTCGAAGCGGCTATAAGGTTGAGGATCAAGTACAACAGCAAACCGATTGCCCCTCCCGTAAGCCAAGGTACTCCGGCAGCCCAATCCGGCTCCGGCCTTAACAAGGCGTGAAAGATAGGCAACAGTGTTCCTATGAGCACGCCTTGCAGCAGGGCCATAGCCATCTGCAGACCGCACATCCGTATCAATAGATTTGGGCGATGCACAACTTCGCGGAATTTCTTGATCAACTTCAGGCCCCTCTTTCTTGATCCCGCCACATAGAGGCGTAAAGACCTCCGCTGGCAAGCAGCTGTGTGTGCACACCGCGTTCGACGATTCTGCCTTGACCAAGAACCAGAATCTGATCGGATTCTTTTATCGTGTTTAGACGATGAGCGATAACCAGGACCGTCTTCCCAATGGCAAGCTGAGCCATAGCTTCTTGAACCTCCGCCTCATTGTCGGTGTCAAGCGAAGCCGTGGCTTCATCCAGGATGACAATCGGCGCATTGGACAAGATCGCTCTGGCAATGGTCAGTCGCTGCTGCTCTCCCCCGGACAAGCCGCCTCTATTGGACCCGAGTACCGTGCGGTACCCGTCAGGCATCGCTTCAATGACATGATGAATGTTTGCCGCTTTCGCCGCTTCGATGACTTCTTGATCCGCAGCGTCCGGCTTTCCGAGGCGAATATTCTCAAGTACGCTGTCATGGGTCAGTAGAATATCCTGAAAAACCAGGATCAGCATGGACAATAAATCCTTCTGCGACATATCGCGAATATCGATGCCGCCTATCGTAATCGTACCTTCATCCACATCGTAAAAGCGTGGCAATAGACTGGCAAGTGTCGTCTTTCCAGCCCCTGAGGGTCCTACAAGAGCGGTAATCGTCCCGGGTGTCAGCACCGCAGAGACATTGTCAATCGCCTTGTTTACGCCGTTATACGAGAACGAAACCTTCTTAAACTCCACCTGGTTTCCAGACGGGGTTTTCGGAGAGCTGGTTTGCCTCAGAGGTTTCAACAGAAGAATAGCCTCAATGCGGCTCGCGCAGGCGCGTCCGGTGCGTATTCCCTGTACCCCTTGGATGGCCGGTAATATCATCGACGGCAATCCGATGCCTACGGTCAGGAAGGGGATCATTTCAACCATGGATAAGGTTCCTTGGCTGATGAAATACACCCCCGCAATCATCATCACTCCAAAAATCGTCATATTCGATGCCAAAATAAAGCTTGCCGCTGTGCTGTATCTCGTCTCTCGAACCCACGCGCGCATGGCAGCTATATCGTCTTCGATTGCCGACTGAAAACGGTTCATAAAACTGCCTTCTGCTCCGAAAACCTTGACAATGGCGACGCCTTCAGCGTACTCGACACTTGCGGTGCTTATGCGCCCCTGGGCAGCCATCATTTTACTCGTATGCTTCGTTTGTGAACGCATGGCAACGCAATAGCTGATTAACATCAATGCCAGTACCGCTGCGGCTATCCCTGCCATACGAATATCTACTGAATAGAGATAATACAAACTAACGGCCATCCCGGCGAGAGCGCCTGCCAAATCTCTCATGGAATCGATGACGAGCGCCTCCATCTCTTCCAAATCGCTCGTCATCGCTTTCTTGACCGAAGCGGCACCGTTTGACTTGAACCATCCCAGCGGCACTTCCCGCAGCTTGTCCACAATCGAAAGCCGCACATACCGCAACAGCTTCGCCAAGGCGTGATGTCCCAAGATCATCGAAAAGAAGCTGAAAACCAACTGCAGGCAAGCGCAAGCGAGTCCGATAGCAATCCATAGCCATATCCCCTCCGATTCTGCGATGCCGTCCGTGAACAATACTCGTGCAACCTCAGCAATGACGATATACGGGACAATACCTGCTGCCGCACCGAGTACCGATAAGATCATGCAGCTTGCGATGAGCCCGCGGACAGGCCGAAGCAGACGGATCAGCGCTCCAGTACGCAGAATATGACCGGAATCGCCCCCTTGCTGTCCTCCATTCATCTATAAGCCTCCGTTAACTGAATTGAAGGCACGTGTACATACCCCAGCGCCCCTCCAAAACGGTAGCCCGCGATCTTATCGCTGTTGTACACGACCTGCTCCTTACTATAGTAGAGCGGAATGATCAACGCCTTATCATTGACTTCCTTTAAAATAAAGTCATAGGTTTCCTGTACTTTGTTCTGATCCGCCGTAACATTCAGAGCGTCAATGAGTTCGCCGGCATGATCAATGAGCCTGAACGCGCGATTTAACGCACCGTTATGATCAGGACCAGGTTTAGCGTTGGCGATAGTTGTATGCGGATCCCAAACGCTGCCGTATGTCCAGGTATGGGCTATAGAATAATTCCCCTTTGTCTGTTCATTATAACTAGCCGCTACCTCCATACTTTGTAGCTTCATCTCCATGCCGACCTCTCTAAGTTGAGCGCTCAGTACAAGTGCAATATCCTCCATTATCGGAAAATGTGTTGAAAACAGCAGCTCTCCCTTTAATGAGACGCCATCCTTTTCACGGATACCGTCGCCGTCCTTATCCAGCCAACCGGCTTCCTCCAGCAGGGCCATTGCTCTTGTCGTGTCATATGGATACGGAGTTATTTCGACATTGGAATAAGGCAAGTTCGCGTCGAACAGTCGGTCCGCCTCTGCCCCGATTCCGTCAAGTACGCTTCTGACAATGCTTGCTTTGTCAATGGCGTAGTTCGCAGCCCGGCGAACTTTCAGGTCGTCAAACGGCGCCTTTTCCGTATTGAATATCAGGTATTGCGATTGGTTGATTCCATCGGAGATCAGCGCTCCGTACCCGGCCTTCTTCAGCTCGCCGAACCCATCGTAAGACATTTGCCTGGAGCCGACGAGCATGTCCAGTTCGCCATTGCGCAAAGCCAACTGTCTTGCATCATTATCAGGAATCACCTTCACATGGAAACGATCCACCTGAGGTTTCTCTCCCCAATACTCCGGATTCTCAACGAACGTATAGGTTGAGCCGTCCGTTTTTCCCTGATACATATAAGGCCCGGTTCCCAGTGTGGCGGTTTGCAAAATATCCTTGTATGACCCGTCCTCATTGTAGGCTTGGGGAGACACCATAGCCATAGGCAGCTCCATGGAAAAATCATTCAGCGCACCATAGTACGGATGAGTCAAATGGACCTCAACCGTATAGGGATCGACAACAACGACTCTATCGAACAGAGTGGTCAGCTGCCCATAAAAGCCGTTATAAACGCCGAGGTTGCGCGGAATATAGTCCAGATTTATCCTGACAGCCTCAGCGTCAAAGGGAGTGCCGTCCGTGAATTTGATATTTTTTCTCAGGTTGAAGATATACACAAGCCCATCCTCTGATACTTCCCAAGCTTCCGCAAGGCCGGGAAGAATCTTGCCGTTATCGTAGGTAACGAGGGTATCGTAAAAGTTTCTCGCATAATGCATAATTCCGTAATTGCCCGCCTCTGATGCAAGGGGTCCGAAACTCTCAAAGGTCCAGTTCTCGCTGAGCGTGACTTCACGAATCCCATCCTTAGTGTCGGCAGTTGGATCGGAACAACCGGCCAAAGCCGTCAGTAACAGCGTAATTGCAAGAAGAGAACCGAATATTTTTTTCAACTTCTACTTCATCTCCTTAAAATGATGATTTAAATGTTCAACGATAGAGCCGTCTTTCATAACGAGGATGTTATCCGTCATATAGAGTGCCGCATCGATGTCATGGGTAATAAACAAAAACATACTCAGCCAGCCCTCTTTATTCAGATGTAAGATCAAATCCAATATCTGTTTCCTGACCGCCACATCCAGACCGCTGACGGATTCGTCAAATACGATAAATTTGGGAAAAACGCTCATCGCCCTTGCAATGCAAACTCTTTTCTGCTGCCCGCCGCTGAGTTCATGGGGAAAGCGCGTAAGCAGCGCCGAAGATAACTGAACCTTTTCAGCAATCTCCAAAACTCTCTTCCGCTCGTCCGATCTGTCCATCTGCGTCAGGCAACGGATTGGTTCCGCTATGGAATCATAGACCCTGAATCGGGGGTCAAGAGAGCTTTGCGCGTTTTGAAGAACCATCTGGATCTCCGTTCTTTTCAGGCGAAGCGCTTTGGGACGCATAGCGGCAACATTTTGCCCGTCAAACCATATCTCCCCGCTGGTGGGACGTTCGATGCACACCAGCATTCGGGCCAAGGTGCTTTTGCCGCTGCCGCTCTCGCCGACAAGCGCATAGCTTGTATGAGGGTTAAGGGTCAGAGACACTTGCTTCAAGGCGTCCACCTGTATTTTCCTGCCGTGCTTGTCTCTAGTAATATAGCGTTTGGACAAGTTTTTTAGTTGAATCAATACCATTCCCCCTCGTAAGATTGCTGGCTTTCAGCAGCTCCTTGGTATAGGCTTCCTTGGGTGACGCAAACAGGTCATGCACCGAACCACGCTCAATAATCTCTCCCTCCCGCATGACGATCACATCATCTGCCAGTTTGGCCGCCACGCCAAAATCATGGGTGACAAGCAAGAGCCCGATACCGCTTTGCTTCATTTTTTCCAGCTCCTCCAGAACCAGCCCCTGGTTTTTGACATCCAGGGCGGTGGTGGCTTCATCGGCAACAATCATTTCCGGCCCATGAATCAGGGCCAGAGCGATAATGATTCGCTGCAGCATACCGCCGCTTAAAGTGTAAGGATAGCTGTTCATCAACTGCTCGCAGCGGGGAAGGTTCATTTTTTCCAGCGCCAGGATTCCGAGGGCATAAGCGTCTCTTTTGCTGATTCTTTGATGAGCCATTATGGTTTCCACCACCTGCGCGCCAATTTTGAAAACGGGGTCAAATGCCGTCATCGGATTTTGCACGATCATGGCCATTTTACTTCCGCATAGTGCGCGAATTCCTTTCTCGTCCATAGATTGGAGTTCTGTTCCCTTATACCGGATGCTCCCCGAAACCTCGAAGGTTTGCGGATTGAGAAGCCGCATAATCGACTTGCAGATCATCGTTTTTCCGCTTCCGCTTTCGCCGACAACGGCCAATGCGGTACCTGCCCGCATGGCAAAGCTCACATTTTTCACAATCGGGAAGTTCTTAAGACCGACGCACAGGCTGCTTACCTTTAACAATTCCGTCATTGGCTCGCCTCCTCGGGAGAGATCACATCCCTGAGCGCTTCTCCGAAGAGATTAAATCCGGCTGCTGTGATCAGAATGCAAAGGCCGGGATAAATAACCAGGTTGGGATGGGAATAAAAGCTCGACCTGCCCTGACTAAGCATAGCCCCCCATTCCGGCGTCCCTGCCTCAAACCCTAGTCCAAGAAAAGAAAAGCTGGACACCATCAGAATAAACGAGGCGATCCTGGTGCTGAGAAGCACAATACATTGGGGCAGGATATTGGGAACAATATGATGCCGTACAATCCTCAATCCGCTGCAACCGGCAATTTTAGCCGCCAGAATATAGTCCTTTGCCTTTTCAATCGCCGCATAGGTTCGTATGACTTTCGCATACCAGATCCACATCGAGAAAATCAACGCCGCCAGAACAGTCCCCATACCTTGTCCCAGCGCTCCGACGAGGGACAGTACGATAATCAGCGGAGGAAAGGCCATGAACATATCGCCAACAATCAGGAATGCACGTTCAAACCGTCCGCCTATATAGGCTGCCGTCGTTCCCAGAACCAGCCCGATGCCCCCCAGCGCCAACAGCGTGGGCACTGCGAGCCCCAGAGAATATCTGGCGCCATACATCAGCCTTGACAATACGCACCTGCCTAAATGATCCGTCCCCAGCGGATATTCCCGGCTTGCAGGAAGGAACTTGCTTAGCGCATTCATCTTATTCGGATCATGGGGAGCAATGAGCGGAGCGAGGACAGCAATCAAAGATACAAGCAGCATCAGAGTAAGACCAATCAAGGCCTGTTTGTTTCGAAAAAGTGCTTTATCCATGCAGCGCTTCCCCCTTGTCTGTTATCCGGGGATTCAGCAGCATGTTGATTCCATCCGCAAGCATGCTGCAAAGCACAAAAATAATAGCGATGACCAACACGCAGCCGTTGATTGTCGGCAAATCACGAGCTTGGACGGCATTGAGCAAATGCAACCCTATTCCTTTGAGCGAAAAAACACTTTCAACCACAGCGCTTCCGGCAAGCAAATACCCCAAATGCTGAAAAAACAGTGTGACGATTGGGGGAAGTGAATTTTTTAAAACATGTACCCACACAATTCTGTTGGCGCTGATCCCTCTTGCCTTGGCATAAACGATATAATCCTTGTTCAGGTTTGACAGCACCGTGGCGCGGAATAGCCGAGTAAATGAGGAAGCTGTAGGTATGGCAAGAACAAGCGATGGAAGAATCAGGCTTTTGATATTTCCGTAATCTATGACCTTGAACACAGGAAAGGTAACCGCAAACAGCAACAGAAACACAAAGCCCAGCCAGAAGCTCGGAATCGAAATGCCCAAGATCGTCAGTCCCCTTACGAATTGGTCAAAAAAACTGTTTTTTCTGACAGCGGAAATGACACTGAGGGGGATGAATGTGATCACAATCCAGAGCAGCGACATCCCTACCAGCTGCATCGTTGCGGGCAGCTTCTGCGCAATATCGTAGCTGACCTGATTTTTAGTTAAAAGCGACATGCCCAGATCTCCTTTCAGGCAGTTGCCAATCCAATGGATATACTGTTGATACAATGGGAGGTTGAGCCCCATTTCCGTCCGGATTTCTTCAATTTTTTCAGCAGTCGGATTTCTTATGATCCGGTGAGCCAGGGCCTCGGCAGGGTCCACCGTCGAAATGTTCGCCAACAAGAAAGAGAGGACTGTTACGCCGAACAACACAATGACAAGGCCGATCAATCGCTTTCTGATGTATGTAAACAACTCGTTTTCATGTCCTTTCTTACAGGTATTCTCGATAGTGATAATCATTATCAATATCACTTATTTAATAATCCCATCATTGCTGATGGAATCCACAAAAGAGTATAGCTGCTATAGGCTTAGGGTAAAAAAATTTCTTTTATTTTTGTGCGCGAATTTTATTCTCCAAAGCCAGCAAAAAATTCTTCAAGAAAGCAATACTTCCCTCTGATTCATTGCCTAACAGCTCGAACAGCATATTATCGAATTCTTCATGAAACTTGATATGATTAAGGTGGACCTCTTCACCGTCAGGAGTTAGCTTTAACAAAAACCGGGACTGATTCCTGATGTCTTTTTCTTTCGTAATCAAGCCCTTTCTTTCGAGTTTCATCAAAATTTGAGAGACAGCTCCAATGGTCACGGAAAGCTTGTCTGCCAAACCCGTAATATGAATCCCTTCATTTTCTTTTATTTCGGACACCATATGAATTTCCGCATAATATAAGGGCTCTCCATCTTTGGTTTTTAATAGATGGGTTTCTTTTTCATAATCCATATACGCATATGCCGCTTGTAAAAAGGCAAAATTGAGTTCGGTTATGCTCGACTTATCCATTCATTTTCCACCTCAAGCCTAGAGTATAGCAGCTATAGGCTTTTGTCAAGAGAAAGCCGTCCGTAAGAACATGGATCTGCTCTACCGGACGGCTTTGTTTTACATGAATCCGAGGTGATCTTGATCAGTCGGCGAGCGCAATCGCGTCGATTTCGATCATCGCATCAGACGAATAGAGCGAGGACACCTCGACGAGCGTATCTGCCGGATAAGGCTGAGACCACCATTTGCGACGAAGCTCAACGAGCTTTTCGAAGTTCGACATTGCCGTTAAATAGATGGTTACTTTGACGACGCGGTCGAGTCCCGATCCGGCAGCCTGAAGTGCGCGATCCAAATTCCGGAATGCCTGGTCGGCCTGCTTGTCGAAATCGCCGATTCCTACGAGATTGCCGTCATCGCCGATTGCGGCTTGGCCTGATACGAAAACGAGTCCGTTGGCTTTGATCGCCTGCGAAATAAGAAAAGGAGCGTATGGATCCGGTTGAGTTTGTACTTGAGTAAATGTTGTCATGGTTATCATCCCTTCAAGGTTAGGTTTTTTTCAGTTACAGCCGTCAATACCGCAGGACAGTCCTTCCGGGAAACGATTTGATTTCTGCTTCTCAATCTCGTCATGGATGATTTGCTCCAGGGTTTCCTTGGAACGAACGCCTGCTACTGTGGTGCCGCCGATAACGAAGGTCGGAACCGCGGTAATATTTTCACGATAGGCATGTTCCAGCGCCTTCTGATGCGCTTCCTTGTATTTTCCCGTTTCAAGGGCCTCCCTGTACGCCGCTTGATCCAATCCGATATCGCCTGCTAATTCGGTTAACACCTCAATGTCCCCAATATTGCGTTCTTCTTGGAAGAAGGCTCGAAACATGCGGTCATTGTATTCATTCGCTTTGCCATGTTCCTTGGCATACTGGTAGCCCTCGAACGCTAAATGAGTATGAGGCTGTGGGGATACATGCGGCAGCGTAATTGGAACCCCCATGCGTTCAGCCATCGGATAAACCGATTGTTTCCACGTACTCTGCAAGTACTCCCCCTCAGGCCTCAATGTTGGTTGAGGAGAAGGGCGCAGCTCATACGGCATCCATTCAACCTCTACCTCTTTTCCATGGATCGCTTGTTCAAGAGGTTTTTCCGCCAGCATGCAGAAGGGGCACACATAATCTGAATAAATCTTTATCTTTACCGACATGTTGGCAACACCTCCATCCTGATCTTGTTCAATGCCGCCGGATCGTATTCTGTATCCCGCCGCACCGTTTTTATTTCTTGTTCTGATTGTAATCCGAATACCTCATACAGTAAAATGATCAATAAAGATGAGGGCATCAATTTTATTGATCTCTCTTGGACTGGTGGAGGTTGAAACCTATGGAGTTAACCGATCTGAAAATATTCATGGCCATTATGCGAGAAGGCAGTATTACCCGTGCGGCGGAAAAGCTGGATTACGTGCAATCGAACCTTACGATGCGAGTTCGCAAAATGGAAAACGAACTGGGCGTCCAGCTTTTCCACCGCACTCCGAAAGGTGTCTTGCCAACGGAAAAAGGGATCGTCTTTAGCCAATATGCGGCCGACATTTTGTTCAAGTACGAGGAAGCGGTTACGGCCGTGCAGGAGTCCGAGCATCCGAGCGGTCCGCTCGCGATCGGCGTCGTGGAAACCGTTGCGTCCACCCCTGCTTTTATTCGCGCCTTATCCGATTTTCAAACGAGATACCCTGAAGTCGCGCTATCGCTTGTTACCGGGACATCGCCGCTTAATTACGAAAGGTTGCTGAACCGCGAGCTGGACGGGGCCTTTTTCTCCGGAGAATTCGATCTCACTCCATTACAGGTGTTCTACGAAATTAAAGACGAAGTTATCCTGCTGACCAACGCCGATGTTAACCATTCACCTCCAGACGTTGCCAATGCGACATGGATCGTGTTTCCGAAAGGTTGTCCGTTTCGCGCCGCCAGCGTCGATTGGCTTCAAGGTATGGGGATATCCTCTATTAATATCATCGAGGTGAGTGCGCTGGATACGATGCTGAATTGTGTGCGAGCGGGCATCGGTTACGCGCTCTTAAACGAATCGGTCGTTACGGAGGCTGACGAACGATTAACCGTGCATCCGGTTCCCGAACAATACCGGTTCATGACGACGAGGCTGGGTACGCGCAAAGAGCAGTTCGGCAGCAAATCGTTCGCAGCATTCGCGAACTGCATTAAAGCGGCGGGCATTTGAGCGAACGACGGTTGACACCTCAAGTGCCCGTCGAATCGCCTTTTTGAAACCTTATCCTCCATTGGATCGTATTCCTTGTAACGACATTCCTTGGAGGATATTTCCATGAATTATGGACTTTACGGCGCTATTGCATTTTATGTTCTTGTCTTTGCAGCGTTGGGAATTATAGCTGTTAAGATCCTTAGAAGAAAGCAGCTTCCGACCTCACATTACACTCCGTTTGATTACATAACCGGTCACACAACCGTTGAGTTCCACGAAGAGAGAGAAGAGAAAGAAGACGAGGACGATCAGGGCGACGATAAGGATAAGTTCCGATATAAGTTAAAATAAGGGCTCACTCGGCCAAATATCAAAACGACCCAATCGCTTGAACCGGCGGTCGGGTCGTTTTGACGTCTATTCTATATAACTGCCCCTATTAGAAGCCAATGTCGTCTCGAGCCGCTGCTTTCTCGGCTACGAAATCCGCCATTTCCTGTGCGCCTGCCGCCCTGAACTTGTCTTGGATGTCGCGCAGCATTTTCAGCGCTTCTTCATCGGATTTGGCGAAGAGGGCTTTCCGGAACTCGGTGTCAAAATTCAAAGAGTTGGTTGCATCCCGGTATTTGTTGTATTGCGGCCATTCCCTGGCAACGTAGTTGGCGCTGATCTTGTCGATCACTTTGATCGGCATCTTTTTCCAGAAGCTTTCCTCCAGCTTCCTCCACTCCGTCTTCTGGTCCTCCGGCTGAGGCCAGGTCACATCGGAGGAGAAGGCGCCAATGAATCTGCCGGGCAGGAAGTTAAGTCCTTCGTCGCGCTTCTCGTCCGGGTTATTGTCATACTTCTGCTTCACTTCGGGAAGCCAACGAGGCTGCCCGTTGTCCAACGTATACGTCTGGCCTTCGACGCCCCAATAGGCGAGCAGGCGGCCTTCTTCGCTATTTACATAATCGAGGTACCGCAGCGCCGCTTCGGGATCTTTGATTTTGGCGCTCAAGAAGACGACCGGGAATCCGCCGCGTCCGGGCGTAGCTACCTGCGTCGCAATTTCCCCGTTTTTATTTTTCATCGGTCCGAGCAATTCGTACTGCATTTCCGGATTCGTCTTATAGAGCGTTTTCGACAGTTGATCCATCATCGGCTGGGCTCCGTACACGGCCATCTTGCCGGTAGCGAGCTTTTCGTTGGCCGTCGTATCGGTGTTGCTGAAGGCTTCGGGATCGAACAAGCCGTTCGCGATCAGCTTCCTCATGAACAGCAGCCGGGGTTCCTGGTCTTCGCCAAGGGTCCAATGCGTCACCTTCCCGCCTTCCTGGCGGAAGTCCGAAATATTGTAATCCGACCATCCCATCAGGTATCGGCCATAATCCCAACCGTTGTGCATGGTGCCGGCAGGGATGACCGACTTTCCGCCGATATCCTTGAAGTTTCCGTTCTTGATTTGGGTCAGCAGGTCATACAGTTTATCTTGCGTATCGATATCCTCGGCCTTCACGTTCAAAGCCTTCAGAATATCTCCCCGCGCATAGAGCCCGTAATTCCAGTTATGAATGCTCTCCAGCGTACCGTCCGGCGTCTCCACCGGAATAAAATATTGCTTGCCCTCGAACTCCGGGCTGTTCATCTCGAATTCGTAGAAGTCCTTGGACACGCCAGTCGTCAGCAGTCTCTTCACATTGGGATATTTATCGAGATAAGGGGTCAAATCCAGAAGCTGTCCTTCCATAGCGGCCTTCTTGATGACCTGCCCTTCTCCGCCTGTCGTCGACCAGAAGGGAGCGTTGACGATATCCGGAACCGTGTCGGAAGCAAAAATCGTGTTCAGCTTTTCAACTTCGCTCGTTGTAATCGATTCCAGCTTTAACGTTACGCCTGTCTTCTCCCTCACCTGCCGGGCCACGAGATTGTTCTCCTGATCTTGCGGGAATGCGCCGCCGCCTCCGTTCCAGGCGCTCAGGTAAGTCAACGTGACCGCCTTGGGCGCCTCCGATCCTGTTTGCTCCGCACTTCCCGAGGGAGTACTCGAGCTTTTGCTTTCTCCGTTTCCGCCGCTGCATGCGGTCACAGTCAGTACGAGCATTGGGACGGCAATCATCATGCTAAGCGAACTTTTCAACTTTGTCTTGCGCATTTGACAAGCCCCTTTCGTTTGCTCATTTTTTTATATAAAAGGCCATGCCTCTTATACCGTCGTCTACTCCTTCAGCGAGCCTACCAGCACGCCCTTGACGAAATACTTCTGAAGGAACGGATACACGCAGATGATCGGAGTTGTAATAATGATGACGAAGGTCATCCGGAGCGCTTCCGGAGTTACGCCGCGCAGCCCCATCTGGGACTCGCTCATGTTCTGAATGCTGGAGCCGCCGCTTGATCCCGTCATCGTCTGGAAGGAAGCTTCGCTGATCATCTTGTTCAGGAACGTGGCGGCGGGATAGAGGTCTTCATTCTGGATGAAGAACTGCCCGGTAAACCAATCGTTCCAGACGCCTACCCCAACGAACAACGCAATCGTAGCCAGAACCGGCAGCGATAGGGGGAGGATGATTCTCGCGAATACCGACAGCTCGCTGGCGCCGTCGATTCGGGCCGATTCCGACAGGCTTCCCGGGATTCCGTCGAAAAAAGTTTTCATAATAATCGCGTTAAAAAAGTTATACATCATCGGCAGAACGAGCACCCAGTACGTGTTGAGGATTTCCAGCTGCCGGAACAGGATAAAGGTCGGAATAAGCCCGCCGCTGAACAGAGTGGTGAAGAAAAAGAAGAAAACGATATACTTCCTTCCCGGCAAGCCTTTGCGCGAAAGCCCGTAGGCCAGCAGAGCCGTCAGCAGAACGGAACTTACCGTAACGATGAACGTTCGGGAAACGGAGATCATAAAGGAGTTCAAGATAAGCGGGTTGTTGAACGCCTTACTGTAGTTCTCAAGCGTAAAGACCCGCGGAAAAAAGTAGATGCCGCCCTTCATGGCGTCGTAGCCGTCGTTGAATGAAAGCGCAAGAAAATAGATAAAGGGATAGAGGGCCGTCAGGCTGAACAGGGTCAGCACCGCATAGTTAAATGTCGAATAGGCTTTATCGGCTGCAGACATTTTTCTTACGCCCATACCCGCACCTCCTTTGTGTCATGTGATGAAATTCGCCCGCTTACCATAGCGATACGTCGCTGACCTTTTTGGATACCTTGTTGACAATCACGATCAGAATCAGCGAGATAGCCGACTTGAACAAGCCGATTGCCGTGGAGTAAGCGAATTGCCCCTGCTGGATGCCCGTTTTCAACACGTAGGTGTCCAGTATCTCCGCGACGCTTATTGTAGCGGGCGTCTGCATGAGCCAGATTTGGTCGAACCCTGCGTTGAGGATGCCGCTAAGGGAGAAAATCAGCAGAATGCCGATCGTAGGCGTAAGGCAGGGCAGCGTAATTTTAAATAAGGTGCTCCAGCGGCCCGCTCCGTCCATTTCCGCCGCCTCGTACAAGTGCGGATCGATATTGGTCAGGGCGGCCAAATAAATGATCGATCCCCATCCGACGCCTTTCCAAATATCCGAAATAATGACCAGCGGATAAAATAGCGACGTCATGCCCATAAAAAAGATCGGATCCAGCCCCATCTTTTCTCGGATATCGTTGATAAGTCCGACGTTGGGCGAAAGAATCTTTTGCATCAGCGTCACGACGACAACCCAGGATACGAAGTGCGGAAGATAGGATATCGTCTGGAAAATCCGCTTTATTTTGCTGCGAAAGACGGCATTGAGCATTAAGGCAAGAATTAATGGGGCCGGGAATCCGAACACCAGCTTGAGGGCGCTGATGGACAACGTATTGTAGAGCACCGAATAGAAACTGGAATCGTTCAGAAACTGCTCGAAATATCGAAAGCCCGCCCAAGGGCTGCCTAGTATTCCCATGTTATATTTGAAATCTTTGAACGCGATCAGAATGCCGTACATCGGATAGTAGCAAAACACCAGATACCAGACGATAGCGGGAAGCATGAATAAGTAGATGTGTCTGAAACCCCATACTTTGGTCCAAGTTTTGTTCGTTCTCAGCGGCAGCACTTCCGCTCTCGCTTCTTTCACGATCATTGTTTCCCCCACCTCCTGCAAAATGTAGCCCTTCGAAGCGCTTTCAAATCCGAGGACCGTTGTATGGAATCGTTTCCACAAAAGTGATTCTATCCTCCGGGCTTCTCCGGTCCAGTCGAAGAAGCCCGGCCGGAACAGCGGCGTCAGCCTGCCCAGTCTACCCTCACGTTTGCCTTGTTCTCGCTTCCGTGCCGGTATTCCAGCAGAACGCTGCGCGTTCCTTCGTCCCATTCCCATGCAATCTGCTCCGTCTTCCCTTCGCATTCAAGCGCTGCGGAGACCGGCATGCGAGGACAATAGAACCTTGCCGTCGCGCGCATGCTTGCAGGCCCCCTCGCGATGAACGTAAAACCGTCTGCCTGCGAGTTCAGCTCCTCGATTCGCGACGAAGCGGAGATGACCGCCGCCTCATCGGCCGCCGGGCGGCCAGCCTCCACGTCGAACAGCAGCGTCTGCGCGCCCGGCATCAGGCGCACCTCCCGCTTGACGGGCAACGCCGGGTCGAACAGGTCGACGACCGGCCCGTCGATAACCAGAGGCTCATCGGCAACCGACTCCTCCATCACCGCCGCGATCACGTAAGGGCCTCGCTTGATCTTGAAATACGGCTTCGCGCGCCAACTGAACGCCGGATCTCCGAGCGCCTCCATCGTCTGCCTGACCGTTGAGCGCAGCGCTTCCGCTCCCGCCTCCGACGCGGCGCAATCGTCCGGACGGACGGCGAGATAACCGACAGCTCCTTTGCCCGCCTTGTGAATTCCGCCATCCGCGCCGCCAAGCTGCAGCTGCTCGAACAGATGCTCGCGAGGCGAGACGTACGTCCGCGTTCTTCCGCCGGAGCCCTTGCTCTCGTTCCACCATGCTCGAATCCGGTGATACGGATCGGAGTCGTCCCCGACATAGATCAGCGCTCCGCCTTCCCTCACCCACCCGGCCAAAGCGTAATGAAGGTCCGGATATTCCGGCTTCATGTATTCGTAGCTGAGCAGAAGGACGCGATAATCGCTTAAGTAATGGGCGAAGCGCCGCACGTTATCCAACTGCACCGGACGAACGGGGATGCCGTGCTTAAGCAGAGGCAGCGCGAGTCCGTAGAACGGCGAGAAATCAAGCAGCTCCGTATCTCCTTCTTTCTTGAAGCCTTCCGGATCGGTGCCGTCGTACTTGCCCGCGTTGGCCGCATCGGCTTCCGGCTTCATGCGCTGAAACATCGCGGAATCGGCAATGAGCACCCCGATTCCCTGCGCCGCGTCTTCCGTCTCGACCTCGTCCTGGGCCATGTTGCCGAGCGTATGCATCACATGAAGCAGCATCGTCGCGTAATCGGGCGGAATCGCCGCCTTCCCGACGCCGTCCTCCGAAGGGTATTTCCCCTGAAAAATGCGGCGGGGCCACGGGGACACCTCGTAATGAGCAACCCCGGGATGGAGAAGCGAGGCGACGACCGTCTTGATGTAATTTTGCTTGTAATCCGACCAGGTATAATTCGGATTGTCCTCGATCGGATCGTGGAGAAACCACATGCGGCGGTCGGTCCCCCTGACCAGTTCCTGCATGATGCCGTATTCGAGATACGCCGTCTCGAAGGTCCGCTCCTTCCGCACGCCTTGGTACACGTTGGGCGTTCGCGACGTCCCCGTCCAGATCTGGGCAATGTAGCCGTCGATCGACGGGAGCTCGAGCAGCCTGGATTCCGGGCTGACGATCCGCCACTGCGTGTAATTGATCAGGCTGTGGGTCGGAACGTAGAATCGCAGCCGGCGGCCGTACTTGAGCAATGCGTAATCCTTCATTTCCGCACACAGCCGATCCAGAGCCCGCGTGTATAAAAACGCTTTCAATTTCGAAGCGCGATACTGCGCGTCCGGCGATGCGTGCGGGGGAGACCAAGGCTCTCCGTAATACAGCAGCCACTCGCGCTTAAACGCTTCGGAGTAACCGCCGTTGACCCAAAATTCGGGTTCCTCCAGATGAATCGCCTCCACGCCCGCGTCTACCGCGATGCGAATGCGTTCGGCCAGAAAATCGGTAAAGCTCAGCGTAGGCACCATGTAAGGAATGACGACCGGCTTCTTCCCGTGCACAATCATCTCGCCGCTGCGGTCGGTCTGCGCCTCGTCCCAATGCGTCCGCCCATCCGTCTTGCCGTCCAGATAGTCGTTGTACGTCCCCCAAGCGATGCCGGTCATCAGATGGACGATATATCCTTTGTCCCTCCATTGGCCGATTCGCTGCTCCATCGTGCCGTCGATGCCGTATACCATGACGAAGTCCGTCTGCAGATCGTAATCCGGGTGATAAGCCCCCGATTCCTGGAACCCCGTCCGTTCTTCCGTTCGATTTCTCGCCATGCCGCCCAGCCTCCCGTTTTGTTCGGATGTGAATCGAAGCGTTTTACTCTCTTTGTCAACGAATATAATATATATCTTTTATATATTCAATATGTTTTTACAAAATAATCAAAAAAAATAGGCAGGCGCCCCTCATCCGGAAAGGCTGCCTCCCATCGTCCGCCTTGCTATTCAAGTTGTCGCAACGATTCTCGCGCCGCTTAACGCTGCCGGTTCGGTCCGGACGTCTGACGAATGACCAACTTTGGTTCGATCAGCGTTTTGTCGAAATGCTTGGCGTTCCGGTCCCCGCGGATGACCTCAAGCAGCTTGCCCGCCGCTTTGACGCCCATCTCTCTCTCGAACTGGTTGATATGGGTGAAAATGCTGAACTCCTCCACGATCGACGTCGGGTCGTCGAAGCTCACGATCGACACGTCGCCCGGCACCTCAAGTCCCGCTTGCCGCGCCATCTGGTAAATATGCACGCCCAGCCTGCCGTTCAAGGAGATATAGGCGGTCGCCATCCGGTTGCGGATATAGCGGAACAACGGATGTCCTTCCGATTCCTTCAAGCTCTCCGCCAGCGTAAAACCGGTAATCATATGGGCCGGATTGATCAGCGCGCCCTTGTCCTTCAGCGCCGTGATGTACCCCTCGATCCTCTCCTGCACCGTTACGGTCATCAGCGGGGAATCGGAGCAGATCGCGATCTCGCGGTGTCCGAGCTCCCAGAGATGGTCGATCGCGAGGCGAACGCCCTGCCTGCCGTCCGAGGCGATGAAATGCGTCTCGACGCCCGGAAGATGCCTGTCCATCAGAACGAACGGGAAGCCTTCGAACTTCATGCTTAGAATTTCCTCGTTATAGTGCTCCTCGTCCACCGGGAAAATAAGCAGCCCTTCCGCCCCGAGCGCCTTCAGCTCGTTGATGGCCGCCTTTTCCTTCTCGATCTTGCCGCTGGACAGCACGATCATGCTCCTGTAGCCTTCCGCTTCGAGCGTGCGCTGTATGCCCTCGATCAGCCGAATCGCGAAGTAATCGTCGATGGACGGCATCACCAGGCCGATCAATCCCGTGCGCGCCCGTCCTTCGCCGACCTCCCGGCTTTGCACGGCAACGGAGGACGACGGCGCGCCCTGCTTCGCCCCTTTGTCCGCCACAAAGCTCCCTTTCCCGGGCACGCGGGTGATGACCTGTTCGTTGGCCAATCCGGTCAAGGCGTTGGCCACCGTGATTTTGCTGACCTGGAATCGCTCCATCAGCTCTTTCTCCGTAGGAATCCGGTCGCCGGTCTTCATTTCTTCCACGGCGATGATATCCCGGATATAGTCCTGTATTTGCTGATACAGCGGGACGCGCTCGTTCGTGCTCATCGTAATCACCAATCCCATAGCGGTATATGTAATATATATTATATTCCTTATTGGCAAAGAGCAACTAGAGATCCATCGCAAAGCCCCCGAGAAACAGGTACTCCAGCCTATCTTCCGCCGCATTCAACGACCATTTTTCGCATAAAATCGACTTTCATCTCTATCGTAAAAGCAGGTTTCGTGCGGAATGGTTAGAACATTTGTCGAACATATTGAAAATTATAATTAAATATATTTAATATATTTTAAGAAGTCAAATCTAAAAATGAAAAGGAGTGAATGTAATGTCCCGAAAGTTGGCCGCTCCATGCATCGCCGTCCTGTGCGCCCTTGTCTGCTCGTTCGGAACAGCCGCCGCTTCGGCCGGTCCCTCCGCGCCGCAAGCGGGCAAAATCGTCTGGCCCAAAGGGCAGGCGCTCCCGAGCTTCAAGCAGGCGAAGCATCTGGACGTCGCCGACGTCTACGACGCGCCCGGCGACGTCAAGCTGTTGATGAGCACGCTTCAAGGCGTCGTCAATCGGAAGGAGCCGCGCATTTATTTGCTTGAAAATCAGGAGGAAGGCAGACTGGCTTGGCTGAACGACCTGTCCGTTCCTTATTGGCTTCACGAGGACTACTGGGACGTGTTCGACGCTTACCGCAAGGAAATTAAAGGCGTCGTCGTCTACGATCCGGCGGTTCCGGATTCCGTCAACGTGGCGACCACGCTCGCGGGATTGGAGGACGCCGTCGTCGCCAGCCCCGAGCTGGCCGCCAAATTGACCGCGATGCCGTACGGCCTCAACGTGGTGAAGGACTTCCGGGGGATGTTCAAGAATCGCATGGACGCCTATACCTGGCAGTACGACAACCTCTGGAGCCGAACGACCCGGCGGATGCTGGTCGGGCTCAGCCCCGACACGGCGATCCGGATCGCGCCCGGCCTGCCCGCTTCCTTCGAGACGATCGCGGAGGAGAAGGAACAAATACGGGACGCGAGCAACCGTCAGACCTACTCTTTCGACTTATCCGCCTTCCTCGGCCAAGAGGCCGTCTATGTTCGCTTCGACGACGCTTTTCCCCAGGACGGCTGGGGCCCTGCCGTGCACCAAGTGACCGTCAAAGCGGACGGCAATCCGATCGCCCAATTTACCGCGGGCACCCCGAACGAAGAAGCTTATCTGCACGATCGGCAGAGCTCGCAAGTCTCCGAAGGCCAGGGCGGGCATCGCTTCGCGGATAACGGCCGCTACTTCGTGTACAAATTCGCTCCTCCCGCGGGAACGGCGCGATTGACGGCCGAAGTGGATATGTGGAACCAGTACAAAGTGTCCGCGGGCAACGTCGAGCCGCCTTCCGCCGAACGGAAGGAGCCGTACGGCTACCTGCGCGACTATGCCGTCGCCAATAAAGCGATGGTGTTCTGGCTGGAGTCGAACGTGCCGGAGCAGAAGGCGCTCTTCGAGCGGATCTTGTCCGACGTCGAGCCCGGTACTCCGTACCTCGGCTGGTTCAGCAACGACGTGGACGGCGAATTCAGCGGCGTCGAGATCGCTTCGCGCTACGGCGTCTACGTGCTGGCGGCCGACTGGTTCAGCAACCTGACCGTATTCTCCGGCACGAAACCTGCGGCGGCTCCTTCTGCCAAGCCGACGAAGCAGAAGTTGGAGAATAAAATCTACGTCACCTATACGTTCAGCGAAGGAGACAACTTCCAGTACAATCAGCACAGAATGCGCGTGCTGTGGGACGATTCCGCGCGGGGCGAAGTCCCGATCAACTGGACGTCGAGCCCGCTGCTGCACGACGCCGCTCCGGCGATCCTGAACTATTACCGCGGCACCGCGACGGACAACGACCTGCTGATCGCCGGGCCTTCCGGCGCCGGATACTTCTATCCGAGCGCTTGGCCGGCCGATTCGTTCGCGGACTCCCTGAAGCGGACTTATCCTTACCTGGAGAAAACGGGAATGACGGTCCCCTACGTCTTGAACCGGATCGACAGCGACAACGTGCCGCTCGAACCTGAGATCGCGGAAGCGTACCGGAAGCATTACCATGCGCCGGGCCTGTTCTTGAGCTGGGAAGACCGGCATGGCGTAGAGCTCGCCAACGGCAGCCTGCCGGTCTCGACGATGCACGGCATCAGCACGGTGCAGGACGGGCAGGCCGTTCTCACCGAAGCGAAGGCCGACTGGGACGGACGGTCCCCGCTGTTCGTCTCGCTGGGGCTGCTCGCTTGGAGCATGACGCCTTCAGACGTCGCCGCTCTCCAGGCGTCGCTCGGTCCCGAATACGAAGCCGTTCTCGCGGATCGCTACTTCTCTCTGATTCGCGAAGCGCATCGCCTTCCGCCCGTTCGCTGACGAAGCACAGTAGGCCATCGGAAGAGCAAAGAGCCGACCGACAGGAAAGCCGGAAACCCGGCAGCCTGTCGAGCGGCTCTTCTCACTCGTCGCGGAGAGACCGTCTATCGTTTGGAGGCCCACACCGCCCTGCCGTCCGGGCGGTAAATGACAAGGTTCCCGTCATCCTGGACGACAAGGCTGCTTCCCGGATTGCCTGCGGTATTGGACGACCACTTAAGGGTGCAGAGCTCGTCGTACACGAGCAGATTGCCGTCGGGACTCATGTAACAGCTTCCGACCGGGCCGCCGGTTCCCGTCGCCCAGACGGCAATTCTCGAAACGTTCACCGCCGGCGGATGGACCTTGTTGCATGCGGTCAACTCCGCCTGCTTCTCGTTAATGGCCGCTTTGCATTCGCGAATCTGCTCCATTATCTCCCCCTTCTCGTTGGTAGGGGCATTCTGCAATCGCTTCTGCAAGTTGGCGAGTTCGGTCTCCAATCGGGCGAGCTCGGTTCCGATCGGCTGGCACTGCGCGGACAGCGGCCCTTGCGTCCTTGTGATTTTGTATTGCACGAGGTTGCCGTCGGCCTGGAAGACGAGAGAGTATCCGCCGTTCGGAGAGTGGATCGCCTGTTCGACGGCGAGCAGCTCGCCCGGCTTGATATCGTTCCCTTCCGCCGCCGGGCCCACGGGCAGCCACAGTTGGCGCTCCGGCGTCCACGGATGCCTCTCCCAGTTGCCGGACCAGCTATCGGACTCCGCGGGAACCCAGCCTCCCTTTTGCTTCCGTTCGCGAATCAGATCGTACAGCTTGTTTTTGAGCACCCTCACTTCTCTTATCTTCGCCAGATCCGGCCCGACCCACGGAGAAGGATGCTTGGGCCTGCCTTCTTCGTAGGTCAACCTCCAGCCGGCCGCCGCGTATTCGAGCTTCCAGATTTGGTAGCGGGTCTGCACGATCAGCTGCGTATTTCTATCCGCGGAATACTGCTCGGCCAGTTCGAGATAGCGGTCCGGGTCCGCTTGCTTGGCCTGATACACATCGTCCGCTCTCATGTAGCCGTGCGCTATCCGGATATCGATCAGTCCGGGGTCAATCGTCATAATGTCGTGAATATCGAGGTCGGGCCGAATGACAGTCGCGTTGACGCCGGGGATCGAACGGTCGAGATAGGGCTGCAGGTCGTTGTAGCCGATTTCGTTGCCCATAATGTCGCTCGTCGCACGGTTGATCACGTCCGCCATATTCGCCGCGCCCACGTCGAAAGAGAGAAGAGGCTGTTTCGACAGCGCGGACGCTGGAGCGTCCATCGTGCTGTCCGAAGCCAGGATGGCGTACACTTCCGTCGCTCCCGCCTTCACGGCGGCATCGATCGGGACCACCTCACGCACTCCACCGTCCACATAGTTCTCGGCATCCAACTTGACCGTCGGGAAAGCCATCGGAATCGAAGCCGAAGCCAGCGTTCCCTGAATCAGGCTGACGGTAAGCGGCGATCTCGGAGGCGGATAGGACAGGTCGCAGCTTCTCAATTGCTCGCTCTCCCTGGCAATCTCTTGAGCGGTCTGCCGGATTTGCTCGACGAGCGCGGCCTTCTCCGAAGTCGAGGCTTTATTCAATTCGGCTTGAAGATTGGCCTTGATCCGCTCGAGATCAGCAATCTTGTTGGCAATCGGAACGCATTGAGAAGAATGCTTCGGCCCTTTCTTGACTTCGGCAGCGCCGTCCCGCTCCAGCAGTTTTCCGCTCTCCGTAACGTAGCGAAGCGATCCGCTTTCCAAGGCGACGACGCTCATCCTCAGCTTGATGCCGCTCTGTCCGACCTTCGCCGTGTCCAGCTTGGACGGATCGCTCAGCTTCGTTTGAATCGGGCTCAGATTGTAGAGGGAACGCGATCTTCCGCTCAGAATCGGTTTCAAATCCTTGACCAACTGCTCGATGTCTTTCCCCAAATCGATCATGTCCGAGAAGAAGAGCACTTGCCCTACGACAGGCACGAAGTAGCTCAGCACTTGATTTTCCAGCGATGCCTGGTGGTAGAAGAGGTCTCCGCTCTCGAAAAACTTGTAGATATCGTTGTTCTGGACGTTGCGGTACCAGTCTTCCTTAACCCACATATCCGTGGAAACCTTCAAGTCGCGCCAGATCCCGATGAGCCCCTGCAAACCTCTCTTCGGATCGCTGCCGTCGCCTTCCCCTTCCGCGAGCTTGATCGCGTTGATGGCGCCCACAGACGTACCCGCGATCACGGCGGGCCTGACGCCCCTCTCATACAGATAACGCACCGCGCCGACCTGGAAGTTGCCGCGCGCTCCGCCTCCGCCCAATACCAATCCGACAGTCATTCATTTTCCTCCTCATTAAAAAAATCCCGTGTTCAGGCCTCTTGGCCTCTCTTCCGAACCCGATTGCGAATTCTCTCCTCTCCTTTCGCATTTATCTTAGGGCGACCGGATTGCCCGCAACAAGTGACTGCGATCACCACTTGACGCTTGGCGGTAACGTGACCGTATCGTCCGATGCGATGCAGCGGGAGGGAGACGGGAACGGGCAGGAGTGCGAACGGTCGGGAGTCGTCCCGAATTTCCGTGTCGGAAATCGTTGATTAATGAGGAGTCGGATCGAATCCTTGCGACAATAGGCGCACCGAGGTCACGTGACCTCGATCACGGGCCAAGGACGAACGTCCAACGACAAAGAGAGCGGACGGTCGGGCCGAAGCAGGTAGCGCTCCAGCGTCGGGGCATATCCGCAGCTATGGTTGCCGAGCCCGCTCTGGGCGGCATCCAGCTTGACGATCGTCTCGCCGAGTCTCGTCAGCAGGTGAACGTGGCTCGTGTGCGTCAAATCCTCGGCAGAGTAATGATGGGCGCTGAAGTCGAAATGGCGTCCGCCTGCCGACGCATAGCGAAGGCCGATTCCGGCAGCGTTCGTCACCGCAGCCCAACGGACGTCGGCTTTGTTGCCGTTCTCCTGCGGCTTGATATACGGTACGAACTGTTCCTGCACCGTCCCTCCGTAGAGGCCGAGCTTGCCGCTCTCCTTGCGGTCGGCGTAACATTCGTGCGGCCCTCTGCCGAACCAGTCCATTCGTTCGAAGCCGGACGGCATCGTCAGTTCGAAGCCGAAACGGGGCAGAGGAGGCAGCCCTTCCCTCGGCTCGATCCGAGCTTCGAGCCGCAGTTCGCCGCCGGCGCTTACGACCGCTATCGTCCTGGCACGCAACGCGACGCTCTCGCCTCTTGCTCCGATGATAGAGTCGACCTTAACGGTCAATTCGGATTCGGCCGGTCGGCTGAAGACAACGCCGCGAACATCGGCGACAAGCCGGTCGTAGCCGGCCTTGACCCATTCCTTGGCCAACCGCACGTCGTTGTCGACCGGAGCCCGCCAGAAGTTAAGCTCAGGTCCCGAAGCCAGCAGGGGAACGCCCTGGACGATCCAATTCGTGAGCTGTCCGGTGCGCTTGCAGAACGACATCTCGTAATCGGCGCCGATGACGCGGACCTGCCGATCGTCTTCCTCGATGCGGGCGGGCTTTCCTCCCCCGTTCCGCCTTTCTCCTCCCTCCGCGCGGGGACCCCCCGCAGGCTCGAAACTCCGCTCCGGCTTCTCCGTCCCGCGCTCCTGCGGAACAACGAACAGAGGCAAATCCGCCCAAGCGATTTCATGGCCGGCTTCCGCCCATAGCGAAGCTTCGCGCAGGACGAAACGGACGTGCACCCAATACTCTCCCGCTTCCGCGAGTCCGACCGGCAGCATTCCTTTCGGAAGCGGGATACGCACCGTTTCCGTCTCTCCGGGCCCTGCGTTCAGCATGCGAAGCTCTCCTCTGGCTGCCGTTTCTCCGTCCCGCTTCACTTCCCACTCTCCCCGCAAGCCCGCGAGCGTCAAGAAGTCGTACCGGTTGCGGATCGTCCATTCGCCGGTTGCCGCGTTCCACGACTCCGTCTCGACCGGCTCCAGAACTTTCTTGCACTCCAGCAGGGAAGCCTTCGGCGTGCCGTCGGGGAACAGCAGACCGTCGAGGCAGAAGCTGCCGCTGTGCGGCTCCTCCCCGAAGTCGCCTCCGTACGAATAATACGGCTCGCCGTCCTCGCCCCGCCGCCCGATCGCCAGGTCGGCCCACTCCCAGATCAGACCTCCCAGCAGCCGCGGATAGCGGTACACCGCCTCCCAATATTCCCGCAGATTGCCGACGGAGTTGCCCATCGCATGACCGTATTCGACCATCAGGTAAGGGCGGGTGTCCGGTTTGTTCGCCTCGGCGATGAGCATGTCCACCGACGGATACATCGTGCTGACGATATCGACGATCGGCGAGTCGTAAGCCCTCTCGTAATGGATCGGCCGGGTCGGATCGGCCTCCCGAACCCAGGCCGCCATCGCGTCGTGATTGGGGCCGTAGCCCGATTCGTTGCCGAGCGACCAGACGATGATCGACGGAAAATTGCGGTCGCGCTCCACCATCCGCCTGGCCCGGTCGATATAGGCCTCCGTCCAGTCCGGGTGCTTGGAGAGGAAGCTCTCTGCGGCCCCTTTGGCAAAACCCGGCGTCTCCTGATTGACCCGCTCTCCCGTAAATGCGAAGCCGTGCGTCTCCAAATCCGCCTCGTCGATGACGTACAGTCCGCAGCGGTCGCACAGCTCCAGAAAACGCGGATCGTTCGGATAGTGGGACAGCCTGACCGTATTGAGGTTGTGCCGTTTCATCAGCTCGACGTCGCGCTTCATCGCTTCCAAGGTCGTTGAGAAGCCTCGCCAGGGATCGAACTCGTTGCGATTCACGCCTTTGATGATAATCGGCCGGCCGTTGACGAGCAGCTTGCCGTCCGCCACCCGCACCCGGCGAAATCCCGTGAAAATCCGCTTCACCTCCGCCGCTCGGCCGTCCGGATACGACAGCGTAAGCAGAAGCGTGTACAAATACGGCGTCTCCGCAGTCCATGGCCTCGGATCGGCCAGCGCCGCGTTAAACGTCACGATCCGCTCCTCCCCCGGCGGCGGATCTACCGCTTCGCAGCGATCCAGCACCGGCGCGCCCTCCGCATCGAGCAGTTCGATCCGCAGCCGGCCAATCTGCCGCTGCCCCTTCGTCAGATTGGCGATGGCCAGCGCCACCCGCAGCTCGGCGGGTCCGCCGCTCTCGTCCGTCTCCGCGACGACCTTCGCGTCCCGAATGCTGATCGGCGCCGAAGCCAGCAAATAAACGTCGCGGAATATCCCGCTCAGCCGCCACTTGTCCTGGCTTTCGAGATAGCTTCCGTCCGACCATTGATACACTTTGACGGCCAGCGAATTGTCGCCGGGAACAAGCTTGTCCGTGACGTCGAATTCGGTTGTCATGTGGCTGCCCTGCCCATACCCGACGAACCGCCCGTTCACCCAAACGTGAAAAGCGGAGTCTACGCCCTCGAATGCAAGGCGGACGTTGCGGCCGCTCCACGCTTCGTCGGTGCGGAACGTCGTCCGGTAGCAGCCGGTCGGATTGTCCCGCGGCACATGCGGCGGATCGACCGGAAACGGGTACGGGCAGCTGCTGTAATGCGGTCGGCCGTATCCGTGCATCTGCCAGTTGCCCGGCACGGGCAGCTCGCTCCAATCCCCGTCCGGGTAATCCGGCGCCTCGAACCCTTGCGGAGCCAGCTCCGGCGCTTCACAATAGCGAAACTTCCAGTTCCCGTTCAGCAGATGAAAAAAAGGAGACGCTTCACGCGCCTCCGACAGAGCCGACTCGCGGCTCGCATAAGGAATCAGATAGGCATGGGGCGGCTCCGTATTCCTCCCCGGCACGCCGAGGTTCATCCAGTCCGGCATGCTCTCCATTTGTTCTTCCCGCATGGCGTTCCCCTCCGTCTATTATCCCTATCAGCCGCCTGCTCGCAAGCGACTCTCTCCCGTTGTCCTCATCATACGTCAATTCCCCCGAAGCACCCGCTCGAAAAAGCGTTCTCCTCCGACCTGGCCGCCTTTGAGCACGAGCTCCAGGCCGTCCAGCGCCGTCTCGTTCGAGAACGCCCGGCAGAGCGGAGCTCCCGGCGCAAGCGCGGAGACGCATTCGAGCGCGTAGATGCCGAGCTCCCGCGCGACGTACCCGGACGTATCCCCGCCGGCGATCAGCACGCGGGACAGCCCCGCTTCCTCGACCAGCGCCCGGGTAAGCGAACCCAGCTCGGCTCCGAGCACCCGGCTGCTGTCCTCCGCACGCAGCCCTTGGTTCTCCAGCGCCAGGCGCAGCTCCGCAATGCTCGGATCGGCCGGTCCGGAAGCGGAATACAGCACGACGCTTCGGCCGGCGAGCAGCGCTTCCCTGGCCTCCTGCAGCAGCCGACTCCTCGCCTCGCCCGCAAGCTCCGGGCGGATCAGCTCGTGCACCGGCACGCGAATGCCGTCGAAGCCGGCTTCCATCGCCTCGGCGATCTGCTTCTCCGTGATCGGCGAACAGCTCCCGGAGACGACGAGCAGGCGGTCGACAGGGCCGACCGACGCCTCCCGAGCCGACGCTTCCGAAGAAACGCCGTTCTCCGACCAGCAGCCGCCAAGCGCGTACTCGACGCCCGACGAGCCGATGACAAACAGCGACTCGGGACGCTCCGCCGCCTCCTCCAGCATCAATCGGCCGACCGTCCGCAGCCGCTTCTCGTCGAACGCGTCGAACAGCACGATATCCGGCGCCTCGTTCCGCAGCAGCGCCTCCATCCGGGAACGGACTTCCCCGATCTCGCCGTCGAGCGCCAGAATGTCCATCAACGACGCGCGCAGCGACGTCTGCTTGGATAAGTGCACAAGCAGATCCGCCTCGTCCATCGGCGTTACCGGATGGCGCGACATCGTCGGATGGCGGTCAAGCCGGTGCACCTTGTCCCCCGCCGTCGCGAAATGCTGGCCGAACAACGTATACCGGCCCAAATACGGCACACCGACCAATAGCGGAACGTAGCGCCCTCCGAACACCTGTCGGCCGATCTCCGCCGCTTTGCCGATGCTGCCCGTGTCCGGAGAGGAATCGAACGTCGAGCAGATTTTGTAATGCACGATCGAGGCTCCCGCGCCCTTCAGCGTTTCGAAGATCGGCCGCAATTCGCGCTCCATCTCGTCCGGTGACATCGACCGGCCGACGCCGGCTACGCCGAAGGCGTCCGCCCAAGCGAACCGGCCGTCGAGCTGCTCGCCCGTCGGCGGCTCCAGAAACAGCACCGGCTTCATACCGGAGCGGAACAACGCCTCCAGCACGTCCGTCGACCCGGTAAAGTCGTCGCCGTAATAACAGATCGGCCGACCCTTTCCGGCAGCCTCGCGCCCCGCATCGTTCGCATTCATCCCGCGATCAGCCCTTTCCGTATTTGTCGATGGCCCGCTGCAGGATCGGACGCTCAAGCGCGTACCGGTCCAGAGGAATGCCCTGAACCGCCGCCTCCCAGCCAAGCTTCATGCTCTCGAAGCCCGCCGCGGGTCCGTCCGGATGCGCCAGCATGCCGCCGCCCGCCAGATGCATGACGTCGACGCTGCCGGTGGCCTCGTAGGTGGCCGGAGCCGTTCCCGCCCACTGGGCCGAGGACACGACAGGCATCGCCTCGTAACCTCCGAACAGCGGAGTCGTGCACGCCTTGATCGAGCGCAGCACCGACTCGTTGCTCTCGTAAAACTTGCTGTTCAGTCCGTTAACGTGCAGCTGATCCGCCCCCGCCAGCCGGCAAAGCTTCTGGTAGGCGGCAAACTCGAAGCCGAGCAGCGGCGCCCGCGTCAGCATCCCCCACTGGTTGCGGTGGCCGTGAATCGGCACCTCGCTGTAGCCGTTCAAATAAGCCAGGCCGGCCAGCCCGACGCTAAGAATGCTGACCATGACACACGTTCCGCCCGCCCCGACGACCAGATCGTGATTGGCCTTGAGCTCGTCGATATCCCCGGTAATGTTGAACGCATACATCAGCTTGCGCCCGGTGACGTCCGCCGCGCGCTCCACCGCCTCCATCACCGTCCTCACCTTCAGCTCCAACGGAAAATATGGCGGATCGGCGTTCAACTCGTCGTCTTTGATAAAATCCATGCCGGCCAGCGCCAGCTCGTATACCAGCTTGCCGAGCTCCTCCGGCGACAGCCCGACGCTCGGCTTCACGATCGTTCCGAGAATCGGGCGTCCGTAGACGCCGGTCAATCTTCTCGTGCCTTCAATGCCGAATTTCGGCCCCGGATACCGCTTCGCAAAAGAAGCGGGCAGCTCCAGATCGACGAGCCGAAGGCCCGACAGCTCCCGCAGCTCGTACAGATTGCCCGCCACCGCCGACATCAGGTTCGGGATCGACGGGCCGAAGTTATGCAGCGGGAACGACACCGTCACATAACCTCTCCGATATTTGCCGTCGTGCCCGTGCGGCGGCTTCGCGCCGGGCAGGGAGGGAGCGTCCGCCTCCTCCAGCGGCTCGATCGCCTCAACTCTGGCGGCATGCCGCTCCTTAAGCGCATCCGTCTCGCCGGGCACCGCCGTGAACGTCCCCGTCGACTGCTCCCCCGCGATGATCTGCGCCGCCTTCTCCAGCGAATACGGCGTTTCTGCCAAATAGACCGCCTTGACGCGTTCTTCGCTCATTTTCCGTTCCCCCTAAATGCTCCCGCGATTTCGACTCCCGTGCCGTCTCTCAGCATACCGGCGGCAGATCGCCGCCTTCGCCGAAGACCGGCTTTCCGATCGGCTCCCCCCGGCTCAGCTTCTCCAACGTCTCTTTCACCTGCTCGACGCCGAGTCGCGGGCTGGACAGCACCGGCTTGCCCGTCTCCGCGGCCAACGCCTTCTCCATCCGAGCCATCGAGCCTTGGGCCAGCACGATCGCGTCCGCGTCCCTCGCGACGCGAAGCGCGGTCTCGAGCAGAATGCGGTCGTGCTCCTCCGGCTTGCCGCCGGTCAGCGCCTCGAACGCCCCTTCGGCCAGTCCGTTGACGAGCTTGACTTCGCGTCCCAGCTCGGCCGCTTTCTTCTCGATCAGGCGCATCGTCGGCTGCAGCGTCGACGGCAGCGTGGCCAGAACGGCGACGCGGTCATAAGCCGCGGCCGCCTTCGCAGCCATCGCGTCGTCGATCTTGACGATCGGGACGCCGATCAGCTTGCGCGCCTCGTCCGCGACTTCGCCGACCGACGAGCACGTATTCAGAATGACGTCGGCTCCGATCTCCTCGCCGTTATGGAAATACTGCACGAGCCTGCGAGCGACTCCCGGCGGGATATGTCCCGCCTTGACGACGTCCCCGATGAGGGAATCGTCGATGAGGTTGACGAGCCGCACGTCCGGCAGCACTTCCCGGAATACGGCCTTCAGCGGATCGGCCAGCCCTTGGCCGGTATATACGGCAACGACGGTTTTCATCGTCTGAATCCTCCTTTATAAAGCTCTGCGCAGGACGGCGTTCCGCCCCTTACCATACGATCTCGTTGTCCAGCCGCCGATAGTCGCCCTCGCGCATCGGAGCGGCATCGTACACCTTGCGTCCGCTGTAGAACGGATGATAGCGTCCTTCCGGCGAGATGCCGACGACGTCGTCGCCGCGCCACTGGGTCAGGAACGTCTGACCGATCGCCGTCTCGACGGTCGTGCGGGTATCCAGCGGGAACGTCACCGTGATCGTCTCCCCTTCGAAAGCTTCGCCCAGCAGCAGGAAGTGTTCGTTGATCCAGCTGCTCGGGTCCATGCCGCGCCCTTCCGAGACGCTGCCGCCGCGTTCGCGAACGATGTTGACCTTCGTATAGCCGGCCCACTCCGGTATGCGAACGCGCAGCTCGGCGATGTCCTTGTGAACGTGCAGGACGACTTTCCCCTCATGCGGCAAATAGCTGTCGACGTCGAGCCAGACAGAGCCTCGGTTCAGCAGGAAGTTCACGCTCACGCTGCCGCCGCGCTCGGTGATCGTATTGCTCCAGCCCATGTACAGGCCGCGGGTGCCGGAGCCGAGGCAGCAGATTTGCAGGTCGTTCGTGTGGCCCCGTCCGTGGTTGACGTCGCAGCAGAAGTCGTTCGGGGCGGAGTAGCCGGCGAACGCGCCCCGGGTGCGCTTGGCGACGTCGGTGTAGCTGATATGGCCCGGCACGTTGCCCGACCTGTCGTCCGTCTCCTTCACCCAATCGAGATCGAGCAGCTGCGACTCCGTCAAATGATTGCGCAGGAACCGTTCCACCGTTCCCCAATATTTCGTGTAGCCGTTCTTCGCCAGCGTAATTCCGGTCGCGATCAGATCGACGAGCGAGCAAGTTTCGTGCTCGTACGCCTGCTCCTTCAGATCGCCCGGCGTCCACCCGAACGCGGTGCACTTGGTCAGCGCCCACGCATAGCTCTTCTCGACCCAGGCGATCAGCTTGGCGTCGGCCGTGAACTCGCCGAAGCGCGCGATCGCGTCGAGCGTGCCCAGACGGGTATGGAAGTGGCCGCTGCGGTACGCCAGCGCGTCGTTAAAGCTGCCGTCCGCGTTGAATACGCCGCTCCGCTCGACGATCAGCGCCGTGAAGAACCGGCACAGCTCGAAGGCGTCCTTGCTGCCCGTCACCTCGTGATATTTGAGCAGCGGCATGATGAGCCGTCCGCAGAACGCGGCCGGATCGGGGGCAAGCCGGAGCAGTGCGGCGTTGCGCGAAGGCCAGCCGCCTTCCTTGTACTCCGATGCGGGATAGTACCACACCTCGCGCTCCTTGATCGCGATCCGCTTCAGCGCGGCCACGTGACGATCGGCCGCCTCCTTGACCTTCGGATCGCCGGTCGTCATGTACCAGGTCGTAAGCGACAGAATGACGGCCCGCTGATCGATCAGGTTCGCGTTCTGCTCCCAGTCGAAGTTCGGATTGTGCTGCCGGTAGCTCAATCCGTCTTCCTTGAAGAATGTCAGCAGATTTTCGCGGTACTTGGCCTCGATCTCCTCGCCCAGCGTCTCTCCCGACATGTGTCGGGCCAAAATCATGCCGTCGATCATCCGTCCGTGCGACGAGCCGAAATCCCAGTCCCCATGCGTCATGTTGGCCGGATCGGACATCAGGTTGGCGGCGAAAAAAGGATAGCCGTGAAAATCCGGATCGGACATGCCCGCCATCGCGTTCAGCGCGTGTCCGGCCCGTTCCTCCAGCATCAGCGTATCGGGAATCAGTCGTTTTGCCATGTTTCATCTCTCCTCTTCCATGCTTGTCGTGCCTGTATCGTTTCGTTCACGTTTTCCCGGAGACGAATTCGCTGCGGAATTCCCCGATCGTCTTGCCGGTCTTCTTCTTGAAAATCTGGCTGAAATATCGATAGTCCTCGTACCCGACTTTCCGGGCGATCTCGTAGTTTTTATAAGTCGGCACCCGCATCAGCTCCATCGCCTTGCGGATGCGTATATCGGTCAAATAATCGACGAAGTTGTGGCCGGTCGTTTTCTTGAACAGCCGGCTCAAGTAGTCGGGGTTGACGAACCGGCTTTCCGCGATGTGCTGCAGCGACAACGGCTGGTCGTAATGCGTCTCGATCAGCTTCAGAACCTCGCGGACGATCCGCTCCCCTTGCGTCGCCCCTTGCCTCTCCGCCGCGGCCAGCGCGGCCGGAATGATCTCGTTCTCGAACAGCGCCCGCACCGAATCCGGATCGACTCTGCGCCGCAGCGCTTCCGTCAGCTCCAGCGGATGTTTCCCGCAGACGATCTCCAGGCTGGAATCGTTGGCGCGCAGTTGGCGCTCCAGCGCGTGGACGAGCAGGATCGCGCCCCGCTGCATCCGATCCACCGTCGCCGACTCTCCGCAGAGGGACGCCATCAGCAGCTCGAATTCCCGCCCTGCTTCTTCCCGGCTGCCCATCTGCAGCGCAAGCAGAAATACCTGCTCCCGCTTCTGCGGATACGGCTCCGCCGCGGGCGGGCCTTCGCACGATCCCGCGAACAGGAGCGCCTCTTGCGCATGAAGCTTGCGTCCGGCGAGCGCGGCTTGCGCTTGAGCGTAAGCCCGCCGCAGCCGGCTCGCCTCCGCAGGCCCTTCCTCGCTGACGCCGATGCTGCGGCCGACGCCGTCCGTTCGCTTCCACTCGGTCTGCATGGCGGCAAGCAGCCGGTTCAGCTCTCCCGGAGCCAGATTGCGCGCGGCGACGGCCCCGACCGTTCCCGGCCCGCCGTCCGGAGCCGGCGACAGCGCCAGCTCCCACACCCCGCCGAAATAAAACGCCCGTTCCCGAACGAGCTTCTCCCGCAAGGCGCGCAGCTTGTCCGCATCTCCCCCGTCCTCCCCGTATCGGTCGGCCCGGGCGACGAAGACGGCCGTCGACAAGCCCGTCCACGAAGCCGGCGCTTCCGCACGCTCCAGCAGCAGGTCGCGGAACCAACCGTCGTCCTGCCGGCTCTCCGCGGCCATCCTCCGCTGCTCCTCCCTCCGGTCGAGCTCCGCCACCGCCTTGTCCAGCACGTCGGCGAGCTCCTCCTTCTTGACCGGCTTAAGCAAGTAATCGAAGGCGCGGTGACGGATCGCCTGCTTCGTATATTCGAAATCCGAATAGCCGCTGACGACGATCGTAAGCAGCTCCGGCAGTTCGGCGTCCAGCCGCGCCAGCAGCTCCTTGCCGTCCAGGCCGGGCATCCTCATGTCCAGGAAAAGCAGGTCCGGCTTCTGCTCCAGCGCCATTTCGTAGGCATCCTGGCCGTCCGCCGCCTCGCCGGCCAGCAGGAGGCCCAACCGCTCCCAAGGGATCGATTGGATGAGCCCGCGCCGGACCCACTTCTCGTCGTCGACCACCATCACCTTGCGCATGCCGGACCTCCTCCTTTTGCCGCGATCTTCCTGGGCCGATGTTCTCCGAGCGGCCAGCCTCGTCTCTTGGCGTCTCTTAGCCTTTGACCGAACCGGCAGTCAAGCCATCGATAATGTAGCGCTGCAGCAGCAAGTATATGAGCAGAACCGGCAGCACGACGATGACCATGAACGCGAAGACGACGCCCCAGTTCGTGTTGTACAGCGATACGAAATTGAAAATTTGCAGCACGATCGTCCACTTGGTGCTGTCCGTCACCAGATAGAACGGCCCGAAGAAGTCGTTCCACACCGACACGATGACGACGATCGACACCGTTACCAGCACCGTGATCAGCAGCGGCAGAATAATCCGGAAGTACAGCCGGAAGAAACCCGCTCCCTCGATCATCGCCGCCTCGTCCAGCTCGCGCGGAATCTGCTTCATGAAGCCGACCAGCAGGAATACCGAGAACGGCAGCAGCACGGCCGTGTAGTACATGATCATGCTGAAATACGTTCCCTTGATGCCCAGAATGTCCATCAGCCGGATCGTCGGAACGATCGATACCGGCACGATCAGTCCGATAATGAACGTCATGTATAGACTCCGCATCAGACGGTCGTCCCGGCGCTGGATGACGAAGGCGGCCATCGAAGCGAACAGGTTGACGCACAGCACGGTCAGTCCCGCAAGCAGGAAGCTGTTTTTGAACCCGCGCAGGATGTTCCCTTGCTCGAACACTTTCTCGTAGTTGGCGAACAGCCATTCCGACGGCAGTCCCATGCCGAACAGCGCCGATTCCCGAATGCCCTTGAACGAGTTGACGAGGATCATATAGAACGGAACGAGAATGACGAGCGCTCCGAGCAGGACGACGAGATACAGCGCGAGTTGTTTGCCTCCCCGCCTCATCACATCTCCACCTCCCGCTTCTTAAGCGCCGCCAGCACCGGCAGGCCGACAAGGGTGACAAGCGCGAACAGCACCAGGTTGATCGCCGTGGAATAACCCATTTCTCCCATGCTGAACGTGCTGCGGATATACGTGTAGAACACTTCGGTCGTGTAGCCCGGACCGCCGTCCGTCAGCACCATGACCATCTCGAACACCTTCATCGAGCCGATGAGCGACAGCAAAATGTTGACCGTCGTCGACGCGGCGATGAGCGGCAGAATGATATTTTTGAGGCGGTGCCAGTAGCTCGCTCCGTCGATCGCCGCGCTTTCCAGCAGATCCTTCGGAATGAACTGCAGCCCGGCGAGATAGATGACCATCGCAAAGCCCGAAACCTTCCACAGGTCCGTTATAATAATCGAGAACAACGCCCACTTCGGATCGTTGAGCCAGTCCTGGGCCATGAAGCCGAGACCGACGCCATCCAGAAGCTTGTTGACGATGCCGTGCTCCGGATGATAGATCGCTCGGAACACGTAGCCGATAATGATCGGGGCAATGACGTAAGGCATGAAGAACACCGTGCGAAAAAAGTTCCGCATCCGGATCGACTCGTTCATGACGAGCGCGAGCGCAAATCCGATGACGTTCTGCAGAACGGTAACGGCAGCCGCGAAAATCAATGTATTGCTGAGCGCCTTTCCCAGTCTGGGTTCCTGGAAAAGAGCCGCGTAATTGTCGAAGCCAATGAACTTGACCGAATCGGCGTTAATATTCCAGTTCGTAAAGCTGTAATACACTCCGATCAGAGTCGGGGCGATAAAAAACAACAGAAAAACGGCAACGGCGGGATAGGAAAAATAAAGCGGGTATTTGCGCCTTTCCATGTTCCCCTCCTCCTCCTCCCAAGTTGGACGGGGCCGCTTCGCCGGTAAACCGCGGTCTTCCGGCGGAGACGACCCCTTATCTATTTTCGTCTATGAGCGGGGCCGGCCCGGAACTTAGAAGCCTTCCAGCAGCTTGGCCTTGCCGTCCTTCTGATAGTTGGCGCCGAATTCTTCGATCGCCTCGTCGATATCGCCCTTAAGGAAGAAGTTTTGCAGCGTCTTCGAGAAGTCCACGAACGAAGCGGTCAGACGGTTCTGGATGTTGACGCGGGACTTGCCGGCGTCGATGTACGCCTTGACGTCTTCCTGTACCGGATACAGCTCGCTTGTCGCGCCTTCGAAAATCGGAATGCCCGGTTTGTTCGCGTAAAACAGATTGACGTTGTCGGGCTGCAGCATGAATTTCACGAGTTCGATCGCGACGTCCCTGTTTTTCGCTTTTTCCGGCACCATCAGTTGGTTCGGAGGGGTGATCATGGCGATGCCCTGATCGGTCGCGGACGGGAACGGGAAGAACCCGAGGTTGTTCGTTACCCAGTCTTTGCCGAATTTCTGCTCCATTTGCGAGACGATACCGTCCAGCATGAAGGTCATCGCCACTTTGCCGTCGCCCATCTCGTTCTGCATTTCGTCGTACGTGCCGGCCATGACGTTTTTCTGGTACAGGTCCAGCTCCTTCAATTCCTTCTGCTTCGCGAACAGATCTCTCAGCTCGGGAATGTCGGCGAACTTCAGCTCGTTGCGGTTCAGCTTGGCGACGCCTTCGTCGCCGATCGCCGGATCGACCTGCGTCACCCAGCCGGTGTAGTAGAACACTTGCGGAGGCCAAGCGTCTTTAACGCCTTCGTAGAACGGCGTGAAGCCGGCCGCCTTGATTTTCTTGGCGATCTCGACGAGGTCCGCGTAATTGGCCGGCACGTCCACGCCCGCTTGCTTGAACACTTCCTTGTTGTAGAACACGCCCATCATGCCGGTAGAGCCGTACGGAACGCCGTAGATCTTCCCGTTCTCCACCTGCGCCTGCTGGATCGAATCGAATACGTTGTCCCAGATGCCGGACTCGCCGGACCATTCGTGCAGCGTCTCCGTCGCTCTCAGCTTGACATACTGCTTCGTGCCCGGCTGCATGAGGAACAGGTCGGGGAAGTCGCCCGTGGAGAAGCGAGTCTTGATCAGATTGTCGTAGTCGCCGCCCGGCAGCGCCTGAAGCTCGACTTTGTTGCCGGTCTGCTGCTCGTAAGCCTCGAATACTTTGTTGAATGCCGTCGTATCCTCGGTGTTCGAGATGACGAACGTCAGCGTGACCGGATTGCTGTTTTTCGGGCTTTCGGACGCCCCGCCGGCGGAAGCCGAAGGTGAAGCGCCTTTGTCGTTTCCGCTGCCGCCGCAAGCCGCGAGGGATGCGCCCAGCAGACCGATGGCCACCGCCGCGGATACCGCTTTCATCTTTTTCATATCGTTGGTGAACCTCCCTTAAAGTATGTTCCTTCTGATTACGCTTTCATTATAAGGGAAGCGTTTTCTGTAACCCCATTCATAAAATCGACCCGTTTTGTTGAATAATCCGACTTCATCGTCCGGAAGGGTCCGGAAGCCCTCCCGCGTGTTCGTCGAAGGGCAGAGACAGCCTGATTCTCGTTCCGGCTCCCTTGCGGCTGTCCACCTCGAAGCCGAGCCTGTCCCCGAACTGGATGGCGTAGCGGGCGTAGACGTTGCGGACCCCGATGCCGCCCTCGGCGACGGATACGGCCTCCTCCCGGTGCAGCGACTGCTTCAGCTTCGTCCGCAGGTCGGCGAGCCGTTGCTCCGACATGCCGACGCCGTCATCGGCGACGATCAGCACGAAGCGCCCCTCCTCCTTCGCCGCCGCCACTCTTATCGTTCCTTTGCCCCGCTTGCGCTCCAGACCGTGGAAGACCGCATTTTCGACGAGCGGCTGCAGCGTCATTTTCAACACCGGGTAATTGTACAGGCTCTCGTCCACGTCCGCCTCGTAAGCGATTTTGTCGTCGAAACGGATGCTCTGGATCTTCATGTACGCCTCGATCTGGTCCAGCTCCTCCTGCAGCGTGACGACCTCGTCGCGATTGCGCGTATTGTAGCGGAACATATCGGCGAGCGCCTGGGCGATATCCCCGATCTCCGATGCCCGGTGATAGTCTGCCATCGCCTTGATGATGTCCAGCGTGTTGTACAGGAAGTGCGGGTTGATCTGCGAATACAGCATCGCCAGCTCCACTTCCCTCAGCTTGATCTGGTTGACGTATTTGTTCTCGATCAGATTGCGCAGCTCGTCCTGCATCGCGTTGAAGTTGGCGGCGATCAGGCCGATCTCGTCGGCCCGCTTGATCTCGACCCGTTCCGAGAAATCCCCCCGCTTGATGCGGTTGACGTGCTTGTAGAGCGTCTGGATCGGCTGCGTAATCCGGCGGCCGAACAGGACGGAGATAATAAAGGTCAGCGCGAAGGCGACGACGGCCGTGGCGATGACGATCGTTTTGATGTTGTCGATCGGGCCCAGAATGTCCCGGCGCGGCGTGAAGATGGCCGCTTTCCAGCCGGTCGATTCGGAGACGATGTACGAGACGAACTGCTCGTCGTCCTCCCCTTCCGTCCAGAACTTGCCCTCGGGGCCGTCCAGACGGTTCAGCAGCCCCGACCCGGGAACGGGAGCGTCGGGCCGGGAATCGTAGACGAGGCCGTTGTGCCCGTCCAGCACGAGAATCCGACTGTCGGCGGACAGGTCGTCGCTGCGGCCGATCGCCCGGAACAGATCGTCTCCGTATTCGACGCGCACGACGATAAAGCGCTCCGGATTGGAGAAGTCGCGGATCAGGATCGACGAGGAATACGCCGTTGCGGCCGCGTCGGTCGTGCCGTCGCCCGAACTGGGACCATTGAAGAATACCTCTCCGTCCTTGGCCACCGTACGCAGAAACCATTCGGAATTGCGCACCTGAACGGGCGTCCACGGCTTGTAGTCGTTGGACGCGGCGAGCAGCTCCCCATTGCGGTAATAGATCTGGAAGCGGATGAAGCCGCGGATCGGCGTGGCGTTGAAGCTCTTCAGATACAGGTTCTCCAGCTTCTGCCGGAACAGGAACTTGTTCTGCTCGCTCATCTCCGGATAGGCGTTGATGCCGTCGATATACTCCTGGTCGTAATACGGAGCGAGCAGCAAATTGCGCTTGCTGCGAAAGTCGTTGTCCATATTGTTGGCAATCTGCCGGACGATCTGCACGTTGGCCGACTCGACCCGGCCTTTGATCGTGGAGGAGGAAATGGTGAAGGACACGGTGCCAACGATGACAATGGACAGCAAAATAATGACGAAATAACTGAAAAGCAAGACCGTGCGAATACGGGAGAAGAAGTCGCGAACTTTGCCGATCGCCGGATTTCCTCCTGCTTTCATCTGCTTTTCTCTCCCTTCTGCGACGCCGCTCGTTCATGTTTTCCAAATTATAAACCGATCGGAACGGGATCACCAGTGCGGAATCCGGGCCGTTCATCGGACAATCCTTCCTAAAATGCCGCCCGATTGAGCAGGAATCCCCCCGAGCGCTATGCTACGATTTCCTTATCGTGAGGTTCACAAGGAGGAGAATTTCGATGACCTATCGGCCCAAGCTCGGCATTCAAGGACCGGTGCTCGGCTGGAACGATCCGTGGAATCGCGCCGGCTCCGAGCGCATCATGCGGACAGGAACCGGCAGAATGATTCCGCCCCAGGAGCCCGACGTCGAGCCGGAAACGTACATGTTGGCGCTGAAGGAACTGGGCGCGGAGTTTTACGTCCACCATCTGTTTCCGGACTTGCGGGAGCTGCCCGCTCTCATCGAAGACTGCCGGAAATTCGGCATTCGGCTCGTCGTCGGCAACGAATACGGCAATATTAACGGACCGTGGCGCGAAGGGACCAACCGCTACGACGTCCCGCTCGAGGTCGTGCAGACGTTGGTCGGCAGCGGAATGCTGGAAGCTCTGTTGTACGACGAACCGGAGCATCTGCAGATCAACGCGGCGCAATATCGCAAGGGAGAATGGCTGCCGCACTGGGGGAACCTTCAGGCGGATACTATGCAGGAAGCGCACGGCCGGTTCGTGGAGACGGTGCGGGCCGGGTTGGCCTCGTTAAGCGAAGCGCTGGGAGAGGCGCGGCCGGTGCTGTCGGAGCAGGTGTTTCCCGTGCTGTTCCATGCCCAGGCGAGAGCCGGCATGACGCCGGCTCCGAAAATCATGAAGGAATCGTTCCATCCGCTGCAGCTCGGAACGGCTCTTGGAGCTGCGAAGCAGTACGGAAGAGCGCTGTGGATCTGCGCCGATCTGTGGGGGCCGGATACGGGGCCTTGGCTGACGCGTCTCTCGGGCTTTCCCGGACACTCGCCGGCCGAGTTCGCCTCCGCCCTGCGTCTGGGCTACCATATGGGACCTTCTCATTTGTTTGCGGAAAATATCGACGGGCTGCTTCGCACGGGCGAAGGGAACCAACTGGAGGCGACCGAATTCGGCGAAGAATGGCTGCGGTTCGTCCGCGACTACGTGCCCGCGCATCCGCTGCCTTACGATCATCGGCAAGCGCGCGCGAATATCGCGATTATTCATTCGGACGACGGCAATTACGGACAGAACGAGCGTCCGTTCGGCATCCGGGAGCTCGCGATGCCCGAGCGCAGCCAGTCGGTTTTCCACGCCTGGCGCCTGGTCACGCACGGAGCGGTCCCCGCCCATGGGAGCTGCCTGCATATTCCGGGCTACAGCTTCCCGCGCCATGCGCTGCAGTTCGGCGAGCCGTCCGCGCAGTATCCGCTGCGGGAAGGCGTGCCCGCCGAGCGATACGGCGACCCGATCCATCCGCTGTTCCAGCCCGCGAACGGCGTGCTGGCGTTCGACGCCTATGCGACGGCGGAGACGATCGGCTCGCCGCGGCTGATTGTGCTCGCCGGCAGCTACATTAGCGATGGAACGCTGGCGGCATGCGTGAAGCTCGCCGAACAAGGCTCCGCCGTCATCGCCTGCGAATGGCTGCTGCCGGAAGAACTGCGCAGGCCGCGGCGCTACGCCGGCGGAGGCAGTTGGCTGCCGGTGGACAGCTTGCTCGGCGAAGCCGCGCAAGAGCATGCCGCGCCGTATCTCGGCTCCGACAAGCTGTGGCGGCAGAGCTTCGGGGAACATACCGTTCGCATCGCGCCCGCCGACGAGAAAGGCTTCTCGCTCCACATTGAGATCGAATAAACGCGCGAAAAGAATTGCTTCTATCCGAAGTGACGAAACCAAAAAGCGTCGATCACCCGACTGGGCAAGCTTAGAGCGGGCGATCGGCGGGGGTTCGGCGCTGCAACCAGACTAGGCAGGCTTAGAGCAGGTAATCGGCAGTTTGTTGATGCTGCAACCCGACCGAGTCGGCCTACAGCGGCGAGCGGCGGGGGTCGGCGACGCAACCCTGCTGAGTCGGCCTAGAGCGGGCGATCGGCAGGGGTCGGCGCTGCAACCAGACTGAGCAGGCTTAGAGCGGATGATCGGCAGTTTGTTGATGCTGCAGCCCGACTAAGTCGGCCTGCAGCGGCGAGCGGCGAGGGTTCGACGACGCAACCCGACTGAGTCGGCCTACAGCGAGCGGCGGGGGTTCGGCGCTGCAACCGGACTGAGCAGGCTTAGAACAGGTAATCGGCAGTTTGTTGATGCTGCAACCCGACTGAGTCGGCCTACAGCGGGCGATCGGCGGGGGTTCGGCGCTGCAACCGGACTGAGCAGGCTTAGAGCGGATGATCGGCAGTTTGCCGATGCTGCAACCCGACTGAGTCGGCCTACAGCGGCGATCCGCGGGGGTGCGGCGTGCCCCCTTCAATCCACCGGCCGGATCTCGTAGATCCGGCCTTGTCGCGCGGCAATCGTGGGCTCCGAAGCGGCTTCCCCGGTAAGCGGCTCGCCGGTCTCGGCGCACAGCACCCGAACGGGGTAACGGTAAGCGACGCGCAGCGGTTGATCTGCCGGCGAGGCAACGAGCGCCCGCTTCAGCCGGCCCCGCTCCCACTGCACGTCGACGGTAAATCCGCCGCGCGCCTTCAAGCCGCCTATCTCTCCCTCCGGCCAAGTATCGGGCAAGGCCGGCAGCAGATCAAGCCGGTCTTCGTGCGATTGCAGCAGCATTTCGACGATGCCCGCCGCGGCGCCGAAGTTGCCGTCGATCTGGAACGGCGGATGCGCGACGAACAGGTTGGCGTACAAGCCGCCCCGGTGGAAATCCATGACGCCGTCGTCCTCGACTTCGACCATCAGACGGCGCACGATGTCGAATGCGCGGTTGCCGTCGCGAAGGCGCGCCCACAAGGCGATTTTCCAGCCGATGCTCCAGCCCGTGCCGCCGTCCCCCCGCAGCTCCAGCGTCCGTCTCGCCGCCTCGTACAGATGAGCCTGCCGGTTCTCGCCCCAAGCCGAGCCGGGAAACAGATCGTACAGATGCGACACGTGGCGGTGTTCTTCGTCCTCGTCGGCGAAATCGCAATCCCATTCCTGAACTTGCCCGCGGCTGCCGATCTTCGTCTCGGGCAGCTTCTCCAGAACGTCCCGCAGCTCCGGCAGAAGCGGCTCTTCCAGCCCCAACAATCCGGCCCCTTGGGTGCAGAATCCCAGCAGCTCGCGAATAAGGCTGATGTCCATCGCGGAAGAAACCGTCAGTGCCGGCGTTCTGCCGTCCGGCAGCCGGAAGCGATGCTCCGGCGAGGTCGACGGATTGGTCATATACGCTCCGGCTCCATTCGGCTGCACCCAATCGAGGCAGAACAGCGCCGCCTTCCTGAGCACCGGATACGCCTTGTGCCGCAGGAACGATTCGTCCCTGGTGAACAAATAATGCTCCCACAGATGCCGGCACAACCATACGCCGCCCATCGGCCAATTCGCCCACAGCGGATTGCCGTCGCCGTAGTTGCCGGGAGGCGCGGACTGCCGCCACACATCCGAATTGTGGTGCGCGGTCCAGCCTCTGCAGCCGTAATGAACGCGGGCGGTTTCCTCCCCGGTGACGGACAGATCCTCGACGAACCGGAGCAGCGGCTCATGGCATTCGCTCAGGTTGGCCGTTTCCGCCAGCCAGTAATTCATTTGCAAATTAATATTCAGCGTATAGTTGCAGCTCCAGATCGGCCGAATGTGCCGATTCCAGATGCCTTGCAAATTGGCCGGCTGCGTGCCCGGGCGCGAGGAAGCGAGCAGCAGGTATCTGCCGTACTGCACGAACAGCGCGACCAGCTCCGGGTCCTGCGCCCCGCGCTGTCGCAGCCGCTCGTCCGTCGTCCGCTCCTCTTCGGGCAGGCTGGCACCGAGGCGGAAGCGAACGCGCCGAAACCGCGGCCGGTAATCGTCCTCATGCCGCCGTCGCAGCTCTGCGAATGACCTCGCCATCGCTTCGCGCAGCTGCCGCTCCGCCAGTTCGCCCGGAGGGTAAGCCTCGCGGTCCGGCATCCGGTCGAAGCCGGCGAAGCTCGTCCCCGCCGCAAAATAAAACACGACCTCCGTCGCCTGCTCGATATGGATGCCCGTATGGTCGACCCTTAGCCTTGCGCCGGCATCCGTACGGCAAGCCAACCGGCCCTCGAACGAGATCGTGCGGCTCTCGGCTTCCTCCTCGTACTTGACCGGCTCGGAATCGGACACATAATTCGGGCTGACCTCATACGGACAGTCTCCCCTTACCGCGAAGAACGCCTCGTCCTCCCCGCCGTCCCGCCAGGCCGTCGTCGAGCGCAGCGGGCTGTCCAGCCACGCCTTCAAGGCGAGCTTGCCCGGCTGGCTAACGGCAATGCGGTACGCCAGCGTTTGATCGGGATGCGAGGCGAACAGCTCCCGTGTATAGCGGACGCCGCCGATCTCGTAGGAGACCGTCGCGCAGGCGTCCTCCAGATTCAGAGAACGCCGGTAGCCGTCGGCGAAATGGCCGTGGAAGAAGCGAATATGCCAATCGCCCAGCGGCATGTAGGCCTGCGTATAAGGCCCCATCATGCCCGCCTTGCTGAGCCGCTCGGCCTCCTCGTAACGCTCCTCCAGCACGGCCCGCCGCACTTCGGACAGAACCTGCAACGCCCGCGGGTTGTTCCAGTCCCGCGGATACCCCGACCATAGCGTATCCTCGTTCAGACTGACGCGCTCCTGTTCAATTCCGCCGAACACCATGCCGCCGAGCCGGCCGTTGCCGACCGGCAATGCTTCCGTCCACGCTTGGGCAGGCTTGTTATATCTCAGCTCCATCCCGATGACGCCCCCCGTTCCCCGTTCCTTCTACAATCCGTACTCCGCGATCACCTCGGCCAGTTTGACCGGCTGTCCTCCGCGCTGGACGCTTCGGGTCATCGCTTCCATGAACGCCAGCGTATGAACGGCTTCCCGCGCGTCCGGCAGCGGCTCTTCGCCCCGATCGAGACAGTCCGCGAAGTATTCGATATAGTTCTGATACTCTCCGGCATGGTGGCTCTTGTTCTCGAAGCGGAAATAGTAGGGCTCCTTGTCGTCGAAAGTATGCACCTTCGGCTCTTCTCCGCTAAAATTCGTATAATAGGTCAGATTCGAATATTCCGCCCGAGTCGTGCCCTGCGTGCCGCGAAGGACGCAGCCGATCTGCGATTGGGCGTGCTGTCCGAGCGTAGGCAGCGCATAATCCCCGGCCATCGAGGCGATCTGACCCGCTTCGTTGCGGGCGACGAAGCGCAGCGAATCCCACGCCTCCAGCCCGAACGCCTTCGTATTCGCGCTCGTTCGCGCGAAGCCGGACACCTCCGACACGTCCGGAAGGTACCAGCGCACGAGATCGACCGCGTGAATCATGAAGCCGTGGAACCAGCTGAAGCCCTTCTGCCTGCTCCAGCCTTTGTCCAGAAACCAGCGCCCGTCCGTAATGTAATGAGCCTCCACGACCGACAGTTCGCCGTGACGGCCGGCTTCGAAATCCCGGCGTTGATGCAGCATCGGCTCGAAATAACGCGTGCTCTGTCCGATAAACAGCTTGCGGTCCGTCCGCTTCATGAAAGCGAGCAGCTTCGCCGCGTCGTCCAGCGAAGGCAGCACCGGCTTCGTGCAGATCGCGTGCTTGCCGGCCTCGACAGCCTGCATAATATGCTTGCCATGAAGCTGATCCGGCGTATAGATCGCGATGACATCGATCCCGTCGTTGGCCAGCATCTCCTCGTAAGAGGTCGTCCAGTGATGAAAATCGAATTCCTGCGCCCGCTGGCGGCACAGCTCCTCATTCAAATCGCATACTTGCGCCAGCTCCCACCGCTCGCTTTGCAGCGCGGCCGACATAATGCTGCGGCCTTCTCCGAGGCCGATGACGCCCATCCGGTATTTTTTATTCATGGTGATCTCCTCTCTCTCGTTCGCGCTAGTTTTTCAAAAACAGCTCGATGACCGGAATCGCCGCCTTCGGCTTCTTGACCGGAAGTTGCAGCGTCAGCATATTGGCCGGACGACCTTCGTCGAACGCGCCCGCCTCCATCGTCAGCTTCTTCTCGCCTTCCACCATGCGAATTTCCGAAGCGTCGTCCAACAGCTGCGCGTATTCGACCCGTCCCGAGAAATTCGGCAGATGAATCTGCTTGAAAGGCCACGCGAACAGATGCAGATACAGCCGATTCGTCTTCGGATTGTACGTGAACCGGCAATCCTCCGGGCAGGCCGGCAGCTCGGAAGGAGCAGCGGTGCAGCCGTGAATGGAGCGCGCATGCTTTCTCATCCAGACGCCGATCTCTTCCAGCCGTTCGACCGCCCGTTCGTCCAGCTCGCCGCGCGCATTGGGACCGACGTTCAGCAGAAAATTGCCGCCCTTGCTCACCGTATCGATCAGCATGCGGAGAATTTGCTCCGTGCTCTTCCAGGACTCCTCGTCGCGGTAATACCCCCACGAGCCGCTGAACGTATGGCAGGCTTCCCACAGCACCGGCTTGCCGTCGACCTTGATCCACTCCCGCGGCTGATACTGCTCCGGCGTCGTAATGTCGCCCGGCACGCCGAGCCGATCGTTAATCAGCGTATTCGGCTGCAGCGAACGCACCATTTCTACATATCGCTCGCTCTGCCACTCTTCTTTCCCTTTTCCCGGGAAGCCCTCCTCGGACGGAATGGAGAAATCCAGGAACAGCACGTCGATGTCCCCGTACTCCGTCAGCAGTTCCCTCGTCTGACCGTGCATATAGTCCACATAGTTCTGCCAGTTCCGCTGCGCGTCCCTCGCCGCGTATTCCTTGTCGTAGCGCATCGGATGCTTGACGTCCACCGTATAGTCGGGATGATGCCAATCCAGCAGCGAATAGTACAGCCCGGTGCGGATGCCCTCCGCGCGGAACGCCTCCAGCATCGGACGCAGCAAATCCTTGCCGTAAGGCGTATTGGTCGCCTTGTAATCGGTCAGCTTGGAATCCCACAGGCAGAAGCCCTCGTGATGCTTGGTCGTTACCACCATATATTTCATCCCGGCATCGCCCGCCAGCTTGGCCCATTTCGCCGGATCGTACAGATCGGGGTCGAAATGCCGGAAATATTTCTCATACTCCTCGTTGCTCAGAAATTCTCGGGACCGCATCCATTCGTGGCGCGCTCCCAGGGCGTACAGCCCCCAGTGAATGTACAGTCCGAATCGCGCCTCCGTGAACCACTCGCTGCGCGGATCGTGCGCCGCCGAAACGGCCTGCCGAGCCGCTGCCGCACCCGCTTGGGCGTTGTCGTTAGCCATCATCGTTTCCTCTCCTCCTCTTTAACGCTTCTCTCTGTCTATGACGGTTTGAACCCCTGATGCGCTACGAGGCGCTTGGGTTCAACCTGTACCGATTGCGAAATTCGCGCGGCGTAACCGCGTATTGCTCCTTGAAATGCTTATGAAAATAGTTCAGCGACCGATAGCCGCATTCGTAAGCGATGGAAGTGACGCTCAGATTGGACGCGCGCAGCAGACGGGTCGCCATGCGAAGGCGCAGACCGTGAATAAACGGCTTCGGGCTCATGCCGGTCAGCAGGCGAAACTCCTCGTAAAACTGCGTCTTGCCCAGCCCGCTTCCGCGAATGACCGCCGGCATGTCGAGATCTCCCGTCGCATGCTCGATCATATAGGCGACCGCTTCCAGCAGCTTTTCGTCCACTCCGCGCCATTCGCCGTCCCGCTGCCCGGGCAGCGTCCGCTCCCTGCTCAAGCCTTCGTACAGATAGCCCAGCAGCTCGACCAGCTTCGCGTATCGAAGCAAATGCCTTCCCGCCTGCCCGGCCTCATCGTCGCCTTCCGGCTTGCTCGCCAGCGCTTCCGCGGCCGTCCGCATCGCCTGCGCCCATGAGGCCCGCGAACCAATGACGTCGCCGCCGCACGCCGCATACAGCATCGCCAGCAGCTTGCCGCCCTGCGGCAGACCGAGCAGCAGCTCCACGGGCAGCCGGACATGCAGCAATCGGCTTCCGACTGCGGCCGCCGGCACGACCGACGTCGGTTCGCCGAGCAGCCCGACGAGCAGACAGTCGCCGGCGTGCAGCGCCTGCTTCCAGCCTCCTCGCTCCGCGTAAGCTCTTCCCGCGGTCAAGCAGAGCAGTTCCACGGCATCGCCGCGGCCTTCCAGCGTCAGCGGCTGCCGGGCCTGCCTCCAGACCACCTGCCAAGAACCGTCCTCGCACGGCGTTTCCTGTTGAGATAGCAGCTTTCTCACCTTCTTTACCCTTTGACCGAACCGGCCGTCATGCCGGAAATAATGAATTTCTGGCCGAGCAAATAAATGACGATGACCGGAAGCGTCGTAAGCACGATGTCCGCCGACACGAGGTTCCAGTTGACCTGAAAGCGCCCGAAGAAATTGTACACGGCCAGCGTCATCGGCCATTTGTCCGAGTTGTTCAGAAAGTACAGCGGATGAATAAAGTCGCTCCACGAGCCCATGAAGTTCAGGATCGCCACCGTTACCAGCACCGGCGTCAGCAGCGGAATGACGACCGAGAGGAACAGGCGGACCGGCGAGCAGCCGTCGACGATGCCCGCTTCGTCCAGCTCGCGGGGAACGCTGCCGACGAAGCCGTAGATCAGGAACACGCTGAACGGAATGCTGGATGCCGCCAGCATCAGAATGATGCCGGTCTGCGTATTGACCAGATGCGTCCACTGCATCACCTTCATCAAGGTGACGAAGTTGGTCGGCATCGCGATTCCCATAATCAGATAGAAGTACATCGCCTTGTTCAGCCGGGTCCGGTTGCGAGAGAAGACGTAGGCCGCCAGCGAAGCGAGAAGAATGCTTCCGACCGTCGCGCCGGTCGCGTACAGCAGGCTGTTGAAGAACGATTGAATCAGCTTTCCTTCCTCGATAACGATCGAGTAGTTCGACCACTGGAACGACTTCGGCAGCGACATGTTCATTCCGTTCGCTTCGGCTTTCGTCTTCAAGGAGTTGACGGCGACGAGCAGCAGCGGAATAAACATCGTCGCGCTCAGTATCCAGGCGAACGCGTTGCGCAGCGTCGGCAGCAGAACTTTGTTCATCATCGTTCGTCCCCCTCCCTCGACATCAGCCGTACGACAAAGTAGCCGAGCACCGTCATGACGACGAACAGGACGGAAGACAGCGCCGTGCCCATGCCGTAATTCCCCGTGGAAAACTCTTTGAAAATCGCCGTATACATAACGTCCGTCGCGTATCCCGGACCGCCGTTCGTCAATACGTACACCGCTTCGAACACCTTGAGGCCGTGCAGCAGGTTCAGCACCGTCGTGACCACGAGCGCCGGCACGATCAGAGGAATCGTAATGCGCGTCAGCTTCTGCCAGAAGTTCGCCCCGTCGATCGCGGCGGCCTCATAATAGGTTTTGTCGATCGATTGCAAGCCGGCCAGCAAAATGATCATAATGTAGCCGACGCCCTTCCAGATGTCCACGGCGATGATCGACTTGAAGGCCCAATTCAGGTCGGTCAACCATTTCTGTGCCATAAAATCCAGGCCGATCGCCCGCAGCGATTCGTTCAGCAGTCCGCTGGCGGGATTCAGAATCGACTTGAAGATCAAACCGACGACGAGCATCGGAACGATGGAGGGCATGAACAGCATGACGCGGTGAAGTCCCTTCGCCCGGATGCCGTCATTGAGCATAATCGCGAAGAGCAGGCCGAGCGCCGTCTTGAGCACGACCGTGCTGACCGTGAACACGAGCGTATTTTCGATGTAGCTGAGATACTTCGCTTCTCCGGAGAAAATCTTCGCCAGATTATCGAAGCCGATGAAACGAATCTCGTCCGAATAGCTGTTCCAGTCGGTGAACGAGTAGTAGATGCCCATAAGGCCGGGCACGACGAAAAATATCGAATAGACGACCAAGGTCGCAATGCCGAAGTAAAACGGATATATGGCGCGATTCATCGCAATTTCCCTCATTTCCCTTTAGAATGAAGTTGGCAACGGCCGCGTTCGCGACCATTGCCAACCCCGATTCCCGCCGGACCGGCGACTTTATTTCCAGTTCGGATCCTGAGCCACCTTGGCCATCTCCGCGCGGCGCTGATCGATGCTTCTGAGCACGTCGATCGGCTGAATGACGCCGGACAGCATCGCGACGATGTCCTTGCCGATGTCCATCCATTGCGGGTTCACGTAGTTGACGTAGTTCTGAATGTCCGTTCCGCGCTCCGGGTAGCTGTCGAACAGCTTCTGCTGCTCTGCGGTATATTTGTTCTTCAGATCCGGGAAGTTCAGGTTGGAAATCGTCGGATCGTTGTCCAGCATGAACTGCAGATTTTCCTGCTTCGTCAGGAAGTTGAAGTACTGCTTCGCTTCCTCGATGTACTTCGAGCCGGAATAGATGAATTTGCTCGGTCCGCCCGGATTGATATAGTAGATTTGATTATCCGTCAGCGGAATCGGGAAGAAGCCGATGTCCTCGATTTCGAATTCCTCGTATTCCCCCGCGATCTCCGTCGCCACGCTCTGCGCCACCAGGCTCATGCCGAATTCGCCGCTGCCCAGCTTGGCTACCGTGTCGGAGCCGGTATCGGAAAGCGTGTTGTCCCCGAAAAAGTCCATATCGTACATTTCCTTCAACTGCGTCAAGGAATCCAGCATGACCTGGCTGTCGACGAATTTCTTCTTGTTCTCGTTCAGATCGTCGTACAAGTTCGGCTCAAGCTTATCGTAGTTCGGTCCGGGCTCGGAGAACCACAGCACATGGTGCCAGCCGTCGGCGATCGGCTCGTAGATCGGCGTAACGCCGGCCTGCTGGATTTTCAGCGCCGCGTTCTTAAACTCCTCGTACGTTTTCGGGATTTCCAGGCCCAGCTCGTTGAACAGCTTCTTGTTATATCCGACCACGAAGCTGCTGTAGGTGTCCCAGATCGTAAGCGCATACACTTTGCCGTTAGCGGTAAGCTGCTCTATGGACAGCGGATCTTCGCGCTTGACCCATTCCTGGTCGCTCAGGTCGACGGCGTTCTTCTCGACGTTGTAGTTCATCGTGATCTCGCTGTAGCCGCTCTGTCCTCCGAAGATGTCCGGACCTTCGCCCGCGTTCAGCTTCGTCTTCAGCACGTTGAAATATTGGTCGGAAGGCACGATCTGAAAATCGATTTTAATGCCCGTCTCCTCTTCGAACTTCTTCGCCAGCTCCATCTCGGAATCTTTGATCCAGCCCTGGCTCGCCATGTAGGTCAGCGTCACGTTCTTCTTGCTGCCGCCTTGCTCGGAAGCTCCGCTCGAGGAGGCCGACGGCGATGCGCTGCCGCCCTTGTCGTTGCTGCCGCCGCATCCGGCCAGCACAGCCGTCATCGCGACGAATACGGATAGTAAGGTCATCGTCCACTTTTTCATTCGAATAGTCCCCCTGTTCGTTTATGGCTAGTTCATCCATGGATGATACTTTAAGTATAGTGGGCTGATTTTTTTCCTCCATAGAATAATCGGTCCTAAACTTGTCTAAATTTAACCGCTTACATTCGAAAGATGTTGAGGTATAATTTAACTACGTTTAGTTCAGTTTAGCAACAAGGAGTACGAGAGCATGTTCAAAAGTATGAAAACGGCTTTGTTCCTGACGTATTCCTCCATTATCCTGATCGTATTCGCGACGTTCGTTCTCTTCTTCTATTCCTGGACGACCAATCAGCTGAGGGGACAGGCGATGAGCACGCTGGAAAGCTTCGGCGTCTCGATCCGCGACCAGCTCGTTCAGCAGATCGAGCAGCTTAATCGGGTTTCCCTGAACGTCATGTACTCCAATCTGGTTAAAGAACGCTTCGCCAGTTATATGTCCGAAGTCGGAGAGCCGGACGGCAACGAGACGGCCCAAGCGACCCCGGCGACCGATACCGACGCGAATTCCGCCGTACAGCAGCAGCGCGTTAGACAGAACGACGACGCCAAGGTGTTGACGGACGCGCTGACCGCCATTATCGGGCCTTCCCGGCTGGTCGAGCAAATTTACCTGTACTCTTTTAACGGCCGTTATTACGGAACCGGCTTCGACAACAGGGAACAAGCCTACAACCCGGAGGACAAGCCGTTTATCGAGCAATTGCTGCAGCGGCAGCCCGGCAAGCTCGTCTCCGATCCGAACCTGGATTTGCAGCTGTCCAAGTATTATTCTTCCGCGGTCGGAAAGTACTCCATCTCGCTCTACCGGCTGCTGTACGACGAATACAACGTGCCGATCGGGGCCATTGAAGTGAAGCAGTACGCGCACCGCATTTTGGCAAGCGCTGCCGATTTCGAGAGCAACAATCCGTACAACGGTCATATTTACGTGCTTAATCGGGATGGCGAGGTCATCTATCCGTTCGAACACGACGACAAGCGGAACGAGGCGTTCCGCAGCCTGGTCGCCCCTATGGACAAGAGCGCGGACCTATACAGCAGCTTTCCTTTCACCGATCCCGTCACCGGAGAGAAACAGCTGTTGTCGCTGCACTATTCCGAATCGACGGGCTGGTATACGATTCTGACGACGTCGGAAAGCGACCTGTTCCAACCGCTCAGGAAATTTACGTTTTTGCTGTTCGGAACCGCCTTCGTGCTTCTTGCGCTCGGCATCGGCCTCAGCTTCTATGCGGCCAACAAGATCACGTTTCCGATCTATCGGATTCGCCGCGCGGTGCGCAACTTCTCGTTCGAGCATATCGGGTCCAACATTATTGCGCAGCAGAAAATGAAAAGCGGTTTCATCGAGTTGGACGAACTGCACGACGCGTTCCAGAGCATGAGCGAGCGGTTGAAGCAGTCGCTGGACCACCTGCTGCTGGCCGAAGCTCAGAGCCTGCAAGCGCAGCTCAACGCCTTGCAGTCGCAGATGAATCCGCACTTTCTGTACAATACGCTGGCCAACCTTCAGGAAATGGCCGAACAACGGATGAACGAGCCGCTGATCGCGACGATCGAGCATATGTCGGACTTCCTGCGGTATATTACTTCCAAGGAACGGCAGGTGCCGCTACGGGACGAGTTGACGAACACGATCAATTATTTGGAAATCAATAAAATCCGCTTCGGCGAGCGGCTGACCTACCGCGTTGACGTGCCAGAGGAGCTGCTGACGCAGAGGGTGCCCAAGCTGGCCGTGCAGCCGCTGGTCGAAAACAGCATTAAATTCGGCACTTCCCACGCCCCGCCCTGGCGGATCGACATTATCGGCACCTTGAACGAAGCCAGCTGGCAAATCGAAGTGAGGGACTATGGCGGCGGCTTCGAGCCGGACAAGCTGGCCCAGCTTCATGACAAGATGGCCCTGCTGGAGAAGGACAGCAGCCTCCCGACACTGGAGCTGAACGGCATGGGCCTGCTCAACATTTATTTAAGATTGAATCTGATTTACGGCGAGCGCAAAATTTTCGAAGTTCGCAACCTTCCGGAGGGCGGCGCGTCCATACGCATCGGAGGGCTGCTGCATAAGGAGTGATTCGGCATGCGCGACATTAAATATTCGACGGTAATCGCCGAGGACGAGGATCTGATCCGCAGCGGCCTGATCCGCAAAATCGAGCAAAGCGGACAAAGCTTCGCCGTCATCGGAGAAGCCACGCACGGCGAGGAAGCGTTGGAGCTCGTCAGACGGATGCAGCCCCAGCTGCTCATCACGGACATTCGCATGCCTGTGATGGACGGGCTGAAGCTGATCGAAGAAGTGCATAAATATTATCCGCGCACCGCGGTCATTATCGCCAGCGGGTACGCCGATTTCGAATATGCCCGGCAGGCGATGAAGTTCAACGTCAAGCACTATCTGCTGAAGCCGGTCAAGCAGCAGGACCTCGCGGACGTATTGGACGACGTTCGGGCGCAGTTGTCAAAGGAGCCCATCGTCGAAGCCAACGATATCGAGAAAACGGTACAGCGCGTCCAACAGTATTTGCGGGAAAATTTTCACGAGGAGATCAGTCTGGAGCAGCTCGCGAAGCAGTTCAACTTCTCCTCCGCGTATTTAAGCAAAATTTTCTTGAAGCACGCCGGCGAAGCGCCTTCGAAATACATCGCCACGCTGCGAATCAACGAAGCGAAGCGGCTGCTCAAGCAGCGCAAGGACCTGCCGGTCAAGACGGTCGGCGAGCAGGTCGGCTATGCCGATCCGTTTTATTTCAGCCGCATCTTCAAGCAGGCGACCGGCATGACTCCTCGCGACTATCAGAAATGAACTCGGCGCGGGGCGCGGGTCCCGGAGGCGTATGATAAGCGTGCCGGGCGCGCTTATCGGCCTGGGCTGGGCCCTGGTGCGAGTGATAAGCGTGCCGGACGCGCTTATCGGCCTAGTCTGGGCCCTGGTGCGAGTGATAAGCGTGCCGGGCGCGCTTAGTGGCCGGGGCTGGGCCCTGGTGCGAGTGATAAGCG
>Ga0206118_100112_pt1 | contig 107262 bp, 91 predicted proteins | sample 3A20Ametagenome_FD_177999 | JGI IMG/M metagenome (GOLD analysis project Ga0206118, IMG submission 177999) | Enriched microbial communities from leaf-cutter ant dump, University of Wisconsin, Madison, United States - 3A20A | ecosystem: Environmental > Terrestrial > Nest > Insects nest > Nest dump...
GAAGGCCGCACGGTTATTCTGACCTCAGCATAACCGAAACATCCTCCTTCATTGTAGATATAGACATAGTAAGTACCCTCATGCTGTAAGGTCACATTGTCGATACGCGGATCGGGATCCGTGCTGAAAAAGCCGTTGGGCCCGTTCCAGAGGTAAGAGGAGCCCCCTTCAGCATAGAGCTGAACGCTTTGTCCCTCACAGACGGTATCGGGACTTGCCACGGCCTTGGCCGATATCTGGTTATACACAAGCACCTCTGCCTCATCGGAGCTGGCACAGCCGTTCTCATCAATCATGCGAACGGTGTATATACCGGAGAGGTGGATGGGGATGTTGTGGATGACAGGGTTCTGCTGTGTGGAGTAATAGGTAGCAGGGCCGGTCCATTGGAAGAAAGTACCGTTGCCTTGTGCAAAGAGCTGGACGGTATTGCCTTCACAGGCATGGGTGACAGCCGGAGAGGCCGTTACGGGCTGAGGGACATGAATGGTGATGTCAACACTTGCCGTGGCGGAGCATCCGTTGGCAGCGGTCACTGTCAGGGTATAGGTACCGCTGTGAGCGGTAGTGACATCCTCTATGAGGGGATCACGCTCTGTACTGCTCCATCCGTTGGGGCCACTCCAGGCATAGGTACCTGCCCCCGAGCCATAAAGCCGCAGATCGCTGCCTGCACAGGCCGCTCCTTCCTTGTATGTGATGCTTACCACAGGTGGATAGAAAACCTGGAGGGTATCAAAGAGGATGGATTGACATCCGCCATTGGCAGTGATGGTGACGGTATAGATCCCTGCCCACAGGTGATCATCGATATACACAGACGGGCTCTGCAGCACAGAGCTCCATCCATGTGGTCCGCTCCATGCATAGGAGGTACCGCCACTGGCGCTAAGAGAAACGGTAGAGCCGACACAAGCGGGGTTAGGATCGATGGAGATGGTCCCCTGGGGAGCTGGATTGACCAGCACGGTCGCTGTGACAGGTGTACCTGTACAGCCATTGGCTGATGGGGTGATCGTAAAGGTTACGGTTACAGGAGATGAAGTATTATTGGTCAACCAGCCGGATATATTGCCGGACCCTGCAGCAGGGATACCTGTGACGGATGCCGTATTGTTACGTGTCCACGTATATGTCGTACCCGATACTACTCCGCTCAGCACGATGGTCGTGATGGCCTCGCCCGAACAGATGGTTTGAGAAGCGGGAGTTGCTACCGCATTCGGTACAGGATTGACGATAACAGTTGCAGTGACAGGAGCTCCTGTACAACCGTTGGCTGACGGAGTGATGGTGAAGGTCACCGTCACAGGAGCAGATGTCGTATTGGTCAGCGAGCCGGATATGTTACCCGATCCTGAGGCAGGGATACCTGTGACAGAAGCCGTATTGTCGCGTGTCCACGTATACGTCGTTCCCGCTACGCCACCGCTTAGCACAATGGTCGTGATCGCATTACCCGTACAAATAGTTTGGGATGCAGGAGTAGCAACACCTACAGGAAGCGGGTGGACAGTAACATTCACAGAAGCAATTGATATGCACCCTTCTTCATTTGTGATTGTAACGGCATATAATCCTGCCTGATTGGCCTGAATGTTTGTAATAGCCGGACTTTTCACAGTAGATGTGAATCCCAACGGGCCTTCCCATGAATAAGAAGCCGCGTCAGAAGTGTTCAAAGTAAGCGTAGAATTGGCACAAACAGGATTGGGCGTCGCTGTGGCAACTGCCGGCGCAGACGGGTTGACCGTGATCGTAAAAGAGATAGACACTCCTTCGCAATCACCGTTACCTGGCGTTACAGTGATATTTGCGATTACAGGCGCAGGACCGTTGTTTATTGCCGTAAATGCAGGGATGTCTCCGGTTCCGCTTGCAGCCAGACCTATAGCCGTATTGTCGTTTGTCCAGCTGAATGAAACGCCGTTGTCGGAAGAAGAAAAAATAATTTCATCGGTCAGGCCGCCGTTACAGACCACCTGGTCTTCGGCTTCATCCATTGTAAGCTTCGGCTCTACAGTAACGGTAACTGTTTTCGGCTCTCCTTCACATCCATTGATAACAGGTGTAATAGTGAAGGTCACGGTGACAGGGGAAGATGTTGTATTGGTTAGTGTTCCCGATATAGCTCCGCTTCCGGATGCCGGGATCCCTGTGACAGTTGCAGTATTGTCCCTTGTCCAGTTATAGGTTGCTTCGCTTACGTCACCCGACGGCACTATTGTTTCTATTGAAGTACCGCTGCATATACTTTGACTTGCAGGAGTCGCATTTACATTTGGTATTGGGGATATCGTCAGTGTTGCTATTTCATCCTGACCCCAGCAAGTTAAGTTATTAACGGTATAGTATGGCCTGATGCCGATCTCCGAAGTATTTACCGAATTGGTTGGATTTGTCAGATTATAAGTTACTGTTAGATTCGTATAGCTTAGAGTGACAGACCCTGTATTGCCATTTGCATTCGTAGTACCAAAGGTCATACCCGTAACCGGATTATCAGTTGATATTACCGATACCTGCCCGGTCGACCCGGTACATATATCAAAATGATCAGGAATAAGGGTAATGGAAGGCTTATGCATTATATGCACTGTGGCAGTAAAAGGTTCTCCTTCGCATTGTCCATTGGACGGAATAACTGTAAATGTTACCGTTACCGGGGCGTCAGTAGTATTGGTCAAAGTGCCGGAAATGTTGCCTGTACCACTTGCTGCAATACCGGTTACCGTACTTATATTGTCCCGGATCCAGGAGTAGGTGATACCGTCCTCTTCGCTGTCAAGTTCAATGGTTTCGATCCCCGAACCGGAACAAATGGTCTGATCATCGGGCGTTCCGTCGCCTGAAGGTATTGGATTGACAGTGACATCAACAGAGGTGGATGCACCACATTCGCCTCCTGCCGACACATATACCCAGTAAGTACCTTCATTGCCGAAAGTTATGTTGTCAATAACCGGATTCTGAACAGTAGAAATAAAGCCATTCGGGCCGGACCAACTATAAGTATCGCCGCCCGATGCATATAAGTTTAAAGTTTGACCGACACATACCGGATTCGGGCTTGCATCAGCGGTTGCATTGATTGCTTCGACGACTTCTACTGTTACCGAGGATGTTCCCGTACAATCACCATCAGCCGTTACAGTAACATAATAAGTACCTGCTTCAAGATCCGTAATGCCGGAAATAACCGGATTCTGTACAGTAGAAGTAAAGCCATTCGGGCCGGACCAGCTGTAAGAATTACCTTCCGTAACACCTAATGTTACAGAGCTGCCGTAACAGACAGGATCGGGTGTGGCTGTGGCCGTGATATTGAGAGTTTCACTGACGATCACATCAAACGAGCAGGATAGAATATTACCAACGGCATCTTCTGCCTCAAAAGTGTTGGTAGTAATTCCTGCCGGAAAAACAGAACCCGTGGGCAGACCTGCCGTCTGTATAATGTCTAAACCTAATTGCGATATTCTTACCTGGTCAACCCATACCCCGGTTGAACCGACAGAGTTATCACAGCCGATCAGCCACCGGAAGATCGCCTTGCTTCCTGCAAGACCGGAATTCAGATTGACAATGACATGTTTAAGCCCAAGAGAATTACCGGACCAGGCGCTTCTGCCACTGATCGGGCTTCCATATTCCGTACTGATCGTATTATTATAATTGCCGGATATAAACGTGTTGCCTCCGGTCAGAATATCCTGCCATGTGCTTCCATTATCAATACTGTATTCAAGAACCGCACCGTCATAATTGTTTTCAGTAATATACATCAGATCAAAACTAAACTCGGAGTCAGCAGTCAATAAATAGGGCGGAGAGATAAGTGCGGAAAGACTGGTCGAACTGATATCTGCCGCAAATGCCGAATTTATAAGAGCGGGGGTTTGTGCTGCGCTCGTGTACCACAGATTTGGCGTACCGCTTATCGTAGCAGTGGTCCACCCTGCCGGTAATGCCGGCATTGTAACATCATCAAAGGTCTCCATGAGATCATTGCATCCGTCGATGATTACCGGCAGGTTATAATTTACTGTTTCTCCACAGTTTACATGAATGTCCTCAGGGCACGCCATATCAATTGACCCTAAAACCTCGATCTCACCTGTAATTGTAAATGGTTCAAAACAATCGTTCACAGGTGTAAATGAGTATGTTATCGTATGTGTGCCTGCACCTGCTATGGCCGGATTAAAATTGAAGGTCTGACCGTCTCCGTTGTCAGTAATTCCCGGACCACTGTAAATCCCTCCGTATGGAGTGGCGCCCGACAGGCCATTCATTATACCTGAGTTGATACAAACGGATGATATCGTTTCAAATACAGGTGTAATGCCCGCTGGCGGAGTAAAGTCTTCGATACCGTCAGCCCTGCTGGAACTTGAACCCTGGCTTGCATAATATCCTAACCCTCTTCTTGCAAAGGCTTCCCAGATAATACAGGTATTTTCAGAATTATATATTATCTGGTCCGCGAGCAGGATCGCGTTGCGGCCATCTACAAAACCGGGGCTGCAGGGCTGTAGTTTCAATCCTTCCATGACAAGTATGACAGCCCTGTCCAGTCCTTCCGTCTCACCAAACTCTTCGATGAGCAGGACCGTCATGTCCCAAAGCATGGATGCCCATACAAAACCGAGACCGTGGGGTACGGCAAGTGTTTTTATATCATCATATGTATAATTATTTACTGCAAAATCATAGGCATATTTTGCCGGCCGGATTCCGGGGTCGGTTACAGATTCATTTAATACATAGGTGCCGATACCTCTTGATGAAGTCAGCCCGGATCCCGTTTGCCAGGTGGTGATATACGCAAAGAAATCGCTCCAGCCTTCTCCCATCTGTTCCGTATTATTAAGACATCCGACAGAATTTCCTGTCAGCCTGTTGGATATACCATGACCATATTCATGGGCGATCACACCATTATCAAAGTCACCATCTCTTTGTGGTGAGCTGTAGTTCCACAAAAACATCTGCATTCTCGGATTAAGGCCTTCTGCCGGCGTACCAAAGTTGGCATTATTTATTCCACCTCCGTCCTGAGCTTCTGCATTCAGATAATCATTTCCCGTACCGCCATTGCCGTAGTTGTTCTGTTGAAAATTGCCGTTTGCTTCATTAAATCCGTAATTATAAGACCAGTCATGCATGAAATTACTCATATAAAATAAATTGGTCACTGCGGCAGGTCTGTAGGTCGATGGCGCCATGCCCAGGTCGAGCGGAAAATCAAAGGTCAATGCAGGACCGCCGTCAGGCGATGATGCCGGATCAGGTACATTATCCGCATTCGTATCTGTATAGGCATATACATTATTTCCACGGGTCGTTGTATATTCTGCGCCGGCTGCGCCATTCGTATCATGCCAGCCAAACGGCGAGGCGATCGGATCCGCAGGGTTGGTAATCAAAGCTCTCCCTCCAAAAGACGGCGCTTCAACAGGAACCGGGAAAACGCGGTACGAAGAACCATCCGCAACATCGTCATAATCGTCATCCCTGTCTTTGGCAAGGATCTGCTCTAAATGCCCGTCCTCTTCATGATCCCGGAACCCTGTATATACGGGCGAGCTATCGAAATTGGAATGATCAAACTTACATTCGATCATAAGGTCATGCTTGTCTACCAATGTGCCGGTTGTTGCATCTATCCTGGTACTCCAATAGTGGTTCTGTCCCGGAGGCGATAATGTCAGGTCCCATACCAATGTCAGTTTTCCTGATTTTTCATAAAAATACATGAGCCTGACCGGGATAAGTTCGGTCGAAACGGATCTGTTCTCATAAACCTTGGCGTCTTCATAATTCGGGATCGAATTAATAGAACTGTTATTGACTGCACTTGAAGAGCCCCGAGACGCGACACCTAATTGCTGGGCGGCAAATCCGACAGCATCCTCTGCAGAGATGACGGAACGCAAAGCGATATTACCCGGGTCACGCTTGAAATTGACCGAACGATCACTCCAATGGATCACTTTTCCGTTCCTGTCCAAATGAACATTGATGGAAGCATTACAGATCTCCAGGCCATTGTATGCCTGAGCAAAATACAAGTGTGTGATACCGGATTTTTGACTGTCTCCTTTCCGGGATAAGATCAGCTGGTCGATTTCAGCATCACTTAAGGATAATTTATCCTTTTGGGTCTTTAAATAATCTTTTGCTTGTTTGACATAAGAATCAGCAGTGCTCAACTGAGAAAAAACATGGCTCGTGATAAAAAGAAAAATTATCAGAAAAAATGATCTTAACATGGGGTAATGTTTAATAGTGAATTATTATATTTTTTTACAATAGATCAATTCTTTATCAGAAAATCTCAGAAGGAACTTTCCGATAAAAAAACTTCTAAAGATCATTTTTTTATGACCTCAGGAGCCAATCGGGAATTATTACAAAAAATTCTTAGCCGTTTATTCAGCTAAAGTTATTGTTACAAAATTCCTTTATAAACGGGCATTTTGTGAGTATTTTTTCTACATTGAACCCTATATTTCCGGGCTTTTTCCGGACAAACTGTGCAGCACCAGGACAAATTCAGCATTTTGTGACACAGTAAAGCATCTTAAATCGATACTTGTTGCTTTCATATCAGAGGACTCATAAATATATTTATATTTATTTATAACCGGGAATAAACTTCCGGTTTTGTCGTATTATTATTTCTATTACAGGACAAGATATAATTCTGTATGCCCGGAGCGATCCCGGATATGTGATACTGGTGCAGAACGTTGCGAAAAAGCCGGCAAAGAGCTTCATCTGTATAAGATTGTTATTGTTTGAGGAGGTCAGCCTGATATCCCGGTGGCTTCCTGAATTACTATCGTAGCGGTACCCGGAATATCATCAAAAAGATCCGTTTTGTTTCAGATTTTTCCGGTACATATGAAATCACTGATGATAATTTCATCTTTTGGGATCAGCAGCATAATTGAACCCTGTTTATCACAGGTATCTAAATAACCTGTATGCAGCTTTCTACATATCAGAACATACTCTGATACCCGAAATGTATCTTGGCTGCCTGGAAGTCAAACGGAATGGTCTTGTTTTTTCCCACAGCAATGCTGAGGCCGAATACACCAACCTTCGTGCCGAAATTGATACCTGCCCCGAGACCCATATTCCATGCAAACTGGTCGATCCGGCTGTTGTTGGTATTGATCCAGCCGTTGTCGGCAAAGATAAAAATGGCGCTCAGTTCATCGAGGATCATTCTGGCCTCGGTCGTAGCCACGAGGTAAGAAGTGGTAAAGATCGACTGCTCATTCCAACCCCGGAAGGTCTTGTTCCCGCCGATGCGGAACTTCTCATTGTTGTATACCTGCTTAGGCCCGGTGATCATACCGCCGTTGGCGCGCAGCATGACCGTCATTCTTTTGAGCAGGGGAATGAAAATCCGGGAATCCAGCTGTGGCCGGATCAGGGTTGAGCTCAGCGTCACGGTATCGTATAGTGCGGGATAGCTGAAGGATGCCGGGTCCGGACCGCGGATAGCCAGTATCTTATCGTTCTTGCTGATGTTCCTCTGACCGACGCCCATACGGAGATCGACGGTAAATCCCCTGCGCGGATTGAGCCTGAAGTCGAGCTTCTGTATGCTGTAGGTGAGGCCGAAATAATCGGTTCGGTAGTCGAGGTTGGCCGGTAGCTTCCTGGTAAGAATGATAGCCTGGGTGTCGACCGTGCCGATATCGGACTGGTGCCTGTTCCAGAAAGCTTCGAGCTTGCTGTCAAAGTTGAAGTAATATTGTCCGCCGACCTCAAATATCTTTTCCAGGAAGGCCGAGTCGGACCGGAAGAGCTTGAAGCTGCCCTTGATACCGATCGGCGTCGACAGGATAAAAGGATATTCGCCCTCCAGCCTCAGCTGCTGGGTGAGTGGCGACGGCTGGAAATATTCACCGAGGATGCGCTCTCCGCGGGCAAACTGGTTGATGAGCTCGATCGTGGCATTGCCCGTGAGCAGCAGGCGGTTGCTTACGCCGGGGACATTGCTGGTATTGGGCTGGAAGCCGATGAGGAGGTCGAATCGGTTGACGTTCTTTTTCTTGAGAAAAAGCGCAAGCCAGGCTTTTTGCTCAGCAAAGACGACCATGGGATTTTTATACTGCTCGGCAAAGGTCAGCTCCCTTGCTTTTTTGGAAGCCTTGTCGGCGATAGCCGGGGAATATACCTGGCCTGGCTGGAGGCCGATCATCTGCGCCAGGTAATAGGCCGAGATCTTCAGGTCGCCGACGACATGGAGGCCGCCGACGGTATAGATCTTGCCCGGCCGGATCCATACATCCATATCCATTGTCTGGTCCTGCGCCATTCGGGGGCTCATCTGCACCGCTGCAAAGGGATATCCTTTGAGCAGGGCGGCTTCCAGCAGGGATTTTCGCAGATCGGTGACCTCCTGCCATACTTTTGAAGAGTCTTTTAGGGAAAAATCGACCGTATCATGCGGTGCGATGCCTTCAAAGGCCCGTATATACAACCTGCGCAGGCGATAGGGCATACCCTGGTAAAAATAAATGTGCGCGGTATCGCCGGCTACCCTGACGGAATCGACCGCTGCAGCAAAATACCCGCCCGACTGCAGGGAGTCGATGACCTTTTCCGCGGGCTCAAACAAGGCAAATGTATCGATGGTGTTCTTTTCCATAAGGTTGGCGGCAGCCCTGGCCCATACGGAGCTGTCACGCTCCAGCCCGTGTACGACGATATGCTGGCCTCTGGTCAGGCCGAAAAGCAAGCAGAAACAAAATGTAATGATGATACGCGACACGCCTGTGCTCTATAATGAACTGATACTTACAACGAAGATAAGGCAAATGTCAATGCCTAGGAACGCGACAAAATGATCTGTTCGGCGCAAATATCCGGAAACTGTTCCGGCGTGCTGGCTACACAGGTGATATCCATGCCGGCGAAGAGCGCTGCGTTTTCCGTATTCCATGTGCCTTTTCCTTCCTTATTCAGGGCGAGGATGGTGATCATCTTCCTGAACTGTGACACTGCTCTCGCTGCCTCGTGGAGCATATAGGCGGTATCCTCCGTCTCATCGAGGTCAGAGATCAGCACCAGCAGCGCCCGGTCGGGATTGCTGCATTCCTGGAGGGCATATTGAAGCGCCCTGCCGATGTTGGTGCTGCCTCCCATGTGCGAGGAGAACAAGACATCGACGGGGTCGGTGATCTGTCCGGTCAGGTCGGCGATATCGGAGTCGAAGAGCACAAGGTGTGTTCTGAGCGCCGGTATCCTGCTGAAGATGCTCCCATAGATGGCTGCATATACCAGCGATTCGTACATGGATCCCGACTGGTCGATGAGGATAAAGATGGTGTCGATGGATTTTTGCCTGTTCTGCCGGCCGATGAGTGTTTCGGGTATGATGGCGCGCCGTTCAGGCTGGTAAGTATGCAGGTTCTTGAAGATCGTTTTAGACCAGTGAATGTTATTGTACCGTGGCTTGCGGTTGGTCAGCGGCGACCTGAGCGCCCTGCCTATAGCGGCCGTGGTCTGGAAAGCAAAACGGTCGGTGAGCTTCCTGGCAAGGGCGTCGATGATAAGCCGGGCCTTGTGCCTTGCCGTGTCGGGCAGGAGGCCTTTCATTTTAAGGATGGTCACGGCGAGATGCACATCCGGCACGATGTGCTCGATGAAGGCATCGTCTTTGAGCAGCAGCTCCAGGCCGTACCTTTTGATAGCGTCTTTCTGGATGATGGTGCTGATGCTTTTGGGAAAATAAAAATCGACGTCTCTCAGCCAGTCGTTGACCTTGACCGACCGGCCTTTGGAAGAGCCGGACCCGCCGCCATACACCCAGCTGAGAACCCTGTCGATTTTAATATCGTCTTCCGACCACCCGGTCTCTTCGAACTCTTCTTCCTGTTGTGGATCAGCGCTCAGGATGAGCGACCATTTCCGGAGAAGGTCGGCATGCCGGTCGTTATAGAGGTCGATCGATGATTCGTGCAATCAGGCTCTTTTTGAAAACAAGCTGAATATCCAGCACAGCAAAAATGCGCCGATTATAGCAGTAAAAAAATATCCCGGACCGGAAAATCCGAGCCGGCCAAACAGCCATCCGCCAAACCATCCGCCCAGCAGGCCGAGAATGATGTTGATAATGACGCCACTGCCGCTGCCCTTGAAAAGTAAGCTACCGATGTAGCCGGCCACACCGCCTACGATAAGTGTCCAAATCCAACTGTCCATAATAAATTTTGTTTTATGATTAGAGAAAATAGATTGCCGCCGGTCGGTAAAAGTGTCGTATCTTTCAGAAGGTAATTCTTCTGTTATCAAAATTAAACAAATTATATATGAATTTCAAAAATATTTCAGCATTATTCTTTGCAGGAGCCGTTTTGATGATTGTTTTTTCATGCAGACCCGCTGCCGATGACTGGAATAGCCCTAGAAAGATATACGACACATTATGCTCCTGTAAGAACAAGGGCGGGCAGACCATCGATGAAGGCCTTAAAGACTGGCTTCGCAGCAGGGATCTCCCTGCCGGTAATACGGATCAGGTCAGCACCTGGCTGAGCGCCAACAGCCGGGAATTCCTGTCCTATATCGACACTGCTTTTAAGTCGGACGAGATCTATCTTGCCGGGCTTTCCGCAGCACGGGACACGCTTGCCGCACATGGATCCTCGATGGAGACCAAAGGCGTGACCGGTGAGCTGTTCTCCGTCAGGGTTAAATACCCTGCCTGTCTTGTTGCCCTGCCGTATATCAATGCCTATTGATACAGAAGCTGATCCGGCCGGAAGATCCGGTTACCAAAGAGCATTAACAAAAGGCGTTTGGCGATCGTCGTTCTTCCTGTTCATTTTTCAAAATGTGGGCTGGGTGAAGTTAAATTAGCCGGAAACCGGGCATCAAAAATTATTGTTTGCCGCAGGAAGTGTTTGACAGGATATTGATCAGTTTTGTTTTCCGGAGCGTGGTGAAAATCAACAGATAATTAGCTGATTGTCTTCCAAAAGCATTCAAAAAATGCTTGGTTATATTGTTACCAGAACTTACCTTTGTGCCGAATTTTGGAAAACCCGCTTCAAACCGTTGCGGGCTAAGCAATATAAAGCATATGACCAAGTTATATCCGACTCTCAATAAATTCTTCCCGAAAGCTTCAATGCTGCTGTTTCCTGTTCTTCTGATGTTCTGGCTGATGCCTGCACCGGCATTCTCCCAGGATCACGGTGATCATGGCCACGGTGACGCTGCGGCATCTCACGGCGAAAGCGCCCACGAAGCGAAAGCGGAATTTAAGATGCAGGATATGATCTTCAATCACATCAACAATTCCAATGATTTTCACCTCTTCGGTCATATCGCCGTGCCGCTGCCCTGTATCCTTTATTCCAAAGAGGACGGGCTGACCTTCTTTATGTCGTCAAAGCTGGATCATGGTCATAAAGCATTTAACCGTTATATGTTGGATGAAGGTATCATCAAGCGTCTTCCGGTAGGTTTCCCTGAAGGAGAAATTGAGATCGGCCCTGTCATTCGTGAAAAGATCAACGGGGAAGAGGTTTCAAAGCTTACTCATGCCGGTCATGAATACGAATTGGAAAAGGCATCCAATCTGATGAAATTTACTTCATTTTATGATTTTTCCATTTCGAAAAACGTATTCTCAATGATCCTGGCAGCCATCCTGCTGGGAGTGATCTTTCTTTCTGTCTCCAAGGCATATAAGAACCGTAGCGGACAGGCTCCTTCCGGTCTTCAGAACTTTATGGAGATCGTGATCAACTTTATTATTGATGAAGTAGCAAAACCGATGCTGGGGCACAAATACATGACCTATCTGCCCTTCCTACTGACCATATTTTTCTTCATTCTCACCTGTAACCTGATGGGGTTGATCCCTTTCTTCCCATTCAGTGCCAACGTGACCGGTAACATCGCCACTACAATGGCCTTGGCGCTGATCACTTTTTTCATCACCAATCTCAATGGCAACGGTAACTACTGGAAACACATCTTCTGGATGCCGGGCGTTCCCGTTCCGATGAAGATCTTCCTTGCACCCATTGAGTTTTTGGGTATCTTTATCAAGCCGGTTTCCCTGATGATCCGACTTTTTGCCAACATTACGGCAGGTCACATTATCATCCTGAGCCTCATCGGCCTGATCTTTGTATTCGGTAAGCTGGGAACAAGCATTGGCGGCGCAGTGGCCGGTTCGGCACTAGCTATACCTTTTACCTTGTTCATGAACCTGATAGAATTTGTGGTGGCCCTTATACAGGCATTCATCTTTACTATTCTTTCGGCTTCTTATATCGGTGCGGCGACTGAAGAGACACATCATTAATGATCTAAACCGGGGAAAAAGTTTTCCGGATGAATAAACAGGTCGTATTTGCGACTTTTTGACAATTGGAATATTAAACAATTTAAATAATTACATTATGTACGCAGGAATTGGAGCCGGCTTAGCGGCTATCGGTGCTGGTATCGGAATCGGTTTGATCGGTGGTAAAGGTATGGAAGCGATCGCTCGCCAGCCTGAAGCAGTCGGTGATATCCGTAACAACATGTTGATCGTAGCGGCTTTCGTGGAAGCGGTTGCGCTTTTCGCAGTGGTTGTTGCTTTCCTTACAGCAGGATAAGAGATCCTAAAACACATGCCCGGCGCGTAGACGGTTGGTTGATCGGCGGGCTTTTTTTAAAGAATAATTATACAATCTATATAATAACATGGTATTATTAGCCGAATTTAATGTTATCAAACCGGAAATAGGATTGTTCTTCTGGACGGTTTTAATTTTTGTGTCTCTCTGGTTCTTTTTGGGTAAAAAAGCCTTCGGCCCTATTGCCAAAGCCCTGAAAGACCGGGAGGATTCTATCAAGGACGCGCTCGCGCAGGCCGATATCGCCCGTGCCGAGATGAGCACACTCAAGGCGGAGAATGAGCAACTGCTCGTACAGGCTCGTGAAGAACGTGCAGCTATGCTGAGAGAGGCCAAGGACAATGCGTCCCAGATCGTAACGGAAGCGAAAAACAAGGCGAAAGAAGAAGCTGGCCGTATCCTCGCCAGTGCCAATCTTGAGATCGAAAATCAAAAGAAAGTGGCCATCGCCGAGGTCAAAAACCAGGCCGGACTGCTTGCCGTTCAGATCGCTGAAACCGTGCTCAAAAAACAACTGAGCAACGACCAGACCCAGATCGACCTGGCTCAGTCCCTTGCCAACGACATCAAGCTCAATTAATACTTTGATCTTTCATACAGAAAATTAAGACAAATGTCCGTATCACAAGTTGCTTCACGTTATGCCAAGTCCCTGCTCGACCTGGCTATTGAGCAGGGTAAGACAGACGTCGTTCGCGCTGACATGGCGACCTTCAAAGAAGCGCTCAAAAGCCGCGAACTGGTACTCTTGCTCAAGAGCCCGATCATCTATCCCGGCAAGAAGATCTCGGTATTGAAAGCTGTTTTCGAAGACAAGGTGGATCGTCTTACGATGGCTTTTTTCGATCTGTCGGTCAAAAAAGGAAGGGAGTCCCTGCTTGTCGATGTCGCTGACGAATTTAATGCGCTTTATAACCGCCATTTTAACATTGCCCTGGTAAAAGTGACATCAGCCGTAGCGCTGAATGAAGCAACCAAAGACCAGATCCTTTCAAAAGTAAAAACAATGGTTGGCGCTGATAAGCAGATCCAGCTCGAAACCAAGGTTGATCCTGCCCTTATCGGCGGATTTATCATACAATACGATGATAAGCTGTATGACAGCAGTGTCGCTTATCAGCTCAATAAACTGAAACAGACATTCACTCATATTTAATCAACAACATTAAAAAATTTAATTAATAGCCATGGTTAGTGTTAAACCTGATGAAATTTCAGCAATTCTGAGACAACAACTTTCCGGTTTCCATACCGAAGCCGAACTGGAAGAAGTAGGTACGGTATTGTCGGTAGGCGACGGTATCGCCCGTGTATATGGTCTTACCAACGCCAGAGCCGGTGAGCTTGTAGAATTCGAAACAGGCGTACAGGCTATCGTTCTGAACCTGGAAGAGGACAACGTCGGTGTCGTACTCCTCGGTTCTTCTGACAATATTAAAGAAGGCTCTAAAGTAAAAAGGACCAACACCATTGCTTCTATCGAAGTAGGCGAAGGCTTCCTCGGCCGCGTGGTCAATCCGTTGGGTCACCCGATCGACGGTAAGGGAGAGATCACCGGTACCAAATATAAAATGCCGCTGGAGCGCAAAGCTCCGGGCGTTATCTTCCGGCAGCCGGTTACAGAGCCGCTTCAGACCGGTATCAAGGCGATCGACGCTATGATCCCGATCGGCCGTGGCCAGCGTGAGCTCATCATCGGCGACCGCCAGATCGGTAAGACGGCTATCGCTATCGATACCATCATCAACCAGAAAGAATTCCACGAACGTGGTGAGACCGTATATTGTATCTATGTTGCCTGCGGCCAGAAAGCATCTACAGTGGCACAGGTTGCGAGAGTGCTGGAAGAGAACGGCGCTATGGCTTATACGACCATCGTGGCAGCATCGGCTTCCGATCCTGCTCCGCTGCAGTTCTATGCTCCGTTTGCAGGCGCTTCTATCGGGGAGTTTTTCCGCGATACGGGACGTCCGGCCCTCATCATCTATGATGACCTGTCCAAGCAGGCCGTTGCATACCGCGAGGTATCGCTCCTGCTGAAGAGACCTCCGGGACGTGAGGCTTATCCTGGAGACGTGTTCTACCTGCATAGCCGCCTTCTGGAACGTGCAGCGAAGATCATCAGCAATGACTCCATCGCGCAGAATATGAACGACCTTCCGGAATCGCTCAAGGCTTCCGGCCTCGTAAGAGGCGGCGGATCCCTGACGGCTCTTCCGATCATCGAAACTCAGGCGGGTGACGTCTCGGCATATATCCCGACCAACGTGATCTCTATCACCGACGGCCAGATCTTCCTCGAGTCCAACCTCTTCAACGCCGGTATCCGTCCTGCGATCAACGTAGGTATCTCCGTAAGCCGCGTGGGTGGTAATGCTCAGATCAAGTCAATGAAAAAAGTATCCGGTACGCTCAAGCTCGACCAGGCACAATACCGCGAGCTGGAAGCATTTGCCAAGTTCGGTTCCGACCTCGACGCCGCTACCAAATCTGTCCTCGACAAAGGTATCCGCAACGTAGAGGTATTGAAGCAGGCCCAGTATTCTCCCGTAGCGGTTGAAAAGCAGGTTGCCATCATCTACCTCGGTACCAACAACCTGCTGAAGGATATCAAGCCGGTCAACGTAAGGGAATTCGAAGAAAACCTGTTCGCTATACTTGATAAAAACCATCCTGACATCCTTAAGAACTTTAAGGCCGGTAAGCTGGAAGATGCGGACCTCAATGCGCTGAAAGCGATAGCTGCTGATCTTTCAAAGCAATACGCCAATTAATTTTTTAATCGTCAGACCAAGGTTCCGTCTCTGACGGAATGATAAATAAAAACCATGGGTGCTAATTTAAAAGAAGTACGGGAGCGGATCAAGTCGGTCATATCGACCCAGCAGATCACCAAGGCCATGAAGATGGTTTCGGCTGCCAAGCTGCGCCGCGCTCAACAGGCTATCGTCCAGTTGAGGCCTTACAGCGAGAAGCTCAATGAAATGTTGTCCAACATCCTGTCCAACCTCGATGGTGACGGTTCATCCGTATATAATACGGAACGGGAGGTCAGAAATGTGGCTATTGTCGTCGTGACCTCCAACAGGGGCCTCGCGGGCGCGTTGAACACCAATATCAGCAAGGCCGCTTCCGAAATAGCCCGCACCAAATACGCCGAGCAGCTTGCTGCGGATAAGGTTACCTTTATCAATATCGGTAAAAAAGGATATGACTACGTACGCCGTGTGCACAAAACCGCTCCGGTCATCACCGATTATATCAACGCTTTTTCCGACCTGTCCTTCGACAGGATAGCTCCTATAGCGGGCGCTCTGATGGCTGACTTTGCCTCCGGTAAATACGATGCCATAGAGATCGTGTACAGCAAGTTTAAGAATGCGGCTACGCAGTTCTACCAGGCAGAGCAGTTTCTCCCGGTCAGAAAAATGCCTGTGGACAAGAACGCCGGAAAGAAAAAGGCCGATTATATCTTCGAGCCGGACCAGAAAAGCCTGCTGGAATACCTTGTGCCTACGATCCTGCAGACGCAGTTCCACAAGACCCTGCTGGATACACATGCTTCGGAGCACGGAGCGCGTATGACGGCGATGGATAAGGCGACCGAAAATGCCGATGCTCTGCTCAAAGAACTGAAGATCAACTACAACAAGGCCCGCCAGGAAGCCATTACCAACGAGCTCTCGGAGATCGTCGGTGGTGCTGCTGCTCTCAGCAATTAAGGCAATTTATACTTAAGCTCAAAATAATAAAAAAGAAAGCCGGATGTTACAGCGTCCGGCTTTTCTGTTTATTTCTAATTTTAATCCAGTCAAAAATTACAAGCCTGGATCTTTTATAAAAGTCACGATTCAAAAATTATCGTTTTAATTTTATACGATTGGGATTTCAATCGATGGCTGATCACCGGAATTCAGGAAATCCCAGCAGCATATCGCTGTATGAAAATTGCCTGATCTGCTCTTTCCTGATTTTAAAATACCGGTAATAATGATCACATTGCTCCTTCAGCTCATCATAGGAAAACTTATTTTCAGCATCGGTTGCTTCCACTTCGATAAATGATCCCAGGCCATCGACCTCGTCAAAGTGGAACTTGACATTACCGATGAAGTATATTTTCCGTTTTTTGTCGACAACGACCTTGATGCCCAATTGCCGGATCAGGATATGCTTCAGCGCTTCTGACGGAGCATGGGGGTAGAGGATGACATCGGATCTTTTGCTATCTGGCAGGTCCTCCCTGCTATAATCGATCAGCGCATTTTCTATGTTTCCTTCCCGTAATTTGAGCCTGCCTGTCGGGGCACTGAAATACGTGTCGACCTGGTGATCTGTTCCTATGAATTCCGGACCCAGCTTCAACAGCAGGGCCTCATATTGTTCTATACTGCCGACCTTAGCTTTAAATTCACAATTTTTGATCTTCATAGTCTGTTTTATCTCACTGTTGTCTTTTATTTCCGGCCCATCGGGCCTGCCGCTGAAATATTTATGTAAGTACCGGCCTGAGGCGGCCCTGCCTTCCTCTATGATATCAATTGTTGCGTAAAGCTATGGATCGTCCGCAGCTCGCCGAAGAAGTGCTGAAGGTGCTCGACCTCTACATGCTCCATGACCACGATCTTATACCATCCGGCATTGCCGTCGTGCGTGTCGGGGACCAGGCCGTATTTATCCGCCAAAGCCTGCGGGACAAAACGGGCCTTGATCGTGATAATGTTCATTTTAGGATGCCGGTAATATTCAATGCCCATCTCTTCCAGCTGTTTGCAGGCCCAGGAGGTTCTGTACAGCAGGGTATTCAGCTTCTCATACCAGCTATACGGTCCATAGGCGACCAGTATCATCCAGATGGCGATGGCATTGGCGCCCGATCTGCTGCCGGATAGTGTGATATCCATGCCGTTGACGTAGCTGGCTTCTTTGGTAAAGACATGCTGCATCAATCCCTTCCTGGCGATGAAGATGCCCGTCCCGTAAGGCGCCTGGAGCATCTTGTGCGCGTCCAGGGTCACAGAGCTCACGTGCTCATTTGCAAAATTGACATTATTGTCCATGTGTACGAGCGGGTAGATGAATCCGCCGAATGCCGCGTCCAGGTGCAGCCTGAAGGGAACATCATGCTTATGGAGGTACGCTGCATATACGTCAGGATCATCCACCGAACCGAACATTGTGGTCGCCACATTGCTCAGCACGATAAAATATTTTTTGCCGCTTTGTTTTGCCTTTAGAATGGTTTCGTCCAGGCTTTCTTCGTTTATCAGGCGTGTGTCATCGTGCACCGGAACGCTGTAGTGATCTATGAAAAGCAGGTTGCTGGCCTTGACAGCCGAATAATGGGTATCCTCCGACGACAGGAGGGCGATCTCCCGGTGCGTAGCATTGTATTTTTGAATAAAATAATTGCGATAGATCCATATTGCCTGAATATTGGCCTCTGTTCCGCCTGCTGCCACATATCCGTCGCACTGTCCTTCTCCGGCCTTAAAAATATCGACGGCGATCATCTCGATCAGCTCCCGTTCTATCTGTTGTGTCCCCCTGAAGAATGCCTCGGACTCGGACAAGGTGTGACAGCCTATGTGATTGGGATTCTGGACGATCGAGCGCAAAAAAGGTGCATCCTTCAGAAAGCTTGCCTGGTCGTGGAATACCTTTCCGTCGAGCTTTGAGGCCGGGATGCCCAGGCTTGTCCTTCTTTTGAAATCGATGTTGTCATGAAGCGCCTGGTCGATATGATCGCTGTATTCCTGCTGGCTCAATTTTTTCCAGAATTTCATATATGTGGTTTTCCAGCAAAGGTAACCTGCCCGAAGTACAAAATATATGACAAATATCAGCCCGGTAAATTATGTGTGGAAGCGTTTCTCTGGCTGCCCCTGCAACAATTTACAGCAAAGACACCTGAAGGGCGCTAAAACAGCTTACTGGCCCCGTTTTTCCTTTCTTTCATGGGTAGATTGAAATAGGCTCCGAAAGTAATGCCGGAATCCCGTAGCCGGTTGACACACAGGTTGCCGCCGACCAGGAAACCGAGATTGCCCAGGATAGACAAGCCGGCAGAGGGATGGACGTACACACCCGGGTGGAGGTAGCTTACATCGAGCTTGGCATCGAACAGAAGCAGGTTGGCCTCCACCCCGATCTTAGGTCCCACGACAACCCTGCCTTTGTGCAATTTGGCCAGTAAAGAGACAGAAGGGCCATAGGACAGACCCGTGAAATCGAACATATGATAATAGCCCAGCTCAAAAAGATGATTATACCCTTTATTGATAAAGCCGGAATACATGATCTTCATAACGGGCACTACCCGGTCGTCAGCTACAGGTACGGGATTTTTCATCGGGCTAAATACAGGCAGCCGGGTATCTCCTGGCGGATCGATTGCCAGTGCCAACCGGCTCAGGACCGTCAATATCATCAGTAAAAATATCCTGCTACGCATCCTTGCTTTATTCTGTATTGGGTACAAGATAAAAAATTCCGGGAAAAGAAGGTCATGAACCTTGCCCGGACAGGAAATCAGGCACGCGCCTCACCCGGCTTGCGCCAGGCAATACCAATCAGTGGCTTCCAGTAAAACAGCAGCAGGATGATATTAAAAGCCAGGAGTCTGCCGGTCTCGATATTTTCGTGCGCCCGGTTGTCGAAAAACACGTGCATCAGGAAAATATTAAGGATGATGGGCAGCAACAGCAGCAATCCTGCCAGCCGGGTATAATGCAGGAGCATCAGCAGTCCTGCCAGCATCTGGCTCGCCCCGATAAATTTGATAAAGCCGCTCTGGCGGAAGGTATTCATGGTAATGTCATAACCGAAGGGCGCTTCATAGTTTTGCTCTTTGATGATCTTTTGGACAATGAGCTCCGTATTTTCTTCGGTGATATTTTTAAGCCTCAGCTTTGTCTCCCCGAATTTTTCATATCCTTTGGTGATGAAAAATATGGCCAGGACAATGGTTGCTGCCGCGTGCAGGTATCGCAGGATAGTGTAGTATTTACCGTTCATTATTTAATATTTTAAAAGGATCGATGCCGGGTAAAGGTAGCAAAATTTTATTATTTGGATATTGTCTAAATAATAAAACCGGGTTGCTGCTTTGACGCGAAATATGTCCGGTTTGATAACCCTGCTTTCCTTCGATGGCAGATAAGCCATATCCTTCATCAGGTATTGTAAGGTAGCCCACCGGCGAATTTTAGGGGAGACAGAGAATGACAAAAAACTTATTTTTCTGACGGGGCAGCTATATGTTTTGTTACTTTTTGGATCAGAAAATGCTATAACCCGCATACCCTAAGGGATCGATGTCGTCCGTAACCGGAGCAGGCCGGAGGATGAGATCATCTTCAGGGCCCATACACGCGCCGGGAAGATCTTCGATACGTAATTATTAAAAATCTAACAGCTGAGCTGTGTGCCTGCCATCTTCCTCCTGAAAAAATGTCTTTGAGTCTTGAACCCGTTTTCTATAATACCAAATTTCCTACCTTTCGTTGTAGCTTAAAAAACATGCACGATAAATAGAAAAAAAGTGGGATACCTTACGATATCCCATGTAATAAAGTGTTAATTGTCATTCTGATACCTTCGTAAATCTTTTCACCTGGCCGTTGAGATGAAGAAAGTACGAACCTGCCGGGTATTTTTCCATATTAATATAGGTCAGACCGTCTTCAACCTGGAATATTGCGACAGGTTGACCCATTGAAGTGTATAATTGGGCAGTGCCTTTTCCGGATGAGGAGAGTATTAGTGTCTCATTCACCGGATTAGGATAGATGTTTATGTTCTCTTGAGCGCAAGAGGACTTGATAGGAATGACCTGGCTATACGCAAACGAACCGTCTTCATCCGTTATTTTAAGCCTTACGTACAAGAGGTCCGTCTTCAGGTCCATATCCACACTGTAATTATTTATCTCTTTGGTATTCTTTGCTTTGATCTGTGTGGGAACTTCCCGGGATGCTTTTTGATGGGCATTTACAAATTGGCGTCCGTCCTCACTGACCTCTACTTCAAAGTGTGAGACTGCTATTTCATGGGCCGTTCGCCATGAAATAGTTGCACGGCAATCCGACTCGGCAGCATTAAATTTCAGCAGCGAAAGCGGTAGTGGCTCACTTTTAGTTTTCAGAAAGAAACCACTGAAGCCTGTCACATCAAATTTGATTTCCCACCGAAGCTCCTCCTCATTCCAGTAAATGTTTTCCTGATACGGGACAATATTCTCCGGACTTCCCGGATAGGAAGATGGGGAACCTGAACCATCACTGCTGACACCACTTCGTTTTTCGATGATGATGTATTCTGTTGTAAAATCATTCGATTCAGAAGGCAGGGGTTGGGCTGACGGATTAGCCAGATTAAACGCGTCGAAATCTTCCTGGGTAAAATACAGTGTTATTCTTCCGGTAGCATTTTCAGCATTGTCTTCCGGTGTGATTTCATAATGACGTCTTACGAAATCAGCCGGGTCTGTCTCTTCTATCCAGACACTGGCAGTAGTAGCCCCATCTATGGAAGTCGGGGTACCATCACCTGTCACTGTAGCCACTAAGGCGTAGCAATCTCCATAAATTGTACCGTCATAAGAGGACTGGAACTGGGTGATGCTGGCATCTGCCATAGCCAATGAGCTTTCTTCCTGGATGTCGCTCTCAAATGCGCCCATATCCACAAAGCCCAGCTTTATTCTATCCGTGCCATCGAGATCAGTTGCCGGCAGTCCTGAACCGTCCGTGTCACCGACATTGATGACCGGACTGCATGGCTGCAGGCGATAGTCTCCTGATGTACTCCGTCCGGGAGCGGGTAAATGGATGAATAATGGATCTACACTTCCATCGATATTGCTTGTGCTACCGCTCAAATCCTGTACCAAACTATATGTAACAAGAGGAGCTGCACCACTAAACTGAATGCCTGAAGAGTTGCCATAGATAATGCAATTTTTGATCGGAGGCTTTGAATTGGAATTATTGAAGATCGATCCACTGCTACCGGAAGCTTCATTGCCGGCTATAGTACTGTTGGTGATCATCGGGGAAGATTGGCCGTAATTATAGATGGCGCCTCCTTCCTGATAGGCTGCATTTCCGGATAATAAACAGCTGGTGATGGTCGGAGATGAAAAAGCATAATTATACATGGCTCCGCCATAATAGGTGGCATAATTTCCGGAAAAAACGGAATTGATAATGGTCGGTGAACAATATAAATCATTCACTATTCCACCGCCAAATGCCGCTTCGTTGTCCAAAAAATTACAATTGATAATCGTTGGCGAAGCATGGTTTAGGTTTCTAATGGCACCGCCATCTTCCGAAACGACGTTTCCGACAAATGTACAGTTGGAAATGGTCGGCGAAGAATTGTTGTTGTACATACCACCACCGACACTCGCTGTGCCACCTGTGATGGTAAATCCATCGAGGACTGCTGCGGAGGTAAGATTTTGCCCTGAATTATTGAACACTCTATTGCCGTTGCCTTGTAAGATGGTTTCGTTTGCGATCCGGTCTCTTGTCTCGAAACTGCCTCCGCCGGCAGGAAAACCACCATAGATCTGAACACCTTCTTTCATGGTAAAGCTTTTACCGGCGTCAGGCTGATAGGTGTCTGCTGCCACATAGATGGTATTTCCACTTAGATAACATCCTCCACTTTTGGCCAGGGTTACTGCCTGGTTGAGCGTTTTGAATGCATTCCCCCAGGAAGACCCGTTGTGGCTATTGTTTCCATTGGCGCCGTCCACGTAAAGGGTGGAATAGGATGGTTGATCTTCTTGTAGTTCGAATGCGCCCATATCTACAATACCACCATTGTAGATGCGGTCATTGCCCTCAATATCGACGTCATATCCGGCGATATCGGTGTTGTTACCCCTATTGACAACCGGACTGCATAGGGTGAGATGGTAATTATTATTTAGCGTGTCAATAAACTGAGGATCAGTATCACCATCGATATTACCCGTACCACCGCTATGGCTTTGAACCAGACTATATGTGATTTGGTAATTGTTTAACGAATCTACTATGCCCGAAGAATTTCCATATACTATAGAATTCTTTATAATAGAGGATGCTTCGTTATCATAAATACCGCCTCCTTTGACTGCACTATTACCGGAAATTGTACAATTTATTATCTCTGTTGATGCTGCAGTTCCAAAGGCTTCCAATGCACCACCATATTCAGCGCTATTGTCATAGAATAAACAGTTTACGACTTTTTCTATTGATCCACTATTACAGTAACCACCACCATAAATAGCATAATTACCAAAAAACGTACTGTTCTTTACCTGGCTATTTATAGTATTCTGATTGTATAATCCACCGCCTTCACCTGAATTATTAAACTTGAATATACAGCTATCTGCAATAGAGGTGGATTCAATGTTGCATAGACCACTTCCGAAGTCGCCCTCATTTTCGTTAAATGTGCATTTTTTAACATTGCTGATACTTTCCTGAGTATAAAGGCCGGAGCCCCCTGTTGCGCTATTTTGATTGAATGTTGAATTTAATATGGTATGAATGCTATATACGCTCGCAAAACCACCTCCATTAACCGAAATATTTCCGTTAAAAAAACATGAATCTAAATTGACATTATCCCCACCAATTAAAAGTATGCCCCCTCCAGCCACGACGGCACTATTGTCATTCCATGTACATTGGTTATAGGTGCCATTGGACGTATAGGAATATACACCTCCGCCAAAATTTTCACACGAATTTGAATTGAATGTTACATTGGTTAATGTTATTCCGGTCGATTTGATATGAACAGCACCGCCATCTGTTTGGCTGTAATTTTCATTAAAGTTAGAATTGGTTACATTGAGTGTTCCATTGACTGCATATATCCCTCCACCATTATTGATACAGGAATCAGCCGAGAACAAGCAGTTGTCCAATTGGCTATAACTATCTTGTACTAAAAGCCCTCCTCCACCTTCAACGGCTGCGTTCTCCTGAAAGTCACAACCGTTCATTGTTACCACTTGTTGCACCGCTGATACTCCCCCTCCTGCGATAGCTATATTATTTATTAACGAACTTGAATTTAATTCAATTGTACCATCCTGTACATACATACCTCCACCCGTTTGAGCTACATTGTAAAAAAATACAGATGTCGTGATCACAGGTGAACTTTCTATACTCAATATAGCTCCACCATATCCTACTGAATAATTTTGTTGAAAAAAACAATCATTGATAACTGCATTAGATCGGTACAATAATAAACCACCTGCTGAATTTGACTCGTTTAATGCAAAGAAGCTTTTATTAATAATAGATGGGGTACTTGCAGCACTATATAATGCCCCACCATTACTCATAGCAGTGTTTTGATAGAATATGGTAGAATCAATGGTAGGCGAACTGTTTAGGATCATCATTGCACCCCCAATCTCATCAGAATTATTTCCTTGAAAACTGCAATTATATATCAGTGGATTACAGTCTTGAATATATATACCTCCTCCGCGCTCATCGGAGTTATTTGTAAGAAACGTGCTGTTCGATATTGTGGTTGGACATAATAAAAATGCAGCACCTCCTCCATCTCTGGACTCGTTGTTTTCAAAAAGGCAAGTATCTAATTTAGGTAAACTATCTTGAAAATATAGACCGCCTCCAATGTCTGAAGTATTACCTAAGAAATAACAACCTGATACCACACTGGAACTACCTCTAATGGAAGACAAACCGCCACCTGCTGCATCCGCTGAATTCTCCTGAAACAAACAATTTGTAATCTCCGGACTACCATGATATCGATTGGAGATTCCTCCACCCAAAACGGAGCCGTAATTCTCTATAAAATAACAATCAGAGATATAAGGCGAGCTATAATCATTTGCGATCCCACCGCCTCGTTGGGCCGTATTCAAATAAAAATAGCAATGGGTAATGGTCGGCGAGCTGTAATAATTAAGAATACCTCCACCGAGGGTATCTGTCGTTCCACCGGCGACGACAAAGCCATCCAATACTGCCGACGACGTCAGGTTGTTGTGATCATTAAAAATCACATGCGTGCCTTGCCCTATAAGGAATGTAAAGTTTTCCAGCCAATCTCTACCGGCCAATGTGCTGCCACCCATCGGAAAGCCTCCGAGAATCTTTACATTTTCCAACATGGCAAAGCTCTGTCCGGTCGCCGGATAATAGGCGCCAGCGGCTACGAATATGGAATCACCCTCTGATGCAGCAGCCAAACCGTCCTGCAATGTCGAAAAGGCCGTATTCCAGGTAGTACCGTCGTGGGTACCACTTACATTGGAGCTATCTACATAAATGATAGCGCCAACAGCCCGATTGCTGATCTGGCTCGTATGTTCATTCCTGTCCGTACCGGCAAATTTGTCGGCCATTTTGGACTGAAATCGGGGTAAATCATGAGCAACAAACGATTTGACAGCGGTTTCCGCATCGTTACGCAGTGCAGTCCGGCTTATATTATTACGCAGCGCAACCTTTTCTTTTATGGATGCACTCACTTCATAACGATCATGGTCTTCAGAAGGTGTATCAAAATATTGATTTCGAATAGACTTCTTTGTAGCCTGAAAGGGTTGGATGCCCTTGTCTCCTGTTATAAAAATTGAGGTGTCGGCAGCGTTGCGATTGACGACAAATGCACGATGTGATTTGCTCGTATCCACTTCAATTTTGGCAACAGGATCAGCTTTTTGGTATTGGTCATTTTGGCCAAAAGACAAACTGGCAATCAGTAAAAAAAGCATCGAAGCAATGCTTTTGGGATATAAATAATGGTAGTAAAGTGTGTGTAGATTAATAGCCATATTATTTCTTTTTTGATCGATTAGTGTATTATTAAATTTTGCTTCAAAGGTGAGCTGCAAGGCTAAAAACGACCTTGAAAATCGTCCGAAAAAAGGGTAAAATCGTCCGGATCTTTAAATAGAATAGATTCTATATATATGATTATCAGATCATTGAACAATAGGATACTAAAAAAACGTTTCTGACATATTAGGGGTGAAATTCATGAGAGAAGATACGCGAAAGTCTATCCTCGATTTCTATACTTCGATGGCGGCATACCATATTCTTCTGAAAAGACCTTACTGAAATAATTAGGGTCTGCAAATCCAACTTCATACGCGATATCGGAAATGGACTTATCCGTAACCGTCAATAGCTCGATCGCTTTTTTCATTCGGATTAATTTGATGGTGATGGCAAGAGGCTGGCCGGTGAGCGCCTTTATCTTGGCATATAAATTGGATCGGCTCATACCGGCTTCCCGACATATTATATCGACATTTAACTGCGCATCATTCATGCGCTCCCTGATGATGTGATGAATCTTTTGTAAGAATTCATTTTCCACTGCATCCGCTTCTACTACTTCCGGAGATGCAATATCCGAAGCTTCCAAAGGTAAATTGGCTAAGGATCCGGTTGCGATGTCCAAATACTTTTTCTGCAGTTTTTTTCGGGATTCGAGCAGATTGTGGATGACCGTGGATAGTTCTTCCTTGTTGAACGGTTTGGCCAGATAGGCATCAGCTCCGCGCTTCAATCCGGCAATGCGACTTTCCACATCCGACTTGGCAGTCAGCAGGATAATAGGAATATGACTGGTCCTGTCGTCATTTTTCACTGTTGCGCATACTTCGAATCCGTCTTTACCCGGCATCATCACATCGGATAAAATCAGATCAGGCATAAATTCGAAGGCTTTATCTATGCCATCCGAACCATTGTAAGCGAGTTCCAACCTGTAATCAATGCTCAGACTGGCTGACAAATAATCCATCACCTCGACATTATCCTCAATGATTAAAATGGAAGGGCTGTCAGCAGGAGCCTGTGACACGGACAAAAGTGACCTTTCACTTGTTTCCTGCCTGAGCAGCATATGCATCCGGGGCGCTTTGTTTGTGATTGGCAAGAGGATTGAAAATGTAGAGCCCTTATCTGTTTCGCTACTCACTGAAATAGTACCATCCATTGCTTTGACAAGCTCATAAGTCAGATTTAACCCAATTCCGGAACCACCTGTAGTTACTGTTTTTGTTTTTTCTACCTGATAGAACCTGTCAAATATCTTTGGTAAATGTTCAGAGGCGATGCCTTGCCCGGTGTCCGAAACGGTTATTGAAAGATAAGGCTTTCCATTATTTTGTACCTGGCTGACTTGTAGCATCACTTTTCCTCCATGGGGAGTAAATTTGATGGCGTTGGACAACAAATTGTGTAATATCTGAAGTAAGCGCTCCTGATCAAAGTCCATGATCAGATTTTTCTCAACGCTTTCAAAGTTTAAGATTATTTCTTTGGAGTTGGCAAAGGAATGAATACTCTCTGCCAAATAGGAAATAAATTGGATGATATCCCCTTGCTCATAGTGTATTTTCAGCTTGCTGGCATCCAATTTCGCCAAATCAAGGATCTGGTTGATCAGTCTGAGCAAGGCTTCTCCATTGCGTTTTAGAATACCTGATTTCTTGCCCAGCTCGACATCATTCTTTGACAGACTCATAGCCTTGATATCGTCCGTAAGCCCCAAGATCAGGGTAAGTGGCGTTTTGAACTCATGCGTGATATTCGTGAAAAAGTTCGTTTTAAACTTATCTAACTCTTGCAGGCGCATTGTCTCTGCCTCACTCATTTTCTTCCGGATCTGAAACCGGTACAGACTGTATAAGCTACCACCTATTATCATGCCATACAGGAGGTAAGCCCACCACATCGCATACCAGGGGCGCAACACTTCAAAATGTATTACCAGCTCGTCTTGCTTCCAATCGCCATTCGAATCGGCCGCTTTTGCTCTAAAGGTATATTTCCCGGCCGGCAGATGTCTGTACAACGCAATATTTTGATTACCTGCATAATACCAGTCATTATCCAAACCATCAATGCGCCACGCATATTGATTTTTAGCCGGATTGAGATAGCTGGTGAGAGCCAGATGAAACTGTATGGTGTTGACACTGGACTTAAATACAATGCCATTGCTGATGTTCGTACGGTCAATTTTTTGTAACATGTTTTCATTTTCGTCGAAGTATTCGATTTTCGAAAGCAATAAGCGTGAGGCAGCATTTTGAGAACCATAGAATTGATTGGGATTGAAGGAATTGATTCCATTCATTCCTCCCATATATATCATTCCATCGGCTGATTTTAGTTTGGAATACGCATTAAATTCATTGTGAGACAATCCATCTTTTACTGTGTAATTTTTGATTTGATTCGTTGCAATATTAAAACAGCTCAATCCATCGGATGTCCCAAGCCAGATGTAGTTATTATCCGGAATCAATGAATATATCAAGTCACCTGCCAACCCATTCGATTTATTGAATTCGGTGTATTCATAGGTTTTGGGATTCAATTTAAGCAGGCCCTGTGAAGTCGCCACCCAATACCAACCCTGATATAAAATCATTGTCCGGATTGCCCGGATATTACCTTGTAGCCGGATGTGTTCAGTGGTTTTATCATCCAGATTGTATCGGAACATTTCAGATTTATTGAACCACCAATAATCATTGGATTCTTGAATGTATGCACTACCTGTGGTCACATTCTTGTTTTTAAGGGGTACTTTTTGATACGTCTCCTTACTTTTATTGAACACAAATAAAGTATCGTATATGGCAATACAAATATTCCCTCGTGTGTCATCAAATAAAAAATGAGGTGGGTCTTTATCTTTAAGAGAAAGGAAATAATGCTCGTACGAATGATTGTTTTTATCATACTTACTTAGACCTGTTGGAGAAAAAATCCAAAGAATGTCAGTGTCGGAGCTTACTATAGATTTTGGTCCATCATTGGTTCCTTTCTTAAATTTTTCAAGAATTTTATGTTGATGAAGAATCTCCTTTGATCCAATTCTTTTATCTATTGGCGGAAAATATACCTCCTTATATGAACCATCTATTTTATTGACCTGTATGTATCGAAATGGAATCACAAGCGTATAAAATGTATTGTTTTCGCCTTCTGCAATGTGGTAAGTACTGAAATTTGTGGGGGGAAGATCTATGTTTTTAACAGGCAATGAAAGATAATTTTTAAATCGTTTTTGGATGGGAATACATTTATACAATCCAAAAAAACTTGCAACCCATACGATACCTTCCTTATCAGTAATGATGGTACTAATGTTTTGAAAATCTATCCGGTACGTGGTAAAACTGTGTTCCTCTAAGCCGGCTATAACCTCTTTAATTTTTTGGTTTCGAACATCCCAAAGTACCAGACTATAATCTTCCTTACTATTCTTAATTACGAACCAGAATGTCGAATCTCCTTTCTGTTTAAAGAGGATGACCTTCCCTGCTATAGATGTTGGAAGCGAATAAGACCTAAGCCCTTGGTCATTAGGAACTGAAAGCATTCCGTGTTGATCTATGGGGATAATAGCATGTAGTTTTTCTCCAGCTTTCTGAATCTTTCGGGTGATGATGTCATATGTGATGTATTCACCATTATAGTTCCAAAACCAAACTTTGTTATTTTTAAAAAACAGCGGACTCAGCAATTCATACTTTAATGAATTGATTGCACCCACTTTGTGTAGGTCACCTTCTTTGCTTAGCGTATAAAATAGGATACTTTTCTTAGCATTGTTTACGGTTTCTGCACCTATTTTCATGAGCGATTGACCGTAACTCTGATTGATGATGACAATGGATTCATTTTCTTGCGCCTCCAGTAGCTTGGTGAATTTTTCATTGACAGGATCGAAACGATAGAAAACATCATTAACATTGACATAGAGCTTGCCGTTATTATCTTCAGCAATGTAATTGACCACGTCAGGAGTCTTTCCTCCAGGGTTATCTTGCGACGCTCTGTAGGTCGTAAAGCCATTTCCGTCATATTTGTTCAGCCCATCCAGCGTGCCGATCCATATCAGTCCTGCTTTATCCTGATGCAGACAGTTTGTCCAACGGTGGGACAGGCCTTCATTGGCACCAAAACGTTGTATAGAATATTGAACTGATTCCTGACCTGAAAGATAATGTGGGAGGATCAGGAATACTATACAAAGTGAAAAAACCAATAAGCGCATTTATTATAATGAAATATGCCAAAGATAATTTTATTCTGGATCGTTTTCCGTGAATTTTGACTGTTATGCAAGCAATAATAAACCGCGGTTGCCGCTTTAATAGGTAATATGCCCGGTATGAAGGACCTGCTTTTATCCAATGACTGATGATACAGACTTTTCGTCAGGCGTTGTTTGCCGGAACCAATAGACAGCCCTTATGAGAGATAGGTAAAGATCCTGCTGTAATGATAAAAACCTTATTTTTCTGACGGGGCAGCTAAATGTTTCGTTACTTTGGATCAGAAAATGTCATAACTTGAGTTTGTACCGGATCATACCCGACAGGATCGATGTCGTCCAGAACCAGAACAGGCCGGAGGATGAAAGCTCCTGGCAGTATAAGCTGTATGTCATCATCTTCCAGGCCAATACACGTGCCGGGAAGATCTTTGATTCGATCCTGTTTCTCCTGATCCTCTCCAATATTTTCCTGCTGCTTACAGAGAGTGTCTCCACTTATGCTGTGAAGTACGGGAAGATATTTCGTGCGCTGGACATCTTTTTTATGATCATTTTTACTCTGGAGTACATTCTGAGGCTGATGTGTGTGCGGAGCAAGAGACAATTTGTATTAAGCACTTACGGCGTCATCGACCTGCTGGCCATCCTGCCGTCCTACCTCGAATATTTTATACCACAGAGCCATATGCTCATGATCATTCGTTCCTTCCGTCTGCTGCGTGTTTTCAGGATATTCGGCATGGTCAGGTTCCTGGATGAAAGTCGGGAACTGGTGTTTGCGTTGGTGAGAAGCTTCAGGAAGATCGCGGTTTTTTTGTTTTTTGTCCTGGTGCTGACCTTCTTTTTAGGTTCGCTGATGTATGTCATCGAGTATCATCACAATCCAAGCTTCTCTTCTATTCCGCAGAGCATTTACTGGGCCATCGTTACGATCACTACGGTAGGCTATGGCGATATCGCTCCTGCGACGGCTATCGGCAAGATCCTGGCTTCTTTTATCATGATCCTGGGTTATGCCATCATTGCTGTTCCCACGGGTATCATCGGCACCAATCTCGTAAGGGAGATGAAGCTTAAAAAAAATGATCTGGTATGCCTGAACTGTAATGCTGCCGGCCATACGGAGGATGCGGTATATTGCAGAAGGTGCGGCGACCGGCTGGTGCATGGAGATCAATTGGGCTAATAAATAGCAGGAGGCCAATAAGATTAATATTTACTGTTGTTTTATAATAATTCCGTTATTGGCTATATGACCACTGTTTTTATAACTCTGAGCTATTTTTATATTTTTTATTCCTTAAACTATCTAACATTTTATTTCTCAGATCATACATTAAATCTAATAATAGCTTTTTGAACCTTTCATACGTTTTATGATTCACTGACTCTTCAGGAAGCAGTTCTCCACCATGTGCTATTGTATTTCTAAGCTTTAAAAATAGAGTTAAATTTTCTCTCAAATTAGGGTTGGGATACTTATAGGATTCCCAATGCTCTGGATATGTTTCAAGATTAAATTGTTCAAGTAATTTATTTAATATTTCAAATCCTATATTGCTTTGAGTGTCTACTACTCTAGGAATCAAGTGGACATTATTAGAATAAAATATTTTTAACTTCTTAATAAAAGAGATTTTCTGTTGATTTTTTTTAGGGTACTCTTTCAATTGCCTAAAACTTCTTTCCTTACAAAAAATAATCAGATTATCGCATAGTGAAAATAGTTCGTTTTCTTCTTTATTTACTTCATCAATGTATAATCCAAAAAGCTTCTGTATAAAACCTTCCCAAATTGAATAAAGCATAGAAATTGAATTAATTGATAAAATTGTAAAGTGTTTACTTGTTAACTCATACCGTTTAGTAAATATTGCTCTTTCTATTTCTGTAATTACTTCTTGCCTTTCTTCAATTATATTTAATGATTTACTTTCAAATACCATACTATTTAACTGCTAAATATTTCTTGAACTCTCTTTAATCTTGTTTTAATTCTACTTTTACTATTAGAAGCAGAACCTGAAAATCTTTTAAAGTTTTCATCTGATTTCAATTCTTGGATTTTTCTTCTTAATAATTCTTCATTTTCTTTATATCTTTGTATGTTTTGTGCAATGCCTACAGTTATTCCTTCGAATTCAGCAGGTACAAATAAATTTTTTGAATTTCTAAAAATACTGTTATCTTTTAAATTATTTAATATATCTAATACTTCTGTAAACTTAGTTTCATAATATACATAATCAAAATCAGGATTTGATACTGCAGATTCCATAAAATAATTTAAATAATTTTCAGTATTATCATTTACATTTTCTGCATTATCTAAAAAAGCAATAAATCTTAATATTAATTCTTGATCATATAATTCCTGTTTCTTTTTGTTACTTAAATTTGTGAGGTTCTTGAATCTTTCGTCTTGACTTAATTTGAGTAAAAGTTCATTAAGTCTGGTGTCTATTCCTCTAAAAATTGCATTTCTAATTTCTTGTGGATTTAATTTTGAACCTCCTGAATTTAACCTTTTGAAAAGCTCATATTTCATGGACGTGCTACTCTCTCCTCGCAGAATTTCTACCCTGCAAACCGCTCGTTTAAGATTAATTAATAGATTTGAAGGTAACGTATCGACATTAAAACCTTCTAAGGATTCAATTATACCACCTGATTCAAGAGACCATTTATTTCCAATTTTTTCTTGCCTTAATACTTCTTCTTCTGGACTGATATCTTCTTCTTCGTGAAAAGAATATTCAATTTCTGAAAAATTCTTTTCTAAGTCTCCAAAAAAACTGATAAAAGTAGAAACCCTTTGAAGTCCGTCTATTAACTCCCAAATACCATTTTTATCTTCTGATACAAAGATTGGTGGTATAGGTATTGATAATAAAATTGATTCAATTAGAGCTGTTTTTTGTTTATTTGTCCAACGAAATAATCTTTGATATTCAGGCCGGATTATTAATTCCTGATTTTTGTATAAGTTAATTAGTTCTCCAAATGATATATCTAGTCTATCAGTGGAAACTCTACGCCTTTCAAAAATAATATCATTTTCAAGTTTTTGAATTTTTTCTATACTATTTTCCATATTACTATTTTTCAAATTTAACTCATTATATAGTTTATAAATAATTGTTCTTGTTTCTTTTGGTCATTATGACATAGATATATTTTTACGTCATAAATGTAAATAGGCATACTTAAATGTAAGAAGTTAATCTATAGTGTTTATATTGCAATCTTAAGGAAAAAAGAGAATATTTTTATTATATATTGTTGTATATTCTATTTAGCATGTCGGCGGCCATCCTTTCCGCCACCCCCGGCTCACCGATCATTTTCGCCAGTTGTTCGTATCCGGAGAGCATATTGTTCCGGTAATCCGTATCTTCCTCTAACGCGGTTAATTCGGCTGCGAGATTGCGGACATTCAGTTCTGACTGGATGAGCTCTTTGACGATGGGTCGATCCGCGATGAGGTTGACAAGGGAGATATATCTGAGGCGGACAAAGGCTCTGGCAATGCGGTAATTGACGGGATTGGTGATGTAGCAGACGACCTCCGGGATGCGCAGCAGGGCGGTCTCAAGTGTGGCGGTGCCGCTGGTAACCATGGCGGATGAGGCGTTATGCAGGACGTCGTAGGTCCGGTCGGTAATGAGGCTGATATGATCCTGCCAGCCCGGGTGGTGCTTGTCCAGGATGCCGGTAAAGCTGTTTTCGGGCAATAGGGAGGTGCGGGCGATGACAAATTGCCTGCCGGGCATCGTTTTCATTGTTTCTACAATGAGGGGGAATATCTTATAAAGCTCCTGGAGACGGCTGCCCGGAAGGACAGCGATATATTGTCCGGCGTTTAAGCTATTGTTTTGCGTAAAGTCAGGGTCAGGTGTGTAGGCGGCAACATTGTCCAGCAAAGGATTTCCGACATAGGTGACGTCGACGTCGTAACGTTTGTAAAAATCGACCTCAAAGGGAAAAATGCAATACAGCCGGTCCACAGACTCCCGGATCGTATAGACCCGTTTTTCTTTCCATGCCCATACCGTGGGTGAGATAAAGTAAAAGACACGGATACCCTGATTATGCGCCCATCTGGCTATTTTCAGGTTGAAGCCCGGGTAGTCGATCAGCACAAGGGCGTCGGGCCGGCGCTCCGAAAGGTATTTTTTGATCAGGGCAAAGCTCCTGCGGATAGTCATGATATTGGCCAGAACCTCTACATAACCCATGAAGGCGAGGTCTTTGAGTCCGCGGTGCAGGGTCACCCCTGCAGCTGACATCCTCGATCCGCCCCAGCCATCGAGCCGGATGGAAGGGTCCTGCTTCAGCAACGCCCTGGCCAGATTGGCGCCGTGAAGGTCGCCGGAGGCTTCACCGGCAAGCAGGAAGATCGACCGGGACATATCAGAACTTTGCAAAGATCTCAGCGCCATACACTACAAACCAAAGAATGATGTACGCAAAGGTCGGGAAAACAAGGCCCCGCATCGCATTGGTAAAACGCCTGCTATTGAAGAACTGGATGAGGATGAGGTTGGCGCAGATGGCCAGCACTGCAATGGTTCGTATGGTCGAAGGCAGGGTATCCCACAGCTCCGGCAGGATGCCTCCTGATAGAAGGGCGTCCTTGAGCGTCAGCAGCAGGGCATAAGCCACAACAGGAACAAAGGCGCCCATGAGGATGCCGAGTATGAGTGAGTCTTTAGAAAAGATGGTTTGGTTCGATGGCATGTTATTCTTCGAGTATTTTATAGGTTTGGATGGCCCGATGGTGTGTCAGGTCGTACATCGACGGGACTACGGAAGCATAATTATGCTCCAGCGCATAGAGGTCGGTGTCGTCGCCGGAGTCCCGATTGACAAATTCTCCTGTGAGCCAGTAATAGTGCTGTTTCCTCGGATCGATGCCGACCTGGAATTCTTCTTTCCAATAGCCATTGGCCTGGCGGCACACCCTGATGCCTTTCAGTTCTTCACGGCTCCCCTTGGGTATATTGACATTGAGCAGCTTACAGTCCGGGTCGAAGCCATGCACGGTGACCTTTTCCAGGATAGATCGCACGACATACTGCGCGGTAGAAAAATCGGCGTTGAAATTATAGTCCAGCAGCGAGAAGCCGATGCTGTTGATACCTTCTATGGCCGCCTCCATAGCGGCGCTCATGGTTCCTGAATAGATGATGTTGACAGAGGCGTTGGACCCGTGGTTGATGCCCGACAGGCATAGGTCGATATGCTGACCTTTACGCAGGACATGCTTGGCGAGCTTGACGCAGTCGGCCGGTGTACCATTGCATTCGTAGGCCGGTATGCCGTCAAAAACTTCGACCGGGTGGAGGCGGAGCGGATTTTCGATCGTTATGGCGTGTCCCTGGCCGGATTGCGGACTGTTGGGAGCCACGACCAGCACATCGCCGAAGTCACGGGCTACTTCGACCAGGGCCGCGAGACCGGGAGCGACCATGCCATCGTCGTTGGTAACCAGGATGAGGGGCTTTGACATTATTTAAGCTTGATTTTTACAGGTTTGGAGACATTATTGTCCATGTCCGGGTCATTCCATTTGCCCGGACGTATGACTGCAAAAATATATGCTTTACCCTTTCGGAAGTGCTTCCCAAAGGTTATTTCTTTGATAACTTCGGTGGGCTCGCCGTTGCGTGCACGTGGAACAGGATAATTGACGACCAGGGCATCATTGCCGTCGAGCGTATTGTCCCTGGAAAGGATGATGTCGATGGACTGGCCGGCTTTCGGGGCTTTGGTACCGGTAATGGAGAAGACGACCCTGGATGTATACGTTTTCCCGCGTTCGAGCTTTTTGGGCGTTTTGACCATTTCAAGGGATAGGATGGCGCCATCGTAGGTATACATGCCGTCCTTGTAAGAAGCTGGGTTGCCGATCTTTACGGCGGTAAAGCCGCGGTTATTATCCGGCGTCGGATCGGGATCGTTTTTAGGGTTGGCACGGATGGCGGCGGTGATATATACAAATTTGCCGGAATACTCTTCGGGGATGACGACGAGGTGCGAAAAGTCGACCTTGGTGTCCTGCCTGAGCGGAAGGAGCTCCTTTGAGCTGTTGATATCCTCAGGATTGAGCTCGCCTTCATCACTGTCACTGATCCAGAAGTCGATATAGGTAGGTGCAGAGGTCGTGATGCCATTGTTGATGACCGACATCTGCACAGCGATACCTTCACCCTGGATGACCTCTTTCTTGAGCGGTTCGATCCTGAGAATATGTAGATCGGTGCCGGGATATAGTGTATCTACGGTGGATTGTGCCTGAATGGATACAATACTGTAACAAAGAAAGAAGACTGCGGGAATCAGGTAACAGCAAAGCCGGTTGAGGTAGAGCATGGTTAATGTGTGTTAGCGTCTCTACAATAATAGCTAAAAAAGTTGATTTTGATAGTACAGGAATGGAAAAGCCCGTTTTAAACTACCTGATAGGCATTACCTCCCTTATTGGATGTTCAGCTGCCATATCCTGTCTATAGAGGCTGTGTAAGGTATGTAGCTTTGATGGGAGAGGCATCTGAAAAATTAAATGAGCGATCTGGTAATCGGATATTTGAGCTCCTATTCTGTGGAAAGATACCCTCATGCCGGTCCGTTATTTCTTTGTAAGGGTATAATAAGCCCCTATACTCACAAAGTAATTATAGTGGATATCTTTATCTCTTAGTTCATAAGCGACCCCGATCTGGGACTGGATCTTCAGATTTTTAACGCCTCCACGGAGAGTTAGAGCCGGCTCTGCAAGGAAATATGGCTGGCCGGATTTGATCCCGGCTACTCTGTCATAATCGGCAGGCCTTATGCTGCGATCGATCGTATTATCTACAACAGGAAAGGCTAAGGCGGAAAACCTTAATGATGCCAATGCCTCGAAATACATGGTAGAGAGACCGACTGCCGGTTGGATATATCCCCTGAAGGATTGTACGCCTACTTTATAATAATTTGATGGTGCATCGTTAAAATAGGCATGGTTTTGGCGGCAATAGCCGACTCCGCCATATAGAGATGAATAAAAATATTTATTCTTATTAAAATAACCGATGCCAATATCAGCCATTACACCATCTCCATAATCAGCGACATTTTTATTGCCGTCATAAGCATATAGGAAATTAGCTGCCAGCCCAATGTGGTCGGTCAGTGAGTATGCGCCCTGAAGCTCAAACCCCACTGCCTCATCGGAGGTTGTACAGATGGCAGAAACCGCAGCTTCATGTGCGCCGTCGTGTGTCGGAATGTTGTGTGTGTTCGGATAATAGAAATTGTGTGTACAGGATATGACGGAAAATGCAATCACAGGAAGAAAAATTATTTGTCTCATAATTGATTAATTTGATTTCAAAGCTTAATTTATCCGGACATGCAACCTCCTGTAAATATTCTGTACTGATGGTCGGGCACATGGATTACCGTGTAAATATATTTGATTTTTAAAATTTTCAATAATCCTGCTTGCACGATCTTTTAGCCTGTACTACTATAGTAAGATTGACATAGATCCATCTTGTGTTTTTATTATTTTCTTTATGTCTTCTGCAGGCAGGCTGGTAATACGGATAATAGTAGTGGCCGAAACCGGGTTTGTCTGTTTGATATGGAGGAGATAGATAAGAATGAAAGCAGGTAAGAAAAAGGGGTAAATTTTGTGGTTTGAACCTTTCGATCAGGCTCATCCCGCTGGCGCAAGTTTATAACTCTTGCTTAGATAGTCAAATCCGGTATTTGTTATATCTTCACCACTCAAATTCACATCTTAATGAGTGCATTAATAGCGCCTTCAATGCTTTCCGCTGATTTTACAAAGCTCGCTGATGAGGTCCGGATGGTCAACCAAAGCGAGGCGGACTGGTTCCACATTGATATCATGGATGGCATTTTTGTCCCCAATATTACCATGGGCTTTATCGTGGTTAAGGCGATCAATCAGCTTGCTGAAAAGCCGCTGGATGTGCACCTCATGACCGTGCATCCCGAAAGGTATATTGAACAATGGCGGGATGCCGGAGCGGATCATATTACCGTTCATTACGAGGCCTGTACACACCTCCACAGGGTGATACAGCAGATCAAGCTCACAGGGGCGCGAGCCGGAGTCGCCATCAATCCGCATACACCCGTTCAGGTACTTACCGATATTATTGAAGACCTGGATCTTGTTATCATTATGTCGGTCAATCCGGGATTTGGGGGTCAGAACTTTATCCCACGCACCTATGAAAAGATACGCGAGCTTTCCTCTATGATCAGAAGCAGAGGCGCTTCGACCCTGATAGAGGTCGACGGTGGCGTGACTGTGGCCAATACAGCCAAGCTTGTCGAAGCCGGCGCCGGTTCTCTTGTGGCCGGAAACACCGTTTTTAATTCCGAAAACCCTAAAGAGACCATTCATTTGTTAAAAAATGCGGCCTTGCAAAATAACCAGAAGCGCTGATGTCGTTTATTTCCAGGATTAAAGGTGTACGGATGACGGCAGTTTTGCGTTTTTTCTTGCTTGTATTGATTTTAAATGTTTCTTATTCGCTCCGGGCGCAGGAAGAAGAGACCTATGTCATCGGCCAGATCACAGATGATCTGAGCAAAGAGCCTGTAGAAGGTGCGTTGGTATATGAAAAATCGGTTCAGATAGGTGTTGAATCTGATGAGAAAGGCTTTTTCCAGCTTTCCGTCCCACCGGGCAGGAAGCTGACCATCATTATTCGCCGGGTGGGTTATGAGCTGGCTACCTTCCAGCTTGATCCCCTGCAGGCAGGCCAGATCAGAAAGCTGGACATTGGCCTCGCTTTGAAGGAAACGGGCAAGGGTGTGACCATCTATGCCGAATCGATCGGCGATAAAAATATGATCCGCGCCAATGTCCAGGAATTTAAGCTGTTGCCCACTGTTTCGGGTAACCTGGAAAGTGTGCTCCCTTCCATAGCGCTCGGAACCTCTTCCGGATCGGGAGGAGAGCTGACGTCACAATATAATGTGCGAGGCGGGAACTATGATGAAAACCTGGTGTATGTCAATGATTTTGAGATCTTCCGGCCCCAGCTGATCCGTGCCGGCCAGCAGGAAGGATTGTCATTCCCCAACATCGATCTGATCAGGGATCTGGCATTCAGCAGTGGCGGATTTGAAGCGAAATATGGCGATAAGCTGTCGTCAGTCCTTGATATTAAATATAAACGTCCTGAAGCGACCAGGGGATCGCTGACAGCCAGCCTGCTTGGCGCATCCGCCCATCTCGAAGGCAGCCTGAAACCTTTTAGGACTAAGGGCGGTAAGTTCAGGTATCTCCTTGGTGCCAGGTATAAGACGACAAGATATATCCTTGGATCACTGGATACCAAAGGTGAATACCTTCCCAATTTTATCGACCTTCAGGCATACCTGACCTATGATCTGCATCCCAACTGGCAGCTGGCCATGATCGGCAACATAAATTCGGCGAGCTATAATTTTACGCCGACAGAGACGGAGATCGTCACCGGCGGATTTTTCTTTCCGCATAAGTTCAGCGCCGATTTTGAAGGACAGGAAGATGATAAATTTAACAACAACATGGCCGGTCTTGCGCTCAACTATGTCCCCCTGAAGCGCAGGAATCCTTCATTTGTCAAGATCCTTACGTCGGTATACAATGCGGATGAGTCGGAGGCTTTCGACATACTTTCATATTTTAAGGTAACCAAGCTCGAGCTGAATCTCGAAGGAGGCAAACCCAAGGAGATCGGTGTATTGGGCAATGGCATCCAGCATAATTTTGCGAGAAACAGGTTGCAGAATATCATTCTCAACGGGGAGGTCAAGGCCGGTATCGAGATCCCGAGATTTAATGACGAAAAGGGAACGGAGACTTCCCATTTTCTCTACGGCGGTATCAAGATGCAGCAGGAGCATTTTATCGACCGGCTTAACGAATGGTCGAGGACGGACAGCGCCGGATATTCGCTTCCCAATTCGGAAGAGGCTTATTATCTCGGCAGCGTGATCAAATCGGTCAACGATGTTATATCTACCCGCATGACTGCCTTTGGCCAGGAGACATTTACATTTAAAAGAACCGGTAAGTTTGAGGTACAGGCTACGATAGGCGCCAGGGCCGGGTACTGGAGCTTCAATGATGAATGGATATTTTCACCAAGGGGCCAGTTCCTCATCAGGCCGCTTGGTCGCGAAAACCAGATCACGTACAAAATAGCCGGAGGTATCTATCAGCAGCAACCGTTCTACAGGGAAATGCGCAAGCCTGATGGCACGCTCAATCAAGATATCCGCTCCCAAAAGTCTGCACAGGTCATAGGCGGTATCACCTATGATTTTATCGCGGGCAAAAAAGAGCCGGTTAAGCTTAAGCTGATAGCCGAAATATATTATAAGGACCTCTGGGATCAGATCTCCTACAATGTGGATAATGTGCGTGTACGCTACAGCGGTATTAATGACAGCAAGGCCTATGCCCGGGGTGTCGACTTCAGGATCAACGGCGAGTTTGTTTCAGGCTTTGAAAGCTGGCTCAATATTTCCATTCTGGATACGCGGGAAAAGTTAAACGGGGTGCAGCACAAGGATGCATTCGGCAATCTTGTCGACCATGTGCCCAGGCCGACGTCGCGCTTTTTTACCGGTTCCTTGTATTTCCAGGATTATCTGCCGATGAACAAGGACTTCAAGACACATCTGCAGCTCAATTTCGGATCCGGCCTGCCATATGGCCCGCCGGGTGAAAATATCGTTCGGCGCAATGCGCTGACCTTTAAGCCTTATCAGCGGGTCGACATCGGCTTTTCTTACCAGATGTGGGATGCGTCGAGGAAGGAGTCCCGTCCTCATCACATATTGCGTTGGACACAACGGGCCTTCCTGAGTCTTGAGGTATTCAACCTGATGGATGTGCAGAATGTGGCATCCGTCAACTGGGTCAAGGATTTTAACAATATCAATTATTACTTCCCTATCAATCTTACGGGCCGCAGGATCAATGTCCGGCTGAGGTTTGATATCTAAGCCATTTATCTTCTATACCATCCACAAAGGATCATTCCGGAAGCGTGTCCAGTCCTCCATACACTGCTGGTGCAGGGATCGTATACGGTTTTGTTCTATAGCAGAAAGCCGGTCAAAATGCCCTTCCTGATCGTTGAGCCAGCGATTGAGATAGATGATCATATTAAAACAGAGCGTAAGCTGGCCAGTCGCTACCAATTTGTGCAGGACATCATTCATATTCTCTGTTTCCGTAAACCACAACGTGGTGCCGAAGCCCGAAGCCGCTTTGACGGTATCAGCGATTTTTGGTCCGACAAAAGAGTCATAGCTAACCGTATCGTCCTTGCCTATGCTTGATTTATACTTGGTAAAGTCGTCTTCGGTGAGTCCTCTTATGAGTGTTGTGATCCTCCGGAAGTGATAGCGATCATCTTCATAAAGCTTGTTATAGTTGAGCCTTCGCACGACCTTAAGAAACACCTCCTGCATCAGGATGGAAAGGGAAGTGATCCTGTCGCGGGCGAGGAGCGCTAGTGTTCCGAACGGAACATTAGTGATTTTGAGGGGTCCTATCTTGCTTTTATAGAAATTGAAATTAGATCCGATCAACTTTTGAAATTGTGAGCTGATCAGCTTTTTAAGCTTTGATAACAGGAATATTTTGGCAAACAAAACAACGGATATCATCAACCCCAGCCCCATGCAAAATCCGGTAAAAAAAGAGTCGGAATATGACCAGAAAAACGGCAGGGCTAAAAGCCCGGCGCTGACCACAGCCAGCACCCTGTTGAAGTATTTGCTATAAAGCGTCAATTGTCCGTAGGTTATGCCTGACCACCCGTGTTGCTTCATTTTTCCCGATTCGAACCGTGTCATGTTGGGTGATGAAACATCAGAGACGATTACCAGGTCGAAATAGGGATTGTCTTTGGAATGGTTGTATTTGAGGATGCTTTCTATACCCTGATTGTCATAGATCCCGCCGTCCATCAGGCCTACTGTTTGTCTGCCAGCGGCATGGCGGGCCAGCCTGTCGGCGTCTTTATGTAGAAAATCATTCGGCCATAGCATAGGTTCGAATCCTCCCGGGAAGCAGGAGGAAGAAGCAAGGACATCTGAAAGTTTTATTTCTGCCGCCACTTCGAAGGGCACTTTAATGCGGGCGCTACCGTTCATTTTTCCTTTGCTGCGGAAGCGGAAGTTGAGCCCATTGTCGAACTCGGTGCTGTTGAAGACCACGGCTTCGAGATGTGAGTCGAGGTGGCGGAACTCATTGAGGGTTTTACCGCGGGTGAAGTGCTCATCGTAGATTTCGGCGAAGGCATTGATGATGTTGCGCCGCTTGGTTTCGGTATCCCATCTGCCTTCGGAGCTTAATTTGATAAAGCTGAGCTTGAGAAGATCGAGTTCCCTGAGATTGGATAAGATAAAGTCATATATTTCTTCGAAGGGCTTGTCCTCTTGCTTGAGCAGGGTATAGATGACGCCGGGAATAGTACCGCCTGATACGGTCGAGATCATTCTGACCTGGTGCAAAAGCGGAGTACCGTCCCAGGAGAGCCGGTTGAGATACGACAGAGTGCCGAGGTGGAAAGAGGCGGCGCGGTAGCCGCCTCCGGAGAAGCTAACGGCAATACGGTGGAAAGGGTGCTGAGGAGGCTGGGTCATGGCAGAGAGGATTAGGGGATGAAAATAAGGAAAAAAGGAGAAATAGTTGTTGGTTTGTAAGTGTTTGATTATTAATTGTTTGTAAACATATTTAGAAGTAGGCGCTTAGATTATAAAAAAGTTTTGTAGATTTGGGTTGAATCAAATCCCCCCAATATGGAAAAGAAATATGAGAGCGTTACGCTCGATGAGATCGCCCGTCGTTTTCCCACTAAAGAAGCCTGTCTGGAATATATTGCTGGGCGCAAATGGCATGATGGCTTTAGCTGTATCAGATGCAGGCATAAAAGATACAGCAATGGTATGAAGTATCTGGACCGTCAATGCAATAACTGCCATTATATAGAAAGCCCCACAGCCAATACGTTGTTCCATAAGGTAAAGTTTTCACTGGTCAAAGCCTTCAGGATCGTCCACCTTGTTTCGACAACCAAAACGGGAATTGCTTCAACGACGCTAAGCCGTTTGCTGGGATTGCGTCAGAAGACATGCCATTTGTTCAAGCTTAAGGTAATGCAGGCCATGAGGCATCAGGAAGGGCTGGATCGATGCCTGGAAGGATTGGTCGAAGTAGGTGTCTTCGAAACCGGTAATGTGTATAAGAGCGCAAAAGGAGAAAAGAAAAGTACCAGGCGTAAAATTTTGTTAGGGATTGAGAAAAAAGGTAAAGGTGTGAGCCGGATGGAAGCAGTCAGCTGCTGTAAAGCGACCTGCCGGAAATATGAGGAATTTATAATGTCCAGGGTAGCAAACGGGTCCAGGATAGAAGCTGAAAATAAGCCGTCGCTCCGGCACATTGATCCGGATAAGGAATGCAAGTTGTTTCTGACTGATCCGAAGGAGAACAAAGGCAGATTTACAAGGATGGTACGCGTCAGAACCCTGCTTACGAACCGGCTCAAGGCGATACACGGACATGTAAAGTATCTGGACTATTACCTGGCTGAGTATAGCTACAGGCACAACAGGTTCTATATGAAGGGTGAGATCCTGGATGATCTGTTGAGCAGGATGATAGGGCATGCACCAAGACCCCGCCTGTCACTTATAATGTAAGCGCCTACTTTCTAAAGAGCGCCTCCTCCCCCTCAACTTCTTCCCTCCTCATACGTTACAAAATCCTATGAACGGAGAGCTTTCATCCTACATACACAATGTTAATGGACTGGACGTTCCGGTAGAGATCAGACCATCTAAAGGCTATAATATCCGGATGTACTATCGGGATGGTAAAGCCAGGTTGTCCGTCCCGCAGGGGACCAGCCGGCCGGCTTTTGATCAGGCCGTCCAAAGCATGAATCAGTGGCTGACCCGGCTGGGCCGACAGAGACCTCACCTGTTTTTACCTCCCGTGAATTCAACCCTGTTCAATGATGAAATTACTATAATTGGCCAGACTTACAGGCTCCGGATCGAGCCCAATACCACGACGCAAAGTATCCGGGGTCGGAGAAAGGACGGTGTTTTACTGATCCAGGTCCCTCACCGGATCATTGATGACAGGGAGGCCCTTTCCGGTTATGTGCCAAAGCTTTTCAACCGTATGTTTGCAAAGGAGATCGAAACCCGTGTCCGCGATATCAACCGGGAAACGATCAATGGCAGGGTCGGCAAGGTAACTCTTAAAAGTGTGGTTTCCCGGTGGGGGAGCTGTACTGCTGCCAATGACATCATGCTCTCCAACAGGCTATTGCTGGCGCCTGTCCGCATTTTGGATCATGTTATCGTCCATGAGCTCGCACATACCGTCCATAAAGATCATAGCATGCGTTTCTGGCGCCTGGTGGCGCAGCATGATCCGGAAATGAAGCAGCATCATGACTGGCTTAGAAAATTCGGCTCCGGGCTCCGGTATTAAAAAATCTGCTGTTTTTTGACAAAAATCAGGATCTCACGCCGCACTGCAGGGCCATTATGCGTTTACAATCAACTAAGGTGTTAGACGGCAGTTTCTATCGTTCCATCGATGATTTTGACCAGATTGTCCTGATTTGCAAGAAATTTTGAGGTGTTAAGTATTATTAATTTTACTCATTAATAATATTTTGTGTAAATTGTAAATCATTGATAATTATACTGATTGTTGTAAATTGAACAAATATCTATTGGAAGTAAGATTCTGTTTATAAAAATTATTTTGTTTAGTTCTAATCAAAAAAATATATTTGCTTCTCATTCTTTGTTTAAAAAATATCATTGTAAAAATTAAAACACATTTTATATGACAAACGCACCAAAACAAAATGAACAAGGCGCTAAATCAGGGTCGATTCTTCCTCTTATTGTTATTCCGGCAGCTTTTGTTCTGGGTATTCTGATTTACAAATTTGTATTTGGAGCACCAAGCCACTTTAAAGGCGGAGATCCTTCCAATGAACCGCTTCCTGGTGATTACTTTGGTGTGATCTATAAAGGTGGTTTTATCGTACCTGTTCTTTTAGGGTTACTTTTTATTACGATTATTTTTTCAGTGGAAAGAATGATCACGATTGCCCGGGCAGCCGGTACCGGTCCTGTTGACAAATTTGTCCGTAATGTGCAGTACGCCCTTTCCAAAGGTGACATCAGCGGAGCTCTTGCCGCATGTGATAAGCAGAAAGGTTCGGTTGCCAACGTCGTTCGTTCGGGTATCGTAACCTACAACAAGATGATCCATGAAGAGGGCCTTGAAAAAGAGCAGAAAGTTGCTGCCATTCAGAAGGAAGTGGAAGAAGCAACCTCTTTGGAATTGCCAAGCCTCGAACAAAATCTTCCTATCATCGCAACGATCGCAACGATCGCGACCCTCATCGGTCTGATCGGTACGGTACTCGGTATGATCCGCGCATTTGCCGGTATGGCTCACAGCGGTGCACCGGATGCATCGGCGCTCGCGACAGGTATCTCTGAAGCGTTGATCAATACTGCGCTTGGTATCACTACTTCAGCGATCGCAATCGTTGCTTATAGCTACTTTACCACAAGAATTGACAGCATGACCTATCGTATCGACGAAGCAGGTTACAGCATGCAGCAGCAATTTGCTTCCCAGCACAAATAATTAGGACGCTTTTGCGTTTAAGTATTTGAAAGACAATTCTTTAAAAGTAAAATAACAACATATGCCCAAGCATAAAATAGCCAGGAAAAGCACTGCGGTCGATATGACCGCTATGTGTGACGTTTCGTTCCTGCTCTTGACCTTCTTTATGTTGGCGACCAAATTCAAACCGCCTGATCCGGTGGAAGTGGTCACTCCGGCATCGATCTCTGATACAAAAGTAGATGAGAAGGACCTGATGCTGATCACCATCGATAAGAACGGTAGGGTGTTCTTCGATATGGACGGTGTCCAGACCAAAAAAGAGCTTATTGACGCTATTGATAAGGATAGGAATCTGGGCCTGACCGATCAGGAGAAGGTCAACTTTGCCCTGAGTTCCGGTGTGGGCGTTCCATTCAACCAGTTGAGGTCTCTCCTCAAGCTGCCTCCCAGTGAGCAAAAATCATTTAACTCTCCCGGCATCCCCGTGGATACGTCTCTGACTGAGCAAAATGAGCTGTTCAAATGGGTGGCATATGGCAGGGTAACCAACCCGCAGGCCCGTCTTTCGGTCAAAGGTGACGGTGCGGCCAAATATCCTGTCGTCCGCGCTGTATTTGCTACCTTGGCCAATAAAAAGGTACAGGGACACAAGTTCTACGCCGTAACCAGCCTGAAGGCTGATCCGAATAAGCCGGAAGAAGAAAAATAAATGTTAATCTGTGTAAAATAACCCAATTGTTATGGCACAATTAGATACCTCCAGCTCGGGCGGAGGAAAAAAAGGCGGAAGTAAAACCAAGAAGCTATCGACGAGAGTGGACCTGACACCTATGGTGGACCTGGCCTTCCTGCTCATCACCTTCTTCATGCTTACCACCACGATGAACAAACCTCAGGCTATGCAGATCAACATGCCGGTGGAAAGGGATCCCAAAGATCCGCCTCCGCCAGAGGTACCTGCAGCGAAGGTTCTGACCCTGATCCTCGGGGCTAATAATACGATCTGGTACTACGAAGGACTGGAAAGTCCGGAGATCAAAAACACCGATTATCAGGAAATCCGCAATATTCTGCTTGATAAGAAGAAGCGGGTGGAGGCTATCGTCCGTCCGGGAGATAAGATCACATCTGTCGTGGTTATTATCAAGCCGACCGATGATTCCAATTACAAGAATGTAATAGATATCCTCGACGAAATGGCGATAGATAAGATCGGTACTTATACGATGGTACCGGTCACTCCCCAGGAAATGGCACTTGTGGATAAGTTTAAAAATGCAGGAGCAACCACTCCGGCAGCAAACTAAAAATATAACGTAAAAATAAGTTGTTGAATAAAACTTTATAACTTAATTTTGCGTTATAAAAATAAAATGACATCATGAAAAGTGAAGAAATATTAAAAGCCGACATGCTCGACATCATATTTGATGGTCGTAATAAAGCGTATGGTGCCTATGATCTTCGAAGGAGGTACCCTAAGGCAGTTGGTAAGGCGCTTCTGGTTGGTGTCTTACTCGCTCTTGGCGTTCTGGCTTACTCTATCATCAAGGATCGCCTCGCCGATATCTTCCCGGATGAAACGGAAGTGGAGGTCAACCTGGCTGATCTGGAGGCACCCCCGCCTATGCAGGAGAATGAGCCGCCTCCGCCTCCGCCTACAACTCCTCCCCCTCCCCCTGAAAGAGCTTCAGTCCAGTATGTTCCTCCTGTGGTGAAAGAGATTGTTGCTGAAGAAGTGTCGGTGGCGACTGTTGAGGACCTGAAAGAAAAAGATCCCGGCGCTAAAACGGTCGAAGGCGATCCGAATGCCAAGGTTGAGATCAATACCAGTGCTGATGCCAATCCCGGCCTCTTTGAAGCGGCCGAGAAAAAAGTTGTGGTCGATGTACCGGATGATAACAAGGTCTTTACTGTTGTCGAGCAGCAACCTGAATTCCCCGGTGGCCAGGGCGCCATGTACAAATGGATCGGGGAGAACCTGAAATACCCTTCCGAAGCGCGTAATAATGGCCTTCAGGGTAAGGTTATCCTTCAGTTTACTGTCGAAAAAGACGGATCCATCTCTAATGTTAAGGTTGTTCGTGATGCGGTAGGTGGTGGCGCAGGAGATGAAGCGACCAGGGTTGTGAAGAAAATGCCTAACTGGAAGCCCGGACGCCAGAATGGTAAGTCTGTCCGTGTACAGTATACATTGCCTGTAACATTCAAACTGGAAGGAGAATAACATTTTTGTTAAATAAACGATAAGAAAATAGCAATATGGAATTCTTCCCTGTTGCTATTTTGTTTTTATAAAAAACTCGAATTGACAAGTAGAAAGAGCCCTTTAAATGAATCCTATCAACTGCTTGCAACAGTGCTGGCATTAATTATCGGCATTTCTTTTACCGTTCTGGGAATTGCAATTCTTACAAATATTATTGTAATACCTGATGACGAAGGTCCCATGATGAAGCTCTTCGGTGGCCTTTTGGTCCTATACGGTATTTTCCGGTTGATAAGGGTTTATCTTAAATTCAAATCAAATCGCACAAATCAAAATGGATCGGATGAATAAGATGTTGTTCTTTTTATTGATCACAGGACTTCTCTCAGCCTGTGCCGATGCGCCCAGGAATGATCAGAAAGATACCACGACAAGCGGTAAGATCCGTATTGCCGCTGATGATACCTATAGGTCGATGGTCGATAGTGAGATCCTGGTATTCAAATCCGAATATCAGAATGCTGACATATCAGTCGATTATATGCCCGAAGCGTTTGCAGTAAAAGAGTTCCTGTCAGACAGCGTTCGTGCCATTGTGATCGGCAGGGAGTTGAATCCTTCCGAAATTAAAACGTTTAAAGACAGAAAGAAATACGACCCGAAAACCGTTCGTCTGGCAACCGATGCGATCGCAGTTATTGTCCACCCGTCCAATACCGTCAGTGAGCTGACTGTCGGGCAGCTGAAAAATATCCTCAACGGCACCACGGGCGAATGGCAGAATGGCAAAAAGATCGAGGTCGTTATGGATAATGCGGGTAGCGGATCGATCTCTTTCCTTCAGGATTCGGTCCTGCAGGGGAGCTCACTTGGCAAATCGGTATATGCCCTGCAGGCCGGTCAGAAAATGGCGGACTACATAGCAGCCCATCCTCATGCAATTGGCTTTATCGGGGTCAACCTGATCACAAGCTTCGACGCCGACGCCAATCAGCTCTTCCCGGATAATATAAAGCCGCTTGCGATCGCTAAAGATCCGTCTGGTAAGTCATATAAACCCTATCAGGCATATGTTGCTTCGCGCAATTATCCGCTGCTGCGATTTACCAATATGATCATCGATGAAGCCTACAATGGCCTGGCCAGTGGATTTGCGACCTTTATGGCTTCCGACAAGGGCCAACGCATCATCCTCAAAGACGGCCTCGTACCGGCTAATGCGCCGATCAGGCTTGTTGAGGTCAATACTTCAGGTAATAATGATAATTCCAATCAATAACCATAAATTAATCAAAAAATGATGTATAAAAAATTGAAGTTATTTAGCATTTTCATGCTTATTGTAAGCATTGTCAGTGCTCAGGACATCGAGACCGCATATAAGCTCCTGTCCTACGGAAAAACTGAGGAAGCCGTGCAGATGGCGACTGCTGTCGTCAACGCCGATCCTGCTAATCTGAGTAACAAATTTTCTCAATACAGCCTTTTGAATGCAGCCGGCAAATACCAGGAAGCTGCACAGGTTCTTTCTTCTATCAAAACTGCCGATGAAAGCGGCGCCTTTGGTAAAACGGCCGATGTTCTGATGAGGCTGGATCAGGGTGCTAATCCCGATGATCTGACATCCGATATCGACAAGGCTATCAGAAAAGGTAAAAAAGCAAAAGGATTCCTATACCGTACTGTCGGGGAATATTTTCTCTTCAGCCAGAAGAAAAATCCTGTCAAGGCCATAGCGTTTATCAAAACTGCGATCGACGATCACAGCCTTAATAATGCTTCCACCCGTATGTTGCTCGGTGATGCTTACAGCCTTAAGAACGATGCAGGCAACGCGGTCACCAACTATGAATATGCTATGGAGCTGGATAAAACAAGCGCTGTGCCGCACTACAAGATCGGTACTACCTACATCCGTGCCAAGAACTATGAATTTGGTGTTCCGGAATTGAGGAAGGCCATCGAGACAGACCCGGAGTATGCGCTTGCTTACAAGGACCTCGGTAAGTACTATTATGACGTGACCAAGTATGATGAGGCGAAAGAAAATTTTGGAAAATACATGAGCATGGTCAGGCCGACTATTGTTGAAAAGGTACAGTATGCCAATATCCTTTTCCTTGCTAAGGATTATCAGGCTGCCATTCCGCTGCTGGAGGAGATCAAAAGGGAGGATACGGCCAATAAGTACCCTGAAATTCAGAGGATGTTAGGATATTCCTATCATGAAACCGGCAACGACCAGAAGGCATTGTCCTATCTTAATAATTTTATCGCCAACCGTGATACCGCCAGGATCCTGGCACAGGACTATTTGTACCTGGGTAAGATCCAGAATAAGCTGGGTGAGGACAGCCTGTCAAGAAGCAATTACCTGTTGGCATTTGAAATGGATTCAACACTGGAAGGTGAGATCAAGATCATAGCGGATACGCTTTATGATCAGAAAAAGTATGATGAAGCCGGGCTGTTCTACTTTGCCCGTGCCAAATCGACCAACTTAGCTGCTGATTATTTCTATGCAACTAGGGCCGACTACCTGGGAGGCAATTATGTCCGGGGTATTGAAGCGGCCAATGGTATCATCAGTAAGCTGCCTGAGGAGGTAGAGGGTTACCTGTGGAAAGCACGGCACTCGGCACTTCTGGATACTCTCAATAAAGGAGCGGCTGCCGTTCCGGAATACGAGCTCGTCATACAGAAGGGAAATTCCGATAAGGCCAAGTATAACAAACAGCTGCTGGAAGCGCTCAACTGGCTGACCGTGTATTTCATCAATGTGAAACAGGACTATAAAAAAGCGCAGGAATACAATGACCAGGCCCTGGAAGTGGATGCCAACAACGATCAGGTAATGAAGCTGTTCAACTTCCTTACCGATGCGACCAACCCGGCTAAAAAGGAAGCTCCGAAGAAGGAAGAGCCTAAGAAAACGACAACCAAGCCGAAAAAAGGCTAAACATTCCTAAAACAGTATATCAAAGAGCGGTAGGAAACTATCGCTCTTTTTTTTTAGCCGGGAAGCCGGTTTTGGATATTCTCCCTGTAACGGGACAGGAATTCACGGGGAGAACAGCGTTTGATACTTTTAAACACCCTGTTGAAGGTCACGACATTGACATAACCTGCTTCATAGGCCAGATCGCTCATGCGTGGCTGTCCCGCTGCAAGCATATGCCTGCAGGCTTCATTGATGCGCAGCTCATTGATAAAATGTGTATAGGTCTTCCCGGTATGTTTTTTGAAATACCGGCAGAAAGACTGGGGCGTCATACAGGCGATCGCGGCAATTTCATCCAGCGTGATCCGTTTTTTGAAATTATCCAGGGAATATTGGTAGATATCGTTCATTCTCAGCCCTTCACTTTCCGATATCATTTCTGTCGATGTGGTGTCAGTAAGGGTCTGCCAGCCTTTCATTCCGGACATGAGCTGTAACAGCTCCACAAAAGAAGAGATCCGGTATCCGGCCGAAGTGTTTTTAACCTTCAGCATATAATCGGTGATGACCCGGACGTTTTCGTCCGGAGCCTTCAGACCGTTATGGACCTGGTTGATAAAATTCCTTACGGAGAACATTTCCGGTAATGACAACAGGGAAGCTATAAATCCTTCCATATCAAAGAAAATATTGAGTGTATGTATCCGCTTTTTACTTTCAGGAAGAAAATAGATCTGGTCACTTTTGAACAGATGTGGCTGGTTGGCTCCTATGATATAATAATCCCCTGCCTTAAAGGGATTCATCCCGGTCCCTGTCACCAATGTGCCTTCTCCTTCGAGGATCCATGTCATCTGGACCTCTTTGTGCCGGTGCAGATGCTCGTAAAAATGCGGCATTTCATCTTCCTGTACATGGATGCTTGAGCCCGTCATAGTAGGGATGGTGAATTGTACGACACGCATATTTACTTATTTTATCTCTTTGATATAATATTACTGAATTAGTAGATAACAGGGGTAAATTCTAATTATTTATTTTTATGTTGATATGCGTATTTTTTGTCCCAATCATTTACTTACCAGGATATTAGCAGCATTTATCCCAGGAATGCCTTTTTGGTTAAAATCGGTAAATTATCTGTTACTTTAGTACTAATCCGCTCACCCTGCTTCTTTTAACTTTGTGGTAATTAACGATCTATCATTATGATAAATATTACATGGGAGGGTGTGTATCCTGCGCTGCTTACTCCCTTTACACAGGACGACACGCTTGATCTGGAGCTTTTCTCCAGGAACCTGCAGGCGCAGAAGAATGCCGGCGTGGCAGGTGTTATTATAGGCGGCTCATTGGGTGAGGCAAGTACGCTTGAGGCGCATGAGCTGATGATCTTGCTGGATCAGGCCAGGAAGCACCTGCAGGATACCTTGCCTGTCATAGTTAATATTGCCGAACAATCAACCCGTTCAGCAATAAAGGCCGCAAGGCGGATTGAAGAAAATGGCGGGGATGGCATCATGCTGCTGCCTCCGATGCGATACAGGTCGGATGATACGGAAACAGTTGATTTTTTCATGGAGGTGGCACGGTCGACCTCGCTTCCTGTTATGATATATAACAATCCTTATGATTATAAGATAGAAGTGACGCTCCCAATGTTCGAGCAGCTGGCCCGGCTGGATAATGTCTGCGCTGTGAAGGAGTCCACAAGAGATGTGTCGAATGTGACACGGATGAAAAATGCTTTTGGCGACAGGTTCAAGATATTATGTGGTGTCGATACCCTGGCACTGGAAGAGCTGGCGTTGGGCGCTGATGGTTGGGTGGCTGGCCTGGTCGATGCGTTTCCTGCCGAAACGGTCGCAATATTTAAACTGATGAAGGCGGAAAGATACAGGGAAGCGCTGGATATCTATCGTTGGTTCCTGCCCCTGCTTGAGCTGGACATCCATCCGAAGCTGGTTCAGTATATCAAGCTGGCCGCTGTGCATACCGGTATCGGAAGTGAATATGTCAGGGCTCCACGAAAGATGATTTCCGGCTCAGAACGGGAAAGGGTCTTCGCCATTATTCAAAAGGGAATTGAAAGCAGGCCTGCGCTGCCGGATTATTTAAACCTGTAGGTCATATATGCTCAGAGGTCATAACTATATAGGTTCCGCTAAGGTCATCAGCAGCGGGGAATTTCTCCGGTCTTATAATCCCGTGACGGGTGAATATATGCCGGAACGATTTTATAAAGCGTCACCGGATGACGTCGGCAAAGCTGCAGATCTGGCTGCAGCTGCATTTGTTCTGTATAGAAATGTCAGCCCGGAAGATAGGGCCAGGTTCCTGGAAGCTATTGGCGAAGAGCTGTTATCCCTGGATGACGCATTGATACAAAGAGCTCGGCAGGAAACCGGACTGCCGGAAACGCGTTTGACGGGTGAGAGAGGCAGGACTGTAGGTCAGTTGAGGCTATTTGCAAGCCTGATCAGGGAAGGCAGCTGGGCCGAGGCTGTCATCGATGAGGCAATGCCGGAAAGACAACCTGCGCCCAGGCCTGATCTGCGGAAGATGCTATTTCCTATCGGGCCGGTTGCCGTCTTCGGAGCCTCCAATTTTCCACTGGCCTTTTCTACGGCCGGTGGTGATACAGCCAGCGCACTGGCTGCCGGAAATACGGTGATCGTCAAAGCGCACCCCGGGCATCTGGGAACCAATGAAATGGTAGCTTCGGCCATTATCTCCGCTGCAGAAAAGACAGGCATGCCTGACGGTGTCTTCTCCATGATCATCGGCGACCAGCCGGATGAAAGCTTAGCTTTGGTGACACATGAGGCTGTCAGGGCAGTCGGATTTACGGGTTCTTATAAGGCCGGCATGAATATTTTCCACGCGGCAATCAATCAACGAAAGGAGCCGATTCCGGTTTACGCTGAGATGGGCAGTGTCAATCCGGTACTGATATTGCCACAGGCATTACGGCAGGATGTGGAAAAGATCACCACCCAGCTGGCCGCATCGATTACACTGGGCTCAGGACAGTTTTGTACCAATCCCGGTCTTCTCCTGGTCATGGATGATCCGGCGACCGAAGCTTTTATCGATCTGCTGGGCCGGAAGATGGCGGATGTTCCTGCGTCTGTCATGCTGAGCGATGGTATTTGCCGGACCTATGTCGAAAACAACAGAAAACTAATTCATCATGAACAGGTTGAGGTCCTTGTTTCAGGCGCAGAACCTATCGATGATAATAAAGCGGCTGCAACACTCCTGAAAGTCGATGCTGCTCATTTCATTGCAGATGAAGCCTTGCAGGAAGAGGTGTTTGGCCCCTTATCCCTGATCGTTATCTGTAAAGACACGGAGGAAATGGAACGAGCCCTGAACTGCTGTCGTGGCCAGCTGACGGGTACGGTAATGGCCACGGTTGAAGATATGAGTGATTTCAGGCATTGTATCGGCATCCTGCAGGATAAGGTTGGCCGGCTGATATTCAACGGTGTGCCTACCGGTGTAGAAGTATGCCATGCCATGGTCCATGGAGGTCCTTTTCCGGCGACGACCTTCGGTCACTTTACCTCCGTCGGGGCCGATGCGATCAAAAGATTTACCCGGCCGGTCTGCTTTCAGGACTGGCCGCAGGAAATGTTGCCTGATGAGTTGAAAGACGGCAACCCGCGTCATATAATGCGAAAAGTAAATGGTGTGAATATTTCGGGAAAAGTATAAAGCAGCGCTATTCTCGGCGCTGCTTTACTTTTCTTTATTGATTGGCTTTAAAAAGTGAACGGATGCCCTTATCAAAGAGATTTTTTTGTATTGATGCGCACACCTGCGGCAACCCGGTCAGATTGGTAGCCGGCGGAGGCCCGGTCCTGACCGGCAAAAATATGAGTGAAAAGCGGCAGCATTTTCTGAAGGAATATGACTGGATCAGGAAAGGTTTGATGTTTGAGCCCAGGGGACACGATATGATGAGCGGTAGTATTCTGTATCCTCCTCATAACGCTGACAATGACATTGCCGTTTTATTCATCGAAACAAGCGGATGCCTGCCGATGTGTGGTCATGGGACGATCGGCACCATTACCATCGGGATCGAAGAGGGTCTTATACAACCCCAAACCCCCGGCCGGGTAAAACTGGAGACGCCAGCCGGCCTGGTCGATATTTCTTACACACAGGAAGGTAATAAGGTCAGGAGCGTCAAGCTGACCAATGTCGCAGCTTATCTGGATTCTGAAAATCTCCCGGCGTACTGCCCCGGTTTGGGTGAGCTTACTGTCGATGTAGCTTATGGAGGGAATTTTTACGCAATTGTTGACGTTCAGCCCCATTTTAAGGGCCTGGAGCACTACCGGGCTGATCAGCTGATCGCCTGGGCAAGGGAATTGCGTCGTGATATCAATGAGCGGTATAGCTTCAGCCACCCTGATGATCCTACTATCGGCGGCTGTTCTCATGTCCTGTGGACAGGTGCGGTGCTGGACCAGAGCTCTACAGCACGCAATGCCGTGTTTTACGGAGAGAAGGCGATCGACCGGAGCCCCTGTGGTACGGGCACATCGGCCAGGATGGCCCAATGGTACGCCAAAGAAAAGCTGAAAAAGGGAGACCGGTTTATCCATGAAAGCATCATCGGATCAAAGTTTACCGGCACTATCGAGGAGGAAACGACGGTAGCCGGCCGGCCGGCTATCCGGCCTGGCATCGAAGGATGGGCCAGGATCTACGGTTATAATACGATCCTGATCGATGAGGCAGATGATCCATTTGCTTTTGGATTCCAGGTTTTATAAATTAAAGAAGCACATCATAAGGCACATATGAAGGCAGTTATTGCAGGAGGCGGCATCATCGGGCTGAGCACAGCTTTTTATCTCAATGAAAGCGGTTGGGAGGTGACCGTTGTCGACCAGGGAGACCTGACAGACAATTGCTCTTATGGCAATATGGGCATGATCGTCCCCAGTCATTTTGTCCCTTTGGCGGCACCCGGCATGGTATCCAAAGGTATCCGGTGGATGCTTGACAGCAGGAGCCCGTTTTATGTCAGGCCGTCATTGAGCCCTGCCTTGATCGGATGGGGCCTGAAGTTTATAAAAAGCGCCAATAAAGATCACGTCAGCCGCTCTGCCCGTTCACTGAAAGATCTTAATCTGCTGAGCAGGCAGCTATATGAGGAATGGTCTGCCTGGCCCGGCTTTGATTTTGCCCTGGAAAATAAAGGCATCATCATGTACTACAGATCGGAAAAAACCGCTGAAGAGGAGGTCCATCTTGCCGGTCAGGCTCGCGAAATGGGCCTGGATGCTGTCGTGCTGAATAAAGATGAGCTGCAAAAACTGGAGCCGGATGCGCTACCCGACGTATTGGGCGGCGTACATTACCGCTGCGACGCTCACCTCTATCCCAACAAGCTGATGGAGCAGCTGAAAGCCGTTCTTGCCACCCGGGGGACACATTTTATAACCGGTACCTGTGTGACAGGGTTTATAAAAGAAAAAGAGCGCATCACCTCAGTGAAAACCTCCGGGGGAGAGCTGAAAGCCGATATCGTCGTTATGGCCAACGGCTCCTGGTTGCCCCGGCTGGCCACCATGGCCGGTTTGTCCATTCCCCTTATGCCCGGAAAAGGCTATTCCATCACTCAAAAAAGCCCTCAGACGCTACTCAATATTCCCGCTATCCTCTGTGAAGCGAGGGTCGCCATCACGCCGATGGGGGGACAGATGCGTTACGGCGGTACGATGGAGATAGGAAGCATAACTAACAATCAGGTGAATATGAAGAGGGTACAGGGCATCATCAGGTCCGTACCCTCTTATTTCCAGAACCTCAAGGTAGCCATGCCGAAGAAAAATGAAGTATGGTATGGCTTCAGACCCTGCTCTCCCGACGGACTACCCTATATCGGCCGTTCGCCTGAGATAGGTAATCTGTACATCGGGGGTGGTCATGCCATGATGGGGCTGAGCCTGGGACCGGCTACCGGCAAGGTGATCGCGGAGCTTGTCAATGGCCATACGCCGTCAGTCGACCTTTCTTTATTCCAGCCCGGCCGTTTTAGCTGATCTTTAAATAGTAATTGGAAAGGCTGTACCCTGATCAGAACTTTTTACTGCCGGGGATCCTTGACGGAGGAAAAATAAAAAGCCCCGAGCCGGATCATTAAAACATCTTATAATGAGGACAATTTTCGATTTGGTGAAATGCTGAGGCGTTTATTTTTAGAATCACTTGCTGTTTAAAGATGCTTCCGCATTTTTCTTAATATGATTTAATACTCTTTTGTGTATCTGGTGTATGATGTAATTGCTCCATATTCTCCAGTAAAATTCGGGCCTGATATTGTGATAATACCACGTAGTTCCTTCCAGCAGAGTATTGCCATTCGGAAGCTTTATGATCCTGAATTGCCCTTTTTTGGAAACAAAATACTCATGCAGGTGAGGCGCATTAATATCCCAGAAACTGATCTCTTCCATAGGTTCCGGCTGTTCTGCGACATCGAAGGCTAACAAATATGGTTGATCCCAGACAGTTATCGGCTCTACGAAGCTACCGGTATTAAAGTTGCAATACCTTACGGCCCCGACGCCTTTGCCGTCGATCTTTGCATTGACAGGATAGGCTATTCCGGCTTTAAATAATAGCTCGTCCGGCTCTTCCAGCTCGGGAAACTCAACTACGTTTTTCCACACGGTTTCCGCATCGGCCGTTATTTCTACTGAAGTAACAACCTTTGACAGTGATGGCTGGCTCTCTTTCTCCATGAATGCCGCAGAAGGAATGAAGATCAATAGAATTAAGATGGAAACCGGTCCATTACCCGGTGTCTTTCTGGCTATAAGACAGCCTAATAAAGTGCCGATCTTGGTAAGTAGCAGGCCGATAGGTGCTGCCATGATCATACAGATGATGCCATCAAACGCCATTATAAATAAAACCAGAGAGAAAATACATAAGGTTATAAAACCAATATTCCAGGCCTCCTTTTTATTAATTTCTTTCTTTAAACCGACTATTGTGGTCGAAGAGACGCCAATTAAAACAGGGATAAGCAAAAATAATGTAATTCCATAGACTCCCAGGACGTATATGATCCACCACGTCAATGGTAGCGAAATACATACAGTAACAATTACTGCAATTGCTTTTAGAATTAGAGTATTTTCAGGAAGTACCTTTTCCAGAAATTTTTTCATTGCCAGAATTTATACCAGAGATTCCGGTGTTAAATATATTTTATTTACCCGGATATACATAGAATAAATATCGCTCCGTATGCAGGCCGTATTGCCACTCCCTGGAGCCTGACATATTTCATACGAAATTGAGCTGTTAAAATAATGATGGGTACGCAGCATTATAACGTACTATTACGTTATAATATAAAACTCAATACCATGACAAGCGAAGAAATTTTAAAAAGTGATTACCTCCATATCCTTTTTGATGGGAGAAATCAGGCCTATGGTGCCTTTGTACTTAGAAAAGAAGCAGAAGGAAATTTATTGAAAGGCCTCCTTTTTGCCTTAAGCCTTACCGTATGGCTGATTGCCTGGCAGGTTTTTTATCAGAAGGCTCCGGGGCACGACGATATCATTTCCGGTATGCCTCCTTTTTATATCCGGGAGATCGAGCCTGCTGAATTTAAAGAGATCTCAGTGCAAAATACTTTAAAAGGAGGTGATCCCACCATCGCTGTGCCGGTTGTCGTGGAACACGCCAGGGAGCAGGAGCTTCTGTCTGCTTCGGGCACCTCATCTGCAGCTGCCGGAATTTGCAGCGGTGGGACTTTGGATTACAGGCCGTCCATTGATATGGGTATGCCAACGGATCTGAATAACGATGTCCCAATTCCCGGGCCGGTATCTACCACGCCACTCCCTGAAGAAAAGATCCTCTCTATCGCCGAAGAAATGCCGGAGTTTCCCGGAGGTACGGAAGCGTTGTACAAATGGATAGCGGAACACTTATCCTATCCGCGTGAAGCCCTGGCAAACGGCCTGCAAGGCAGGGTGATCTGCCGCTTTGTGGTCGAGCGTGACGGTTCCATATCCGGTGTTTCCATCATAAGGGACGGTGTCGGCGGTGGTGCTGCACAATCTGCGGAGGCGCTCCTCAGGACCATGCCTGCCTGGAAGCCCGGCAGACAGAATGATAAAACCGTCAGGGTTATGTTTACTTTGCCTGTTACATTCAGGCTGGAATGAACCGGGTAGGCTTACGAGGCTTCGGACTGGTGAAGGCCTGATACAGATAGAGCTGGTCATTCCAACTCCTGTTCGCACGTATATATGAATAATGTACAATTGTAGAGTGATACGGTTTAATTGTACATGGTGTGCAGAAACCATGCTGTCCTGTACGGCTCTGTACTGACATCCACCATGTTGTGATCAACAAAACAGAAAGTTCGGGTATTACGGTTTTTGTTATTTTTGCCCAAAAGATTGACCATGTTTACCATCAATATATATCTGAGATTTGCGCTGATCGCAGCTTCTATTGTCGCAGGAGTCGTACTTACTGTTTTTTACGGCTTCTGGTATGCTTTTCCGTTGTACCTCATAGCCCTGATCCTGCTGGTAGGCTATTTGTTGGTAGGTACTGTACAGTCAGCCAGCCAGATGCTCCAGGTCCAGGATATGGAGGGAGCCAGAAAAAGGCTGGCCCTGACCTTTTTCCCTAAGCTGCTTTTCGGCCCCGGCCGCTCTGCCTACTATATGCTTAAGGGTTCGCTTGCCATGCACGGAAAGGATTACAATCAGGCAAAGGAATTATTTAAGGAAAGCGAGAACTCGAAATATACTTCCGATAATGAGAAAGCCATGATCTACCTCCAGCAGGCCAATCTTGCTGCGGTCAAAAACAACTATAAGGAGGCCGCTTCGCTTGTCAAAAAGGCGGATGAGCTGAAGGTCACGGAACAATTGATCAAAGACCAGATCAAACAATTTAAGCAGGCTCTGGGAAAGGCCGGCCAGATGACAATGCAAAACCGCATGGCGATGAGCCAGCGCGGCGGAACCAAACAACGTCGCCCTAAGATGAGATAAGCGGTTTGGCTATCCGTTTCATACACAAGTTTGTCATCAGGATCCTGTTGGGATTATTGATCTGGGTTATTACCTGTGGAAAGGTCTCTGCTCAGAAGGTCAGGGTCGAAGATATCAGTATAGAAGGCCTCAGGCGGACCAGGTCATATATTCTGGAAAGAGAGCTGAGCTTTAAAAAGGGAGACTCGATCGATCTCAAAAACATCACCGCCTTGTTTGCCTTCAATGAAAAAAGGTTGCTCAACACCAATCTTGTCGTAGAGGCAAAGTTCAACATAACTCAACTGGATCTGGACAGATCGAAGGTTTTTATCGGTATCAGGGCCAGGGAAGGGCTGTATCTCTATCCTGCGCCATTACTGGAATTTCTGGATAATGACTTCAACAAATGGTGGCGGAATTACAACCGTTCGTTTAAGACGCTTTCATACGGGCTCTATGCCAAACATATCAATCTGACGGGAAATGGTGACGAGATCACGGTATATGGCCAGGCGGGATTTACACGCAAGGTCTCCCTGGAATATGAGTATCCTTATCTCAATAGATCGAATACCATCGGAGTCGGAATCACTGCATTTTATGCCGCCAACAAAGAAGTAGCCTTCAAAACCTCCGGCAATTACCTGCAGTTCAGGCGTGATTTTGACGACGACTTGCTGCAAAGGGTCAAGTATGGCCTTCGGTTTACATATAGGCCCGGCATCTATTCGCGGCATTATCTGCTGGTCAATTTTTATCATTTCCGGGCAAGTGATTCACTGGCGTATTTTTACAACGAAAACTTCTTCAACGGGAAAAAAAGGCTTGATTTTCCGGAATTCGAATACGCCTTCCGTTTCGACAACAGGGACATCATTCCTTATGCCATGAAGGGGTGGGATGTGCTGACCTATCTTAATAAGACCGGGCTTAAAAAGGATGACCTGCATGTGTTGTTCCTCGGGCTTCAAGCATCGAAATACCAGTCATATAACGAACGTCTGAGCTCTGAAAGCCAGGTGTTCCTGCGGTATAACCTGGATCGCGGCAAGGTGCCGTATTATTTCAATAAGGCGATTGGCTATGACGATATTTTTGCTCGGGGCTACGAGTATTTTGTGATCGACGGCCAGGATTATTTTCTTATTAAAAATCATCTAAGATTCCTGTTCTTTGACCGCAGCTTTGATCTGGGGCGGGCGATGATACTCAGGGCCTACCGGGTCATGCCGGTCAAGGTCTTTCTCACGGCCGGCATCGATGTGGCCCGCGTTCAGGATAATTATTATTATGAGGACAATTACCTGGCAAATAAATTTCAGACGGGCTATGGTCTTGGTCTGGATTTTTTGTTTTATTACAATAAATTGCTGAGATTTGAAGTGTCGCGCAACAACCATGGCATGACAGGATTTTATATACATTTCGACGCCGGACTATGAAGCATATTGCTGTATTTGCCAAAACCATCGAAGCCGACCAGGCGCCCGTCGTTCAGGAGCTTATCGGCAAATGCCTCCAGGCGGGGATCAAGCTGACCTTTCTGGATCAGATGTATGCTGAAGCGTCCAGGTGGATCTCCATTCCCGCTGATATCGGCAGGATGGATCATAAGGCGTTTGAAAACGGAACCGGTATCGACTTCCTTTTTTCGCTGGGGGGAGACGGCACCTTACTTGAAGCATCGATGCTGACGGGTGAGAGCGGGGTACCGATTGTCGGCATCAATCTCGGAAGGTTAGGCTTTCTTGCCAGCATTGAAAAAAAATACGTGGGACAGACCATCGACAGATTGCTGGGCGGTGAATACAACCTTGAAAAGCGCTCCTTACTCCGGTTTCATTCCAATGAAGGCCAGTTTGCATCGTTTCCTTTTGCGCTCAACGATATGACCATCATCAAACGTGACCATTCTTCTATGATCGTCATCCACACAATGCTCAACGGCGAATTTCTCAACTCATATTGGGCGGATGGGCTCATCCTTTCCACTCCTACCGGGAGCACCGGATATAATCTAAGCTGCGGAGGTCCGATCCTGATGCCTACGGCAGAAAATTTTATCATCACTCCTATCGCCCCACACAACCTGAGTGTGCGGCCGCTTGTAGTACCGGATTGTTCGGAGCTGGAGTTTACCATCGAGGGCCGCGCCGAAAATTTCCTGTGCACGCTGGACAGCCGCTACGAGGTTATTTCCCATGATTCTAAGATTAAGGTCAGGAAGGCCGCGCATTATATCAATCTCGTCAAATTACCGAAGATCACATTTATGAAAACGATGCGCGACAAGCTGCAATGGGGACGCGACCTCAGAAATTATAAGAAATGACCCTGGGAATTATCCTCTTTGTCAGGTAAGTGTGCAGTCTTACGTTGTGTGAGTCTTATATCATAAGTATGAAATTAAGAACCTGAAATCGCCGATCTTCTCTATCTTTATTTTCTTATTCCATCTATATGCGGCTAATTCGATTCGGCGATATTTCCCGGGAAAGACCGGGTGTCATCATCAATGAGAAATATTATGATGTATCGGCTTACTTCAGGGATTATGATGAGGCGTTCTTTGAAAACAGGGGATTGGAGCAACTGGAAGAGATTATCCGTGTTCATGGCGATAAGCTCCCGGAACTCCCGGCGGGCGTACGGTTGGGACCTCCCATCGCAAGACCTTCCAAGATTGTGTGCATCGGCCTCAATTATCGTGACCATGCTTTAGAGACCCATTCCGCCATACCGGCCGAGCCCATCCTTTTTTTCAAATCGACGACGGCGCTGTGTGGGCCCAACGACGATCTTGTACTGCCCCGAGGTAGCCAAAAGACGGATTGGGAGGTGGAGCTGGCCGTTATAATAGGCCAAAAGGCTTCTTATGTGAGAAAGGAAGATGCTCCGGACTATGTAGCAGGCTATAGCCTGATCAACGACTATAGCGAGCGTGCCTTTCAGAAAGAGATGGGAGGTCAGTTCTGCAAGGGTAAAGGGTGTGATACATTCGCTCCGATGGGTCCCTTCCTGCTTACCCGGGACGAGATCGGTGATGTACAGCAGCTAAAAATGCAGCTCAGTGTCAATGGCCGGCTTTTCCAGGATGGAAGCACTGCTGACATGATCTTTGACGTACCCTTTCTGGTATCATATATCAGCCGGTTTATGACCCTGCTCCCGGGCGATGTTATCTGTACAGGCACCCCTGCCGGTGTGGGCGCTGGCGTCAGGCCTGCACCTGTTTTTCTCCGGAAAGGTGATATGGTAGAAATGTCCATAGAAAGACTGGGAAGCAGCTGTCAGAAAGTAGTGGAAAGTTAGTGCTGGTCATATGAGCCTGCCTTAATTCAATTTTGGCAGATTTTTTTCAGATCGGTCCATGGTGTTACTTGAGCCAGAGGTCGATGATCTGCTGAATGTATTTCGGGACAGCATACTTACCCAATTGAGAATGATCGACCGTCACGGCTCCGCTGATCAGGGGCAGTTCCTCCGCTTCGACCAGGAAAAATGCAGTGATCAGGCGCTGATGTGTCAGGATGTGAGGCCGGAAGACCTTTTCCCGGACGATCCTGCCCCTGATCCCGGCCTGGTCAAGTACCCGCTCAGCATCACCGGTATCCAGCCGGCTGCCGCTTTCGTGCAGTAAAAACTCGTACATGCCTGCATACACGTCTCCTTCCGGTCTTTTAAAGAGCAGGTATTTGTCATCCTTGTGGATAATAAAATAATGAAGAAAGCGCTCTTTCCTGGAGATCTTCTTATCCCGGACAGGATAATCGTATATGGCATCCTCCTTTCTGGCCCTGCAGGTATGACTAAACGGGCATGTGGGGCATACCGGCTGTAATGGTGTGCACACGGTGGCACCGAAGTCCATCATTGCCTGGTTGAACACCCCCGGCCGGTCCCTGTCGAGAACAGCATCAGCAAGCGCCTGGAAATATTTTTTCCCGGCGGTAGTGTCCCAGGGAATACCCGCCCCGAAAACTCTGCTTAATACGCGGATCACATTGCCGTCGACCACCGCGTATGGCAGGCCGAAGGCGAAAGACGCTATCGCGGCGGCGGTATAGGGACCGATACCTGACACCGCGAGGATTTTTCCATGATCCGCGGGTATGCTGCCATCATACCATTCCACTACCTGGCGTGCGCCCTTGTGCAGATTTCTTGCCCTGCTATAATATCCCAACCCCTGCCACATCTTCAGCACCTCATCTTCGTGAGCTTCAGCGAGCGCTTGCACTGTGGGAAACCTCATGATAAAGCGCTCATAATACGGCCAGCCTTGCTCCACCCTTGTCTGCTGGAGTATGACTTCCGAGATCCATATCCTGTAAGGGTCCTTCTCGCCCTTCCACGGCATGGGCCTGGCTCCGGGCCTGTACCATGCGAGAAGCAGAGGCGCAAACTGCCGGATATCACTGGTTGGAGGTAACTGCTGTGTCATATCTGCAAAGGTAAAAATCTTGCCCGCTTAGGCATAACATCGAGATCGTCCTGTTAGAAACGCCCGGTTCACTATCGTCACCATTGGGAGAAAAATGGCTCAGTAACTGATCCTGCTCCCTGTGAGTAGTCAGCATATTTGTACAACCCTTGTTGCAGAATTTTTTTCAATAGTTGCCGGAATTTGTAAACTTTTTTGATCATATCAATTTTTATAATATTGATATTCAGTATTATATATATTTTTTTGGGAAACTTTTGAATATTTTGTCGCATTATAAATATTTAATATATTACATTTGTCCGTCGAAGATTTTAACATAAACATTTCAATTATTTAATAATGAGCGCGACTACTTCTCAGAAAAAAGAAACTACTTATACTCAGGACGAGGCATTCGAGGCCAGTCTGAAATATTTCAACGGCGATGATCTTGCGGCGCGCGTCTGGATCAATAAATATGCCCTTAAAGACTCTTTCGGAAGATTGTACGAAAAAACACCGGATGACATGCATCGCCGCATTGCGTCGGAGATCGCACGGATCGAAAAGAACTACCCCAATCCTCTGTCAGAAGAAGAGATCTTCGATCTGATCAAAAATTTTAAGTACATCATCCCGCAGGGAAGCCCCATGACGGGCATCGGCAATCCGTTCCAGATCGCCTCTCTGTCCAATTGTTTTGTCATCGGGCATGGCGGTCCTTCTGACTCATACGGTGGCATTATGAAGATCGACCAGGAGCAGGTACAGTTGATGAAAAGGCGGGGTGGCGTAGGCCATGATCTGTCACATATCCGCCCAAAAGGCTCTCCCGTCAAAAATTCGGCCCTGACCTCAACAGGTATCGTGCCTTTTATGGAGCGTTTTTCCAACTCTACCAGGGAAGTTGCCCAGGATGGCCGGAGAGGTGCCCTCATGCTGTCTGTCAGCATTAAGCATCCCGATGCGGAGGACTTTATCGACGCCAAGCTTGAGCAGGGCAAGGTAACGGGCGCCAATGTATCTGTCCGCATCGACGACGAGTTTATGCGTGCCGTACGCGACGGCTGCTTCTATATACAGCAGTACCCGATCCACAGCAGCGATCCTGTGTTTAAAAAACAGATCGACGCTGCAGCGCTGTGGAAAAAAATCGTCCACAACGCCTGGAGATCGGCCGAGCCGGGCATCCTGTTCTGGGATACCATTATCAGCGAGTCGGTTCCGGACTGCTATGCCGATCTGGGTTACAAGACCGTCTCTACCAATCCCTGCGGAGAGATCCCGCTCTGCCCGTACGATTCCTGCCGGCTGCTGGCGATCAACCTTTTCTCCTATGTCGATCAGCCGTTTACAGGTAAGGCCAACTTTGACTGGGATCTGTTCAAGAAACACGTGCACCATGCACAGCGCATCATGGATGATATTATCGACCTCGAGCTGGAAAAGATCGATGCCATTCTACACAAAATAGTTGAAGATCCCGAAGATGATGAGATCAAACGCATCGAGCACAATCTCTGGTTGTCGATCCGGGAAAAGGCGCACCAGGGTCGTCGCACCGGCATTGGCATCACGGCCGAAGGCGATATGCTGGCAGCTTTGGGACTGCGCTATGGCAGCCCGGAGGCTATAGAGTTTGCGGTAGAGGTGCACAAGACGGTCGCTATGGAAGCGTACAGGGCTTCTGTCCATACGGCGAAGGAAAGAGGCGCTTTTGGTATATACGATGCGGAAAGAGAGAAGAGCAACCCCTTTATCCAGAGGATCAAGGAAGCCGATGCACAGCTGTACTACGAAATGCTGGAATACGGCAGGCGCAACATCGCTATGCTTACGATCGCCCCGACGGGGACAACCAGCCTTATGTCACAGACCACTTCCGGCATCGAGCCTGTCTTCCTTCCTGTGTACAAACGCAGGAGAAAGGTCAACCCCAATGATAAGAACGTACGTGTCGACTTCGTCGACGAGGTAGGCGATTCCTGGGAAGAATATGCTGTCTTCCACCACCGGTTCCGCCAGTGGATGGAGATCAACGGGCATGACATCAACAAAAATTACAGCCAGGAAGAGCTCGATGCACTGGTTAAGGCCTCACCCTATTATAAGGCCACGTCCAACGATGTCGATTATCTCAATAAGGTAAGGATGCAGGGTGCTATTCAGAAGTGGGTCGACCATTCTATCTCCGTAACGATCAATATGCCTTCCGATGTCACAGAGGAGATCGTAGGTCAGTGTTATATGGAGGCATGGCAGGCCGGCTGCAAGGGCGTGACCGTATATCGCGACGGATCCAGGTCGGGTGTATTGGTGGCGGCGACCGACAACAAGGCCGATGAGCAGGACGATCAGGCACAAGAGACCTTTCCGACGATCCGCCCGCAGGTCCTGGAAGCCGATGTCGTCCGCTTCCAGAACAACAAGGACAAATGGATCGCTTTCATAGGCCTGATCGACGGCCGGCCGTATGAGATATTCACAGGACTTGCCGACGATGAGGACGGCATCCTCATCCCGCGGTGGGTCAATGAGGGCCTGATCATCAAAAACAAGGAAGCGGACGGCACCTCGCGTTATGACTTCCGGTTTATCAACAGCCGCGGGTACAAGACCACGATCGAAGGACTGTCTTACAAGTTCAATCCGGAATACTGGAACTATGCCAAGCTGATCTCCGGTGCGCTGCGTTACAGCATGCCCATTGAAAAGGTAGTGGAACTGATCAACAGCCTCCAGCTCGATGAATCCATCAATACCTGGAAAAACGGTGTGGCCAGGGCTCTCAAGCGTTATATACCGGATGGGACAGAATCGCGCAAGACCAAGTGTCAGAACTGCTCTTCGACCAATCTGCATTACCAGGAAGGCTGCCTCACCTGCAAGGATTGCGGCAGCAGCAAGTGCGGATAGCCGTTAGATGCTCAAAAAATATACGCCAGGCCGGAAGATATGATGTCTTTCCGGCCTTTTTTTCGTATTGGTGGGCCGGGTTCTGGATCAGAAGCAAAAAAAACAGGGAACAAAAGTTGCGGTCTCTTGTTCCCTGTCCACTAGAAAAAAATTATTAAGAATGTGCAGCCTTTATACGGCTTTCTTTTTATCCTTGAGCCTGATATCGAAGATATTGCTGTAGCGGTCTTTGATAAGCTTTTTCAGCTCTTTTCGTGCAAAGAAGATACGGCTCTTGATCGTACCTAACGGCAGGTCAAGCTCGTCGGCTATTTCCTGGTATTTAAACCCTTCATAGTGCAGCATAAAAGGTACACGAAGCGAGTCATCCAGGTGCTCGATCATTTCGTTGAGCTCCTTGATAAACATGTTGGTCTCGCCCTGGTTGTGCTCTGCACCGCCTGCATTGAGATAATACAGGTTAGTGGTAGAGTCCATGATGGTATTGGCCTTCATCTTTTTACGGTAATTGTTGATGAAGATATTTTTCATGATGGTAAACAACCAGGCCTTCAGATTAGTGTCCGGGGCAAATTTGTCCTTATTGACCAGGGCACGGTAAGTGGTCTCCTGATACAGGTCTTTTGCATCCTCCGAGTTCTTCGTAAGATTAAGCGCAAAAGAATGCAGATATTGTGAGACGTTGTCTATTTTTTTATTGAACTCCAGGATCGACATAAATGATTGTTTTGATGTTGAATGTAAAAATACACTTTTGTTTAACTTAAACGTAAAAGAGGTTAAACAAAATTCGAATTTGCTTTCTTTGGGACTCTAAACATTGCAATATATAAATCATAAATAATTGAAATACAATATATTATGATCGGATTAATATTTTGTTAAAGTTTCAAAAAAAATTGAAAATTCATATTGTATAATACAATAAGCAGGCCGTTTTATTTTTCGGACATTTTGTCACCCGCCTGTGTACCTCATGCTTTATAACTGACAATCAAGGGAAAAAGGGACTAAAATGCTGTTGTACGATGCTTTGTTAAAAATAATTCCCGGCAGGATAGTATACCTTATCTTTGTTATTCTAATAGGTTATAACACCGGCGACCATGTCAAAATTGCACAAGAGCTTTATTTTTTTTCATCTTTTTCTGTCTTTTCATATGCTGACGGCACAAACCACAGACAGTCCCACTCCTGCTCAGGTCCGCAGAGGGGAAGCAACAAGGCTTGCCGGCAGGCTCCGGGACGGTGTGCTTGTAGTAAGGCTCCTGTCCAACAAGAGCCAGACAGAGCACCTGACAGCGATCATCAATGATCCCGCAGCCGGTGACCGGGACAAGCGACTGGCCCGGACAAGCCTGGAAGATATAATTGCCCGGCGTGATACCTTCAACAGTATACTCCGCTGGGCGGTCGACAGCATATACCGGTTTTCGGATGTAAGGTATATCTATGACAGCGATTACTCCAAAACGGATATGGATCATAACAACCGAAGCTTTCTGAATGCACAAAACCGGAAAGACCCTTCACTGGATATAGGGGATCGTCCTTTTCTGGTCCTCGCCTATGTCAACAGGACCACGTCGGCCGGTAATTCAAAACAAAACTTCCGCCTTCTGACCCCCGATATGAAGGAGGCTCCGCGCGAGATCCAGGTGCCGGGCACGTCGTTTTTCCTGAATATCCTGATGGACTCCTCCGCCAACAAAAAATCCAGGGAAGCCATGATCAAAAAGCTGTTTTCGTTTCAGGAACGGCTGAACGAATATGCCTCCAGGTAGAGGCGCAAATCCTGTCCTTTTGGACCTGCGGAGCGTTGCACCGGGCTTATTTCCCCTGCATAAATTTTGATACGTGCGCCCGATGCGGTACATTTACTTATCCTATTTGATTATTATACACGTATACAGCCAGTTGCATCATTCAATAAATTTTTGAGAATTAAACATTTAGCCGTACTTTTGTGCGCTTTTAATACACACATCAGCAGATAAGCTTATTTTAGAATGAAATTATTCAAGTTTTTTACGCAGGAGTTGGCTATCGACCTCGGCACAGCCAACACCCTCATCATACAGAATGACCAGATCGTGGTAGACGAACCATCGATCGTGGCCATCAACCGCAAGACCGGCGAGACCATTGCGGTCGGTAACCGCGCCATGCAGATGCATGAAAAGACGCATGAAAACATCAAAACCATCCGCCCTCTGAAGGACGGCGTGATCGCCGACTTCCAGGCTGCTGAGAGCATGATCGAAGGCCTGATCAACATGATAGAAAATAGAAGGACCTTCTTCGGTCACCTCAAAATGGTCATCTGCATCCCTTCAGGCATCACCGAGGTGGAAAAGAGAGCCGTTTTCGACTCTGCTGACCACGTTGATTCCAAAGAGACCTATCTCATCCACGAGCCTATGGCGGCAGCCCTGGGTATCGGGCTTGATGTCCAGGAGCCTATCGGCAATATGGTCATCGACATCGGGGGAGGAACGACCGAGATCGCTGTCATCGCATTGTCGGGCATCGTATGCGACCAGTCGATCCGCATCGCCGGAGACGAGTTTACGTCCGATATCATGAACTACATGAAGCGCCAGCACAATATCCTCATCGGGGAGCGTACGGCTGAGCAGATCAAGATCCATGTCGGTTCGGCGCTGCAGGTTCTGGATAATCCGCCTGATGACTATTATGTCAACGGCCGTGACCTCATGACCGGCATACCCAAGCAGATATCCGTCTCATACCAGGAAATAGCGCACGCCCTTGATAAATCGATCTCCAAGATCGAAGAAGCGGTGATCAAGGCGCTGGAGACGACCCCTCCGGAGCTTGCTTCCGATATCTTCCGCACGGGCTTGTACCTGACCGGCGGCGGCGCCCTCCTGAGAGGCCTCGACAAACGTATTGCCCAAAAAACCAAGCTCAATGTACATGTCGCCGACGATCCGTTAAGGGCCGTTGTCAAAGGAACGGGGATCGCATTAAAAAATACGGATAAGTTCTCCTTCCTGATCGACCGTAAAAGCATCTGATGAGCTTCCCGCAGTCAAAACACTGACATATGCAGAACTTATTTCAGTTTTTTGCCCGATTCGGAACCACTATTCTGTTTATAGTACTTGAGATCACTTGTTTTACCCTGATCGTCCGTTACAACAGCGGACAGAAGGAGATCTTCCTCAATTCGAGCGGTTTTTATTCCGGTGTTTTGCTGGAAAACTATAACAAACTGGTACGTTTCTACAGGCTTTCCAGCGTCGCGGACAGCATTGCCAGGGACAATGCGAGGCTCAGGGCTGAGCTTAGATTTGCCACTATCGATGCATCCTTTAAAAGGGATTCGCTTATCGATACGGTGTATCGTCAAAGGTATTCGTTCATCTCGGCCCAGGTCATATCCAACTCCGTCAACCAGATCGACAATTTTATCACGGTCAATAAAGGCTCTGCCTATGGCGTGCAGTCGGGTATGGGCGTCATCAACGATGTCGGGATCGTAGGTATCGTCCGGTATATTTCGAGAGATTATGCGACCGTGGCTTCCCTGCTCAGCAGCCAGACCCGTATCAGCGCTTCGATCAAAAGAAACGGCTTCTTCGGCTCGCTGGTCTGGGACAATAATTCGACGCAGTATATGCACCTTACCGACATACCTAAACATGCAGATATCATAAAGGGCGATAGTGTGATCACAAGTGGCTACAGCTCTACTTTTCCGAAAGGCATCTACATAGGCCGTGTGGAAGAAGTGGGTTATGAGTCGGGGAGCAGCTTTTACGACCTGAAAGTGCGCCTGGCGACCAATTTCAACAATCTCAGCTATGTCTACATCGTCCTGGACAAGTCCAGACCCCAGCTTGATTCTCTCACCAATGCCCTAATACATTAAGAGATGGGAAGCCTGATAGTCAAGAATTTTTTCCGCTTTCTGGTCGTATTCCTGTTGCAGGCATTTGTCCTCATGAGCCTGACTATTTCATACCCGGTCCTGGACAATATCAATATCATCATCTACCCGATCGTCATCATGATGCTGCCGCTGCGTACACCCAATGCGCTGATCCTGCTCATAGCCTTCGCGCTGGGTATTCTCCTGGACCTGTTCTACAACTCGCCGGGTGTGCATGCCTCCGCAACTGTCCTGATCGCTTTTATAAGGCCCTTCGTTCTGTCGTGGCTTGAACCCCGCGGCGGTTATACCGTGGAATCCTCTCCCACCATGAGGGAATACGGAAGCAGCTGGTTTATCCTATACGCTTCCATCCTGCTTTTCATCCACCTGTTCTTCCTTTTTTCCGTGCAGGCTTTTACCTTTGTATATATTCTGGAGATCTTACTCAAGACGGTAATGAGCTTTATCGTTTCTATGATATTTATCCTGATATATATGTACCTGTTCAATCCGAAAGAATAGAATGATCATTAAGGTCGACAGCAGGATCCGGACCATTCAGCTGGTCTTTGCATTTTCCGCTTTTGTGTTGTTGCTCAAAGCAGCACAGATCCAGTTGTTTGACCCGTCTTTCAGGATCCGGGCCGATGCAACTGCCATAGAAAAGCACGTCGTGTATCCTGCCCGGGGCATTATCTATGACCGCCACGGTAAGCTACTGGTCAATAACGATCCTATGTACGACCTCATGGTCACGTACAACTCCATCGACCCGAAGATGGATACTGCCAGGTTTTGCAGTATTCTCGGCATCGATACGGCTACATTCCGGGCTAATCTCACAAAAGACTGGGCAAGCAAGCGGTTTTCAAAGTCAGTACCTTTTCCGTTTATGAAAAAGCTGTCGCCCTATACTTATGCCAGGCTGCAGGAGTCGCTGTGGGAGTTCCCCGGGTTCTATCCGCAGCTGAGGATCGCGAGAGGATATCCTCATCACAACGGTGCCAATCTGCTGGGTTATATCCGTGAGGTCGACCAGAAACAGATCGAAAGCTCGGGAGGCTTGTATGGCCTCGGCGATTACATTGGTATCTCCGGCATGGAGGGCCAATACGAAAGGTTTCTGATGGGTCGCAAGGGTATCCAGTATGTCATGAAGGACAACCTGGGGCGCCCGGTGGGACCATACAGAAACGGTGCGCAGGATTCCATCCCTGTTTCGGGGCTGGATATCATTTCCTCGATCGACCTTGATCTGCAGGAATACGCCGAAAAGATCATGCAGGGCAAGCGTGGATCGGTGGTGGCTATCGAGCCGAAGACCGGCGAGATCCTTGCCGCCGTCAGCTCCCCGACATACGATCCCAACCTTCTCACGATCAATCAGAGCCGGGGAAAGGCATTTGCCGCCCTGCTCAAGGACTATGATAAACCATTGTATAACCGCATCGCACAGGCAAAGTATCCGCCGGGCTCCATCTTTAAGACCGTCATAGGCCTCGCTGCGATGCAAATGGGCGTACTGACCCCCAACCGGTCGATCGGCTGCCCGGGAGCCTATTACTACCGGGGAGGCAAGATCAAATGCCACGGGCATCCGCCTCCTGTCAATGTAGCTCACGCCCTGCAGTATTCCTGCAATACTTATTTTATCACCGTATTGAGGGATGCAGTGGATAAATACGGCTTTACCCGCCCTTCAAAAGGCCTGCATGAGCTCAATGAGCACTTGTTTGACTTCGGCCTGGGACATCCGCTTGGCACCGATATGCTGCACGAGACCCGGGGCAACATCCCGACTCCTGAATATTATGAAAAGATATACGGTAAGGGTTGGAGGTCGACCTATATGATGTTTATCGGTATCGGGCAGGGAGAGATCCAGATGTCGACCCTCCAGATCGCCAACCTGGCAGCTATTATAGCCAACCGCGGCTATTATTATGTGCCACACCTTATCAAAGGGTTTAAGAATAAAAACGTATTGATACCGGAGTCGTTCCGGGTGAAACACAATTCCGGCGTGGAGGCCAGGTATTTCAAGACGGTCATCGACGGTATGGAGGCGGCAGTGGCCAGCAAGTGGTGCGGATGGAGCACGCCTATTCCCGGTATTGCCTTATGCGGTAAAACAGGAACATCGCAAAACCCGCCATACGAAGACCACGCCGTGTTTATGGCATTTGCACCCAGGGAAGATCCGAAGATCGCCATCGCCATCCTGATAGAGAATGCGGGTTTCGGCGCGCAGTCCGCAGCGCCGATCGCCTCCCTGATCGTGGAAAGATACCTGCGCGGACATATAGAAGCTCCATACAGGCAGGCGCGTGAAAAAGAGATGGCCCATCTTAACCTGCTCGGACCGCCAAAACGCGAAAAGAGATGATCCTGTCGTGTATTGTCGCTGTCGCTGAAAATGGCGTGATCGGTTATAAAGGAGGCATACCCTGGTACCTGTCCTCCGATTTTAAGTATTTCAAAAAAACAACGCTCTACCATCCCATTATCATGGGCAGGGCCTGCTTCGAATCGATCGGAAGACCACTGCCCAAACGGCAGAATATTATCATCACACGCGACCCTTTTTATGTCGTGAGCGGGGCTTTGGTCGTGCATGGCGTCAGCGAGGCCATCCGGCTTGCAGAGGACTCTGGTGCCGGTGAAGCCTTTATAATCGGGGGCGGAGAGATATACAGGCAGACCATCGACCTGTGGGATAAGCTCTATTATACCGAAGTGCACATGACTCCCGAAGGCGATACTTTTTTCCCCGGGCTCAATCCGGACCAATGGATCTTAGCCGACCGGAAATACCATCAGAAAGAAGAAGGTGATGACTGCGACTGCACCTTCAAAGTATATATCCGTGACTCATTCGAGGAGGCACATCCCGTCTCCGATAAATAAAAAAGGGAAGCCTTCAGACTTCCCTTCTAAGATTTTTAATCACGAGCGTATCAGTTCGAGCCTGACAGCTTGATTACTTTGTGTGCTTCATTGATATTTTGACCGGCTACCCTGACAACATATACGCCGGCACTTAAAGCACCGGTTTCTTCCAGCCTTATAAGATTTTGGCCTTTATGGGTATGGATATTGCGGGAAATGACATTTTTTCCGTTGATATCCGTTACCGTTATCACAGCACTGGTCTCCAGCCCGGATTCAAACTCCAGTGAAAGCTCATCGGTAAAAGGATTGGGATAGGCTGAGATGTTTTGCAGCAGACTTCCGGCTCCCCCATTAAATTCACGCGGCAGCACGATGATGCTATATTCCTCGACCTCACCGAAAGGAAAGACCTCGCAGGAGGAAGAGTACCCACCTCTTTTCATCTGGACGCGCATCCAGGTCTTTCCTTCGAGGGCAGTACTGGGTATCAGTACCTTGTGTGTGATAGGCGTTGAGTTATTGGTTATAAACTGGCCTACCTTTTCACCTGGGTCATTCAGGCTTCCGTTTTGATTCCAGTCGATCCATATAGTCCAGTAAACGGTATTATTGCCGATCATTCCTGTCTCACCGGTAAACAGGCTGACGAGATTTTTTGTTACCGGGATCTGCTCTTTGAAGAAATCTCCATAGCCACCGTTATTACCGGTTATTTTCTGATAGGAATCCAGTTTTATGCTTTCTATCCATTCGAAGGTCGAATTGAGCCCATACGATGAGCAATAACCGTCGGGATCTTCAGGCGGACCCAATGTGACGAAGGTTAGTGTAGGTGTATAGTTGCTCATTACACTTTCACATCTGGCCCTTACGCTCACATCATAAGCGGTATTGGCTGTCAGTCCGGAGAAGCTGACCTGATTGCCCGTGATATTGATCGTATTCCAATAGGAATTGGTATTGAGCTTATAACGGAAGTCATAGGAGGTCGCTCCGCTTACCGCTTCCCACCTAACGGTTGCTGAAGACTCTGTAATGTTGACCGCGATCAGGCCGACCGGTACACTACAGGTATTTCCCGTGGTAAAGTTATATACGGATGAATAATTGGAGACGGTTTCCGTACAGATGGCCTTGACCCTGACCTGGTAGCTGGTTCCGGCGTTGAGCCCTGTAAGTTGCTTGCTCGTGGTCGCTTGCGGCGGTAATGCAATCCATGTGGAGCTCAATGTCTGCTTGTATTCCAGGACATACTGCGTGGCATGTAGCACATTGCTCCAGGATACCAGAGCCGAGCTATTGGTAATGTTGGATATCGTAACCGTTTGCGGCGGATCACAGCTTTCAGTGCCCTGTTCTTCACAGAAACCGAGGCAGCTTGCAGAGCTGACCTTAGCTCTGATAAGAGCACCGGGCTGAGGGCCGAATCCGTTGTTAAAATTGATTCCGCTGCTGGTCAGGTGGCAATAGCTCATGATCGTTCCCCCGTTGGTCGGCGGTGGTCCGGGATTGCAGCTGCCCTCCACGGGATAACAGTTGTCCAGGGCACCTCCCACCCATGAGCAGCTGTGTGTATGCGGCGAGCCTAGGTTGTGGCCGATCTCGTGTGTCATTACCTCAACGGTCCAGGAGTAGACCGGTACATTACTGTAATTGGCATAGATGTTAGCATAGCTGTAATTGAACGAAGAGCAGAGGGAATTGACCCATGCGATGCCCCCGATATTATTTCCACCTAGAGCGGCCAGTTGTGCGACGTCACCGTTGAAGGTCGGTCTCATGCTCTTAAATTTGGTCAGCGCGCTATAGCTGCTGTTGATATTGTAGGGATCCTGTGTGGTCCATACATAGATCTCCGAGATCTGTGTCGGTATGTCTTCATTTTCGTAAAGAGCGGCGACATTGTTGTACACGGCAGTGATCCAGTTGTTGACAGCCGATACGGAGCCTTTATTGAGGAAGAGAGCATAGTCACATTCAATGTATTGTTTGAAACACTTCTGATCTCTTGTACTGATAAAGTTATTGGCATACTTTGCGATTTCCTCTTCGTAGTTTTCAGGCTCAGTGGCGCCGCAGGAAGCCGGGTTCCTGACGTTCAGATCCCTGTCGGAATAGATGAGATACGTCCCCTTTTGCTCAGTCTGGCTTAAAATAATGTTGCCACTGATCTCGGACGAAGCCATCCCTATCACCTCATCCTTAAAGAAGCTGATAGCCACCAGGGAATTGGTCTCACCCTCAATAATACCTCTGTAATATACACCAGGCTCGTATTTCTGCGGCTTGCCCTCATCGCCTGAGGTATAGGTCGCAAACCCGTCGGACAGGACCTGGCTTTTCAACAGGAGCATGGTCATTTTTGATTCGCCGACCGGCAGTGTAAGACGGATAGCTTCATGCTGCTCTCTGCAAATGGCTGAAAGAGCGGCAGGATCGATAGCTACATAATTATAGCGGGACAAGAGCTCTTTATCGATCTTAGGATTCTTGATTTCGGACCTGCTAAACGGCTCAAGCTGTTCGAAATTAATACCTTCCCCATACTTATTAAGCACCTTTTGGCTAATAGGCTTGAGAGTCGATAGATTGATTTCCTGGGCAGCGAGACGGGTACTACTTAAAACACCAAATAAAAGCAGGCCGACAGTTAGGATTTTTTTTAGACGCGTAATAAATTTCATATCAAACAATTAAAAATTACAAAAAAACTGTCAGTGCGCTGAATCTGACTGTGCAGCTACACGCGCTTCTGATCTAATAAATTATGTAAATGCGGAAATAACCCATGAAGCGGGGAGGAGACACATTTGTTCGACCGATGGATTCCATACCTCCCTACAGCATAAGCTTGTGCAAATTAAATTTTTATTTAGCTTTAATACAACAAAAAAATTTTTTTTCCGATAAATATTTTCAAATAGATTTTTTCGCTTTAAATAAATTTTGAATGTGTCTATTTTTTGTGAATACTTTTAGGAGAAAAGTCAGGCTTTCCGGGGTTTTCCAGATAAAAAAATGAAGGTGCCGCCGCTTCTGTTCGATAAGTGTGAGCGACGTGGTGATATCCTTGCGACCGATCCCATGCAGGTACCCTGATTCCCTGGCCGATCTGATTCTTCTGATCCTTGCCTTCCAGGCTCAGCATCTTCGAATGCTGTCACAGGCCATCTCCCTGAGGACAGAATGGAGTGTATTTTTCCTGCTATAGCTTTTCGTATAATGATTATAGCAGAGGACTTGATTGGCCCGAACGAAAATAGGCAATTTTATACTGGAACATCTCCGCCATTTTGTTTGCACGCCACTTAGCCTCCGCCGCCTTTGTCCCTGTAAAATGCGCATCGACCGTTTCAAAAAAAAGTTCCAGCCAATGGTCAAAATGCTCCTTTTCCACCGGCAGATGTATGTGCGGGGCAAACGGGGCGCCCTGGTAAGTATGCTCACTCAGAAGCACGGTCTGCCAGAAGCGAACCATCTTATCCAGGTGTTCCGGCCAACGGTCCCCGATACGCGTATTGAATACGGGACCGAGCAGATCATCCTCACGGATCCTGCTGTAGAAGCCGTGTACAAGCTCCCGTATGTCTTCTATGTCTGATATTTCCCTCATGTTATGGATGGAATATAGGATTATCAATAAATTTAGTATCGGTGAGACTTTGCATAAAGCTGATCAGGTCCTTTCTCTCTTCTTCAGTCAGCGTAAAGCCTTTGATCAGTGGACTTTTGTTGACATGCGCCTTCCCCCCGGACTCATAGTGGCGGATGACCGTTTCCAGGTCCTGCATAGATCCGTCGTGCATATAAGGTGGCGTAAGGGCAATATTTCTCAGGGATGGGACCTTAAATTTTCCCAGATCGGAAGGCAGCTCCGTCAGCCTGTAACGCCCTTCGGTCGGATATTTTTCATACAGGCCGTTGTTTTCAAAGGCAAAATTGCTGAGCAGAACACCGGAATGACAGTGATTACAGGCGCATTTCTCACTCATGAACAGGTCAAGGCCTCTTCTGGCATTCTCGCTCAGTGCGGCCTTATCGCCGGTGCGGAGATAGGTGTCATAGGCGCTTTGACCACTGATCAGGCTGCGTTCGAAGCAGGCGAGGGCACGTGTCACTACAAATGCGTCCGGTTCACGGCCATAGGCTTTTCCGGACCATTCAACATATGCAGGGATGGCCTTCAGCCGGCTGACGATGCCCGGGATATGGAAGCTCAGCTCATTGTGCTCCTGTACCGGGACCAGGATCTGCATCTCGAGTGTGGCTACACCGCCCGCACTGGTATAATAAGGCTGATAGGCCACATTGGACAATGTCGGCACATTGAGGCTGGTCAGCAAACCATTGATGCCGGTACTGAGAGCCGCCTCATCAGCAAACGCCTTTTCCTGCCTGTGACAGGAAGCACAGCTCTTGCTGCTGTCGGCCGATAGCACAGGATCGTAAAACAGTTTTCTACCCAATGCCCAGCGCTCAGGTGTAAAAATATTGTCATCCGGCTGAGGTACAGGTGGAAAGTGTGCCGGTACTTCCATCAGGGCGGGAAATCCGGCTTCTGGTAACTCCTCCATCCCGCAGGACACACAGATAAACAGAAAGATCAGTATCGCCGGCAACCGCATGGTGTCAGCGTATGAGAAGACGTTGAGTAGCTTGCTGCCGTCCTTGGGCAGACCGGGAGACGTAATATATTCCGGGTGTCAGGGCAGGCAACGTTACGTATGTGTCACCGGAAATGCCGGTCAGCCTTTTGACCATACATCCTGCATTATCGGTGACCGTAAGGTCGAAAGGTCCTGCCTCATCGGTCCTGATGCGAAATACAGGATTGCCGCCCGGTACTATGTTAGGCTGTATGGTAAATGCCGTGCGTGCCTGGTCTATGGCTAAGCCGGAAGCAGTATTGCTGCCCGGGCTGAAAACATATGCCTCAAAATTGCCCATCAGTTGAATGGCAAATTTGGTCGGCCCGTGATAAAAAATGCCGATGCCTGCATCCATATCTTCCATAGCCCGGTTGTAATCCGCGTTGATATCAATGTTCAGCACTCCGTCTTTGGCATGAGTGTCCATGACGAGCTCCACCTTCTTATAATTTTCATTGCCTAAGGCATGTACCTGGAAGAATGTTCCGAAATCGTCGCCTCCGGCACCTTCCAGCGCGACAAAGTTATAACCCGAGGCCCATCCCCAGTGCATGGAAGGAATTTTGAGCGACAACGGATGACCCTCCGGGTACACGGAAGGGTCTGCGTTATTATGATCCGGATCGACGCCTACGTGGAATATGATCTTTTCAAGCTGTACAATATCAAAGTCTCCCAGCTCATACGACGAGCGTTCCATAACATTGGTCAGGATCCACATGTCGGTGACGGGAGTCTCTATGCCGCCGTCGTGCACCAGTGTAATTTCCGACAGATAATATTCAAGCCGGGTTATCTTAAAGGGTGTATTAAGATTGTTGACCGCTGTTCTTTCTGCAGCAAAGTCTTCATTCCCGAGCATGTGATGAAGGTTCAGCCTGACGTTGGTCTGTGCAGATATGCCCGTTAGTATCCAACTGCAGAAAGCCAGCAAAATCAACCTTTTCATTCTTTTTAATTTATACATTATTTAATCCTAATGTACACAAAGCTAATACTTTATCAGGACAATCCTGTTTAATAAGTCAGAAGCATGAATGCGCTCATCAGGATCATCAACCCGTCTTCGATAATAGTTATGGTGCTCATGGGCAGGTTGAAGACGGCTCCGAGGCAGGCACAGCGGATACTCTTTTTACTCAGGACGGACCGGAGAACGCCTATAATGCTTGCGGTCATGACGATGAGGGTGACGAGATTGGTCAGGACAGGCTGAAAGCCGGTCAGGTATGCCACTCCGAGCGCCAGTTCGACGAAGGGGTATATATAAGCCCAGGCCGGTACTGCTTTGGCTACCACATCATACATCCTGTAGCTATCCGCAAATCCCCGCAGGTCGAGCATCTTAAAGAACGAAAAGGTGAGGAAAAATCCTGCCATGAAGTAACTCATCCAGTCCATAATGTCGAAAATACCGTCGTTGGTAGCGGCGAGTACGCTTCCTCCGGTTATATAAGCAAAGATCAGAAGGATCGGCTTATAGGTCTGGAACCAGGATCTGGTTTGTTCGACCGCTTCATGATGATGGGTGGCATGGATGGTGTATTTATCCGGCAATGCCGTCTGTAGTGTGCTCAATGGCACGTGACTGTCCATGGTTACCGTGGCGGAATTATCATCTTTGTTTACTTCGACAGCGGTCACATGGTCAACGGTCAGGAGGGAAGAGCGGACCTTGGCTTCACATCCGCTGCAGGTCATGCCGGTCACTTCATAGGTATGTTGCATTTTATCTGATTGTTTTGTGTGATACGAAAATAACAATGTAAGGAAGCAGGGGTTTTATATAATTGGAGGAGAAGTTTATATAATTTTGGAAATTGCCAAAACTTTTGTATTCCAGAACCTGAAGCACCTTCTTTTTTTGGGGAAATCTCTGATTTCCCCGGTGTTGCCTTTAAGCTTCCCATAATATATATATTTAAATAGGGGAAAACCCGTGCTATAAGATCAGGAATATAAACAGTTTGGTCTTAAAAACGATATTTATCTGACGCCATTTATAGTGGCTTGGTATTCAGATTTAATCCGGATGGAGAATTTAATATACTATTGGATCAGAAGATAGTTCAACAAGAGGTGTTTATTACAAATTTTTGGTTTCCGAACAGGATATTATCCTCTTCATATTAAAAAAACCATAAATGGCCAGCTTAAGATGTAATTTTTCTGAAAATAGCTACGAATATTAAAATCTCTGGTATTAAATTCAGGAAAGATTTATAAAGCTATAACGGTAAACCAGTAACCAGGCCTAAAAAGCAGGCTTGTTAAAAATTGGGAGAGACTTTGTGGTTCGATTCTTACAAGTACAATCAAAAGCCCTGGTAACATTCTTTTTTTGTTTTACAGGATAATTAAAGTCATTATCGGGAAAGATATAGGGAAGTTAGTTGTATTTTTAGAAAATAAACATGTCAGACATGAAATCATGCATTATAATTTTTCTATTAAACTTTATAATATATGTTTCGACAATGGCACAGGTAGAATCCTCTATATGGTATTTCGGAACAGAAGCAGGACTTGATTTCAAAACCGATCCACCGGTGATACTGACCGATGGGAAGACGAATACAAGGGAAGGCGTCTGTACAATATCGGACTCATTTGGTAATCTGCTCTTTTATTCAGACGGAACGAAAGTCTGGAACAAAAATCATGTTATAATGCCTAATGGTCTGGGTTTATCGGGCGATTATTCCAGTACTCAATCTTCTATAATAATACCTGATCCGGGTAATTCCACTCAATATTATCTGTTTACGACAGCTATAGACAAAGGGCTTCTGTATAACAAAATAGAAATGAAACTTGATAATGGAAATGGTGATATAATCAGCTCTGAAAAGAATGTTGTATTGCTTTCCGCGGCCAAAAGCAGTGAAAAAATAACTGTAACAAGACATTGTAATGGGAAGGATTACTGGTTGGTATCGCATAAGGCAGGTGATGAATTTGTTGTATACCTTGTTGATGGAAATGGAGTCAGCTTAGTTCATTCTATTGCTATTGGTAAGAAGCTGCCCTGGATTGGATGGCAAACTGTTTCTTACCTGAAATTTTCTCATGATTCGAAACTTCTCGTAAATGCAATCGGGCCGGAAAGTGCATCAAAAAATGGATTAGTAGAGATCTTTAATTTTGACAATGAGAGTGGAAAGATCTATTCGCAATATGCTACCCTTGAAGGTATTAAATTTCCATATGGAATAGAGGTCTCTCCGGATAATAATTTATTGTATGTTTCCTGTCTTAAGGAAGGTATATACCAATATAATTTATCAGCAGGCAATATCGCGGGCTCTAAAATCACCATTGCAAATCCAGGTAACACAAACTATGGCGCTTTACAATTAGGTAATGACGGTAAAATATATGTTTCCTGTGAAAATGGCTATAATGTTCCATACCACTCACTCCATAGAATAAATTTTCCTGATGAGCCTGGCGTAGCATGCGGTTATGAAGAAAATGCGGTTTTTCTGAAAGGGAAACATACATTGATAGGATTACCCAATTTTTCCAATAACATTGTTTATGTGAAAAAACCGGAGATTAAAGTATCATATATCTGTGAAAATAAGGTTAGCGAATCCATAAAATTCTATGTCGATCCATCCTCTCAGGCTGATTCTATTAAATGGGATTTTGGAGATGGCAGCTTTTCTCACGATTTATCGGCCTTTCATTCGTATAGTAGCTCTGATGATTATCAGATTAAACTTCTTCTGTTCTATAAATGTAAGACAGATACGTTGATTAGCAATATTTTTATAGGAGATGCCGATACCATATATGAGACTGTTGTTATATGCCCGGGCGAAAATTACAGGTTACCTGACGGAACTGAGATATCAGCTCCGGGACTCTACAGCTCCGTGGTTTTTGATATCAATGGTTGTATGGAAGTATATAGTACTAATGTCTCCGTCAGTTCGCATACACCTGTTTTAGCTCCATTGCCGCCACAGTGTGCTGAAAATGACAGCGTTTTACTGGAAGGTATTCCGGCAGGGGGAACCTGGAGCGGTGACGGTGTTGCCGGGGACCGGTTTTACCCGGGGGATGCCGGCCCTGGTACCCATATTATCAAATATCGTATTGAGGATAATGGTTGTGTCAACATCGCAACAATGACAGTGGTTGTAAATGCGGCCAATATGCCTGTAGATCAGTCGGTAGTAATATGCCCGGGCGAAAGTTATACTTTACCTGATGGTGTAGATGTGTCGGTACCGGGGACTTATCAGTCAGTGATCACTGTAGGCAGTGAGTGCCCGGAAATATACAATACGGTTGTTTCGATCAATTCAATAGAACCTGTAGTAACTCCGGTGCCGCCACAATGCGTCGACAATGGCAGTGTCTTACTGGAAGGTATTCCGGCAGGAGGTATCTGGACCGGCGTTGGTGTGACAGGGGATCAGTTTGATCCGAAAGCAGCTGGTCCGGGTATCCATACTATTAAGTATAGTGTAATCGATAACTCGTGTCTTGATACAACGGAGACCATAATAATGGTCAATTCCTACAATATAGACATTCATATGGATCAGCTTTATATAATAGATCCCGGAGAATCGGTAACCTTGAACCCGGTAATTAATGGAGACTTTCAAAAGATTATGATAGTGCCTGATCAATATCTGACATGTAGTAACTGCCAGGAAGCTGTTGCGACCCCGGATAGTTCTATTACCTATCATTTTCAGGTCTATAGCAAAGAGGGATGTTATGACGAAATTGAGGTAAGAATTGTTGTAAGAAAGAATATAGGGGTGTTTGTCCCAAATGTATTTACTCCGAATTCTGACGGAGTTAATGACCGTTTCACGGTGTATACCCGTAAGGGCATAGAGCGTATTATGGCCCTGAAAATTTTTGACAGGTGGGGAGAATTGGTATTCGAGAACCGGAATTTTGTTCCGAATAACGAATTGATCGGTTGGGACGGCACTTTCAAAAATAAGGCATTAGCTCCCGGTGTTTTTGCTTACTTTGTTGAGATCGATATTCCTGGTGAGGGTGTCACCCTATTTAAAGGTGATGTGACCCTGTTAAGATAACAATAGGAAAAATTGTTTGTGATCAGATAGCTTTACAAACAGGAGGAAAAACTATTTGAAGACGTCAGATGAAATAGCGGTTATTACAGCTTAAAATTCAAAAAATAAAACTGCCTTTCTTTCCCGGCTTGCGAAATAAGTTCCGATATTCTGATCTCAGATCTCTTCAATCCTTTTCCTCTTATCCCTGCCGATTGTCTTAAAATGGCTGGTTGTCAGCCCTGTGACTTTTTTGAACTGGCTGCTGAGATGTGCTACGCTGCTGTAGTGCAGCATATCGGCGATCTGGCTCACGGTGAGCTCGTCATAGGTCAGGAGCTCTTTGACATATTCTATCTTCTGGCGGATATAATACTGCTCGATGGTCGTGCCTTCGACGTCTGAGAACAGCTGGCTCATTGTTCCATAGTCCTGGAACAGCGCCTGGGAGAGATATTCTGAAAGATTGATCCTCAGCTCATTGTGCCGCTCTCTGACGAGGCGGATGATCTCATTCTTGACTTTTTCGATCGTTTTGCTTTTCTTATCGCCAAGTATCTCAAATCCCAGGTTGTTGAGTTCATCTTCTATGGATCCGAGCCTGATATCATCTTCATCCGCGAGTATGGTTACCTCTCCGAGCCTGATGTCGTCCACCTCCATATTATGCTTTTCGAACACATTGCGGACCGCAATGAGACAACGGGCACAGACCATATTTTTAATATTGATTTTCATTGCAGGATGAAGATAGGGCTTTTCAAATGATAATTAGCCTTTGAGATTACAAGCTTATTTTTCTACTTTTGTATTTGGAAAAATGATATATAAAAAAAGCCTGATCAGTTGTTCTTTTTCTCATATATCTGAATAATTACCCGCTATTTCAAAATTAGTTAGCAGAAAAAACATGTCTTCCATACAAGAGTTTAATGACTATCGACAGCGCATGAATGACCGTATCATGGCGCAGGACAACAAAGTGATCAAAAGGTTCTGGAGCCTGGATAACCAGACCTACCAGGCTGACGCCCTTGATGTCCGTACCAAGGAAATGCTGGGTCTGGTGGCATCGATGGTGCTGCGGTGCGACGACTGCATCAGGTATCACCTCCAACGCTGTTATGAGGAAAAGCTCACTACGGAAGAGATATTTGAGATCCTGTCGGTCGCCATCATAGTGGGAGGCTCGATCTGTATACCTCATACAAGAAGGGCCGTGGAGTTCTGGGATGAATTAAACGCACAAAATTAAATTATGACTTCTATATCATTTTTGGACGAGCTGAATGACGTTCAGTATCAGGCCGTGACCGCTACCGAAGGGCCTGTTATGGTCATCGCAGGCCCGGGATCGGGCAAAACCCGTGTTCTCACTTACCGTATCGCTTATATGATCGGGCAGGGCATAGCTCCGTATAATATCCTCACGCTGACCTTTACCAACAAGGCCGCACGTGAGATGAAAGAGCGCCTTGAAAGGGTAGTCGGCCCCAGGGCCCACCAGGTATGGGCGGGTACCTTTCACTCCGTATTTGCCAAAATACTCCGTATCGAAGCGGACAAGATCGGCTTCCCCGCCTCGTTTACCATTTACGATACTGACGACTCCAAGTCGCTTATCAGCCATATCGTCTCCGAAATGAACCTGGACAGCAAGCTTTATGCCGCCAATATGATCCGCAACAGGATCTCTTCGGCCAAAAGCCTGCTTATCAGCCCGGCTGCCTATCAGCAGGACACGGAGCTGACCACCCAGGACAAGATCAACAATGTACCGGCTATCGGCAGGATATACGCGCTCTACGCCCAACGCTGCAAAGCCGCAGGCGCCATGGACTTTGACGATCTGCTGTACAACATCTTCGTCCTTTTCCACAGGAACCCGGACAATGTCCTGGAAAAATATCAGGCTAAATTTAAGTATCTGCTGGTCGATGAGTTCCAGGATACCAACTTTCTCCAGTATGCCATCCTCAAAAAGCTCATTAAATACCCCGGCAGTCCCGAAAATCTCTGCATCGTCGGCGATGATGCCCAGAGCATCTATGCTTTCCGGGGGGCAACGATCGACAATATCCTCGACTTCAGCAAGGACTTCCCAAACCTGAAAACCTTTAAGCTCGAGCAAAACTACCGTTCCGGGAAATACATCGTCAATGCTGCCAACAACGTCATCACCAACAACCGCAACCAGATCAAAAAAGAGATATGGACCTCGCAGCCGGAGGCCTCCAAGATTGGAATGATCAGGGCGCTGACCGACGCTGAAGAAAGCCGCAAGGTCGTCGACGCCATCTTCGAGCATAAAAACCGCAATCATATTTCCAACAGCGAGATAGCGATCCTGTATAGGACCAATGCCCAGAGCCGGAGCTTTGAAGAGCAGCTCCGGCGGGCCAATATCCCTTACAGGATATACGGCGGCATGTCTTTCTACCAGCGAAAGGAAGTCAAGGACCTGCTGGCGTATTTCCGCCTGGTCGTCAACAACAAGGATGAGGAAGCCTTCCGCCGCATCGTCAATTATCCCAAGCGTGGCATAGGCGATACTTCCGTCGACCGGCTTTTTGGATACGCCGGAGAACAAAATAAGTCATTCTGGGATGCCATTGATGACAACATACTCCCGGCCAAAGCCCAGCAGACCCTGCTTGATTTCAAAAAGCTGATCATTGCGCTTCATCAATATGCATCTCAGCATGACGCCGACCAGGCTGCCGCTATGATCTATCAGAAATCAGGGCTCGCTCCCGTGCTTAAAGCCGACAGTACCCCCGAAGGGCAGGGCAGGCTGGAAAATATCAACGCACTCCTCGACGGTGTCAAGGAATTTGTTGAAAATGATGAAGAGGTCGTTGATGAAGACGGCAACGTCGTTGTGGAACGAGGGATCGGGCTTGTAGACTATCTCCAGAGCATCTCCCTTATTACCGATTTCGACCAGGAAAGCGGCAACGGAGACCATGTCAATCTCATGTCGGTCCATTCAGCCAAAGGCCTGGAATTTGATAGTGTCTTTGTCGTCGGGCTTGAAGAACAGCTCTTTCCGTCCTATCTCTCACTCAGGTCGGAAGCTGAGATCGATGAGGAACGCCGGCTGTTCTATGTCGCCGTTACACGTGCCCGTAAGATACTCACGCTGACCTATGCCACGAGCCGCTATCAGTTTGGCAAGGTCGTGTATAACAGCCCAAGTCGTTTCCTGGATGAAGTAGGGGAAGAAAACCTGGTAGCGCCCATCCACCAGGCGCGTAATCTCATCAACGAAAGCGCGCCCCGGGCATCCGTTCTCGGCTCTTTTGCAAAAAAAGCAGCACCGCCTCCCATGACAGCTTCATTTGACGTCAAGCCAAGCCCGGTCAGCGCCTTTGTCGTCGGAGCCAGCGTGCTCCATCCGCGTTTCGGCCAGGGAATAATCAAGAATATCGACGGTACCCTCGACAATAAAGTGGCGACCGTGCACTTTTCTTCTTTCGACGATAGTGACAGGAGGATCATGCTGAAATTTGCCAGGATGCAGGTGCTGGACAATTGACCGGTAATAAGAACAGCGTTTCAGTATATCCGGATATTTCTAACTCAGGCCCTGGTATCCGGTAAGGCCGTCTTACCAGTCCTTGCCTTGTCGCCGGGGCTCACCGGCTTGTTGTCTTTTCATCATCCTGGCCCTTGTATTTTTTTCATCCTCTTTGAGGATACGGAGCAGGTTGTCGGCTTCCTGGCGGCTTAAGTTGGTTGGTTGCTGATGTTCCTGGCTCTCTTGTTGTCCGGGGGGCTGACCATTATTATTGTTCTGGGATTGGTCACCCTGGCTGGCCTGTTTTTGTTCTTTATTTTGCTGCTGCTGATCGTTCTGTTGTTCTTGTTGCTTCTCCTGCCTGTTCTGCTGCTGCTTTTTCTTTTCATCTTGTTTTTGCTTTTCCTGCAGGGCTTTTGTCAGGTTCTTTTTGGCATCCAGATCGGTAGGGTCGTTGCGCAAGGCCTGCTTATAAGCATCGATGGCTTTGGCATATTCGCCGGATTTGAAAAAGCTGTTGCCGAGGTTGTAGGATGTTATAGCCTTCTGTTGGCTGGTTTGAGCCTTTCCATAGGCTTCCATGTTTTTTTCAGCGGCCTCTTTGTATTTATTTTGGTGGTAGAGCGCATTGGCCTCATTATACAGGCTGTTGAAACCGGGCTTTTTCCTGGCGGCAAGATCGTAGCTTTTGGCCGCTTCGTCGTATTTTTTCTCACGATAGGCTTCATTACCATTCATCATAAGCCGGCGGGCATTCTGTGCCTGTAATACTGCCGTAGAAGCGAACATCAGCAAAAAAACGGCGGTTCCTGTTGTGGCTAGCTTTTTCAATGCTTTGTTCCTTTTTTGATAAAAAACGCCGAGACTCATCAGATATTCTATAGTGATCAGGATAAAGGCCGGCCACAGAAACCAGGAAAACAGGCTGACCCGTGTGGATGTATCCAGGGAATCGTAGACTCCCCTGGTCAGGCCGTCGGCCATAGCGAGCACCCCTTTTAAGGCGGCTTTCTGGTCATCGAGATTGTAGTACCGGCCCTGGGCAGCGGCAGCGACCTGCTTTAGTATCTGGGCATTCAGCCTGGATCTTACGGGCTGGCCGTCTTCACCCAGCTTGTAGTTGGTTCCGCCATCCGACATTTCGGGTATCAGCCCTCCCCGCTCGGTTCCCACTCCGATGCTTGTGATCACGATACCCTGCCGGGATGCGTTGTCAGCAGCCTTGAGGGCGCCGGAGTCATGGTCTTCGCCATCTGAAATAATAACCAATCCCCTGCTCTTGCCGGCATCCCCCTCAAATATTTTCTCTGCGGACTGAATGGCATCTCCGATGGCTGTACCCTGGAAGCTGGCCATCTCCGCAGAAATACCGTTGATGAACTCTATTGCAGCATTATAGTCATCGGTCAGGGGCATGTATATATAAGCTGCTCCTGCAAAGACAATAAGGCCTATTCTCTCGGACCGCAATTCCGTGACAAGGTCCGTCGCCCAAAGCTTGGCACGGTTGAGACGGTCGGGGGCGATATCCTGGGCATTCATACTTCTGCTCACGTCGAAAGCCAGTATAATATCAGCTGATTTTTTTGTTGTTTTTTCCGTTTTGCCTGGCAGCTGGGGATTAGCGAGAGCTATGATCATCAGAGCGACAGAGGTAAGTACAAGCGCAAGCCTGATCCCGAAACGGTCGGATTTGCGCAGGGATATCTTATCGTAAAGGGTGCGGCTCACAAATCTGCCGGCAAGCTTTTCCCTCTTTTTCCGCCATGACCACAGGAGCATACCGAGTGCCGGCACGAGGAAGAGCAGGTAGAGATATTCCGGTTTTTCAAGCGACAGTTGCATCATACTATTACGACTCGGTTAGAACTGGCGTGCGCAGCCACGTATTTTTAAGCAATACTTCTATCAGGAGCAACAAAAATCCTGATAGCAGAAAGATCCTGAATCCGTCTGATGTTCTACGGAGCACGGTTTTTTCGATCCTGGTCTTTTCCAGGGTATTGATCCTGTTGTATATCTGCTGCAGGGAGTTTTCGTCCCGGGCACGGAAATACTGTCCATTGGTCAGGTTGGCTATCTCGGTCATCAGCGGCTCGTCGATCTCTACGGGAACATAGCCGTAGATGATCTGCCCGCTTGGGGTCTTGCTGACCGGTGTTTCAGCCTGGCCTTCGCTTCCCACGCCGATGACGTAGACCCTGATGCCCAGGTCGGCGGCCAGCTTTGCCGCTGTCAGGGGGTCGATGTATCCTGCCGTATTGACCCCGTCCGTCAGCAGGATGATAACCTTGCTCCTGGCCTTTGACTCCTTAAGCATGTTGACGCCTGATGCGAGGCCCATGCCGATGGCGGTGCCGTCGTCCAGCGCACCTTGCTCCAGGTTGCGCAGGATGCCGATGACCATGCGATGATCGGTGGTCAGCGGGCATTGGGCTAACGCATTACCGGCAAAAACAGAGATGCTGATCCGGTCGCTGGGTCTGCCTTTGACAAATTCTTCGGCAAGATGTTTTGTCACCTCCAGGCGGTTGGGCTTAAAATCGCGGGCCAGCATACTGCTCGACAGGTCGATGACCATAGATATATCGATGCCACTGTCGCTGACTACTTCATTTTTTTCGATTCTCAAGGGTCTTGCCAGTGCAATGAGCATTAGCGACAGGGAAATATATTTAAGCCAGGGCAGATACCGGATGGCTTTGGTTCGGATGGTCGAGACCCCTTCTACTGCTTTGGCGGTGGGAAGATAGATGCCTGAGGGAGTACGGCGTCTTCCGCTGAAATAAAGACCATACCACAGCAGAGGTAGCAGTGCCAGAACCCAGCCGTGCTGGAAGCCGTATTTTCCGATTTCCAGCATTATCCCTGAAGTGTTTTGTCTTTAAATGATCCGGCATCGTCGATCAGCTTTTCTACCTTTTCGATAAAGGAGTAGTTGATCTCTTCCCGGCTCCGGGCATTGGCAAATTTGACCAGGTCGGCGATATTGAGGGCCTTGTCTGCCGTTTCCACAATAGGATAAGGGAAGTTTCTCTTCTGCAGGGTTTTTATGATCTCATGTGAGGTGTGGTTATAAGCCGGGATATTGAACTCATCCTGCAGATAGGTCCGGAGGATCGAGGACAACTGAGTCTGAAACGGCTTATGATCCTCATCCCGCCATGACCCGCTTTCCCGCAATTCACGGAGCGCCTGCCTTGCCTGGACAGCCGGAGGGATGGTTATTTTCACTGAGACGGGTTCTTGTAGTGATCTTTTATATTTTTTGAAATACCAGATACCGGCGATCGTAAGCAGGATGAGTGCCAGGGCAGAAATAATAAAGACCCTGTATCTTTCGAAGAAGAAGGTCTCTTCTATAATGTCCTTATTCGGTGCGATATCCGGTTCCGGCGTATTGAGCGGCAGCACACTCAGATGCCACGACCTCGAACGCCCGGTTTTTTCCTTCCCCTGATAGGTATAATGATAGGGCACCTCCGGGAAGTCATATTCTCCGGGATTAAAGACCGTAAGCATGATCTCCTTGGTCAGGATCCTCGACATGCTGGTTTTTTTCTCTACCCAATCCTTTTCATCGCTCAGCTCAAAGCCTTCGACCCGGGTAATGCTGTCCAACGCCAGGCCGGTGATCTCTATCGAGGGATCACAAGTAATGGTAAAGGTAAGCTTCTGCCGGTCTCCGATCATCATCCGGTTGGTATCGGCCGTGACCTCCATCTGGATCTGCGCATCCGCCCGGGGCAGGCAGAAAGCCATGAGCAGAACCAATACCAGCCATATCTGTCTTGTGATCGTCATTATGCCCTGGATTTAAAAAATTTGAGCAATTTTTTCACATAATCTTCGCCGGTTGTAAGATTGATCAGGTCGACCTTGCTTTCTCCCAGGACCTGCCGCAGCTTTGTCATTCGCTCCAGGTAGTTGTCGGCATACGCTTTCCTGAAGCGCTCGCTTGCCGTATCGATCCAGTATTCCAGGCCGGTTTCGGGATCGATGGCACGGACCAGCCCCGCTTCGGGCAATCGCTGTTCCGCAATATCCTCTACGTGTATGGCTATAAGGTCGTGTTTCCTGCCGGCCACACGCATCGACCGTGCATAGTTCTCATCCAGAAAATCAGATATGAGAAAACAAATGCTGTTTTTTTTAACCACATTGTTGAGAAACTGCAATGCTCCGTTGATGCTTGTTTTAGAATGAGCAGGCTCCAGATCGACCAGCTCCCGGATGATGCGGAGCGTTTGGTTCCGGCCTTTTGCCGGCGGAATATATGACTCGATCCTGTCCGAGAAAAGAATGAGCCCGACCTTATCATTGCTCTGTATGGCCGAAAAGGTAAGGACAGCGCTGAGCTCGGTGATGAGCTCGCTTTTGAGCATCTCTCCCGAGCCAAAGAAGGAGGATTTGCTGACGTCGACGAGGAGCATGACGGTCAGCTCCCGCTCCTCTTCGTAGATCTTTACAAACGGAACTCCAGTGCGAGCCGTTACATTCCAGTCGATAAAACGCACATCATCGCTGTACTGGTATTCGCGCACTTCTGAAAAAGACATGCCCCGGCCTTTGAACAAGCTCAATATTTCTCCCGAAAACAGATGGTTGGAGATGTCCCTGGACTTGAGCTCTATCTTACGGACCTTCCTGAGCAGATCGTTGACTTCCATTAGCTCTGCTGCATTTTGACCAACCAATATTCCGGTTTCCACCACTTCCATCTGATGCCTTTGATCTTTTTGCCGGTCTGGTACAGCTTCCTGTCGTAAAGGCGGTCAAAGTCAGTCGTCAGCAATAAGCCCCTGAAAGCCAGCGCCGGTGCGCCGTATGTTTCGCCGGCGGTATCGGAGTCCGAAGCTCCTTCCTGGGCGGAGATGATGCTGTTCCAATCGGGTGTGGCAGGTTTTTTACCTATGATGAGATCATGGATATCGATCTGCCTGTCCATCTTGTAATTGTAGTTGAGCGCGATGATACGCGACGTGTTGGTCTCGTTGTTCTGGACGATAAAATGCCCGCATAGCCACCGGTCGGAGACATAGGACGGCTCGAACCAGGCTGTGAGTGTTCCTGCACGACCGTATATGTGCTCTTCATCCGCACGTTTGTTTACCTGTGCCTGGTAGATCGAGTCAAATTCATGGCGGATCGATGCGACGATATTGCCGATCGTTCTGTCGGCCTTTGCATTTCCCAGGTGCGGATAATGGATCTCGTAGGAAGTGATCCGGTCCGATTTCTCGATAACATGGAACGGAATGGCCAGCGTGGCGGTCATGGTGTTGCGCTTGCCGGGAAAAGTAGACTGTGTCAATACGGCTCCGGTCAGGCTGCAGTTCATCCTGGCGCCACTTACAGGACGGGAACAGGTCGTCAGCCTGTATTGCTTGTCCTTCGATTCGGGCTTGCGCCCCGACATATAGAAGGTCTTCTTCATCAGCCTGTTGTAGAGGATGCCGCGGCAGGAATAATCATTCGGAAAGGACAATAACATTGTTTCATCCGGATTTTCAGGGCCTTTGTACAGGATGATCCTCGCAAAATCATCGAACGGCGGTGTTTTGCACAAGGCCCAGTTTTTCATCATGACACCCTGCATCTGCCCGCAGTAGGTATTGGAAGGTGTCGACAGGCCGGCTGTGAGTGTCGAATCTATGAGCAAGCCCTTGATCAGTCCCAGGACCTTCTGTCCCGGACTATACTCTGCCAGGAAGAGCGAATCTCCCTTAAAAAACCCTTCCACTTCCGTATTTTTTTTGGCGCTGACCAGCTCGTAATAACCCTTTACTTTTTGCCCGTTCCTGCATAAAAACAGCCTGAACACGTGTATATCATCTATCCTTCCTCCTATATAATACTGGCCATCGCTTTTTTCATCTTCCCAGAGGTCAGCGCAGGTCCTGATCTGACCGCCGGCCGTGAGTGACATACAACAGATGATAAATGGAATAAGGTAACGCATCCCTTTTTGTTTAGTGAGCTGTTTCAGGTGGCAGAATTACGGTACGCGGACCGTGTTGAGAATATCGGTTATGATCGATTCCCTGCTTATCCCTTCCGCTTCTGCTTCGTAGGTGATGCCTATCCTGTGACGGAGGACATCCATAGCGATGGCGCGCACATCATCAGGAATAACATAGGCCCTCCTGCGGATAAATGCCATGGCCCTCGCTGCCAGAGCGAGGTTGATGCTTGCCCTCGGTGAGGCGCCGTAGTGGATCATAGGCTCGAGCCTCGGCAGACCGGCAGCTTTGATATCCCTTGTGGCGAATACGATATCCAGAATGTATCCTTCGAGCGTAGGATCGAGGTAGATCGATCGTAGCAATTCGCGCGCTTCCATGATCTCCTGAGTGGTAGCGACCGGATCCTGGGTCCGGTCGATCGAGGCGTCCATATGCCTGCGGATGATGTTCTGCTCTTCCGCCTTGGTTGGATAACCTATGGTGACTTTGAGCATAAAACGGTCGAGCTGCGCCTCCGGCAGCGGATAGGTCCCCTCCTGGTCGATCGGGTTTTGTGTAGCCATGACGAGGAATGGCTCCTGCAGCCTGAAGGTTTCTTCGCCGATCGTGACCTGCCGCTCCTGCATGGCTTCGAGCAAGGCGCTCTGTACCTTGGCCGGCGCCCGGTTGATCTCGTCAGCGAGGACAAAGTTGGCAAATACGGGGCCTTTTTTGACCGAAAACTGGTTGAGGGTCGGATTATAGATCATTGTTCCGACAATGTCGGCCGGCAAGAGGTCCGGGGTAAACTGGATCCGTGAGAACTTACCGTTGACCAGGGTTGCCAGGGTTTTGATAGCCAGTGTTTTGGCCAGGCCCGGCAGTCCTTCCAGTAGCACGTGCCCCCTGGTAAGCAGGCCGATCAGCAGGCGTTCGATCATATGGTCCTGGCCTACGATGATATTGGCTGTGGCGTCGGTGAGGCGGGTGACAAAGGCGCTGCTGTTATATACACGCTCGTTGAGAGCTTCTATTTCCGTATGTAGCATCCGAACTGTTTTATTATTTCTGCAAAGGTAAAGAATCGGGAACACTTGCCGGATAGTCTCTGTGACTGCCTGCATCTAACCCAGGGAAATAAACAACTTTATTACAAAAATAGTATTCCCTCTGTCTAAAAATGCCGCCGTTTGGTCGGATTTGACAAATTGTTAACCGGTTTTATGCAAGATATTCCGCTTCCTTATGATTTGAATGGAAATATGTCGATCAGCCTGGTGTTGATGTCCAGCCATCCTTCCCGCTCGGCCTTTCTGCCGTGTTGTCTGCCCTTATTTGTTCAGGCTCTTGAAAGCATCCCCGATGTTATGGCTATTGTAACGGAATCCGGCGCTTTTGATCTTTTCGTTGGACACATATTGGCTCTCGAGGACGACTGAGGCCATTTCCCCGAGCATCAGCCGCACCGCAAACCCGGGAACCCGGCGTGCGACAGCCCATTTACCCTGACTCCTGATGAATGCTTTGGCAAATTCTTTGCTGGTCACGGGTTGATCACCTGCGACATTGTATATGCCCTGCACCGTTTTGTTCTGAATAGCAAACAAAAACTGGCGGCATACATCGTCGACGGTCACCCACGACATGTAGGGCTTTCCTCCGCCGAAATAGGGCGACATCCTCAGCGCCAGCAACGGCCGGTACTGTTCCAGCGCACCGCCCTCAGCCGCAAGTACGATGCCGATGCGCATGATGATCTTCCGCACTGTGTCCGGAATCTCTTCGTGCGCTGTCTCCCAAAGCACACAGCATCGGCCCAGAAATGTAGCTTCGCTCACCGGATCTGTCTCCCTGCAGATGTCTTTCCCGGGACGGTCGCCGTAGATGCCGATCGCAGAAGCCCCGATATAGGTGTCGGCGCTGATCCGTCCGGAAGCGACCAGCTCGCCGAGAAATGCCGCCGGCCTGACCCGGCTGGCTATCAGCTCTTCCTTCCTTGCCTTGCTCCATTTTTTCTCCGCGATGCCTGCGCCGCATAGGTTTATGATGCTGCTTACCCTGAGGTCATCATTTGATTCGAGTATTTTCTTTTCCGGATCCCAGCAGATAAAATCCGGCCTTTCGGCCAGCTTTTTGTTGCGGGAAAGTATCAGTACCTCATAACCTGAGGAGGTCAGCAAACGGTACAGGTTTTTGCCGATGAGGCCGCTTCCCCCTGCGATCAGTATTCGTTCCTTCATCATAGCTCAATTCCGGGTTCAGATCAAATATGAGAATAATGTGTATCTTAGTTGATACAAATTTCTTAATAATAAGTCAAAAAGCATGATTGACCTCAATGTTGACAACCTGAGAAACAAGGTTCGTAACTACAATGTCGTATTTGAAAACACCGTAAAATACCGGGAAGTATGGAAAGAAAGCCTGCGTGAGCAGATCGTCAGCGACCTCACTGCTATCTGTGAGGCAGGCGGCCTGAAGGTAGAGATCGACACCGCCGACAAATTTCACAACCTTGAAACCATCATCTGCACCTTAGGCAATGTCAAATCCGGCATCTACGAAGTAGTCGAGCCCGATATCGAAAAGCATCTTATCCGTTTCAACGGCAGCCTGGTATACCAACAGCTCTTCAACGGCAAGGTCCTCGTCCTCATTAATTATCCCATCATCGAAAGCTATATGGAGCCCCGGCCTCCCAAGACCATCGCCATCTATCGCCCTGAGGAGATCAAGACACCGTTTATCCTCCGTCACATCGAAACCCTTGTCTCCGAAATTACGGCATGGGAGGACTACGACGACGATGAAACCGTGCTGCCGACCAAGATCGGCTTCAACCATAAATTTACGCCTGACGACCTCCACGACAACAACGAGCAGGATCTGGCCGCCGGAGAGTAAGGAAGAAAGTTTTTATGGATAAGAGCACGTGATTGTGTGCCCGCCGGCGCTCTACAACTTAAACTCGGTCGTCTTTTTCCGGCCGAAATTATATTGAATACCGAGCGACAGGCTGGTGATGGGATCAAATGACGCGGTATATAATATCGCCGTTATGTTATACCCTAAGGAGCATTGCACATTGGCCTTGACCGGCCCTTTACCGAATCTCGCGTTAAAGAACCATTGGAGGAAGAAGCTGTTCGGGCTGCTTTCCCGGGCAAGCCGGGTTCTGACCAGAGGAAGGTCTTTTCCGAAAAAGACAGCCTGTCCTTTGATCCCGCCCAGAAAGCGCAGGCTCTCCCTGTTTTTCCCGGCGGCAAACTGGATGCCGATGGAATAGGGATTGTATCGGATGCGCATAAAGCTCGTATCATTCGTCCCGAAAGACAGCTGCAGGTCTTGCCTGCCAGAGGTAGCGGTCAGCATGGCCTCTATGTAGTGCGTGCCCGAAGGCCCGAAGTTTTTGTAAAATCCTGCGTTGAGCCGGCCTTTATATCCAGACAGCTGTCCGGCATCCCTGTCGACATCGTACAGAATGTCAAACAGATCCAGGCTGCGGTTAAATATCTTATAGGTGTAAGTACCGAAGCCGGCGCCGACCAGGAAATTATCCGCAGGAGAGATCAGAAAGCTGCCGCCCAACCCGGCCGTTTCGTCATTGGCATCGACATAGGCGGTAATATGTCCTTCACCTTTGTTTTTGATCAGTCCCACATCGACCGGATCGGGATGCGCCGTACGGATAACGGTACAGGAGGAAAAAAACAGGACGAGTGACAGAGACCCCCACCAGGATTGACTTGACATTATTTTCATAGATCAGGAAGTTGAAGCATTTGAATGTTATGGGGTAAATATAAAGAATTGTCCGGTTGTTGTTGATTTTTTAACTATCTATAACCTGCGAGGCCTCCTGTCAGCTACGGACGGTATTCACTGTCCTTCCCCGGGAAAAATAATTCAATCGTGGTTTGGAGTGCTGACGTCTCTTTTACACTTTACCCAATTGCCTCAAAAACAACGACTTCTTTAAAATTCTTTGTTAAAACCGGTACAAGACCCGTTATATTTTCGTACCTTTGCGGACTTTAATCAAAAATGACTTTCTAATAAAGTAAAAGTACCATAATGTCAAAGAAGAAAGTACTTATTGTCACTGAAGAATTATCCCCCTATACCTTCGAAAACGATATTGCCAATATGATCGGCAAGCTGCCGCAGGCCATTCATGAGTCGGGAATGGAAGTGCGCATCCTCATGCCGCGCTATGGCATCATCAATGAGCGCAGGCACCGCCTGCACGAGGTCGTCCGGCTGTCGGGGATGAATATCATCATCGATGACGATGACTACCCGCTGATCATCAAGGTGGCTTCTTTGCCGGGCATGCGCCTCCAGGTGTACTTTCTCGACAATGAGGAATTCTTCAAGCGCAAATACATGTTTCACGATGAAGACGGAAAGCCTTTTGAAGACAACGAGGACAGGATGGTCTTCTTCTGCAAGGGCGTGATCGAGACGATCCGGAAATTCGGCTGGCCGGCGGATTATATCCATTGCCTGGGCTGGATGACGGCGCTCATTCCTTTCTACCTGAAGACCGCTTACAAAAATGACCCGATCCTCAACAGGTTCAAGATCATATACACACCATATAAAGAAGATATCAAAGGCTTCTTCACCCCGAAATTTATCGACAAGGCCTCGATCAACAACCTCGAGCCGGAAGACCTGAAGCCTTTTGTTAAAAACAAGGAAGTAACACTAATCGAAGGCGCTTTGGCGTTTACCGATGGAATTATTGTAGGCAGCGAAGACCTGGACGAATCCGTTACCAAGGCGATCAAAAAGCTCAAGGGTATCCCGGTGCTTGACTATGTAGATCCTGAAAACATGAAGAAGGAGTACATGGCATTTTATCAGAAGCTGATCAGTGAATAGTTCCAGTATTAACCATTAAACGCTGTTTGTGAAACGTTACGCCTTTTTTGCCTGTCTGACTTTATTTGCCCTGTGGAGCTGTAACAAGCCCAGTGATTTCGGAAAAGAATTTGTATCAGGGAACAATATTCCCTATGAGCTGCTCGATACCTTTACCCTCAAAGCCGTATCCGAGCCGGGTGACAGCCTCCGGACCTATGTGCCGGGCTCTACATCTCTTTCCATGAGCAACAGCATGGTGGGTAATCTAGCCGATGCCGACTTCGGCGCCCTGCGGGCTGAAGCCTTTGCCAATTTTGCGGTAGAACGCATATATAACGGCAGCCTTGCTCCCCTGCAGGTCGACTCGGCGGTGTGGGAAGTCTATTATGACGCTGACAGCACCAACCAGTACGGAGACCTGAGCGCTCCGATGAGCCTGGAAGTGTTCAGGATCAATGAAAAGGTCAATACTGCCGATACCCTGTATTCCAACGATTCGTTTACGGTGGAGCCGGCTCCGGTCAGCGGCTTGTATAACTTTATCCCCAAGCCGTTGCCGAGCGATTCGATGCATCTGCGATTTAAGCTCAATGACCAGTTTATTTCGTTCATCAAGGGTCTGCCTGATACGACATTTAAAAACTCTGCCAATGTGCGTACGCACTTCGACGGCCTGGGCATCAAGGCTGCCGGTGAGACCAAAGCCCTGGTCCGCTTTAACTTCATCAACTCCAAAAACAGGCTGATGATCTACTTCAAGAATGCCGAAGGGCAGAGTGATTCCATCAAGCTCCTGACCAATGTCAACTGCCTGCGTCAGACCTATTTCAGGCACAATTACCAGGGTAGCCGGTTTCAGAAAAGTATCGACCAGCCCGGCTCTGACAGCCTGTTGTTCCTGCAGTCCATGGGAGGCCCCAGGATCAAAGTGACACTGCCTGACCTGTCGTACCTGAAAGGTGACGGGCTCAACTTTGCCGAGCTCGAGCTGACGATCGCCAAAGACAACGGCACCTATTACAGTATGCCAAGCCAGATATGGCTGTACAAAAAAAACAGCAGCGACCAGCTGGCCTACATCACGGATGGCCTTATAGCCGTTAACAACGGACTGACGGCCTCCTACGGCGGCACTCCCGAAGAATTTGTGGCAAACGGGCAGAGCGTCTTCAGGTACAAAATCCGGCTCCCGAAACATTTAACCGACTACATTGATGGAGAAGAAAGCAATGAGTTGTATATTAGCGTACTCAATGCCGGCTCCGTTCCGGCACGAGTCATTCTCAACGGCCCAGGAACAGCAGCCAACCCGATCAAGCTGAAACTTATTGTTTCAAAAATCATTTAATTGTTTTTACAAAAACTCCATAAGAGCATATGTGTGGAATTGTCGGATACATAGGACATCAGGAAGCGTACCCCATTATCATGAAGGGCCTCAAGCGGCTCGAGTACCGCGGCTATGACAGCACGGGCATCGCATTATTGAACGGCGATATCAGCATATACAAAAGAAAAGGCAAGGTTTCCAACCTCGAAATGCATACCGACGGCAAAAATAAATCGGGCAATGTGGGCATAGGCCACACCCGCTGGGCCACGCACGGAAAGCCTGACGATATCAACGCGCACCCTCATATGTCCGGCAACGGACGGCTGGCCCTCATACACAATGGCATCATTGAAAACTATGCCACGCTTAAGGAAGCGCTGATCAAGCTCGGACATACCTTTATAAGCGAGACCGATACGGAGGTCCTGGTGCACCTGATCGAGGAGATACAGTCATCCGAGAACCTCGGGCTCGATGAGGCGGTCCGTATCGCGCTCAACAAGGTTATCGGCGCTTATGCCATCGCCGTCATCGACCGTACCGATCCTAACATCCTCGTGGCAGCCCGCAAAGGCAGCCCATTGGTCGTGGGCCTGGGCGAAAATGAATATTTTATCGGATCGGATGCAACACCGATCATCGATTATACCAAAAAAGTGATCTACCTCCAGGATGAGGAGATCGCTATTATCAAGGACGGCCGCCTCCAGATCAAGGATATCAAAAACGAGATCAAAAATCCCAAGGTCGAGCTGCTTGACATGCAGATCGAAGCCCTGGAAAAAGGCGGATATGACTACTTTATGCTGAAGGAGATCCACCAGCAGCCGGAGACCGTTCTGGACTGTATGCGCGGCCGGATCAGCTCGGAAGAGAGCTGGATACACCTGCGCGGCGTGGAAGAATACGAGGAGAAGTTCCGCAATGTCAAAAAGCTTATCATCGTCAGCTGCGGCACGAGCTGGCATGCCGGCCTCATAGGCGAGTACCTCATCGAAGACCTGGCGCGCCTGCCGGTAGAGGTGGAGTATGCCTCCGAGTTCCGCTACCGCAATCCCATCATAGGGCCGGACGATATTGTCATCGCCCTGTCCCAGTCGGGCGAGACGGCCGATACGCTTGCTGCTCTGGAGCTTTCCAAGGATATGTGGGCCCTGACCTATGGTATCGTCAATGTGGTAGGCTCCTCGATCGCGAGGACGACCCATGCCGGATCATATATCCATGCAGGCCCGGAGATCGGCGTGGCTTCGACCAAGGCCTTTACCGGCCAGGTAACCCTCCTTGCCCTCATGGCGCTTAAGCTGGCCACCATGCGGGGCACAATCTCCAAGTCCCGGTTCCAGGAGCTGGTGATCGAACTGGAAAAGATACCGTCCAAAATAGAGCAGGTCCTCCAGAAGAATGACCAGATCAAATACATTGCCGGCGAGATCAAAGACAGCACCAATGCCATCTACCTCGGCCGCGGCGTCAACTTCCCGGTAGCCCTGGAAGGAGCGCTCAAGCTCAAGGAGATCTCCTACATCCATGCGGAGGGATATCCGGCCGCCGAGATGAAGCATGGCCCTATCGCCCTTATCGATGAAAAAATGCCGGTTATCGTCATCGCTACCAATCGTGCCGCATATGACAAGATCGTGAGCAATGTACAGGAGGTGAAGGCCCGTAAGGGGATCGTGATATCGATCGTATGTGAGGGTGATGTGGAGATCGCCCGGCTTTCGGACTATTTCATCGAGATCCCCGAGACGGAAGATCCGCTGACACCGCTGTTGTCTGTCATCCCGCTTCAGCTGCTCTCCTACCACATCGCGTTGATGCGCGAATGTAACGTGGACCAGCCGAGAAACCTTGCAAAATCAGTCACCGTAGAATAATTGAATGAATAAATCAGGCTTGAAAAATGGCTTCAAGAACATTGGAAGAAAGAGAAAAATTGGAATATAACACCGTCCGCGATCATCTGGTATTGCCGGAGTTCGGCAGGCACCTGCAGAAGCTGGCCAACAGCATTAAAAAGATCAATGACCCTGAGGAGCAAAGGGCGTATATCGAAAAATCCATCGACATTATCATACAGCTGTTCCCCGAGAGCAAAAGCGTGGATAACTATCGTGAGAAGCTGTGGCATGATATGTATTACATGGCGGACTTTGATTTTAAGGTACTGCCGCCGAGCGGTATCCGTCCGACCTTTGAGGATCAGCAGCTGCGGCCTCAGCAGATAAGCTACCCCGTGCACCACCTGGACTATAAGCATTACGGCTACAATGTCCATGTCATGATCCAGAAGGCTTTGGGTATGGAGGACGGTCCGGTCAAAAAAGAATTTGTCGAGGTCATAGGAGCTTATATGAAGCTGGCTTATAAGACCTGGAACAAGGAGCACTTTGTGAGTGACGATATGATCCGTCAGGACCTCCTGGCTATGACCAAAGGTGCGCTCAGCATCGACAGCGAAAAAGACCTCGATGTGCTGGTGGCTTCCCAGGTCAAAAAACGCTTCCTTCCCGCGGTCAACCAGAATCAGAACCAAAACAACAACTGGAAGCAAAAGAGAAAACCCGGTCCGAAAAATAAAAACCGCAGGTAACGGTAAAACAACGTTGGATGTTTCCTGAGTACGATGTCATAGTTGTAGGCGCCGGCCATGCCGGTTGCGAAGCTGCTGTCGGCGCTGCCAATATGGGCTGCCGTGTGCTGCTCGTGACCATGAATATGCAGACCATAGCCCAGATGTCCTGCAATCCCGCCATGGGCGGTGTCGCCAAGGGGCAGATCGTAAGGGAGGTCGATGCGCTGGGCGGTTATTCCGGCATCGTGACCGATCACACTATGATCCAGTTCAGAATGCTCAACAGGTCGAAAGGCCCTGCCATGTGGAGCCCGAGAGCACAGAGCGACAGGATGGCCTTTGCTGCCAGGTGGCGGCAGATGCTGGAAGAAAATCCGCTGATCGATTTCTGGCAGGAAATGGTATCGGGCCTCATCGTCAAAGACCGGCGTGCCGTGGGCATACGTACCGGCATGGGCCTTGAGATCACAGGTAAGTCGGTCGTCCTGACCAACGGTACTTTTCTCAACGGCATTATCCATATCGGTGAGAAACAGTTTGGCGGAGGGCGTGCCGGAGAGGGCGCTGCGCGTGGCATCACCGAGCAGCTCATCGGGCTGGGATTTGAGGCCGGGCGGATGAAGACCGGGACGCCGCCAAGAGTGGACGGGCGCTCGCTGCATTACGACAGGATGGAGCTGCAGCCGGGCGACGAGGAGCCGGGCAGGTTCTCCTATACACAGACACCTGTGATACAGGATCAGATACCATGCCATATCACCTATACCAATGAAAAGGTGCACGAAGTCCTGAAGACGGGCTTCGACCAGTCTCCGATGTTCCAGGGACGCATACAGGGACGTGGTCCCCGGTACTGTCCATCGATCGAAGATAAGATAGAGCGATTTGCGGATAAGGAGCGGCATCAGCTGTTTGTAGAGCCGGAAGGGCGCAATACGGTCGAGATATATGTCAACGGCTTCTCCAGCTCATTGCCGGAAGATGTGCAGTATAAGGCCCTGAAGCTCATTCCCGGCTTTGAGGACGTGCGTATGTTCCGTCCCGGTTATGCCATCGAATACGATTATTTTCCGCCGACGCAGCTCAGGATGTCTTTGGAGACACACCTGGTAAGCGGGCTGTTCTTCGCCGGGCAGATCAACGGGACGACAGGCTACGAGGAAGCGGCCTGCCAGGGCCTGATGGCGGGTATCAACGCCGCCCTGTACGTGCAGGACAAGGAGCCGTTTGTCCTATCCCGCTCCGAGGCGTATATCGGCGTCCTGATCGATGACCTGATCAACAAAGGTACCAATGAGCCGTATCGCATGTTTACTTCCCGGGCGGAGTTCAGGATCCTGTTGCGCCAGGACAATGCCGATCTTCGCCTGACACCGCTTGCTACTGCGCTCGGTATGAGGGGGCTGGAGGCCAGGATGGACCGTGTCGGCCTGAAGAACAGGGAGGTCGCTGAAATAATAGAGTGGTTTAAGATCAATAGCGCCGATCCGGATCATCTCAACCCGTATCTCGAATCGGTCGGCAGCGCGCCGTTGAAGCAGAAGGTCAGGATGGACCAGCTCATCACCCGGCCCAATGTACAGATCAGGGCTATGGCACCTTATTTCCGGCCATTGGATGACCTGCTGAAAAAATATGACCTGGAGGTCATCGGGCTCGCCGAGACCAATATGAAATACGAGGCCTACATCGAGAAAGAAATGGAGATGGTCCACCGGGTCAACCGCCTGGAAGAGATGCGCCTGCATCCCGACTTTGACTATTCGACGATTACCTCTCTTTCACTCGAAGCGAGAGAAAAGCTCAACAAGCATAAGCCTACCTCCCTCGGTCAGGCCGGGCGTATCAGCGGCATCAATCCTGCCGATATCTCCGTGTTGCTGGTGCACCTGAGGCCGGGCTGACATCGGGCGCTTGTTCTTAAAAAAATATCCTTACAGCCTGTGCGAACAGATCACCGGGTAATTTTGTTCCAATAGAGACCTGTGTATAATTCCTGTAAACTGAAAGGAATGATGAAAATAGCGGCAATCATCCTGTTACTGTCGGTGACGGGCATCCTGTGGATAAATGGTAATGATAAAAACGAGCATGTGAAAGAGTCGGTCTATGATTTTAAGGCGGTAAACCTCGACGGACAGGAGACCTCCATGGAAGCTTACCGGGGGAAGACCCTGCTTATTGTCAATACCGCCAGCCGGTGCGGCTTTACACCACAGTTTGAAGGGCTGGAACGGCTGTATCAGAAATACAGGGATCAGGGTCTTGTGGTCATCGGCTTTCCATGCAACCAGTTTGGCGGGCAGGAGCCCGGCGATGAGGCATCGATCTCGCAGACATGTCATGCCGGCTATGGGGTTACCTTTCCCATGATGCAGAAGACGGAGGTCAATGGCTCCGGCGCCCATCCTTTATTCGTCTATTTAAAAAGGGAGCTGCCCGGATTTCCCGGCAGGAAGATCAAATGGAATTTCACCAAATTCCTCATCGATGCGCAGGGCCGGCCGGTCAAACGTTTTGCTCCCTGGACCAAACCGGAAAAGATCGACCGTTATCTTGAACGGCAATTATACCGAAAGTAAATACAAATTAGAAAAATCCCGACTTCGTCTTATTGCTCTAAATGTATGTTACACCGGCATTAACGATTGTAAAATTTTAAAATAGACTCCTGTTTTAAAATTACAATTCGTATTATTTAAAAAATGAGCGAAAAAATTGGAAGCGCAGGTCGGAGCTATGAGCCTCCGCCGATCGGGGGGAGAAATCTGCAGTTGTCAGGCCGGCCTGTTAAAATTTGCGAGAATTTGATATTCCTGGTATTCTATCTCTGCAACGAAGGATGCTGTATCCCGATCCGGGCCGCCTTCCGGCTGAGGATCAGTGGTGCGTCACCCCTTATCCCCGCTGTCGCGCGTCAGCGTCTCGAGCAGCGTATTGATGCGGTCCAGCATCGTGACAAGGGATTTAATTAAATCTTCTCCGGCACCATTGTTAATTTGGCTACCAAATACTTCAATTCCATTACTATTGTCAGACACCTGATTAAAATAAAAAAAATCCCCTTCTCTTTTGTACAGGGCCTCGGGTTGGATGTCCAGGTACTCCGATATGGCGAGCATCTCGTTGAGCTTGAGCTGGCGGCGGCCGTTCTCTACCTCGCGGTAGGTGCGCTCATCCACACCCAGCAGGTCGGCGATCTGCTGGACCGATTTGTTCCTCATCTCGCGGAAGAGCCGGAGCCTGGTTCCTACATCATTGGTCATATTATTGCACCTTAACCGGAAATAATCTTACAAATATTGGAAAAATAACTACAAAAAGAGGAAAAAAATTTCCGACGGCGGCAGCCCTTCCGCCCCTACCTTTACAACCGTGATCGTGCCACAGATGCCACGGTGTGCTCCATACCGGTTCACCCACGTAGAAAGCGAATGAGCCCTGGCCTCCGGAAGTAGTATGCTCACAGGGTGAAGATGACCTGATCTCAAAGCCATTGTTTGCAACCTTACATAAAGCAGCATAACATTTCGCTGGGAGACGGAACGGGCAGTGACTGCCGCGGTAAGAGAAAAATATATAAAAACCATTAAATAAAAGGGGATCGGAGAAGATCCCGTAAAAACCAAAGATTATGCGAAGAAGAATTATTAGAGCCGCATGTTATGCGGAGGTGATGCTCATGTTGGTATGCTGTGGCATTACGGAGCTGGCGGGTCAGGTATCGGGCTGTTATGTAGTGCGTGACATGTCAGTCGAAGGGTTGGCGAGGGAGGCAGACTTTCATTCGGATTACATTGAGGCGGTGGAACGGGGCACGATAGATATGACTACGGTATATACGATCCCGGTGGTGGTGCACCAGGTGAGGTCGTTGAGCGGTGCGGTGATCAGCGATCAGGTGCTGTCGGATATGATGTATTATCTGAACCTGGGCTTTGGGGGCATCAATGGCGCTACGGATACCAAAATACGATTTGTGCTGGCTAACCGGGACCCGAAGGGTCGGTGTACCAATGGTCTCGACCAGATCATCACGGCCACCCCGGCCTATGATTGTAGCGGTTCGGGAGGAGGAGAATCAGTCATATCGAACAATATATGGGACAGGCATCGGTACTTCAATATTTTTGTTTTTGAAAGATTCCAGAATTGTGGTGGTTTTGCAATGCTGACCAGCCAGACCAAGAGTAAGGGAGAGGCGCTGACGGGCTATATGATAGCGCCCTATTTTGAGTTCACCTATGATATAAGCAATAACAATAGTGTAGGAACGAAAGGCGGATCTGTCATACATGAAGCGTGCCATTACCTGGGCGGTCACCACCTGGACGGAGAGGGCAATGAGACCCAGGAATGCCATGATTCAAGCGAATGCCTGATCAAAGGGGACTGGGTATGTGATACGAAGCTGCACAGCGATAGTGTGACAGGAACGGTGCTGTGCGAATATACGAACCATTGTCCGGATGGCTCTACCAATCCGCTGGATGCGGACAACTTTATGTGCCGCTTTGGCTCGTGTGAGTACCGGTTTACCCCGGGGCAGGCGGCTCTGATGCGTTACTCGATCGAATGGGCGGGTCAGCACCTGGTAAGCGCAGCGAACCTGAATGAAGTAGCGCCGGTAGAGACGGCGTTGTATGGGCCGGCACCCGGAGGGGACAAGCTTATTACCGCTCCGGTGGTGCTCAGCGATCCTAATTATAAGACGGATGGGAATATCGTGATCAAGAACGGCGGCTCGCTGACGATCAGCGCGGGTACGACGCTGCGGATGGGACCGGGATACAAGATCGTCATAGAGCCGGGCGGGTGGCTGCGGCTGGAAGGACGGATCAGGGACCTGTGCGGAGAGCCCTGGGCGGGTATCGAGGTGCAGGGAGAGCAGCTGGTATCGGGCGTATTGAAGAGCGGATACTTCTACAATATCACAGGAGCCGTGATCGAGAATGCACAGACGGGGCTTAAGCTGTATGGCCCTCTGGTGAGTGATGTGGGTGGCAGGGCCAATTGTACCGGCCTCACAGTCAGGAACTGCAAGACGGGAGTGGATATACAGCCTTACCCGGCGCATATCACCCGGACACACACGGCAAACTTCGAGTTGTGCAGCTTTGTGACGGACAAGAACTATCTGTTCACGGATCCTGATTTTGTACATATCAATATGCGGAGCGTGCGTGGTGTCAACATATACGGGTGCTCGTTTACCAATACGAAGGCAGTAGCCGGCGCCAATAGTGTGACCCAGTTTGGTTACGGGATCAGGGCCATCGATGGTGGCTTTACGCTGGATAAGAAGTGCAACAGTGCGATCGCGTATCCATACACGGGCTGTAGCAGCTTCGTGAGGAGCACTTTTTCGGGATTGGGCTACGGCATTTATGTGGGTAAGGATAGGGGCTGCAATCCGTATATGATCCTGTCGGCGGAGTTTGAGAAGTGTTATTACGGAGCGCACCTGGTGAATACGTCGTTTGGCACGGTGCTGTTCAATGCGTTCACAATGGGGAGTGTGCCATCGACGGCGAATGG